>FWWL01001482.1_pt1 | contig 55726 bp, 49 predicted proteins | sample 2228331 | NCBI WGS metagenome assembly FWWL01 (sample SAMEA103939775, study PRJEB20133) | metagenome | reverse complement strand
CACGGGCGGGGTTGGAGGAGACGCCCGGACGGTGCTATTCTTTTGCCGTGCGAACTGTTCGATCTACAACACATTTCACGGCGGGGGCGAGCGACCCACTGGACCGCTGCGCGGTGGCCATTGCGGAGGCCGTCCCCGCGGTGATGCGGTTCTTGCGCTGCCAAATGCGGGCTGCCGCCTCCGGGGTGGTGTCCCTCCCGCAGTTCCGGACCCTCGTCTACCTCAAGCACCACCGGGGCCCTCGCGGAGCACCTGGGCGTGACCCCGCCCACCGCCTCGGCCCTGGTGGAGCGGCTCGTGCAGCGGGGGCTCGTGCACCGCGCCGCGGATCCCCAGGAGCGGCGCCGGGTGGTCCTCCAGCTGACCCCGGCCGGTGCGCGGCTCGTGGAGCGTGCCTGGCGGGCAACCCGGGCACGGCTGCGAGAGATCCTCTCCGGCCTGCCCCCTGCCCAGCTGGAACAAGTTCGACACGCGATGCAACTCCTCCAGGAGGTCCTCCACGGTGGCCACGACTGAGGCGTTCGCTCCGGGGGAGGCCTGGCGGGACGGGCCGGCCGCGGTGGAGACCGTGGCCCTTACCCGCCGATTCGGGAACTTGGTGGCGGTGGACGGCCTCTCCCTCGCCATCCCTACGGGAGCGATCTTCGGTCTATTGGGGCCCAACGGTGCTGGGAAGTCCACCACGGTAAAGATGCTCACCACGCTCCTCGAGCCCACCACGGGGGAGGGCCGGGTGGCGGGATTCGACATCGTCCGAGAGGCCCACCAGGTCCGCCGGCGCATCGGCTACGTGCCGCAGCTCTTGTCCGCGGACGGCCTGCTCACCGGCTACGAAAACCTCCTGATCTCCGCCAAGCTCTACGGGATTCCTCGGACGGAACGGATGTCCCGGGTGGCGGAGGCGTTGCGGTTCCTGGGGCTCTGGGAGGCTGCCCATGTGCTCGTGCGCAGCTACTCCGGGGGCATGATCCGGAGGCTGGAGATCGCCCAGGCCATGCTCCACCGCCCCCAGGTCCTCTTCCTCGATGAGCCCACGGTGGGCCTCGACCCCGTGGCCCGCCGGACGGTGTGGGCGCACATCCGGGAGCTGCGCGACCGATTCGGCACCACGGTGGTCCTCACCACGCACGACATGGAGGAAGCGGACGAGCTGTGCGATCTCGTGGCCGTCCTGCACCGGGGCCGGCTCGCCGCCCTGGGGACCCCTGCCTCCCTCAAGGCCCGGGTGGGGCCCGAGGCGACGTTGGACGATGTGTTCGCCCACTACACGGGAGGCGCCATTACGGAAGGGGGGACGTTCCGGGATGTCGTCCGTACTCGCCGCACCGCGCGCAGGCTTGGCTGACTGTCTCACGGAGTTCCTCCGCGGGACGCTCGTGGTCCTCGAGGCGGACCTGCGGAAGCTCGCCCACGATCCCGCAGAGCTCTTCACCCGGGCTGCGCAGCCCCTCCTGTGGCTCGTGGTGTTCGGCGGGGTCTTCGCCCAGGTACGGGGGATCCCCACGGGGTCGGTGGGGTACCGGGAGTTCCTCACCCCCGGGATCCTTGCCCAGAGCGGGCTGTTCATCGCGATCTTCTACGGAATTGCCATCATCTGGGAGCGGGATCTGGGGGTCCTCCACAAGTACCTCGTGAGTCCCGCCCCTCGGGGCGCCCTGGTCCTGGGGAAGGCCCTTTCCGCGGGGATCCGGGGGCTCTCCCAGGCGGTGGTGGTGTACCTGATCGCCCTCCTCCTGGGGGTGCGGCTCCGACTCGGGTGGGACACAGCGCTCGGGGTTCCCGTGTTCGTCACCCTCGGCTCCGCGGTGTTCGCCACCTTCTCCCTCCTGGTGGCGTGCCTGGTGAAGACCCGGGAGCGTCTCATGGGGATCGGGCAGCTGGTGACCATGCCCCTCTTCTTCGCCAGCAACGCCATCTACCCCCTGGAGCTCATGCCCGGCTGGTTGCGGGGGATTTCGTCCGTGAACCCCCTCACCTACCAGGTGGACGCCCTGCGGGCCCTCATGCTGCCAGGAGGACACACCCAGTTCGGACTAGGCCTGGACCTCGCGGTCCAGGTGGTGGCCCTGGCTCTGCTCGCTGGGGTAGCCGCCCGGCTGTATCCCCGCGTGGCCGTGTAGGGAGATTCAAGAGCGCCACCCTCACGCCAGGGCGACCACGTCCATCTCCACCGCGGCATCCCGCGGCAGCCGCGCCACCTGGACCGTGGTGCGGGCGGGCCGGGCGTCCCGGAAGAAGTTCATGTACTCCTCGTTCATGGCGTTGAAGTCGTTCAGGTCCCTGAGGTAGACGGTGGTGCGCACCACCTTCTCCAACGACGAGCCCGCAGCCTCCAGGATGGCCGCGATGTTCAGTAGCACCCGCCGGGTCTGGATCCGGATGTCCCCGGTCACGAGTTGCCCGGTCTCCGGGTCGAGGGGGATCTGGCCGGAGACGAAGACGAATCCGCCGGCCCGCACTGCCTGGGCGTACGGGCCGATGGCACGGGGGGCTGCGTCCGTGTGGATCACTTCCTTCACCGCACCACCTCCTTCAGTCAAGCCTCTTCTGGAACCGTACAACCGCCGCGGTGAACACCACAACTCCGAGGCCCATGAGGGCAAGGATGGAAGGCCACAGGACCTCCAACCCCACACCCTTCACCATGATCCCGCGGATCACGGTGAGGTAGTAGGTGAGGGGAACCGCAAGCCCCACCCATTGCAGGGCCACGGGCAGGGACTCTCGAGGGAACAGGAACCCGGACAGAAGGATGCTCGGCAGGAGGATGAGCTGGGCCAGCTGGGCCGCCTGGGTAAAGGTACGGGAGACGGTGGAGATCAGAGTCCCCAGCCCCAGGCTGGAGAAGAAGAAGGCGAGGGTGAGCACGTAGAGAAGCAAGAGGCTCCCCTTCACGGCTACCCCGAACCACACCCAGGCGAGGCCGAGAATGAATGTAAGGTTGATGTAGCCGAGGCCCACCAAGGGCAGGATCTTGCCCAGCATGAGCTCCGCGGGCCGCAGGGGAGTCACCACCAGCTGCTCGAAGGTCCCGAGCTCCCGTTCCCGCACGATGACGCCGATGGTGAGGAAGGTGGTGGTGAACTGCAGAATCGCGCCCAGAACCCCCGGCACGATGAACACCTGGCTGCGGAGGTCCGGGTTGTACCAGGCCCGGGTGCGCACCTCCACGGGCTGCGCCGGCGGCCGCTGGCCTCGGCGCCGCAGCAGCTGTACCGTGAGGTCCTGGGAGAGGCGCGCGCCCACACCGCTTGCCACGGAGAGCACGACCCGGGCGCTCGTGGCATCGGAGGCGTCCACCACCACCAGCACCTGGGCCACCTCCCCGGCGTGGAGGCGCCGGGCGTAGTCCGGCGGGATCACGATCCCGATCCGGGCCTGCCCCGCATCCAGGCGGCGCTCCAGCTCCCGCAGGTTCCGGACCCACCACCGCACCGCGAAGTACCGGGTGTTCTCAAAGGCCCGCACCAAGGCCCGGCCCTCCGCACACGCGCACTGGTCCCACACCGCGGTGGGCTGGTGGAGGACCTCGCTGGTGAGGTAGCCGTACAGCACGAGCTGGATCAGGGGCAGGGTGATCATGATGCCGAGGGTGCGCCGGTCCCGCAGGAGCTGCGTGGTCTCCTTGCGCACAATGCTGCGAAGCCGCCTTACGCTCATCTGCCCTCCGCCTCCACGAGGGCCACGAACACGTCCTCGAGGCTCGGGAGCACGGGCTCGATGGATTCCACGTGGAACCCGGAATCCCGCAGGTCGCGCAAAAGCCGGGGCGCGACCCCTGCGTCCTCTACGACCACGTGGATCGCGGCTCCGTACAACGCGGCTTCCCGGACGAGGGGGTGGTGCTCGCAGGCGGAAAGGGCCTCCATGAGGCGACTCACCCGCACCTCCAGGACCACGCCCGGCATGTAGGTACGCTTGATCTGCTCCGGGGATCCTTGGGCGATGAGGCGGCCGTTGTAGATCAGGGCGAGCTCGTCGCAGTGCTCCGCCTCGTCGAGGTAATGGGTGGTGACGACCACCGTGGTCCCCGCCTCGGCGAAGCGGTCGATGAGGTCCCAGAACTGCCGGCGGGAAAGAGGGTCGACCCCCGCCGTGGGCTCGTCCAAAAACAGCACCTCCGGCCGGTGTAGCACCGCGCACCCGAGGGCTACCCGCTGGCGCAGCCCGCCGGGGAGATTTGCCACGAGGTCCGCCCGGCGCTCCCCGAGGCCCGCCAGCTCCAGCCAGGCGTCCACGCGCCGGCGGAGCTCTGGACCCCACAGGCCGTACACCCCGCCGTAGAACTCCAAGTTCTCCTGAACGGTGAGGTCCCGCCACAGGCTGAACCGCTGGGTCATGTAGCCGATGCGGGCCTTGATGGCCTCCGCCTCGCTCCGCACATCGTGTCCCAGCACCCAAGCAGATCCCCCCGTGGGGCGCAGGATCCCGCAGAGCATGCGGATGAGGGTGGACTTCCCCGCCCCGTTGGGGCCCAGTAGCCCCCAGATCCTTCCCCGCGGGATCTCGAAGGAGACGCGGTCTACGGCCACAAGGCCATTAAAGACGCGGGTGAGCTGCTCAGCCCGGACCGCCACCCCCGTCATGACCGGAGCCGCGCCACGAACACGTCCTCGAGGCTCGGCCGCACGACCCGCATCCCACGCACCTCTACTCCCGCTCCCGCAAGGGCCTGTCGGATGGCCTCCAGGGCCGATTCTGAGGGGACGAGGATATGGAGCCGGTCTCCGAAGACCTCGAGGCTGTGCACGAGGGGATGGTCTTGCAGCACCGCCTTGGCCTCGGAGCGGGGCACGGCCACCACCTCCACCACGGTTTCCGGGAGCTGCGACCGAAGGGTCGCGGGGTCGTCGCAGGCCAGCAACCTCCCCCGGTACAACAGGCCTACCCGGGAGGCCCGGTCGGCCTCGTCCATGTAGGTGGTGCTCAGCAACACCGTGATCCCCTGCCGGTTGAGGTCGTAGAGGATGCGCCAGAACTGGCGGCGGGAAAGGGGGTCTACGCCCGTGGTGGGTTCGTCCAGCAGCAGGACTTCGGGGCTGTGCAGCAGGGTGCAGGCGAGGGCGAGCTTTTGCCGCATGCCGCCCGAGAGGTGCCCGGCCAGCCGGTGCCGGGCTTCCTCGAGCGCGAAGGCCCGGAGGAGATGGTCTGCGCGCTCCCGGAAGGTCGCCGGCGGCACCCCGTACAGGTCCGCGTACAGCTGTAGGTTCTCCAGCACGGTGAGGTCTCCGTAGAGGCTGAACTGCTGGGGCATGTAGCCGATGCGCTCCCGAACGGCTTCGGCTTCCCGCACCACGTCAAGACCCACCACCCGGATCTCCCCCGAAGTGGGCGCAAGCGCCCCGCACAGCATCCGGATGAGGGTGGATTTCCCTGCACCGTCCGGCCCCACGAGGGCGAAGATCTCGCCCCGTTGGACTTCCAAGTCCACGCCGTCCACGGCCCGGATAGACCCGAAGGTCCGCACGAGCTTCCGACACACAACGGCGGGCGTCATGGCCGGACACGGATCGTGGCGTCCGCGGGGAGTCCGGGTTTGAGGAGCCACCCGGGGTTCTCCACGGCGATCCGCACCGCGAAGACGAGTTTGGTGCGCTCTTCCCGGGTCTGGACGTTGCCCGGCGCGTACTCCGCCCGGCTCGCGATCTCCACCACCCGGCCGGAGAAGACCCGATCGGGATAGGCGTCGACCCGCACCTCCACGGGTTGGCCCAGCCGCACGCGCGCCAGATCCGCTTCCGGCACGAACACCCGCAGGTACGGGCGGTTGAGGTCCGCGAGGGTGAGGACCGGGGAACCGGGGCTCACGAGCTCGCCCACTTCCACCAACCGCGCCAACACCACGCCGGAAATCGGCGCCCGCAGCACCGCCTGCGACCGGGTCACCTCCGCCAGGCGGAGGGCAGCCCGGGCCTGCTCCACCGCGGCCCTCGCGGCTTCGACCTCCTGAGCCCGCTGGCGCACGAGGGCCCCTGCGGCCTCGGCCGCGCGGAGGCTGGCCTCCGCCTGACTCACCTGGGCCCGCGCGCCTTCCTCCTCCAGCTGCCGGATGGAGACCTGCCGCCTGGCCGCCCGGGCTGCCTGGAGGGCCACCCGGGCTGCGGCCTCCATCGCCTCCGCATGGGCCACCGCAGCCTGGGCCGCGGCCACCTGCTCCGTGAAGGCCCGAAGCTGCGCGGAGGCCGCGTCCTGTTGGGCCCGCAGGGCGTCCAGCTGGGCCCGGGACTGCTCCACCGCGGCCTGGGCGTTTGCGATCTGCAGGCGGGCCACCTCCACCTGCTGGGCCGGGATGGCTCCGGCCTGGTAGAGGGCCTCGGCGCGGGCCGCATCGGCCCGCGCCCGCTCCAGCTGCGCCTGGGCGGCCAGGAGCTGTGCTTCCGCGGTGCGCACGGCGGCCTGTGCGGCCCGCACCTGTGCCCGGACGGCGTCCAGGTTCCGGGTGACGGCCTGGAGGTTGGCCACGGCGCTTGCCCGCTGGGAAGCGGCCTGCCGGAGCTGGGCCTGCGCCTGCTCGATCTGTGAGACCACCACGGAGCGCTGCAGCTCCGTGGCCTCCCGGGCCTGCGGCACCCGGGTCCGGGCGGCCCGGAGGGCGGCCTCCGCTTGGGCGACGGCGGCGAGGTATTGGGCCTGCTGGAGGCGGAGGGCTACTTCCGCCTGAGCGAGCCGGGCTTCACTCGCCCGCAGGTTGGCCCGGGCCTGCTGGAGCTGGGCCTCGAGCTCTTCTGCCTCGAGCTCTGCCACCACCTGCCCCGCCCGCACCTCCTCCCCCTCCCGCACCAGGATGCGGCGGAGGCGGCCCGCCACCTTAGGCGCCACGTCCACCTGGGTGGCCTCGATGGTGCCGCTCGCCTCGATGCGGTCCCGGTGGTCCCGGGGACGGGGCCAGAGGGCGTACGCCGCAACCCCCGCGGCCACCAGGAGAGCCAACCAACGCCGCACTACCACACCGCCTCGACGGGCTGCACAAAGGCGAACAGGGCCGGAGGCCGGAGGTACTCCCGCTTGAGGGCCTCCAGGGCCTCCAAGACCCGATGGACTTCCTGCTCCTCCAGCACCAGCAAGAGTAAGTTGTTGGTGCCGGGCCAGATGGGCGTCCCAAGCCGCGGCCCCTTCCGGCCAAACCCTACCCCACCCTCCAGCTTCGTCCAGCCTGGGAGGTTGAGGCGCTCGAGGAGGCCGGTCACGGAGTCGTCGATGCCTGCCTCGTAGACCACCACGAGAAGCTTCATCGCCCCGCCTCCTCGGGACGCGCCGCGGCCTTGGGAACCGGTGCTCGAGGGGCGGCCCAGGACGCCGCCCACGCCCGGAGGTCGTCGAGCAGGGTGTAGGTGACGGGGATGACCACCAGGGTGAGGAGGGTGGACCACACGAGGCCGCCGATCACGGCCCAGGCGAGCGGCGAGCGCAGCTCCGAGCCCTTCCCGAACTCCAGGGCCACGGGGAGGCTACTGAGGATCACGGTGAGGGTGGTCATGAGCACGGGCCGAAGCCGCGTGGGCCCGGCCTCCAGCACCGCCTCGGTCCTCGAACGCCCCCGCGCCCGCAGGGTGTTCGTGTAGTCCACGAGCAGAATAGAGTTCTTCATCACGAGGCCCGTGAGCAGGATGAAACCGATGGCGCTCACCATGGAGAGAGACTTCCCCACCAGCAGCAGCGCCAGGATCCCGCCCACCCAGGCAAGCGGTAAGGCCAGCATAATGGCGAACGGGGTAAACGTGCTCTCGAAGAGGGCCGCCAGCACGACGTAGACGAGGACGACGCCGAGGGCGAGCGCGAAGAGGAAGGTGCCGCCTGCCTCCGCGATCTGCTGGGCCTGCCCGCCGAACTCCACCACCACGCCCGGAGGGCGGATGTCCGCGATGGCCCGGGCGGCCGCCTGGTTCACGTTGCCCGCGAAGGCCCCGGGCTCCAGGTTCGCGGTCACGGAGACCACCCGCTGCCGGTTGCGCCGGTCGATGCGGGTGGGGCCGGTCCCAGGGAGGATTTGGGCCACGTCCCGGACGTATACGGGCCGGCCCGAGACCGTGGTGAGGAGGAGGTCCGGAAGGTCCTCGGGCCTGAGGGGATTCCCGTCTCCCGTCATCCGCACCCGCACGGGGACTTCCTCCTCACCCGTTCGGAACTTCATATCCGTGTTGCCCTCCAGGGCCGTGCGCAAGACACCGGCGATGAAGGCGGTGCTGAGGCCGAGGTCGCTCGCCCGCTCTCGGTCGATGTGGACCTGGAGCTCCGGCCGGCCCAGGCGCACGCTCACGTCCACGTCCCGGACCCCCGGAACCGAACGCAGCCGGTCCGCGATCCGGTCCGCGGTGCGGGTGAGCAGGTCCAGATTATCACCCCGCACCCGGATCTCCACGGGGGAGATCGGCCCCGCCACGTTGCCCACCGCGTACACCACCCGGGCTCCGGGAATCCGGTTCGCCTCGGGATCCCGCTGGAGCTGCGCTACGATCTCCCGATCCGTGCGGCGGCGGTCCTCCCGGAGCCGCACGATCAGCTGGGCGAACTGAGGGCCGACCTGGGTCTGCTGCCCGGTCGTCCCCACGTTGCTGATCACGGCCTCCACCTCCGGGATGCGGCGCAGCACCGCCTCCACCCGCCGGACCGCGGCCTCCGTGGTCTTGAGGTTGGTCCCCGCGGGGAGCTCCACCCGTACGGTGAACACGCCTTGGTCCACGGAGGGCACGAACTCGAACCCGAGCCGGGAGGCGAGGGGGAAGACGAGCACCACGGAGAGCACGCCGAGGAGAACCACCCACCCCCGGTGATGGAGGGCCCAGTCCAGCAGGGACCGGTACCGCCCATCGAGCCACGCGTAGAACCGGTCCAAGGGTCCGAAGAGCCGCGCGGTCCAGCCCGACGACGCCTCCTCGTGGGCGGTCCGGCGGCGCAGCCACCGGGCCGCCAGCATGGGGGTAAGGGTGAAGGCGGCGAAGAGGCTCGTGAGAGTTACCGTGGCCACGGTGAGGCCGAAGGGCCGCAGCAGCTGTCCGAAGATCCCGCCGGAAAGCCCCAAGGGCACGAACACCACCACGTCCACCAGGGTGATGGCCACCGCGGCCAGGCCGATCTCGCTCCGGCCGTTGAGGGCGGCCTCCGCGGGCGGTTCTCCCCGCTCCAGGTGCCGATGGATGTTCTCGAGGACCACGATGGCGTCGTCCACGAGGATCCCGATGGCCAGCGATAGCCCCAACAGGGTGAAGAAGTTGAGGGTGTAGCCGAGGCTTGCGATCACGATGAAGCTCGCCAGCAGGGAGGTCGGGATCGCGAGGAACACGATGGCGGTGTTTGCGGGCTCGTGCAGGAAGAAGAACACGATCACGGAGGCGAGCACGACGCCGAGCAGCAGGGCGAGGAAGACGTCGTTGATGGCCTCCCGGGTGAAGGTGGAGAGGTCGCTCACCACCGTGACCCCGAGGTCCGGAAATTCCGCCTGCAGGCGCTGGAGCTCCCGCTTCACCCCCTCCGCCACCGCGATGGTGTTCGCGTCCACGGTCTTGCGCACGAGAAGGGTGATGCTCTCCCGTCCGTTGAGCCGGCTGACCTGCGTGCGGTCCGCGACCCCGTCCGTCACCTCCGCCACGTCCCGAAGCCGCACGGACCCGCCTGCGGGAAGCCCCAACCGCAGGTCACGCAGCGCCTCCACGGACGGAAACGCGCCCAAAGCCCGCACCGCGTACTCCCGCCGGCCTTGCTCCAGGAAGCCCGCGGGTACGTTGAGGTTCTCCTGGGCCAAGGCTGCAGCAAGCTGCGCGAGGCTTAGGCCGTAGGCCTGGAGACGGTCCCGATCCACCGCAACCCGGATCTCCCGGGTCTGCCCCCCGATCACCTCTACGTTCGCCACCCCGCTGATCTGCTCCAGCCTGGGCTTGATGCGGTCGTCCACGAGCTCCCGGAGCTGCTGAGGCGAGCGGATGGTGCTCGTTAGGGACAGGGAGAGGATGGGAAAGGCGGAGACGCTGAACCGCTGGACCACGGGGCTTTGGACATCCCGGGGGAGCTGCGCCCGTACCGCGTCCACCTTCTCCCGCACCGCGGCCGTAGCCGCGTTGAGGTCGGTCCCCAGCACGAACTGCACCACCACCAGGGAGAGGCCCTCCTGGCTGGTGGCCTGGATCTCCCGCACCCCCGACACGGTCCCGACGGCATCCTCGATGGGCCGGGTCACCGCGGTCTCCACCTCCTGAGGGCCGGCCCCGGGGTAGACGGTGAGGACGGAGACCACGGGGAACTCGATGTTGGGCAGGAGTTCCACGGGCATGCCCCACAGGAGCCGCAGGCCCACAACCCCCAAGGCCACCCAGCCCATGAGCACGAGAACGGGCCGACGGATCGCGAGCCGCGTGAGCCACATCCTGACCTCCTACGGCCGCACCACGACCGGGCTCCCGTCGTGGAGTCGGTCCTGCCCCAGCACCACCACCTGCTCTCCGGGACGGAGCCCAAAGACCTGCACGCGGCCCCCTTCCTGGAGTCCCACCCGCACGGCCCTGCGCCGGGCCCGGCCCGCCTCCACCACCCACACGAAGGTTCCCTCGCCTCCGGAGATCACCGCGTCCACGGGCACCAGCACCGCCTCGCGCACCTCCGCCACCACGAGGGTGCCGCGGCCGAACATGTTCGGCCGGAGGACGAACCCCGGGTTTTGGAGTTCGACCTCGACGGTGAAGGTCCGGGTGCGGGGGCTTGCCGCCTCCGACCACTGGGTCACGACCCCCCGGAAGATCCGGCCCGGGAGGGCGTCCACGGTGACCTCCACGGGCTGCCCTCTTCGTACCCGGTGGATCTCCCGCTCCGAGACCTCGAGGGTTGCGCGTACCCGGCCGAGGTCCGCCACCACGAGGACGGGAACCCCCGGCCCCACCCACTCTCCTGGATCCACGGACCGCTGGATGACGACGCCGTCGATGGGGGAGCGGATCCAGGTATTCTCGAGCTGCTGCTGCGCCAGGCGCACCGCGGCTCTGGCCTGGTCGGCGGCCGCCCGGGCCTGGAGCACCTCCTGACGGCGCACCGCCACCTGCTCCCGACCCGCCTGTGCCGCCCGCAGGGCGGCCCGAGCTCCCTCCAGGGCAGACCGGGCCTGGGCCTCCGCGGCCTCCGCGGCTGCCCGCTGGGCCGTGAGGGTCTGGATCTGGGCGAGGAGGGTGCTGTGCTGGGCCTTCGCGGCTTCGACCGCAGACTGGGCGCTCACCACCTGCGCCCGGACGGCCTCCACCTGCTGGGCCGCCACGGCGCCCGCGGCGTAGAGGGCCTCCATCCGCGCCAGATCCGACCGGACCCGCTCCAGGTTTGCCTCCGCGGCCCGCACGTTGGCCTCCGCGGCCGCAAGGTTTGCCTGTACCCCGCGGAGGTTCGCTTCCAGGGCGTCTCGGCTGGCCCGGGCGCTCTGCAACTGGGCCTCCAGGGCCCGTACCTGGGCCTGGGCCTGCTCGATCTGAGATTCCGTAGCCTCCTGCTGGAGGGTTACTGCGCTTTTCGCCTGCGGGATCCGGGCGAGGGCGGCCCGCAGGGCCGCCCGGGCCTGCTGGAGCTGGGCCTCGGCGTCAGAGGGGTCCAGCCTGAGGAGGGCTTGTCCAGCCCGCACCACATCCCCCTCTTGTACGAACACCCGGAGCACCCGGCCCGGGATCTTCGAGCTCACCTCCACGGTTGAGGCCGCGGCCACGGACCCCGCGGCCCGGATCACCTCCCGGACGGCTCCGGTACGGGCCGGCACCACTTCCACCGCCACCGCGCTCTCCTGCGGAGGAGGGCTGGGCTGAGGGGCCTCCCGCCGCGCGAGGGCCGAAACGGCCAGGGCCAAGGCCACGATGGTCGCACCGAGAACGACCCACTTCCGCATCGTCCACCTCCTAAAGGGCCGCCGTGGCGAGCAGCCACTGCAGCCGCGCGAGGTTCTGCTCGAACCGGGCCTGAGCCAAGCTCAGCTCCGCACTCGCCAGCTGCGCCTGCGCGGAGAGGAGCTCCAGGGCAGTCCCGACCCCGGCCTCAAACCGCACCGCGGCGATGCGGGCGGCCTCCCGGGCCTGCTCCACGGCTTTCTCCGCGGTCGCGAGGGCCGCACGGGACTGCTCAAGGGCATGCCAGGCCTGCCGGGCTTCGAGCTCGATCCGCGCCCGCACCTGGGCCTCGAGCACCCGCAGCTGCTCTAGCCTCAGCTCCGCCTCCCGCACCCGCTCCCGGGTGATCCCGCCGTCGTACAGCTGGAGCGTGAGGGCGAGGGTCACGGACCATGTCCCCTGGATTCGGTTGAGCGGTCCGGTCAGGTCGTAGTTCGCCACGAGGGCGAGGTTGGGACGGCCTCCGCTCCGCGCAAGCTCCAAGGCGGCCCGAGCGGCCTCCATCCGGGCCCGGAGTTCCTCGATCTCCGGCCGGCGCTCCACAGCCCGCGCGATTCCCTCCGCGAGGGTTCCTGGGACGGGCCGGGGCTCGAGAGAATCTGCGGGCTCGAAGACCGTGTCCAACGGCAAATCGAGGAGGGCGGCGAGCTGGGCGGCCGCGTTCCGGACTCCGGTTTCGGCCCGGAGGAGGCTTGCGCGGGCGTTTGCCACCGCCACCTCCGCCTGCAGGACGTCGAACCGGGCCGCAGCGCCTGCCCGGAACCGGGCCTGGGCCACCCGGAGGGACTCCTCGGCCTGCGCAAGGGCCCTCTGGGCCGCGGCCACCGTCTCCCGGCTCAGAAGCCATGCAAGGTATGCCTGCTGGGCCTGAGCGAGCACCTGCTGGCGGGTGCGCTCTAGGGCCGCCCGGGCTCCCCGGACGTTGGCCTCCGCAAGCGCGATCTGGGCCTCAAGCCGGCCACCCGTGTAGAGGGGGTACTGGGCCGCAAGCCGCAGCATCACCTGGTTCGGCTCGGGAGGGGGGATCGTCACGGTAAGCTGCGGCGGAGTAGGACCGAAGGGGTTGGGGAAGGTGAGGGTAGTGCCCGGCTGCTGGAGGTACAGGTAGGAGGTCTGCAGGCTTACCTGCGGCTGCCTTGCCGCCAGGGCCTGGGCCAGGGCGGCCTGGGCAATGGCGAGTTCCAATGCGGCGGCTCGAAGCTGCAGGTTGCGCTCTAGGGCGAGGGTAGCCACCTGTGCAAACCCCAGCCGGCGCGGGGCGGGTTGGGCCTGAAGGGATGCCTGGAGGAGAAAAAAGACGAAAAGAAGGGGGATGGAGCGCTTCACGGACGGCCTCCTGAGGAGTCCTTTCTCGCCCGTAGCCCACAGAACACCAGCCTCGCAAGCTCCCGGGCCACCACGTCTCGGGGATACTGGGCGAAGAGGGGTTCCGGATCATAGGGGTCGAAAAGCGGAATCCCCCGGAGGATGGCCGCGATGGCGGCCACGACGATAGGGACCTCAAACCGGGCGAAGACCCCTTCTTCCATGCGCTTTGCGATCCGCTCCGACACCACGGCCTTCAGCTCCCGCAGCCGTTCCTGGACGCTGCGGCGGAACTCCGGGTCGACGTCCGCCCGGTGCATCACCAGCCGGAAGAAGGCGCTGTGCCGCTCCAGGAGCTCGAAGTGGGTCTGGAAGACCTGTCGGAGGAGAGCTTCGTCGTCCGGGACGTCTGCGTGCTCGATCATCCCGCGATAGGTCCCGAGCGCCACCTGCTCCCACGCGCCGAGGAGGAGGTGGCGCTTGCTGGGGAAGTACAGGTAGAGGGTACCTTCCGCAAGCCCGGCTCGTTCCGCAATGGCCCGAATCGTCGCTCCGTCGTATCCGGCCTCCGAGAAGACCGCCACCGCCGCCTCCAGGATCTGCTGGCGACGCCGCTGGGCCAGCCGCTTTCGGGCTTCCTCAGTGAGCCGGGCCATGGACGATCCTCAACTGAATGAGCACTCACTCAATCTAGCAGGCCGACCAGCAGGTGTCAACGGGAAGCCTGGCACAGTTCTTGCTTTTTTGCCGCAAGGTCTGGAGGGGGCCATGTCCGCGCTGCCTGAAGTGAATCCGTTTGTTCCCCTCGCAGAGCACCTGTTGCAGGCGGCCTCGTGGGTTTCCGAAGCCCACGATCCCGATGAGATCCTGAACCGGACGGGCCAGAGCTTAAGCGAGCTTGCGGTCTCCGTGGCGGTTTACCGTCTCCGAGAGCGGGTGCTGGAGCTCCGGGCCTCGGTCGGCCCCCTTCCCCTGCACCGCCCTACCATCCCCGTGGGCCGGTTCGGTTTCGCCTACCGGGTGCTTCAAGCCCGGCGGGCCGTGGCGGTTCCGGATTGCCGGGCAGACCCAGGGGTGAGCCCGAAGGTGGTACAGGCAGGGATCGGGTCTTTTATAGCCGTACCCCTGGTGGCGCCGGACGGTTCCGCGGTGGGGCTTATTTACCTGAACTTCCCGGAACCTCGCTCCTTCCCACCCGAGCTCCTCGACCTGCTCTCCGCCTACGGCCGGATCGTGGGGCTTGCGCTCGACCGGGCGGAGATGTGGGCACAGCTGCGCAGGGAGCAGGAGCGGTTCGTGATGAGCTTGGCGGAAGCCGTGGACGCCCGCGACCCGTACACCGCGGGGCACAGCCGACGTGTCCGGATCCTCGCGGCCACCATCGGCCGGGCCATGGGCCTCAGCCCTGACGCGTTGAACCGGTTGCAGGTGGCGGCACTGCTCCATGACATCGGAAAACTCGGGGTGCGGGACGGGGTCCTCCTCAAGGACGGCCCCCTTACGCCCGAAGAGTGGGCGGAGATGCGGGAGCACGCCCTCGTCGGCGCCCGCATCCTTGCCAGCGCCGGGATGGATCCCGAGGTCGTGGACGCGGTGCGCCACGTCCACGAACGGTACGCCGGAGGCGGGTATCCTGCGGGGCTGCGTGGGGAGGAGATCCCGCTTTTCAGCCGCATCCTTGCGGTGGCAGATGCCTTCGAGGCCATGACCTCGGACCGCGCCTACCGGATGGCCCTACCTTGGGAGGTCGCCATGGCGGAGCTGGAGCAGGAGCGGGGCCGCCAGTTTGATCCCGGGGTGGTCGACTGCTTCTGTGCCCTCCTCCGCCTCCCCCGCACCCGAAACGCCCTAAAACAGACCCTGCGGGGTTGCCGGGACGCACGGCTTCCGACGGAGGATCCCGCGCGGGCCCTTGTGGAACTCGCGGAGGCCTTTTACGCCTTCACCCTCCGGTTCGCGGATGGCTTGGAGCGCACGGCCGGCAAAGCCCTCGCGGAAGGCTTTGTGCACCGGATCCCCGTCGTCCCCGTCTTCGACGCCGAGGAGGATCCGGCTGCGCCCTCTGAGGCATCCGTGCGGCGGCGCCTGGAGGTCTACCGGAGGCAAGTGGCTTCGATGCTGGCGCACACGCGGGAGGTGTGCGGAGAACGGATCGCCCACAGCCTCCTCCAGGAGGCCCTGCTGGACCTCCCGGAGGAGGCGCGGTCCCTGGCCGTGCGGTTTGTCCCAGAGGAATTCCTACCACCCGATCGGCTATACTCCCGGTAGGTCTCATGGCGGCATTCCACGAGCTCACGGTCCGCACCCCGCATCGGGAGTGCCTGGTGGAGATCACGGACCAGGTGGCGGAGGTGGTGCGCAGGAGCGGGATCCGAAACGGGACGGCCTTCCTGTACGTGCCCCATACCACCTGCGGCCTCGTGATCCAGGAGAACGCGGACCCGGGGGTAGCCCACGACATCCTCCTCCTCTTGCGCCGCATGGCCCCCCGAGGAGACCCCGCCTACCGGCACGTGGAGGAGAACACCCCTGCCCACCTCCAGTCAAGCCTCGTGGGACACACCACCTTCGTGTTCGTGCAGGACGGAAAACTGCTCCTGGGACGGTGGCAAGCCCTGTTCCTCGCGGAGTTCGACGGCCCCCGCACCCGCACCGTCTTTGTGAAGATCCTGCCAGACCCAGCCTGAGCCCCTACCGAGCCTCCTCCGCCTGCTTGTGTCGTTGGGCCTCCTCGATCACCTTTTGGGCCACGTGCGGAGGGGCCTCCTCGTAGTGGGAGAACCGCATCTCGAAGCTCCCCCGCCCGCCTGTGATGGACCGCAGGTCGCTGGCGTACCGGAGCATCTCCGCCATGGGCACCTGGGCGCGGATCAGGGTGGTGCCGTCTCCCTGAGGCTCGATCCCCTGGATCCGGGCCCGCTTGGCGTTGAGGTCTCCCACCACGTCGCCCACCACCTCATCCGGGGTGGTGACCTCCACCTGAAGGATGGGCTCCAGGAGCACCAAGCCGGCCTGCTCCGCGGCCTTCTTGAAGGCCAGGGAGCCCGCGATCTGGAAGGCGATGTCCGAGGAGTCCACGGGGTGGGTCTTCCCGTCGATGAGGGTCACCCGCACGTCCACCACGGGGTAGCCGGCCAGGATCCCTTCCTCCATGGCTTTGCGCACGCCCTTGTCGACGGAGGGCCGGAACTGCTGCGGGATCACCCCGCCCACGATCCGGTCCACAAACTCGTAGCCGCTCCCCCGCGGGAGCGGCTCGACCTCGATCACGCACACCCCGTACTGGCCGCGGCCGCCCGTCTGCCGGATGTACCGGCCCTCCGCGGTGGCCTTCTTCCGGATGGTTTCCCGGTAGGGGACGTAGGGGGCGCCGAGCTGGACTTCCACGTTGAACTTCCGCTTGAGCCGGTCCGCCACGATCTCCAGGTGAGATTCCCCCATCCCCGCGATCACCGTCTTCTTCGCCTCGGGGTCGTGCTCCACGTGCAGGGTGGGATCTTCCTCCGCGATGCGCGGCAGAACCGTGGCCAGCCGATCCTCGTCCTGCCGCGTCTTTGCCTCGATGGTCATAGAGATCACGGGCTTGGGGAAGGGGATCGGCCGAATCCGGATCGGCCGGTCCCGCTGGGAGAGGGTGTCGTTGGTCTGGGTCTCCGCGAGTTTGCTGACCGCCCCGAGATCGCCCGCGGGAAGCTCCGGGACTTGGATCTGCTGCTTTCCCCGCATGACGTAGAGGGGCCCGATGCGCTCCGGCTTCTCCTTGGCGGCGTTGTAGACCTGGCTATCGGCGCGTAGGGTCCCCGAGTAGACCCGGAGGTAGGAGAGCCGGCCCACGTACGGATCCGCCATGGTCTTGAACACGAGGGCCGCAAGAGGCCCGCCCGCATCCGGAGGAATCCGCTCCCCGGACTCCGTCTCCGCCTCCCGCTCCCCCGGGTGTGGGGCCAGGGCCACAAGGGCATCGAGGAGCGGGTGTATGCCCACGTTGAGAAGCGCTGCCCCGCACAGGAGCGGCACCACCCGGCCGGATCCCACACCGGCCCGCAGGCCGCGGAGGACCTCTTCAGGGGTGAGCTCTCCGGTCTCCAGGTACTTCTCCACCAAGGTATCCTCGCCCTCCGCGGCCTCCTCCACCAGCACCTCCCGCCACCGCTGGATCTCCTGCTGCAGTTCCGCAGGGGGCGCTCCCAAGACCAGCTTCCCATCTTCCACCAGGTACGCCCGCATCGATATGAGATCCACCACCCCCCGGAACGCCGTCTCCTGGCCCACGGGGACTTGTAAGGGGACCACGTGTGGCCCGAACCGCTCCCGCAGCTGCTCGACGACCCGCCCGAACTGGGCGTTCTCTCGGTCCATGCGGTTGAGGAACACGAACCGCGGGAGGGCGCGGCCGTCCGCCACCTTCCACAGCTTCTCCGTCTGCACCTGGATGCCCGTGACCGCGTCCAGCACGAACAGGGCGGCGTCCGCCACGTAGAGGGCCGCGTAGCACTCCCCGATGAAGTCCGGATAGCCGGGTGTGTCCAGGAGGTTGAGCTTGTGGTCCTTCCACTCTAAGGGTGCGGGGGTGACGTTAATGGTCATCTTCCGCCGGATCTCCTCCGGGTCGTAGTCCGTGGTGGTGGTCCCGTCGTCCACCCGTCCCATCCGCTCGATGGCCCCGGACGCATAGAGGAGGGCCTCCACGAGGCTGGTCTTGCCCACTCCGCCATGCCCCACCACCGCCACGTTCCGGATCCGCTCTACCGGATAGACCTTCATCCTCCGCCTCCTGCTCGATCAGTACCCCCGCTGTGGGTCTACGACATTGCGGAGCTCCTCTCCTCGAAGGTAACGCCGGAGGTTTTCGCAGAACAACGGGATGGCCCGATCCATGTACCGGGGGGAATTCCCTGCCACGTGCGGGGTCACGAGCACGTTGGGGAGCTCCCAAAGCGGGTGCGTAGGAGGAAGCGGCTCGGTCTCGAAGACGTCGAGGGCTGCACCCCGAATTCGGCCGGACCGGAGGGCCTCCACCAGGGCCTCCTCGTCCACGAGCGCTCCACGGCCCACGTTGACGAGCACCGCCTCCGGCCTCATCCACCCCAACTCCCGGGCCCCGATGAGCCTCCGGGTCTGCGGGGTGAGGGGGAGAGCGAGGACCACGTACTGGGAAGCCCGGAGCACGGCTTCCAACTCCTCAGGTCCGTACACCTCCTCCACCTCGGGTACCGGTGAGGGGGTGCGCCGCAGGCCCACCACCCGGGCACCGAAGGCCCGACACCGCCGGGCCACCTCCTGCCCAATCGCTCCAAGCCCCAGGATCCCCACCGTAGCCCCCCACAGCTCCCCGCCCGGCTCCGGCTGCCACCGCCGGTGGAGCTGGTGACGCAACGCCACGTGGAGGTTACGGGCGAACACCAGGAGGCATGCCAGGACGTGCTCCGCGACGGGGATGGCGTGGATTCCCCGGCTGTTGGTGAGGAGGACGTCTCGGCCCCAAAGCTTCGGGAGGAGGTTGTCTACGCCCGCGGCCGTGGAGTGAACCCACCGGAGCCGACCTGCCCGCGCCAGGACCGCATCCGGAACGTCCCAGCCGACCCACACCTCCACCTCCGCCGCGTGGTCTGGGGCCTCGGCCCGGGAGACCACCCGCAAGTCCACCCGGGGATCTACGGCCCGGATCATCGCCTCGTGTTGCGGCCCGATCCGGGCCGTACAGACCACCACGCACCGATCCACCGTCTCCCTCACGACGCAGGAGCCGGTACAGTCCCGCTTGCCTCCCGCAGCCGCCGCACCACAAACCCCCGGTCCAGGGCCGCCAGCATCCACCCCGCCTGGGGCCCGCTCGGCTTTCCGAGAAAGCTCAGGTAGACGGCCCCAAACGCCTCCTCCGGACTCAGGCCCAGCTCCGCCTTCAGGGCGTGGATCCGGGCTTGGATGGCCTCGCCCGTCGGCTCCTCCCGCTCCAGAAAGTCTGCGAGCCGCCCGAGCAGGGTGCGCTGCGCCTGCGAGAGGGTACGGGTGACGTCCGGCAGGTGCGGCTGGACCGTAAACCGGTACCGGTCCGGCGCCCACCGTTCTAGCCACCGTCTCGCATCCCGCACCCGGGCCCAGAGCTCCTCCCGGTCCCGGTCCGTGAGCGGCGACCCTTTTTCCCGGGCCACCGCGGCCTCCAGGTCCACGTGGGGCATCTGGAGGAGGTAGGCGACCTTCGCGAACCGGGGCCGGTAGAACGGCTCAGGCGAATCCTCCCGTAGCCAGGCGTACCGGAAGGTGCGGGCGAGATCGTGGACGTCTTGTGCTTCCCCGGGGGTCTTGGGCTGTAGCTCTCCGAAGTAGGCAGCCGCGGCCCGGTCGTACTCGTCATAGAGCCGCGGGATGGTCTCCCCGCCCGGATCGAAGTTGATGGCGGTCCGGTGGTGGGCCCGCACGATGAGGAACCGCACGAGCTCCGGCCGAAGCACCTCCACGAGCTCCCGGGCGGGAACTCCCCGCCCGGCACTCCCCGACATCTTCTTCCCGCCGATGTAGATCCACTCGTAGGGGATGGCGAACGGAGGAGTGATGCCGAAGATCCGGCGGGCCACCGCGGAGGCGGTATCGTGGGTGCCGCCCCGGGTCATGTGGTCCTTCCCCGCTCCCTCCACCTGAACGCCAAAGAGCCACCACTTCGCGGCCCACTCCGTCCGGAAGGTCATCTTGGCTCCGCCCCTAAAGGGCGAGCGGCGGCCTTGATATCCGCATCCCCGCGCCCAGGCGACCTTGTCCGGCCGGCACGTGTACGCCACTTCCGTCCCGTCCCACCCCAGCACCACCGTGGTGGCGATGCGGCCGCACGCCTCGCACACCACCTGCACGGGGTGTCGCTCCGCCCGCGTGCTCCCCGTGATCTCCCGCTCGATGCGCACAATCTCTTCCGCCCGGTCCAGCACCACCCGCATCGCGGCATCAAGCTGCCCCGACCGGTAGAGCGCACTCGTACGGTAAAACTCGCACCCCCCTCCCACGGCCCGGATGATGGCCTCGAACTCCGCGATGTAGCGCTCCGCGAAGCTCCGGGCCATCCCGTCCACCCACGGGACCTCGCAGAGGGGCTTTCCCAGGTGCGGCCGGAAGAACTCCTCCGGGAGCCCTGCAGGGACGGCGTCAAAGGGGTCGTAGTCGTCGAACCCGTACAGGAACCGCACCTGCTTTCCCCGCTCCCGGAGCCCTCGGACGACGGCATCGTGGAGGATGACGCCCCGCAGGGATCCCACGTGTACGAGTCCGGAGGGCGTCCAGGAGTCGTTCACCACGTAAGGCCCGGGGCGCTCCGCGAGGATGGCCTCGACGAGGACATCGACCCACATCGCTCCCCATCATACCGCCCTCAATCGGGACGGTGCTACACACCCGAGGGCGCGAGCAGGAACGTCCGGGCAGGTCCCGCGAGGAAGAAGGAGCCCGTGATCACCAGCACGTCCTCTTCCCCCACCCGCTCTAAACCGTTCGCCAGGGCCTCCTCCCGGTCCGGAATCGGAACGACTTTGCGCGTGTAGCGGCGCACCACGTCCGCGAGCATCTCCGGAGGGAGCGCGCGAGGGTGAAGAGGGGTAGTGGTGATGACCTCTGCGGCGAGCGGCGCGATGATCCGGGCCACGGGTTCGGGGTCGTGCGTGGCGATCATGCCCAGCACCAGCACCACCCGGCGCCCCGGGAAGAGCTCCTCCAGGGTGGCCCGCAGGGCCGCCATGCTGGCGGGGTTGTGGGCGACGTCCACGAGCACCGCGGGACGGAGCCGCACGAGCTCCTCCCGGGCGGGCCAGGAAAGCCGGCGGAGTCCTGTGCGGACCGCCTCGGGGTCTAACGTCGTGCCTGTGCGGCTCAGGAGTTCTTCCGTCGCAGCCACGGCCACCGCGGCGTTGAGGGCCTGGTGCCGACCCAGGAGCGGGACGTGGAGGTCCTCGTAGCGGCCGCGGATGGTGCGCACGGAGAAGTCCACCCCGTCCAGCCCTACCCGGTGGACTTCATAGGAGACCTCCTTGCCCACCTCCACCAGGCGGGCTCCGAGCTCCGCGCACGTCCCAGAAATGACCTTCCGGGCCTCGGGAAGCTGGGGCGCGCTGATCACGGTCCCCTTCGGCCGGATGATCCCTGCCTTCTCCGAGGCAATCTCCCGTAACGTGTTGCCCAGCACGTCCATGTGGTCGTAGGAGATGGGCGTGATCACGGAGAGCTCAGGATCGCACACGTTGGTGGCATCGAGCCGCCCGCCGATCCCCACCTCCAGGATGGCCCAATCCACCTGCTGACGGAGGAAGTACACGAGGGCTAGGGCCACGGAGACCTCGAAGTAGGTGGCCCGGCCCCACGGGTCCGCATCTCCCGCTTCCACCGCGGGCCGCACGGACTCCACCAGTTCTCCGAGCGCCTCCGGGGAGATGAGGGCCTCCCCGATGCGGATCCGTTCCCGGTAGTCCACGAGGTGCGGCTTCGCGTATAGCCCCACCCGCTCGCCCGCAGCCTCCAAGATGGCGGTCATCATGGCCGCGGTACTCCCCTTGCCCTTGGTACCCGCCACGAGGACCGTGCGCAGGTCGCGATGCGGGTCTCCGAGCCGCCGCAGCAAGGCCCGCATGCGGCCCAACTTGATCTGGGCGTACGGGAGCGGTACCCGCTCGTAGTTCAGCAGGCCCTCGATCCACGCGAGGGCCGCTTCGTAGGTCACCCCGCGGCCTCCACCTGCAGACGGGCGGCCTGGAGGGTGTTGCGGAGGAGCATGGCGATGGTCATGGGCCCCACCCCGCCGGGGACCGGTGTGATCCACCCTGCTACCTCCCGTACACCCTCGAAGTCCACGTCTCCGACCAGGCGCCCGTCCACCCGGTTGATGCCCACGTCGATGACCACGGCCCCGGGCTTCACCATGTCCGCGGTCACGAGCCGCGGCCGGGCTGCGGCCACCACGAGGACGTCCGCCCTACGCGTATGCTCTGAGAGGTTCTCCGTGCGGGAGTGGCAGAGGGTGACGGTGGCGTGCTCTCCCAGCAGCAGCAGGGCCGTGGGCTTGCCCACGAGGTTGCTACGGCCCACGACCACCGCGTGCTTGCCCGCTAGCCGTACCCCCGTCTCGCGGATGAGAGCAAGGATCCCAAGGGGCGTGCAGGGCACCAGCTGCGGCCTACCCAGGGCGAGGCAACCGGCGTTATGGGGGCTGAGTCCATCCACGTCCTTACGAGGATCGAGGTGCGCGAAGACGACCTCGGGATCGATCTGCGGGGGCAGGGGCAGTTGGGGCAGGATCCCGTGGACGTCCGGCCGCGCGTTGAGCCGCTCCACCAGCGCCAGCACCTCCGCCTGGGTGGCCTCCTGCGGGAGGTGGAAGACCTCCGAGCGCATGCCCACCCGGCCCGCGGCCCGGGCCTTGTTGCGCACATAGAGGGCGGAGGCCGGGTGGTCTCCCACGAGGATGGCCGCAAGGCACGGGCTCATGTCGTGGGCCCGTACGAACCGGTCCACCTCTGCCCGCACCTCCTGCTCGATGCGGGACGCCACCTCCCTCCCGTCCAGGATCCGGGCCGTCACGTCCTCTCGTGTCCCGGGGGATGTAAGGGTAGATCTGGAGCGGGAGACGGGAATCGAACCCGCACCACCAGCTTGGAAGGCTGGGGCTCTACCATTGAGCTACTCCCGCTCGCGGTCCTGGTGGGCGGGGAAGGATTCGAACCTCCGAAGGCATTCCGCCAGCTGATCTACAGTCAGCCCCCTTTGTCCACTCGGGCACCCGCCCAGTCCACCGCTTGAGTATACCAGGACTGCCTAAGGGGTCAAGCGATGGACGCCGGCTTCTAGATGCCGCAAAATGGACCCGAAACCGTACGGGGAGCGTGTTATGGCCGCGACCGTTCTTGGAGTGCTTCTGGCGCTTGGGGTGATGGGCGGAGCCGTCTACCTCGCGTGGAGGCTCCTTCTGCCGAGCTGGCGCCGAACAGCAGAGGAGGTGGACCAGTCCCTCCGGATCCCCACGCCCTTCCCCCGGATGGACCTGGGGAAGGACTTAGAGAGCCGGGTGCCTCCCCCGCGGCTCTCGTGGAACTGGGCGGCCGCGGTGTTCGGCCCGTTCTGGTACCTCGCCATGGGGCTGTGGGCCCACTTCGCGGCCCTTGCCTCCATGGTCCTGCTCTCCGGGGGGTTGCTCGCGCCCCTCATCTGGCTGTACTGCGCCCTGAAGGCCAACGAGGACCTGTGGGAGGACCGGAAGGCCCGGTGGAGTGCATACTAGCTGATCTGGTACACTTGCACTAGGCTTAGAGGTTCGCGACGGAGCTGGAGACGATGCCGGTTCCTTCCGAGGAGGGTACCCGTACCCCGCTGGAGCAGACGGCCCGGTCCGGGCTCAGCCTGGGGCTTTTGTTCTGGCTTTTCATGCTGGCCGCGGTGGCGGCCACCCTGTACGCCCGCCGCGCCTGGTGGCTTCCTCCCCTCGCGGTCCGGGAAGGGGCGTCCATCGACCGCCTCATCGAGATCACCCTCTGGGTGACGGGAGCCGCCTTCCTCCTCGTCCACGCCCTGCTCGGCTACTTCGTGATCCGATACCGCACCCGGGGGCAGCCCCGGCCCTACTACTTCCCGCACAGCACGCCGTTAGAGATCCTCTACACGGCGGTTCCTGCGGCGGTGCTAGTGAGCCTGAGCCTCGCGGGGATCCTGACGTGGTCCAAGCTCCACGCCGCCCCGCCGCCTAACGCCTTCCTCATCGAGATCCGGGGGCAGCAGTTCAGCTGGTCGGCCCGCTACCCGGGCCCGGACGGCAAACTCGGCCGGGTGGATCCCCGCATCCCGCAGCCCTTCAACGTGGACCCGCAGGACCCCGCCGCCAAGGACGATGTCATCAGCAGCGAGATCTACCTGGTGGTGAACCGGCCAGCCCACATCCTCCTGCGGACCCGGGACGTCCAGCACAGCTTCTGGGTCCCCGCCTTCCGTCTGAAAAAGGACCTCCTGCCGGGGAGCACCACGGAGCTGTGGCTCACGCCCACCCGGACCGGTACGTTTGACATCGCCTGCGCGGAGCTCTGTGGGGTAGGTCACTACACCATGCACGGACAGGTCCGGGTCGTGACCCAGGAGGAGTTCGACCGCTGGCTGCGTCAGCAGATCCGAAGGCCATAGGAGGGCGCCCATGGCGGCCGTACTCGAACATCCCGTCCACGAGGCCCACCGGGAGAGCTTTTGGACCCGGTACGTCTTCAGTCAGGACCACAAGGTCATCGGGATCCAGTACCTGCTCACGTCCTTCGTGATGATGTTCATCGGCGGGGCGCTCGCCATGGCCATGCGTACGCACCTCGCCTGGCCCCAGAGCGGCCTTCTTCAGGCGGACCAGTACCTCGCCGCGGTGAGCATGCACGGCACCATCATGGTCCTCTTCGTGCTCACCCCGGCTCTTCTCGGCGGATTCGCCAACTTCCTGGTGCCGCTCAAGATCGGGGCCCGGGATATGGCCTTCCCCTTCATCAACATGCTCTCCTACTGGGTCTTCCTCCTCTCCGTCCTGGTGCTCCTCGCGAGCTTCTTCGTGCCGGGTGGGCCCCTCAACGCCGGCTGGACCGCCTACCCGCCCCTCAGCGCCCTGCCGCAAGCGGCCCCGGGCTCGGGGCTGGGGCAGAGCCTGTGGCTGGTGTCCATCGCCATCTTCTGCGTCTCGTCGCTATTGGGCTCCCTGAACTACATCACCACGGTCCTCGTGATGCGCACCCACGGGATGCGCCTCAGCCGGATGCCCCTCACGGTGTGGGGGATCTTGCTTGCGGCCATCTTGGCCCTATTGAGCTTCCCCGTCCTTATGGCGGCAGGTATTTTGCTGCTATTTGACCGGCACGCGGGCACGAGCTTCTTCGTCCCTGCCGGGCTTGTGGTCGGCGGGGAGGTAATCCGGCACACGGGCGGGAATCCTTTGCTGTGGCAGCACCTCTTCTGGTTCTTCGGGCACCCCGAGGTCTACATCGTGATCCTACCGCCCATGGGCATCGTCAGCGACGTGATCGCCAACTTCGCCCGCAAGCCCGTCTTCGGGTACACCGCCATGGTGGGCTCCATGGTGGCCATCACGGTGCTGAGCTTTGTGGTGTGGGGGCACCACATGTTCGTGAGCGGGATGCACCCGCTTCTCGGGACCGGATTCGCCATCACCACCCTTCTTATCGGAACCCCTTCTGCGGTGAAGACCTTTAACTGGCTCGTGACCCTGTGGCGGGGTAAGCTCTACTTCAGCACGGCCATGCTCTTCGCCGTCGGCTTCATCTCCACCTTCGTGGCGGGCGGTCTGTCGGGCATCTTCTTGGGCAACGCCGCGGTGGACATCCCCCTCCACGACACCTTCTTCGTGGTCGGGCACTTCCACCTGGTGATGGGGGTGGCAGCCCTGTTCGGCATCTTCGCGGGGACCTACTTCTGGTTCCCGAAGATGTTCGGCCGGATGATGGACGAGCGGCTGGGCCGGTGGCACTTCTGGCTCACCATCCTCGGGGCATACGGGACCTTCTTCCCGATGTACTACCTGGGCCTCGCGGGCATGCACCGGAGAATTTACAACTACCAGGCCTTCCCCTCCCTCGCGCCGCTGCAGCCCGTACAGGTCTTCATCACCCTGTGTGCCTTCCTCATCTTCCTCGGAGGGCTCGTGTTCGCCTACAACTTCCTGCATAGCCTCGCCCACGGTCCCCGTGCGGACCGCAACCCGTGGCGGGGCACCACCCTGGAGTGGTCTGCCCCAAGTCCCCCGCCGCACGGGAACTGGCCCGGAGAGGTGCCGCGGGTGTACCGGGGGCCGTACGAGTACAGCGTGCCGGGGGCACCGGACGATTACCTGCCCCAATGGCTGAGCCCCGTGGAGGCGGGCGTGGAGGGGCGGCACTGATGGCCGTCGCGGTCGAACGCCGGCCTCCTCCGCCGAAGGCGCCGCCTCCGCCTCGGGACGATTGGGGGCGCGGTGGCCCTCCGCCTTCACCGAGCACGGCCCGTCGGGTGGGCGTGTGGCTGGTGGTAGGAGCCGTAAGCCTCTTCTTCCTGGCTCTGAGTAGCGCTCTGCTCGCGCGGCAGGAAGGCCTGGACTGGGCCCAGATCCCCCCGCCTCGGGTCTTGTGGCTCAGCACGATGGCCATCCTCACCAGCAGCGGTCTCCTGGAGGCCGCCCGGTCCGCGCTCCGACGGGGTCACCGGACGGTGTTCCGGCGGAGGCTCAGGGCCTCCGCCCTCTTGGGCGTGGGCTTCCTGGTCGCGCAACTGAGCGCCTGGCGGGCGCTCGCCCATCAGGGGGTGTACCTTGCCACGAACCCCCACGCCTCGTACGTCTACCTGCTCACAGGGGCTCACGCCGCGCACCTCCTGGGCGGGCTTGTCTGGTTTGGGGCCCTCGTGCGGACGGCCCGGCGCGGTGCCATCGATCCCGACCGGATCGGGGACTTCGCGGTGTACTGGCACTTCCTGACAGGGCTTTGGGTATACCTGTTCGCCGTCCTGTTCCTGTGAGGAGGGAAGCCGTGGCAGAAGCCGTACGAATCGTCGCGCGCCCGGAAGCGGAGGCCGTGGACGTCTGGGCGGGCGGGGTCTCGCCCTTCGGCATGAGCTGGGGAAAGTTCATGATGTGGATCTTCCTCCTCTCGGACGCCTTCACCTTCGGGGGGCTGCTTGTGGCCTACGGCGCGGTGCGGATGAGCTCCGAGGCCTGGCCCAACGCCGCGGAGATCTTCCGCATCGGGTTCGTGGGGACGATGACCTTCATCCTCATCTGCAGCAGCGCCACCATGGCGGTGGCGGTGCACGCGGCCCGCCGGGGCGACCGGCGGCTCGCGGAGCGCTTCCTCCTCCTGACCATCCTAGGCGGCCTCACCTTCCTCGGGATGCAGGCCATGGAGTGGACCCACTTCATCGGGGAGGGCGCACGGCTCTCCAGCAACCCCTGGGGGGTTCCGGCCTTCAGCGCTTCTTTCTTTCTCATCACGGGGTTCCACGGCGGGCACGTGACGAGCGGAGTCCTCTACCTCTCCGCGGTCCTCCTCAAGACCCGGCGGGAGCGGCGGATGCTGGAGGCCTGGGAGCGCCCCCTCCGGGACCGGGCCGGCCGGCGCATCGATCCAGGAGCCCGGGTGCGGCTATTGCACCTGCCTCAGCGGCCGGAGCTCCCCGTGGAGCAGGTGTTCCCGCAGTGGGGAAAGGTGGTGGTGCTGGTCCCGGAGAAAGGGCCGAACGCCGCGGACATGGTGCCCGTGGAGTGGGTGGAGGTGGTGGAGGAGGCTTCGGTCCCGCCCAATCCCGTGGACCTTGTGGCCCACGCGGAGCGCATTGAGAACGCGGGTCTGTACTGGCACTTCGTGGATCTCGTGTGGGTGTTCGTGTTCACCCTCATGTACCTGATCCCACCTGTGGTTCCCGCAACCGCTGCGCACTAGGAGGAGACGATGCAGGAGGAGCGGCACACGGAACACGGATACGCCGTCTACGGGATCACCTGGTTCTGGCTGCTGGTGATCACCATCGCAGAGATCTGGATCACCCTGATCCACCTCCCGCGCACCGTGCTGATCACGGGGCTTGTGGGCATGGCGATCCTCAAGGCGCTCCTCATCATGGCGTACTTCATGCATCTCCGGTACGAGCGCCCCGTGGTGGCGGCCATCTTCAGCGTGCCCATCGCGATCCTGCTGGTGGCCCTGTTCGTGGCCGTGGGCCTGGACTCCCAGCTGTTCTGAGTCCCAGAAAGTTACAGCTCGGCCACCACCTTCATCTGCCGGTACCGCTGCATGCCGGTCCCGGCCGGGATGAGCTTCCCGATGATCACGTTCTCCTTGAGGCCCAGGAGGGGATCCACCTTGCCCTTGGTGGCCGCGTCCGTGAGCACCCGGGCCGTCTCCTGGAAGCTCGCCGCCGACAGCCACGACTCCGTGGCCAGGGCGGCCTTCGTGATGCCCATGAGCACGGGATCGGCCTCCGCGGGCCGTCCGCCCCGGGCCTGGACCTTTTGATTCTCCTCGCGGAGGGTGAACACGTCCACGATCTCCCCCGGGAGGAACTCCGTGTCGCCCTCGTCCCGGATCTTCACCCGCCGCAGCATCTGCCGGACGATGATCTCGATGTGCTTGTCGTTGATCTCCACCCCCTGGGACCGGTACACGCTCTGGATCTCCTCCACCAGGTAGCGCTGCACCGCCTCCACACCCTGGATGCGGAGGATGTCGTGCGGGTTGAGGGGACCCTCCGTGAGGGGCTGGCCCGGCTCCACGACGTCCCCTTCCGAGACGAGGAGCCGCTGGCCGTACGGCACCACGTACTCCCGGGTCTCGTCCTTCCCCTGGACCACCACCTTCCGGGTGCGCTTCTCCTCCACGATCAAGACCCGGCCCGGGATCTCCGCCATGATGGCCTGCCCCTTGGGCTTCCGGGCCTCGAACAGCTCCTCCACCCGCGGCAGGCCCTGGGTGATGTCGAACCCCGCGATCCCGCCCGTGTGGAAGGTGCGCATGGTGAGCTGGGTGCCGGGTTCGCCGATGGACTGGGCCGCGATCACCCCCACGGCCTCGCCGACGTTCACGAGCTTGCCCGTGGCGAGGTCACGGCCGTAGCACTTGCTGCACACCCCGTACCGGGTCTCGCAGGTGAGCACGCTTCGCACAGGCACGCGCGTGATCCCGGCCTCTTCGATCGCTTCCGCGATCTCCTCCGTGATCTCCTCTCCAGCCCGCACGAGCGGCGCAGTACCCTCCGGCGGGTAGACGTCCCGGGCCGCGATGCGGCCCACGATGCGGTCCCGCAGGGGAACCGCGATCTCGTTGCCCTGCCGGGCAGGCTCCATCCAGATGAACCGGTCCGTGCCGCAGTCCTCCTCCCGAACGATCACGTCCTGGGCGACGTCCACGAGCCGCCGGGTGAGGTACCCGGACTCGGAGGTCCGGATGGCGGTGTCCGCAAGCCCCTTGCGCTGTCCGTGCATGCCGATGAAGTACTCCAGGACCGTGAGCCCCTCCCGGAAGTTGCTCTTGATGGGGATCTCGATGATGCGGCCGGAGGGGTCCGCGAACAGCCCCCGCATGCCCGCCAGCTGCCGGATCTGCTGCATGTTCCCGCGGGCACCCGACTGGGCCATCATGTACAGGGGGTTGAAGGGGTCGAAGTGCTTCAGCATCGCGTTGGTGATGGCCTCCGTGGCCTCGTTCCACACGTCGATGGTGCGCAGGTACCGCTCCTCGTCCGTGATGAGGCCCCGGCGGTACTGCTGGTTGATGACCTCCACCTTGCGCTCCGCCTCTGCCACGATCTGCTCCTTCTCGGATGGGATCACGAGGTCCGCCATGGCGATCCCCATCCCGGACTGGGTGGCGTAGCGGAAGCCCAGGTCCTTCAGGGCATCCAGCAGCTCCGCGGTCTTCGTGGGCCCTAGCCGGTAGTACGCGTCCGTGACGATCTGGCTTAAGACCTTCCGGTCGCACACCTGGTCCACGAACCGGAGCTCCTCCGGGAGCGCCTCGTTGAAGATCACCCGGCCGACCGTGGTCTCAATGGGCTCCGTGCCGGGCGCAAGCCGCACCTTGATCCGCGCGTGCAAGTCCACCACCCCGTGCTCATAGGCCAGCAGCACCTCCATGGGCGTGCTGAAGACCTTGCCCTCGCCCTTGGCCCCCGGCCGCTCCAGGGTGAGGTAGTAGCACCCGAAGACGATATCCCGCTGCGGGCTTGCCACGGCCTTCCCGGAGGCTGGCAGGAGGATGTTGTAGGAGGAGAGCATCAACAGGCGCGCCTCCGCCTGGGCGGCCGCGCTCAGGGGCACGTGCACCGCCATCTGGTCCCCATCGAAGTCCGCGTTGTAGGCGGTGCACACCAGGGGGTGGATCTGGATGGCCTTGCCCTCGATGAGGACCGGCTCGAAGGCCTGGATGCCCAGCCGGTGGAGGGTGGGGGCCCGGTTGAGGAGCACGGGGTGCTCCCGCACCACATCCTCCAGGACGTCCCACACCTCCGGCCGCTGGCGCTCCACCATGCGCTTGGCGTTCTTGATGTTCTGGGCCAGGTTGCGCTCCACCAGCTTCTTCATCACGAAGGGCTTGAAGAGCTCCAGGGCCATCTCCTTGGGGAGCCCGCACTGGTGGAGCTTGAGTTTCGGCCCCACCACGATGACGGACCGGCCGGAGTAGTCCACGCGCTTGCCGAGGAGGTTCTGGCGGAACCGCCCTTGCTTACCCTTCAAGAGATCGCTCAGGGACTTAAGAGGCCGGTTGTTGGGGCCTGTCACAGGCCGGCCCCGCCGGCCGTTGTCGATGAGGGCGTCCACGGCCTCCTGCAGCATGCGCTTCTCGTTGCGCACGATGATCTCCGGCGCCCCCAGGTCCAGCAGGCGCTTGAGGCGGTTGTTGCGGTTGATGACCCGACGGTAGAGGTCGTTGAGGTCGCTCGTGGCGAACCGACCGCCGTCGAGCTGCACCATGGGGCGCAGATCCGGCGGCAGCACAGGAAGGACTTCTAGGATCATCCACTCCGGCCGGTTCCCGCTCTTCCGGAAGGCCTCGATGACCTCCAGCCGCTTGAGGATCTTGATGCGCCGCTGGCCCGTGCTGGTTTTGAGCTCCTCCCGCAGCTTCTTGGACTCCGCCTCGAGGTCAAGCTGGAGCAAGAGCTCCCGGATGGCCTCCGCGCCCATGCCGGCCCGGAAGGCATTCCCGTACTTCTCCCGCAGCTCCCGGTACTCGTTCTCCGTGAGGAGCTGCTTGGGCTGCAGCTCCTTCACGGGGCCTGGGTCGATGACGATGTAGGCGGCGAAGTACACCACCCGCTCCAGGGCCCGGGGCGAGATGTCCAGCAGCAGGCCTAGACGGCTCGGCACCCCCTTCAGGTACCAGATGTGGACCACGGGGGCCGCGAGCTCGATGTGGCCCATGCGCTCCCGCCGTACCTTGGAACGGGTGACTTCCACGCCGCACCGGTCACAGATGATGCCCTTGTACCGGATACGCTTGTACTTCCCGCACGCGCACTCCCAGTCCCGCACGGGGCCGAAGATGCGCTCGCAGAACAGGCCATCCCGCTCGGGCTTGAGGGTGCGGTAGTTGATGGTCTCCGGCTTCTTCACCTCCCCGTGGGACCACATGCGGATCTGCTCCGGCGAGGCAAGCCGGATCTGGATGGCATCAAAGGCGTTGACGTCCTGCATGGATCCCCCTCCTCAGATGGGCTCCTCCATGAGGGCCTCCTCGCCCTCCAGGTGGATCCCCAAGGACCGGGCGGTGTCCACCACCTCTTCCTCCACCTCCCGGAGGTCGATCTCCCGCCGGTCTGCGCTCAGGACCCGGACGTCGAGGCATAGGGCCTGGAGCTCCTTCACCAGCACCTTGAAGGACTCCGGCACTCCGGGTTCCTGGATGTTCTCGCCCTTCACGATGGCTTCATAGGTCTTCACCCGCCCCGTGACGTCGTCGCTCTTCACCGTCAAGAGCTCCTGCAGGGTGCTGCTGGCGCCGTACGCCTCCAGGGCCCACACCTCCATCTCCCCGAACCGCTGGCCGCCGAACTGGGCCTTGCCCCCCAGGGGCTGCTGGGTGATGAGGCTGTAGGGCCCGGTGCTGCGGGCATGGATCTTGTCCTCCACCAGGTGCAGGAGCTTCATCATGTAGATCCAGCCCACGGGACAGGGGTGGTCGAAGGGAAGCCCCGTACGGCCGTCGTAGAGCAGGAGCTTCCCCGTGCGCGGCAGGCCCGCCCGCTCCAGGAGCTGCTCGATCTCGTGCTCCCGGGCACCGTCGAACACGGGAACCTCCGCGTAGAACCCCAGCTCCTTACAGACCCACCCCAAGGTGGTCTCCAGGACCTGCCCCACGTTCATCCGGCTGGGGACCCCGAGGGGGTTGAGGACGATGTCCACGGGGGTCCCGTCCGGTAAGAAGGGCATATCCTCCTCAGGTGCGATCTTGGCCACGACCCCCTTGTTGCCGTGGCGGCCGGCCATCTTGTCGCCCACGGTGATCTTCCGCTTCTGGGCCACGTACACCCGCACCAGCTGGTTGACGCCGGGCGGTAGCTCATCTCCGGCCTCCCGGCTGAACACCTTCACCCCCACCACCGTGCCCTTCTCGCCGTGGGGCACCCGGAGGGAGGTGTCCCGTACCTCCCGGGCCTTCTCGCCGAAGATGGCCCGCAGCAGCCGCTCCTCCGCGGTGAGCTCCGTCTCCCCTTTGGGCGTGACCTTTCCCACGAGGATGTCGCCGGCCCGGACCTCCGCGCCGATCCGCACGATCCCCCGCTCATCGAGGTCTCGCAGGGCATCCTCGCTCACGTTGGGGATGTCCCGGGTGATCTCCTCCGGACCTAGCTTCGTGTCCCGGGCCTCCACCTCGTACTCCTCGATGTGGATGCTGGTAAAGTAGTCCTTCTTGAGGAGCCGTTCGCTGATGACGACGGCATCCTCGTAGTTGTACCCTTCCCAGGGCATGAAGGCCACCAGCAGGTTGTGCCCCAAGGCGAGCTCTCCGTGGTCCGTGGCGGGGCCGTCGGCCAGGATGTCGCCCGCGCGCACGAACTGCCCGGAGCGCACGATGGGTCGCTGGTTGATGCAGGTGCCCTGGTTGCTGCGCCGGAACTTGGTGAGCTTGTAGGCGATGCGGTGCTGCCCGCGGACCACGATCTCGTCCGCGGTTACGGACTCCACCACCCCGTCCTCCTGAGCCACCACGAGGGCTCCGGAGTCCAGGGCCGCCCGGTACTCCATCCCCGTGCCCACGAAGGGGGCCTCGGCCCGGATGAGGGGAACCGCCTGGGTCTGCATGTTCGAGCCCATCAGGGCCCGGGTGCCGTCGTCGTGCTCCAGGAAGGGGATGAGGGAGGTGGTGACGGAGACCATCTGCTTGGGGGAGACGTCGATGAAGTCCACCTCCTCCCGGCGCACCACCACGGGATGCCCCTTGGCCTTGCGGGCCACGACCCGCTCGGGCAGCAGGCCGTTCTCGTCGATCTCCGCGGCCGCGTTGGCCTGGGCGATGGTGTACTTCTCCTCCTCATCCGCGGTGAGGTAGACGATCTCGTCCGTCACCCGGCCATCCCGCACCCGGCGGTACGGGGTCTCGATGAACCCCAGCTCGTTCACCCGGGCGTAGGTGGCCAGGGAGGAGATGAGGCCGATGTTGGGCCCCTCCGGGGTCTCGATCGGGCAGACCCGGCCGTAGTGGGAGGGGTGGACATCCCGGACCTCGAACCCCGCCCGCTCCCGGCTGAGCCCGCCGGGACCCAGGGCCGAGAGCCGCCGCTTGTGCCGCAGCTCCGAGAGGGGGTTTGTTTGGTCCATGAACTGGGAGAGCTGGCTAGAGCCGAAGAACTCCTTGATGGCCGCGGTCACCGGCCGGATGTTGATGAGGGCCTGCGGGGTGACCTGCTCCATCTCCTGGATGGTCATCCGCTCCCGGATCACCCGCTCCATGCGGAGCATCCCGATCCGGAACTGGTTCTGCAAAAGCTCCCCGACCGCCCGGACCCGGCGGTTGCCGAGGTGGTCGATGTCGTCCGGCTCCTCCTCCCCGTTGTGGAGGGCGATGAGGTGCCGGATGATCTCCGCGATGTCCTCCGCGGTGAGCACCCGGACGTCGAGGGGGAGGGAGAGCCCGAGTTTCTTGTTGAGCTTGTAGCGTCCCACCTTACCCAGGTCATACCGCCGGGGCTCGAAAAAGAGCTGCTGCACCAGGGCGGTGGCGGACTCCAGGGTGGGTGGGTCTCCTGGCCGTAGCCGCTTGTAGATCTCGAGGAGGGCGGTGGTGCGGTCCCGGGTGTTGTCCTTCTCCAGGGTGGCGAGGATCACCCGGTCCTCGTGGTAGAGCTTGCGGATCGTCTCCTCGGACTCATAGCCCACCGCCCGCAATAGAACGGTGGCGGGGATCTTCCGCGTCCGGTCGATGCGGGCGTACATCGCGCCCGAGGCGTCGATCTCGAACTCCAGCCAGGCGCCCCGCTGGGGGATCACGGTGGCGGCCGGGAGCTGCCGGCCGCTGCTGTCCGTGATGTAGCTGTAGTAGACCCCCGCGGACCGGACCAGCTGGCTGACGACCACCCGCTCGGCCCCGTTGATGATGAAGGTGCCCTTGGGGGTCATGAGCGGGAGGTCGCCCATGAAGACGTCCTGCTCCTTGATCTCCCCGGTCTCCCGGACCACCAGCCGCACCCGGACCTTCAGGGCCGCGCTGTACGTGGCGTCCCGCTCCCGGGCCTCATCCGGGGAGTACTTGGGGGCCTCCAGGTAGTAGCCCCCGAAGTCCAGGATCCCCTCCGTAAAGTGGAAGACGTCCGTGGCCACCACCTTGCGGCGACGCTTCCCATCCGGGGGGACGGCGAAGTGCAGCTCGAAGTTGCCCGTGAAGTCGTAGATGGGGGAGATCTCCTGGAAGACCTCCTTGATCCCCTCCTCGATAAACCACCGGAAGGACCTCCGCTGGACCTCGAGGAGGTCAGGGGGTTCCAGGATCTCCGGGAGTTTGCCGAACGAAATCCGCTCCCGCCGGCCCCGTCGGACCACCCGACCGATGCCCAACTCCGGGGCCCGGATCACACCTTCCGAGGAAACCGTGCGCGCGGCCTGACGATCCATGGCGGTTTCCGTCGCACTCACCCCCTCGTTCAGACTGTCCCGGCCCTACGCCGGGAGCGAGTTACAGTCGGGGAAGACCTTGGGAGTGTACGAGCCGACACAGGAAGACTCGGGTTCAAGCTCGGGCGACAAAAGGTACCCTACCACAGAGGACCCGGCCCGTCAAGAGACACCCTTCCCTTGCGCCGTCCTCTCCACCCTGCCGGCGCCCCAGGGGAAGCCGGCTACTTGATTTCGACCTCCGCCCCAACCTCCGTAAGCTTCGCCTTAATCGCCTCCGCCTCCTGCTTGGAGACCTTCTCCTTCACCGGTCTGGGGGCCCCATCCACCAGGTCCTTGGCCTCCTTCAGGCCCAACCCCGTGAGCTCCCGGACCACCTTGATCACCTGGATCTTGTTGGCGCCCGCGGACTTCAGGATGACATCGAACTCCGTCTGCTCCTCCACGGCTGGCGCCGCGGCTGGGGCGGCTGCCGCCGGGGCGGCTACGGCCACGGGGGCCGCGGCGGTTACCCCGAACTTCTCCTCCAGGGCCTTCACCAGCTCCGCCAGCTCCAGCACGGTGAGGTTGCTGATGGCCTCCACGATCTCCTGGGTCCTGCTGGTCATCGCTCCTCCCTCCTATCCCTCAGATTCCCGCTTCTGCCGGATCTGGTCCAGCACGTAGACCAATTTCCGCTGGATGCCCACGAGGGCACTTACCAACCCCACAAGGGGCGCCTGGACTCCCCCCACCACCCGGGCCAAAAGCTCGGTGCGGCTGGGGAGCTCCGCCAGAGCCCGGACCCCGGCGGCGTCCAGCACCCGCCCCTCCGCGTACCCGCCCTTAATCTCCAGCTTCCGGTGCTGCCGGATGAATTCCACGACCGTGCGGGCGGGAACCGTGGGGTCGTCGTAGGCGAAGGCCACCGCGGTGGGGCCCTGGAGGAAGGCCAACAGCTCCCGCAGGCCCACCTCCTCGGCCGCGAGGCCGAAGAGGGTGTTCTTCACCACCCGCAGCTCCACGCCGTCCTCCCGCAGCGCCTCCCGCAGGCGCTCGAGCTCGGGCACCGACAGTCCCCGGAAGTCCGCGAGGACAAGCCCCCGAGCCCGCTGCAGGCGCTCCTTGAGCTGCTGCACTGCCTGGACCTTCTCCGGCTTCGGCATCTCCGCTCCCGTAACGAAAAAGGCGCTCCGGACGCGGAACGCCCCTCTGGACCCTCGGCAGGCGCGTTCCGCTTTACCCCGGTCTCAGGACCTGCGGTCTACGGGTCCCCAAACGCCGCGACGATCCTACCAGGCCTACGGGATCCCGTCAACGGATCTCAGGCTGCCCGGCCCGCCACCATAGCCTGGGCCTTGGCGGGGTCCACCTTCACGGAAGGTCCCATGGTGGAGGAGAGGGCGATGGAGCGGATGTACGCACCCTTCACCGCCTGGGGCCGGGCCCGGATCACCGCGTCGAGGAGGGTCAGGAAGTTCTCCAGTAGGGCCTCCTCCGAGAAGGAGGCCTTCCCGATGGGCGCGTGGATGATCCCGTACTTATCCACCCGGAACTCAATCCGGCCTCCCTTGAGCTCCCGGACGGCCTTGCCCACGTCAAAGGTGACGGTTCCCGCCTTCGGGTTGGGCATGAGCCCCCGGGGTCCGAGGATGCGGCCCAGCCGGCCGACGAGGGGCATCATGTCCGGAGTGGCCACGGCCACGTCGAAGTCAAGCCACCCCTCCTGGATCTTCGCGATGAGACCCTCCGCCCCCACGAAGTCCGATCCGGCCGCCTCCGCCTCCTTGGCCTTCTCCCCCTTGGCGAAGACCAGGACCCGCACGGTCCGGCCCGTACCGTGGGGCAGGACCACGGTGCCCCGCACCTGCTGGTCCGCGTGCTTGGGGTCCACGCCCAGCCGGATGGCCGCCTCCACCGTCTCGTCGAACTTCGCGTTGGCCGTAGCCTTCACCAGGTGCATCGCCTCCCGGGGATCGTACAGGCGCGTGCGGTCGATCTGCTTTGCGGCCTCCAGGTACCGCTTGCTCCGCCTGGCCATCTTCCTCCTCCTAGTCCACGATCTCGATCCCCATGCTCCGGGCCGTCCCCTCGATCATCCGCACCGCGGCCTCCAGGGACTTCGCGTTGAGGTCGGGCATCTTGAGCCGGGCGATCTCCTCCACCTGCTGGCGGGTTACCCGTCCCACTTTCTTCTTGTTGGGTTCCGGGGAGCCCACCTCAATCCCCGCGGCCTTCTTGAGGAGGACGGAAGCGGGAGGGGTCTTGGTGACGAAGGTAAAGGACCGGTCGGAGTAGATGGTGATCTCCACGGGCACAATAAGGCCCGCCTGCGAGGCCGTGCGCTCGTTGTAGGCGCGGCAGAACTCCATGATGTTGATCCCGTGCGGGCCCAGGGCAGTCCCCACGGGCGGGGCCGGCGTGGCCTTCCCCGCGGGGAGCTGCAGCTTTACCACCGCGACCACCTTCTTCGCCATCCCCTACACCTTCTCCACCTGCGTGAAATCCAGCTCCACCGGGGTCTCCCGGCCGAAGATGGAGACCCGCACCCGGACCTTCTCCCGCTCGGGGAGGATCTCCTCCACCACCCCCGTGAACTCCTGGAAGGGACCGGAGGTGATGCGCACCGTATCCCCTTTCTGGTAGGTGATCCGCAGGCGCGGGGCCTCCCCCCGCATCTGCCCGAAGATCATCTCCACCTCCTCCGGGTCCAGGGGCACGGGCCGGGCGCCAGCGCCCACGAACCCCGTCACCCCTGGGGTGTTCCGGACCACGTACCAGGAGTCGTCCTCCATGATCATCTCCACCAGGACGTACCCGGGGTAGATCCGGCGCTTGGCGATCCGGCGCTTCCCCTCTTTGATCTCGATCTCGTCCGTGGTGGGCACGATCACCTGAAAGATCTTGTTTTGCATGTTCATGGAGGCGATCCGGCGTTCCAGGTTGGCCTTCACCTTGTTCTCGTACCCGGAGTACGTGTGGATCACGTACCACCGGCGCTGCGGGTCTGTGGACCGGACCGCCACCCCGCCCTCTTCCGGCTTCTCCGTCCTCTCCGGCTCCGCCATCCAGCTCCCTCACCGGGCCAGCAGGTGCTGGAAGATCCAGGTGAAAAGGGCGTCCCAGGCACCCAGGTAGAGGGAGGTGAGGGTTACCACCACCAGGACCACGAGGGTGCTGGCCACCAGCTCCTGGCGACTCGGCCAGGTGACCCGGTTCAGCTCCGCCCGGACCTCCCGAAGGTAGCGGGCGGCCCGATCAACCAGGGAGGCTTCCCGACGCACGGGAGCCCTGGCCACCGGGCGGGCGGACTTCGCCGGACGCTTTCCCAGATCGGTCACGCGGGCCATCGGATCCCCCACTCGACGGATTTCGGGACAAGGAACCCTTCGCGGATGCCTCCGTGGCATTATAGGGGCCGCGCCTCTCTGCCGTCAAACGAACCGGAGCTGTGCAGGAGGGCCACAAGGCGACGGACCACTCGATCCAGCACCGCTTCCGCGGCGTCCACGAGCAGCCCCAAGCCCCGTCCACCGCCTGCCCGGGTGACGGCGAAGGTCTCCTCCAGGAGGATCCGCCGGGTCACGACCTCCACCACCCGGAGTTGCAGGACCGCGTGGGCCACGGAGAGGGAAGGCCGGACGATCCCGGGATCGTCCGAAGGGCGGGAATCGCCGTCGAGCGCAAGATGCGTCCACCGCCCCGTGACGATCCAGTCGGCTCCCACCGCCCGGGCCACCTCGGCAGCCTGACCCGTCCACATGTAGAGCCCTTCAGGAGTGCGCCTCTGCTGCCGCATCACGGCCTGGACCTCGCCCGGACCCACAACCCGTAGGCCCAAAAGGCGGTTCAACCGCTGGACCAGCTGGCCCTGTAGCCGAGCGAGGTCGAGCCAAAAGCCGTCAGCTCCTCCCGCGGAGAACTCGGCCACCGCGACCGTGCGGGGAGGAGATCCAGCCTCCACGGGCCCTGTCAGGGCCAGCACCAGGAGCAGAGCTACAATTTCCCGAGCCATCGAGTTCATTCTAGCGCGGGTCCTCGAGGGGAGCCAGGGCTGCTACCTCCTCCGCTCCCGGATCACCCGCCAGAGCTTCTCCGACCGGAAGGGGAAGTCCAGGTGCCGGACCCCGAGGGGCGCTAGGGCATCCAGGACCGCGTTCGCGATCGCGCCAGGAGCTCCGATGGTGCCCGCCTCCCCGATGCCCTTGGTCCCCAGAGGGTTCAGGGGGGAGGGCGTCTCCATCAGCTCCGTCACCACCTCCGGGATGTGCTCCGCCCGAGGCATGGCGTACTCCGCGAGGGTGGTGGTGAGGGGTTGTCCATTCTCGTCGTAGACCACCTCCTCCAGGAAGGCTTCACCTACGGCCTGCGCGATGCCGCCCATCACCTGCCCTTCCGCGAGGAGGGGGTTGATGATGCGGCCCGCGTCGTCAACGGCCACCAACTTCCACAGCCGCACTTCTCCCGTCTCCCGGTCCACCTCCACGAGAGCCCCGTACGCCCCGTACGGGAACACGGGGCCCGGGAGGGCGAAGTACCCGTAGGCCGCTAGCCCCATCTCCATCCCTCGAGGAAGCCGGCTCGGCTGGTAGGCGGCGGAGGCGACCTCCTGCCAGCGCACGAACCGGTCAGGAGACCCTCGCACGAACAGTTTCCCGTCTGCCCACGCGATGTCCGCCTCCGAGGCCTCCAGCAGGTGCGCAGCAATTTTCACCGCCTTCTCCCGGATCCGCTCTAGGGCCACCACCAGGGCAGAACCCCCCAGGGTAGTGGATCGACTCCCGAAGGTCCCGATGCCCCTTGGCACCACCGCGGAATCTCCGTACTCGACCCGGATCAGGTCCGGATCGAGATGGAGGAATTCCGCGGCGATCTGGGCGAAGGTGGTCTCGTGGCCCTGGCCGTGCGGGTTCGAGCCGGTGCGCACCACCACCCGCCCGGAAGGGTGCACGGACACAGAGGCGCCCTCCCACAGCTGCGAGCCCGCCCGCTCCACGTATAGGGCCACCCCGATGCCCACAAGCCGCCCCTCCGCCCGGGCCCGCTCGCGGATCGTCTGCCACCCCTGCGCCTCCATGAGGGCCACAAGCCGCCGGAGGGCTTGTGGGTAGTTCCCGGAGTCGTACACGAACCCGAGCGGGGTTCGGTACGGGAAGGCATCGGGCGGAACCACGTTGCGCAACCGGAGCTCGATGGGATCCGCCCCCAGCTCCCGAGCCACCAGGTCCACCATCCGCTCCACTAAGTACGCGGCCTCCGGCCGGCCCGCGCCCCGGTACGGCCCGGTGGGGACCTTGTTGGTGGCCACGCCCAGCACGGTGACGTCCGCGGCAGGGATGGCGTAGGCCCCCGTGAGCAGCATCCCGGTCGTCACGGGCGGGACGGGTGTAGAGGGGTACAGGTAGGCGCCCACGTCCGCGAGCAGTGTCGCCCGCACCGCGGTGATCCGGCCCGTGGCGTCCACCGCCATCTCCACCTCCGCCTCAAGGCCCCTCCCCTGGTAGGAGGCCAGGAGGTTCTCACGGCGGTCCTCCACCCATTTCACGGGACGGCCCAGGTGCATCGCGAGCCAAGCCGCTAACGCCGCCTCGGCCGGGATCCCCCCCTTGCTCCCGAAAGCTCCGCCCACGTCCGGGACGACGACGCGGATCCGGTCCTCGGGTCGGTTCAGGATCCGGCTGAGCTGCACGAGGGGACGGTGCGGGTCCTGGGTCGAGCACCACACGGTGAGCATGTCGGCACCAGAGTCATAGGCGGTGAGGCCCCCCCGGGGCTCCAGCGGAACCGCAGCGAGACGGGGAATGTGGAAGCGACCGCGCACCACCCGCGCGGCCTGCCGGAAGGCCAAGTCAGGTTCCCCGCCCGTGCGGTGCCACCGGAACAGGACGTTGTCCGGGAGCTCCTCGTGGATCCGCACGCCTCCCGCTAAGGCCTGCGGGACCGTCACCACCGCGGGCAGGGGCTCATAGTCTACCTCCACGAGCTCCGCGGCGTCCCGGGCGATGGCCCGCGTCACGGCCACCACCGCGGCGACCGGTTCCCCCACGTACCTCACCTTGGTACGGGCGAGCAGCGGATGCGGGACCGCGGCCACCTCCGCCCCCTCTGCGGCCGTGGGCGGAGCGCCCGTAAGCCCATCCGGCAGGTCTTCTCCCGTGACCACCGCCACTACGCCCGGGACTGTCCTAGCCCGATCCGTGCGCACGGCCCGCAGGATCGCATGAGGGTGGGTGCTCCGCACCACCACTAGGTGGAGCATGTTCGGGAGGGCGAGGTCGTCGAGGTAGCGGGCCTGTCCCCGCAGGAACCGGAAATCCTCCCGCCGCCGGAGCGGTCTTCCGATCCACCGTCCCCTGCCTTCCTCCAGAACCTGCCCGCTCACAGGTAGACCTCCTCTTCGCGATGCCTATACGACGAAATATTGGACCGGCACCCGGTGCAGACACTCGGCGCCCGTCTGGGTGATCACGAACAGGTTCCCCACCTGGACACCTGCCCGCTCGTTTGAGGTGACCACGTTGGGTTGGACCACCACGCACATCCCGACCTCGAACACGAACGGCTCGTGGGGACGCGCGACCGTGCGGCGGGTACGGACCGAGGGGGGCAGCAGGCCCACCACGAACCCGTGCAGGAACGCGTCTTTGATCGTGAACCCCGCCTCGTGGATTCGGTCCGCCGCATCCAGCACATCCTCTACCGTGGCCCCGGGACGGAGCACGGCCACGCACCGCAGGTACGCCTCCAGGGCCACGTCCCATAGGCGCCGGTAGAGGACGTTGGGCTCCGTGCGCACGAAGATCGGGCGGTGCATCTGACCGGAGTACCCCCAGGCGGGTAGCGGTCCAGCTCCTCCGTCCCGGCCGAACCCCGCGGCACCAAGGCTACCCCTCCGCCACCAGGAGGTCCAGTTCCGAATCTCCCGTGATGCGCTCGCTACCGGTCTCCGTGAGGATGAAGGTGTGGCCGAAGAAGAGCCCCAGCATTCCGTCCGGGGAGATGGGGTTCGGCTCCAGCATGAGGACCATCCCCGGCTGCATCACCGCATCCTCCGGATCGCAGTGCACCCGATCCACGAAGACCTCCGGCGCATGGGAGACCAGGTCGATCCCGTGCAGGAGGATCGGCCGGGACTGGTACCCCCGCTCCCGGAAGAACCGCCCGCGCCGCACCAGCTCCTCGAAGGGGACGCCCGGACGCAGGGCCTCCGCCAGGTACACGAACCCCGGGCGCACCACCTCGTCGAACATGCGGCGTACCCGGTCCGTGGGCGGCCCCACGCAGATGGGGACGCCGATCTGGGCCGTGTATCCCTCGTACCCCGCCGCGATCTCGTTGAGGATGAGGTCTCCCCACTGCAGCCGGCGGCCCGAGGGCCGCGGGTTGCCGAAGACCATCCGGGGGTTGTCCATGGGGGTGCTGCCCAGGATGATGAAGTCCACCTCCCCGCCACCTGCGAGGATCGCGTGGGCCGCCGCCGCCTTGAGCTCGTACTCCGTCACCCCGGGCCGTGCCGCTGCCGCCACGGCCTGCAGGGCGGCGGTACACAACGCCCCTGCCCGCCGGACCCGTGCGAGTTCCTCCGGGCTCTTGCGCACCAGGAACTCGTGGAAGAAATCGCCCACCAGAACGAACTCGGCTTCCGGGAGCAGTCGGCGCAGGGTCTCGTACTGGTTTACCGGAAGGTAGTCCTCGTTGCAGGGGTCCACGAGGGTGATCCCGATCCGCCCCCGCTCCAGTCTCAGCTCCCGCGCCCGCTCCGCCAGCACCCGGGCGAAATGCCCCCGCAGCGCAGGTCGCACGTCCGTCACCGTGACCGCGCGCCGCACCGCCTCGATGTGGGTGCCACCCATGCCGTACACCAAGGTGGGCTCCCCGTCCATCGGGACCAGCAGGTAGACGGACACCGCGTGCCACTCCCGGTGGTTGGTGAGCCAGAAGACCCCGCCGCCGAAGCTCCAGTGGTTCGGACCGCCGCACGCGATCAGGGCGTCCAGCCCCAGGCGCGCCATCTTCTCCCGGGTAAGCCGCAACCGCCGTTCCATCTCCGCCTCCGAGAACCGGTCGTAGACCGCGTCCTCGTAGTAGGGGCTCCCCACGAAGTTCCCGAAGTACTCCCCGCGGTCCAGGGCGGTCCGGACCTCCTCGAACCGGTACGGTCCTGCCATCGCGCCCTCCTCAAAAGGGATTTACGGTTGTTCTGCCTGCAGCCAGGGGGCCAGACGTCCTTCCAGCCACCGCAGGCCCCGGGTGAGCAGCACCCCCAGCAGCGACAGTGTCACCACGGGGACCAGCATCCGATCCACTTGCATGTTCTGGGCGTAGCGCACGATGAGGTAGCCGATGCCGGAGACCGCAGTGTACAGGTCCGCCACCACCATCCCCACCAGCCCACGCCCGATGGCCAGCCGGACACCCGCCAGGATGAAGGGGGTGGCGGAGGGGAGGATCACGTCCCGCCACAGGGCCCACTCGCGGGAGCAGAAGGAGCGGGCCACCTCCACGAGCCGGCGATCCACGCTCCGCACCCCCTGATAGGTGTTGATGAGGATGGGGAACACACAGAAGAGGAACACCAAGGCCACCTTGGCGGTGGTCTGGAACCCCAGCCAGAGCACGACGACGGGGATGAGGGCCACGGTGGGCGTGGCATACAAGGCGTTGATGTAGGGATCCGTGGCGTGCTCCAGCAGAGTGCTCCGGGCGATGGCCACCCCGAACGGAATCCCGAACAGGATGGCCAGCAACAGCCCCAGGGAGAGCACCACGAGGCTCGCCTGCAGGTAGTACTGCAGCTCGCCCGTCTGCACCAGGATCAGCCCCGCCCGAGCGATGGCGGACGGGTAGGTGAAGATGGGAGAGCGCAGGATCTGCCCGTACGCCTCCCATGCGCCAAGCCCGACCACCACGGAGAGCACCCGGATCCCCATAGGACTCAGCGGGAGTCTGGGGCGCGCCCGAGGAGCCGCGGAAACCAAGACCTCGGTCTTCATGCCACCGCCACCTCCGTCCGCAGGAGCTCCCAGATGTGCTGGCGCAGTTCGAGGAACCGCGGGAGGCTGCGGACCGCATCCGCCTTCCGGGGGCGGGGGATGTCCACGGAGAGGATTTCCCGCACCCGGCCCGGCCGCCGGGACATCACCACGATCCGGTCCCCTAGCAGGATGGCCTCGTCGATGCTGTGCGTCACGAACATCACGGTCTTGCGGTGGATCCGCCACACCCGGAGCAGCTCCTCCTGCATGAGCTCCCGAGTCTGGGCGTCCAGGGCGCCAAAGGGCTCGTCCATGAGGAGCACTTCCGGGTCCACGGCCAGGGCCCGGGCGATTCCCACCCGCTGCTGCATCCCGCCCGAGAGCTGGTACGGGTACTTGTGCTCGAAGCCCCGCAGCCCCATGAGCTCGATGAACTTCGGCACCCGTTCCTGGACCTCCGCCTTGGGGCGGCCCTGCAGCCGCAGGCCATAGGCCACGTTGTCCCACACGGTCTTCCAGGGAAACAGCCCGAAGTGCTGAAATACCATGGCCACGTCCGGCCTCGGCCCGGTGACCCGCTGGCCGTCGATCCACACGCTTCCCTCTTCGGGTACGATGAGCCCGTCCACTACCCGCAGCAGGGTGGTCTTCCCACAGCCGCTGGGGCCGATGATGCACAGAAACTCGTTCGGATATACCTCCAGGGTGCAGGGGCCTAGGGCCAGCACGTCCCCGAACCGCTTCACCACACCGTCCACCCGGATCTTCGCCGTCATCCGTGCGCACCTCCGCGCAGGACATCTGCCATCCAGTCCGCCACCAAAGGCCGGTACTTGTAGGGGATGTTGTTGCATACGTGGTTCCCCTCCGGATACAGGACGAAGGTGGCGTTTGGGGCCTCCCGGGCCACCCGCTCCGCCTCCGTCCAGGGGATCAGGCGGTCCTGCTGGCCGAACACCACCAGGAGGGGCTGGCGCAGCCGCGGCAGCACAGGCCCCAGATCCAGCTGCAGGGCCCGCGCCCGCGCCTCCGTCTCGTCTCGGGCCCCCGCGTGGTGGGCGAACGTCTCCCGGGTGAGGGAAGGGAGGGTGTCCCACAGGGCGCCGAAGTTGTAGGGTCCTCCGATGGCGGCCACGGCTCGGATGCGGGGCTCGAAGGCTGCAGCCCGCGGGGCGTAGTACCCTCCGAGGCTCACCCCCACGGCTCCCACCCGCCCGAGATCCAGGTCCGACCGTCCCGCCAAGGCGTCCAGCACCGCACCCACGGCCACCTCGTAGTCCGGGCGGATCACGGTGTGATCGCCCGTCTCCCCCTGTCCTGGCCCGTCCAGGGAGAGGGTAGCCATCCCTCGCACCAGGAACACGTTCTCCCAGTGGAAGAACTCCTCCTTGGTGGAGTCCAGGCCCGGGATGAGGAGCACGAGGGGCGGGCGGTCCAGGCCCGGGGGCCGGCGCAGGTTTGCCACCAAGAACGTGCCCTCAAACGGGATCTCCAGGCGTTCCGCGGTGGGGTCCAGGTGGCGATGCGCCGCCCGCAGGGCAGCCACGGAGCGGCTTGCGGCCTCCCGGCGTTTGCGCAGGTCCACCAGCCACACGAACTTGGCGAAGTGGTAGCACACGGCGGCCCGGACCCACGCCTCGCCCGCGGTCACTCGCCGCCCCCGCGCCTCCGCCTCCCGGGCCAGCTCCGCGTGCAGATCGCCCACCGCCACCCACGCGTCCAGCCACTCCTCCCACCGGGTGATGGTCGAGGTGGTGCGCACGAAGTCGTTGTAGTCCACCCCTTGCGCGATGAACCGGCTCGCCCAGTGGTCGATGGCGGTCTGGATCCGGGGATCCCGTCCAGTCCCTTCTGCCCCTCGCCAGCTCACGGTCCTCCCCCTGAGTCCGCGCGCTCCAGCACCCCCGGCTTGAGGCCCGCGGGGGTATCGGCCAGCACCTCCCCGTGCCGGATGTCCAGGGTCTTGATCCACCGTTGCTGCCCCAGGGTGAGGGCAACGAAGAACCCCAGCTCCACGATCTCCGGGATGGTGAAGTGCTCGTAGAGCTTCTGCCACAGGGCGTCGTCCGCGATCTCCGCGTTCCAGACGATGGCGCTGGCGTACCGCAAGGCCACCTTTTCCCGCTCCGTGAACCGGTCGGAGTCCTCGAAGTTCAGCAGCTCGTCGTATTTCTCCTCGGTTAGGCCCTTCCGTCCAGCCTGGACGGACCGCTGGGCCCCGCAGTACTCGCACGCGATGGATTTCGAGACGTAGACCCGGCACAGCTCCTTGATGGCGTGGTCCAGTACGCCCTGGCGGAAGGTGAGCTCCCATGCCTGGCTGAAGGCCCGGATGACGTTGGGGTTGTGGGCCCGGATGGCCTGGCTTTCGGGCCTCGGGGTCCCCTCCCGCCGGGCCCGCTCCAGGTACTCCCGGATCTCCGGGTCCGTGATGCGCTCCGGGTCCACGTACGGAATCCTCGGCATCCCCCTCACCTCCTCTTAGCCCACGCGGCGCAGGCCGCGTGGGTACGTGTGCAGGAACCCCACACCGTCCTCGGTCAGGACCACGAGCTCTCCCGTCTGCACCCCGGCCCGGCCGTCCAGGGTGACCACGTTGGGCTGGATTACCAAGGCCATCCCCGGCTGCAGGACGAGCTCGGCGTCGTGGGGGTTTTCAAATCCCTCAGGCCCCAGCACGGGCGGCAGATACCCGCCCCCGAACCCGTGCACCAGGTCGTCGTACACGGTAAACCCGGCCCGCCTGATGCCCTCCAGCACCTGCAGCAGCTCCCCCGCCCGAACCCCGGGTCGGAGGATCCGCACTGCGGCGTCGAACGCCTCCTCCGCGACCCGGTGCAGCTCCGCGAACAGAGGCGTGGGCTCCGCCCCAACGACGAAGGTCCGCAGGATCTGTCCTGGATACCCCCAGAAGGCGGCGCTGACCTCGCACACCACCACATCGCCCGACTGCACCCGGCGGGGAGAGGGGAACTGGGCGGGCACACTCCGGTCGGGCTCCGCCATACAGGGCCTTCTCCAGGGCGGCCACCGCGCGGTCCGTGAGGGCCGCCCCGGCCCGAAGCCAGGCCAGCTCCTCCTCGGACTTCACCAGGCGCAACCGGGTATACGGCCCGGTGACGTCCACGAGCTCCCGCACCTCAGAGGCGAGGACCTGCCACGCGGAGGCAGGAAGGGGCCCTACGACTCCCACCCGCTGGTCCGCGCCGCCCCGACGCCGAAGCTCCTCCGCCACGCTCCGCGCGGTGGAAGGCCCGCCCCACCGCACCTCCACCTCCTCTCCCACCGCCAGGCGGGCGGCGGGCACGTGATTGCGGAACTGCACGAAGAGGGTGGTGGGCTCTCCGGGTCCCCACACCGCCGCGGCTTCCCGCGTCACCGGCCAGCCCGTGAGCCACTGCACCGCGTATCCTGCTCCCGTGCTTCCGTACACCACCACTCGATCCAGGCCTTCTTCCCGCAGGGAGCTCGCCAGGCGCTCGCGACGCACCTGGATCTCCCGCTCGCTGAAGCGCGGATACCCGGCCTGTGGCCACGGGACCTCTAGAAGAAGCTCCACGACTCCCTCACCGCCCGTCTGCGACGTTCAGGACGATGATGCGCAGGTCCGTCATCTCCTCGATGGCGTACCTGGGGCCTTCCCGTCCGATGCCGCTGCGCTTGATCCCGCCGTAGGGCATGAGGTCCGCGCGGTAGCCGGAGGTGTCGTTGATGATCACACCGCCCATGCGCAGGGTCTTCGCCGCCAGCATGGCCTTGCGGAGGTCGTTGGTGAACACCCCCGCCTGCAGGCCGTACTCCGTGTCGTTGGCCTGCGCGAGGGCCTCCTCGAAGGTCCTGCACGCCACCACGGAGGCCACAGGGCCGAACACCTCCTGGCAGACGACCTTCATCTCCGGCCGCACGTCCACCAGGATCGTGGCGGGGTACAGCACGCCCTGGCGCGGCCCGCCCAGCACCCGTTTCGCGCCGCCCTGGAGGGCTTCTTCCACCCAGGCCTCCACCCGCCGCGCGTCCTCCTCGGAGATCATGGGGCCGATGTCGGTCTCGGGGTCCTCGGGGTCTCCGAGCTTCATCGCCCGGGCGGCGGCCACGAACTTCTCCAGGAACGCCTCGTAGGCGGGCTCCTCCACGTAGATCCGCTGGACGGAGATGCAGAACTGGCCCGCATAGAGGTACGCGAACCGGGCCAACAGCTGCGCCGCCCGGTCCAGGTCCGCGTCCTGAGCCACGAGATTGGGGGAGTTGTTCCCGAGTTCCAGGATCACGCGACGCAGGCCCGTGGCCGCCTTGATCCGCTCCCCCACCTCCGGGCTCCCGGTGAAGGTGTAGAGGGCGATCCCCGGATGCCGCAGCAGCGCCTCGCCCACCGTGCGGCCGCTTCCCACCACCACGTTGAGGTAGCCGGGAGGCAGCCCCGCCTCCTCCAGCAATTGCGCCAGCATCAGGCTTGTGAGCGGGGTATAGGTGGCGGGTTTCAGCACCACCGCGTTTCCGGCCGCCAGGGCCGGGGCCACCTTATGGGCCACGAGGTTGAGGGGGAAGTTGAAGGGCGTGATGGCGCATACCACGCCCACGGGCACCCGAATGGTGAAGGCGATCCGGCCTTCCGAACCGGGGGCGGCGTCGATGGGCACCTGCTCCCCGTGGATGCGTTTCGCCTCCTCCCCACTCAGGGAGATCGTCTGGATGGCCCGGTCTACCTCGATGCGGGCGTACTTGAGGGGTTTACCGGCCTCACGGGCGATCATGAGGGCGAACTCGTCCCGGCGCTGCGCGAGGAGGTCTGCGGCCCGGCGCAGGATCTCGAACCGCCGGTACGGCGAAAGGGGCCGCTCCTCCATCGCCTGCTGGGCGGCCCGCACCGCCTCGTCCACGAGACCCTCGTCTGCCTCCGCGACCTCCGCCATCACCTCCTGCCGGTACTTGTGCAGCACCGGCACGGAACGATCCGTGTCCCGCCAGCGGCCGTCGATATATAGCCCCCACCGCGGAACCGTTACCGTGCTCACCTCCTCACCTCCCCTCCTTCCTCGCCTTCCCACACGCAAATGCGGGGGACGGCGGCATGGATCCGCAACTGGAAGATATCGGGTCGGTTGTAGTGGCCCGCGTAGTCGTGCCGGATCTTCTCGCTGACGCACTCGTTGAGATCCGCCTCGTATACCAGGATTCCCTCCTCCGAGCCCATGGGGCCCGCCACCACCTGCCCGCTTGGCCCGATGATGCAGGAGCCGCCCGTACTCCGATCATCCCACAGGATGGCCCGGTCTTCCTCCGTGTAAACCAGCAGCTCCCGCATCTCCTCCGTCAGGGTCCCGCACGCGTTCACCACGAATGCTTTGGTCATAAGCGCCAGGGCCCGGCCAGCCACCAGGGCCCGCTCCGGGCATGACATCCCCCGCTTCGGGAACCGGTTCGGCCAGCTTACCGCCAGCACGTGCGGGTACTCCGCCATCAGGGCAAAGATCGCCAGGGGATTGGAGCTCTCCCCGCAGATCAGTCCTCCTACGCGGCCAAAGTCGGTCCGGAACGTCCTTAGAGTATCCCCGTAGCCGCCCGTGTGGACCAGCCGTTCGCCTACGGTGGGGACCAGCTTGCGGTGTCTGCCGAGGATGGTTCCGTCGGGGGCGATGAACAGTTGGGTGTTGTACAAGGTACCGAAGGTGCCCGGCCGTCGTTCACACAGACCCATCACCACGTACACCCCAGCTTCCCGGGCGGCTTGGCACAGCGCGTCCGTAGTGGCGCTGGGGATTTCTACCGAGTTGAGGAACAAACGGGTGGCCAGCTCCCCGCTCTTCGGGTCGGTGGCGGGGTAGAAGTGGTACCAGAGCGGGTGGCCGGGGATGAACCCCTCCGGGAACACCACGAGCTTAGCCCCCTGCCGCCCCGCCTGTGCGATCCACTCGCAGGCGCGCCCCGTGGTCCGCTCTCGGTTCAAGAAAACCGGCGCCGCCTGTACGGCAGCCAGCTTCACCCGCGGCAGCCGGTCCCCGCCATCTTGCTCCCGCAGCGCAGCGACGCCAAGTGCTCGTTCCAGCACGGTCATCCTCGTCCCCCTCTCACACTGCTCCCTCGCCGCCCACGTCTTTCAGCACCCCGCCTCACCGTAACAGCACCAACGGCTCCTCAATAAACCCGGCAAGGGTCTCCAGGAACCGGGCGGCTCGGGCTCCGTCCACCACCCGGTGGTCGCACGAAAGCCCCAAGGTGAGGCCGGCGCGCACCACCGCCTCTCCAGCTTCGGCCACCACCCGCTCCGTGATCCGGCCCACGCTCAGGATGGCCGCCTGGGGGGCGTTCAGGATGGCGAAGAACCGATCCACCCTGTACATCCCGAGGTTGGTGAGGGTGAAGGTTCCGCCCTCCACGTCCTCCGGCCGCAGCTTGCCCGCCCGCGCCCGCTCCACGAGCTCCGCCCGCCGCCTCGCGATCTCCTCCACGGGGAGTTCGTCCGCCCTGCGGATCACCGGCACTACCAACCCCTCCTCCGTGGCCACCGCGAGGCCGATGTTCACCTCCCCAAGCCGCCGGATGCGCCCCTCCTCCCACCGGGCGTTCACCTCCGGATGGCGCCGAAGGGCCGCGGCCGCCAGCTTCACCAGGAGGTCCGTGTACGTGAGCTCCCCCGGCACCTGAGTCCGTAAAGCCTCCCGCCAAGCCAGGAGCCGGTCCGCCCGCACGTCCCGCTGCAGGAAGAAGTGCGGGACCGTGCTCCACGCCCGCGCGGTGCGCTCCGCCATAAGCTTCCAGATGTGCGGCGGCTCGATGAGCTGCCCCTGCGTGGTGGCCCGCTCCACGTCTGCCGCCAGCACCGCCCCGCCCGGCCCGGAGCCCGGAACCGCCCGCAGGTCCACCCCGAGCTCCCGGGCGAGCCGGCGGGCCTTGGGGGAGGCCCGCACCCGGGCTTCAAGAAGGGCCTCGGGCGGCGTGGGAGCCGGGGCGGCTTCCGCGGGCGGCCCTGGGAGCTCGGACGGAGACTCCCCGGGCAGAAGGATCCAGCCGATCACCTGCCCGACGGGCACCTCCTGCCCCTCCGGCACCAGGACCCGGGCCAGCACTCCGGTGGCCGGGGCTTCAATCTCCACGTTGGCCTTATCCGTCTCCACCTCCAGCAGCGGCTCGCCCTGGCGGACCTCCTGCCCTTCCCCCCTCAGCCACCGGAGGACCTTCCCGGTCTCCTGGGCAAGGCCCAAGGCAGGCATGACGATCTCCTTCGGCAAGGACCTCCTCCGCGCTTACGGTCGTACCCCTTCGACGGCCGCGGAGGCTACCACGGCCTCGAGGGGGCTCGTTTCCCGGTTGAGGTGCGACTGGACCTCACGCCGCAGCGGCAGGGGGCCATCCACGGTCCAGTAGCGGGTGCCCGCCACCAGGAGCTTTTCTGCGGGAAAGCGGGTGATGACCTCGCAGCCGTCCTTAGTGACCACCAGCTGCTCCTCGATGCGGGCCGCGCTCCACCCGTCGGAAGCCGGCCAGAAAGTCTCCAGGGCGAACACCATGCCCTCCTCGATGACCTCCGGCTTCTCGAAGGACACGAGCCGGCTGAAGATGGGCTTCTCCCAGATCGACAGGCCCACCCCGTGCCCGTACTGGAGGGCGAAGGCCGCCTCTTCATTAGGAAACCCGAACTCCTCGGCCTTCGGCCACACCTTCACCACGTCCGCGGTGGTCACGCCCGGCTTGATGAGGCTGATGGCGGCGTCCAAGTAGTCCCGGCACCGCTTGTAGGCGTCCACCATGGCCGGGGAGGCGCTCCCCACCACGAAGGTGCGGTAGTAGCAGGTGCGGTAGCCGTTGAAGCTGTGGAGGATGTCGAAGTACACGGGATCCCCCGGCCGCAGGACCCGATCCGTGTAGACGTGGGGGTGGGGGTTGCAGCGTTCCCCGCTGATGGCGTTTACCCCCTCCACGTGCTCAGACCCGAGATCGTACAGGATCTTCGCCACAAGCCCCACGCACTCGTTCTCCCGCACCCCCGGCCGCAGGAACTTGTAGAGCTCCTCGTACGCGGCGTCCACCATCATGCAGGCGGTCGTCAGTAGGGTGATCTCGTCCTGCGTCTTGATCTTCCGGGCTTCCTGCATCACCCACTGCCCGTCCACGACCCGGATCCCCTCCTCCTGCAGGGCGAACAGCACAGGCGGCTCGATGATGTCCACCCCGAGGGGTTCCTTGTGGAGGCCCCGGGCCTCCAGCTCGATGCGGATCTTGCGGGCCACGTCCCGGGCCCGCTCCGGGTACGCGCCCCGCAGGGTGGAGATCCCGGCCCGGGATCGCTCCCCCAGCCACGGGCAGTAGAGCTGGTGGTGCCGGGCCGCGGAGCCGAAGTCCCAGAGGATGGGCTCGTCGTCCTGCGGCAGGAGGCAGAACCGCACGAGCTTGTCCATGGCCCAGGTGCCGATGTGGGTGGCGGTGATGTAGCGGATGTTGTTCATGTCGAAGCACAGGAGCGCGCCCAGCTCTGAGCGCTTCAGCATCTGCTTGGCCCGCTGCAGGCGCTCCCGCCGCAGCCGCTCGTAGTCCACCCGCTGCTCCCAGTCCACGGCCATGAGTCCGTAGGTCTTGATCCCCATCGCCCTCACCTCCTCACCGATCGTTCACGTTCAGGATCGGCCACACAGCTCCCGGGCCACCGCCGCCACCTGCTCGGGGGTGGGGACTGTCAGGTCCTCCAGCACGGGGGAGAAGGGGACCGGGACGTCCATCGCCCCCAGCCGGCGCACGGGAGCCTCGAGGTCGTAGAACGCCTCCTCCGCGATGACCGCGGCGATCTCCGCCGTCACCCCGTACCGCCGGTGCCCTTCGTCGATCACGATCACACGCCCGGTCTTTCGGACACTGCGAACCAGGGTCTCCACGTCTAGGGGGACCGTGGTGCGGGGATCCACCACCTCCGCCTCGATCCCCTCCTGCTCCAGGATCCGGGCCGCGTCCAGGGCCACGTACACCATGCTGCTGGTGGCCACGAGGGTGACGTGCCGGCCCGGACGCTTAACGTCCGCCACCCCAAAGGGAATGGTGTATTCCTCCTCCGGCACCGGCCCTTTCACCTGGTACATCATCTTGTCCTCGAAGAAGAGGACGGGGTTGTCGTCCCGGATGGCGGTCTTCAGCAACCCCTTGGCGTCGTACGGCGTGCTGGGCAGGGCCACCTTGAGTCCGGGGATGTGGCTGAACCAGGCGTGCAGGCTCTGGCTGTGCTGGGCCGCGGATCGGCGAGTGGCGCCCAGGGTGGTACGGATCACGAGCGGCACCTTAAGCTTGCCGCCGGACATGTAGTGGACCTTGGCCGCCTGGTTCACGATCTGGTCCATGGCCAGGGTGAGGAAGTCGCCGAACATGATGTCCACGACGGGCCGCATCCCCGTCATGGCCGCGCCCACCGCGATGCCTACGAACCCTGCCTCCGAGATCGGCGTGTCGATGACCCGCTGGGGCCCGAACTCCTGCACGAGGCCCGAGAGCACCTTGAAGGGGGTGCCGGCTTCCGCCACGTCCTCCCCGATGAGGAATACCCGCGGGTCCCGGCGCATCTCCTCCGCTAGGGCCTCCCGGATGGCCTGGGCCATGGTAATCTCCCGCACACCTGCACGCGCTTCTGGGAGGGAAGGACTACGCGTAGACATGCTGGTCCACCTCGCGGGGATCGGGATAGGGTGCGCGAAGGGCATACTCCACGCTCGCAAGGACCTCCTCGCGCACCGCTCGTTCAATCTGCTCGAACTCCACCTCCTCCGCACGCCCACTCCGCACCATCCAATCCCGCAGGATGCGCAGGGGATCCCGCTCCCGCTTCCACCACTCCTCCTCTTCCCGGCTGCGGTAGTAGGTGCGGTCCACGTCACCCACGTGGTGGCCGTAGAACCGGTAGGTGTTGCACAGGAGGAAGGACGGACCTTCCCCGCGCCGCGCCCGGGCCACGGCCCGCCGGGCCGCGGCCAGCACCGGCCGTACGTCCTGCCCGTCCACCTCCTCCGCGGGGATCCCGAAGGCCCGGGGCCGGGCCAGAATCTCCCCCGCGGTGGTCTCCCGGTAGTGGGTGTACTCGTTATAGAGGTTGTTCTCGCACACGTAGATCACGGGGAGCTTCCACAGAGCGGCCATGTTCATGACCTCGTAGAGGATCCCCTGGCCCAGCGCCCCTTCGCCGAAGAAGCACACCACCACCTGGTCCGTGCCCCGCATCTTCGCGGAGAGGGCCGCCCCCGTGGCGATGCCCGTGCTCCCGCCCACGATGGCGTTGGCCCCGAGGTTCCCCGAGTCCGGATCCGCGATATGCATAGACCCACCCTTGCCCCGGCAGTAGCCCTCCGCCTTGCCCAGCAGCTCACAGAACATCCGGTCCACCCGGGCACCCTTGGCGAGGCAGTGGCCGTGGCCCCGGTGGGTGCTGGTGATGTAGTCGTCGCGGCGCAGGGCCTGGCAAACCCCTACGGCCACCGCCTCCTCTCCGATGTACAAGTGCGCGAGACCCGGCATCCTCCGGGTGATGTACAGCTCGTTCACCTGTTCCTCAAAGGCCCGGATCTTTGCCATGAGCTCGTACATGGCGAGCCACTGCTCCCGCGACACGTCCCGGACCTCGGGCGGGAGTTCGATCTCGACGGGGGTGACGGGTCGCTGCATCTTGCCTCCCTCCTCAGGACAGCTCCGGTGGACGACCGCTCAGGCGGGACAGGACTTCGAAGAGCACCGCGAAGTCGTACCGATCCAGCCCCATCGCTCGCGCCGCGGTGAGGTACTCGTTGGCCACGGCCGTGGTCGGGAGCGGCACATCGAGCTCGCGGCCGGCCTCCAGGGCCAGGAGTAGGTCCTTCTGCATCATGTTCACGTCGAACCAGGCCTCCTCCGGCATCCGGAGCACGAACGGGCCTCGGTACTTCAGCATGGGGGAGGCGATGACGCTGTTCAGCAGGACCTCCACCGCGGTCGCGCGGGGGATCCCTGCCTTCTCCGCCAGCAACAGCCCCTCGCTGTAGGCCAGCATTTGAACCGCAAGGCTGAGATTTGTCGCGATCTTCATGAGCACCGCCTGTCCGTTCCCGCCCACATAGGTGACCACAGGCCCGATGTCCCGGAGGATGGGCAGCACCCGCTCGAAGGCGTCCCGGTTGCCGCCCACCATGATGGACAGCCGTCCTTCCTCTAGGGTGACCACGCTGCCGGAGACCGGGGCGTCCAGCATCTGCGCGCCCCGCGCCCGCACCTTCTCCGCGAGGGCCCGGCTTACCGAAGGGCTCACGGTGCTCATGTCCACGTAGATCTTGCCCGGACCCAGCCCCGCGAGGATGCCGTCCGGCCCCTCCGTGACCGCGAGCAGGGCCTTGGTGTCCGTGACCATGGTGAAGACCACGTCCGCGGCCTCCGCCACCGCCCGCGGGGAGTCGGCCCAGGCCATGCCCAGGTCGATGAGCCACTGGGCCTTAGACTTGGTCCGGTTGTAGCCCACCACAGAGCGGCCCGCCGCTAGGAGCCGCTTTACCATGCGTCCGCCCATGACGCCTAAGCCCACGAATCCGATCCGCTCCATCCACGCCTCCTACGTTCCCTCTGGACCGCTCCGGCTGAGTACCCGCTGGATGTCCGCATAAACCCGGCTCAGGTGCTCCGCCATACGCTGGCGTGCCGCCTCCGGATCCCGGGCCCGGATGGCCTCGAGGATGGCCCGGTGCTGGGTGATCGACATTTCAGGGCTTCCCGGGATGTGGTAGACGGCCTTTAGGGCCCGGTGCAGGGGATCCCGGATAGCCCGCATCACGTACACGGCCACCCGGTTGCAGGTGGCCTGGGCCACGGTGAGGTGGAACTGGAGATCTCCCTCGATGTACTGCGCAGGCTCGTCCGCGTCGAGTCCGGACTGCATCTGCGCGATGGACTCCGCCATGGTCTGGAGGTGCTCCGAACTCCGGCGCTGGGCCGCGAGGGCGGCGAACTCCACCTCAAGGATCCTGCGCAGCTCGTAGAGCTCCAAGAGGTCGAAGGCCTCCACGGTGAGCAGAAACCGCAGGGAGTCCACCAGGGCGTTCTCATACTCC
>FWWL01001481.1_pt1 | contig 55731 bp, 50 predicted proteins | sample 2228331 | NCBI WGS metagenome assembly FWWL01 (sample SAMEA103939775, study PRJEB20133) | metagenome | reverse complement strand
GAATATTTGGAATTTATACAATTATTCTTTCTATTTTATCTTTCTTTTTGTTTAAATGAATTTTAAGGAGGCAAATCTTTATCTTGAATCCCTTATAAATTATGAAAAGAAACTGCCAAAGGGTGATTTTGATTTTAAAAGATTTGTCCAAAACTTAGAGGAATTTTCAAATCCTCAAAATTACCTGAAAAACCCGGTTATTATAGCAGGAACAAAAGGTAAGGGAAGCACAGCTTGCCATATTGTTTCAGGTTTTATTCAAAAAAATATAAATAATGTAGGACTTTTTACATCCCCCCATGTTATGAATGTAAGAGAAAGAATAAGAATAGGAAATGAGGAAATTTCTGAAGAGGATTTTATAAATTATGTTATAAAAATTAAGGAAAAGATTGAAAAGGGAATTAAATTAACCTATTTTGAATCTCTTACTTTAATGGGTTTTATGTATTTTAGGGATAAAAAAACGGATTTTAATGTTCTTGAAATAGGGCTTGGAGGAAGACTTGATGCTGTAAATGTCTGTCCCTCTGATTTTTCAATTATTACCCCTATAAGTTATGACCATGAACACATTTTAGGAAATACACTTAAAAAAATTGCATATGAAAAAAGTTTTGTTATAAAAGGTAAAAATGCAATAATAGCTCCGCAAGCGAAAGAAGTTTTAGATGTGTTACTTGAGAGGGCAAAAAATATAAAAAGTGAAGTTTATCTTCTCGGTATAAATATCCCTTTTAAAATTCTTGAAGTTTCTGAAAAAGGAACATATTTTAAAATATATTTTGATGAGAGGTGGAATTATATATATACTCATCTAATAGGTGATTTTCAGGCAATAAATGCAAGTCTTGCATATATTTATTTAAAATTAAGGGGATTTGAGGTAAATGAGTTTAAAAATTTTAAGATTTATGGAAGATTTGAAAAGATACATCAAAATCCGCTTTTTATTGTGGATGGTGCTCATAATCCACTTTCAATAGGGGCTTTTGTTAGAAATGTAAAAAAAATAATAAATAAAAGACCCTCCTTTTTAATTTTTGGTTCTAACAGGGATAAAAACAATAAGAAAATGCTTGAAATTTTAAAAAGACTTGAACCTCGTGTTCTTATTCTCACTCAATCTCATATTCCAAGAAGGGAAAATCCCTCCATTCTTTATGAAATTGCAAAAAATATAGGTTTTAAAAAAATAATTAAATTTGATGACGCTTTCTCTGCCTTTGAATTTTCCTTAAACAATTCAACCTCAAATTCATTTATACTTTTAACAGGCTCCTTTTATCTTGTTGAACTTGCAAAAAGATTTGTTGAGAAAAATTATTAGTTTATAATATTATAATGCTCTCAAAAAATCTTGGAAAATATGAGATTTTAAGATGGTTGGGAGGAGGAACCTTTGGTGATGTTTATCTTGCAAGAGATACCTTAATTGATAAACTCTTTGCAATTAAAATTCCAAGAATAAGAAAAGAAGAATGGGAAATTTTAAAAAGGGAAGCAAAAATTTTATCAGAACTTCTTCACCAGAATATTGTTAGATTTTATTCTGTAGATATAATTGAGGGAACACTTTTTATGGCAATGGAATATGTGGAAGGTTCTTCCTTAAGAAATCTCATTAAATCAGCACCCCTAAGAGAAGATGATGTTATAAGAATTTTTAAAAAAGTGCTTCTTGCTCTTGATTATGCTCATATGAAAAAAGTCCTTCACAGAGATTTAAAACCTGAAAACATACTTTTAACCTCTGAACTTGAACCAAAAATCTCAGATTTTGGACTTGCGGTAATTTTCCAGGAAAAAATAGGAGGAGGAATTGTTGGTACACCCCTTTATCTTGCTCCAGAAGGGTGGAGAGGAAATTACACGGAAAAAACTGATATATTTGCAATAGGTTCAATTATGTATGAATGTTTTGCGGGTTTTCCTCCCTTTCAAGGAAGAACACTTGATGAAATAAGGGAAAAAATAAAAAATGGAAGTTATCCAAGGTTAAAGGAAAATGTTAGTGAAAATTTAAGGAAAATAATTGATAAGGCAATAAATCCAGACCCTGAAAAAAGATTTAAGAATGCAGGCGAAATGCTAAAAGCCCTTGAAGGAAGTTTTGAGGTAATTTCTATTCCTTTAATTGAGGTTAAAATAAGTGATAAAAAGAGAGAGATACTTGAAGAACTTACAGAAGAGGAAAAAGATGCTATAATGTCAGAGGAAAAATTTACTCTTGTTAAAGGTGGTGTGGGAACAGGTAAGACAACTGTTTTGATAAGAAGGGCTGCATATTTAATGGAGATTAAGGGTGTTGAACCTGAGGAAATAATAATCACAACCTTTACAGGAAAAGGTATTGAGGAGATAAGGGAAAGACTTTTACTTTTACTTTCAAAAAAGGAATATCTTTCAATTAATGTTGGAACATTACATAATATTGCCTTACAGGTTCTTTATGTAGGTGGAGCAAGAATTGGGTTTGATATGGAAAAAGCAAAAATTTTAACAAGAAATGAAAGTTATCAGATAGTAAAAAATATATTTCCGGATTTAGCACAGGTTGAGCTTAAAGAAATAATGAAAACAATTTCAACAAGTAAAGCTAATCTTTTATCTCCAGAGGATTTGATGAGGTCAGAATATAGCTGGCAGAGAAAGTGTGGAATTGTGTATAAAAGATATTCAGAAACTTTAAAAGAAAATAATCTACTTGATTATGATGATATTATTTATTATGCAAATTTTCTTCTTGAAAATTATGAAGATTTAAAGGAAAGATTTTCAAGGGAAATAAAACATATTCTTGTTGATGAATTTCAGGATTTAACCTATGCAGAGGTGAAATTATTACAAAATTTAAGGGAAAAAGGAGGTTATCTTTTTGCAACAGGGGATGAAGACCAATCTATTTATGGTTTCAGGGGAGCAAGCAATGAATTTATAGTAAATTTTGAAAAATTTTTTAAGCCCTCAAAGATTTTTTATCTTACAAAATCCTTTAGAATACCAGAACAGATTTTTGAGGCAGGAGAGAAAATTCTTTCTCGTATAAGGGATAGAAAAGAAATTTTCTTTCTTCCTGCTGAAAAAAAGGGAAAAAGAATATTCATTTATCATGCAGAAGATGAAAAAGACGAGGTAAGATTTGTAGGAGGTCAGATAAAATTGCTTTTGAAAGAAAAAGTAAAAGAAGAAAATATTGCTATTTTATCAAGGTCCTCCTTTTATCTTAAGGATTTTGAAGAAATGCTGAAAAGAGAAAATATTCCCTATAACATTCAGGGTAAGTCAAGATTTTATATGAGAGGGATTGTAAGGGCATGTATAAATTATCTTGAGTCTGTTCATACAGGTAAAAAAATACCTTTAAATAAAGCTTTAAAATATTTTCTTGGTGATAAAAAAATTGATGAAAATATTTTAAAAATGTGGCAGGAGCACAAGAAGAAAAGAATAAATTTAAGACCCCTTAATATAATAGATGATTTTCTTAAAAAGGTTAATTTTTTTGAATTTTTAAAAAATTTGCCCTCTGACCAGGAAAAGGAAGAAAGAGAAATTCTTGAAGAACTTTATTTTATTTTAAAAGAATATAAGGAAGGGGAAATTAAAAAATTTCTTGATTCCTTTTCAATTCTTGAAAATCTTGAATCTGACACAAAGGAGGGGGGAGTTTTTATTTCTACAATCCATGGAGCAAAGGGGCTTGAATTTGAAGTTGTATTTATAACAGGTCTTGCGGAAGGTATTTTTCCAAAAATGGGGAGCACTACAAATAGAAGAGAACTTGATGAGGAAAGGAGGATTTTTTATGTAGGTATAACTCGTGCCTGTGAGAAGTTATTTTTGACAAGACCAAAAAAGAGAATGGGAAGAAAGCTTTTACCCTCAAGATTTCTTGAAGAGATGGTTATAGGATGAAAGAGATAAGTGTTATTATTGTGAATTATTATTCAAAGTCTTTTATTGAAGAACTACTTTCCACCTTACCTAACATTATAAAGGAAAAGGGAGAAATAATTATTGTGAATAATTCTCCTGAGGAAAAACTTGATTTTACTAAATTTAAAAATGTAAGGGTGATAAATAATGAGGAAAATCTTGGTTTTGGAAAGGCGGTGAATATTGGGGTTAAGGAAAGTAAAGGGAAATATTTGCTTATTCTTAATCCTGATGTAAAATTTATAAAGGGATTTGAAAAGGCATTTGATTTGATAAAAAAAAGAAAAAAAATAGGAATGGTTGTTCCTCTTATGATTGATAAAAAGGGAGATAGGGTTATTCCATGGAGAAATATTGAAGCTCATTTTAGGGTATTTTTGAATTTAGTTGGTTATGATAAGTTTTTGTTAAGGAAAGAAAGAAAAAAGGTAAAACCCCGTTATGTAGCTATTGCTCCTGCTGCATGTTTTATTATAGAGAAAAAAGTTTTTGAAAAATTGGGGGGGTTTGATGAGGATTATTTTCTTTTTAAGGAGGATGAGGATTTTGAAAGGAGATTAAGGAAGGATAAGTTTTATATTTATTTTTATCCTGAATGGGTAATTTATCATGAGTTTGGTGGAGTGCACAGGGAAACAATGTTTTCCTTTCATCATAGGGTTAGGTCTTTATATATATTTTATAAAAAGCACCAAAAAATAATGTATCCCTTTATAAGAATAATGCTTCCCCTTTTTTATTTAATTAAATCAATTTTTAAAAGAGAGAATTTTAAATATTTTATTATCTCTTTGATTTTAGGAAAAGAATGAGTTTAAAATAGGATATAATTAAAATGGTTGTATGGTTCAAGTCCCCTTCAAAATTTAATCTGAGGAGGAAAAAATGGCATCAAAAGAATTACTGGAGATGTTGAATAAAGCAATAGCGAGGGAGTTGCAGGTTTGTATTCAATATATGTGGCAACATGTTTTATGGAGTGGACCAAAGTATTTTGCAATAAAAGATGAATTTAAAAAAATTGCGATTGATGAGATGAAACATGCTGAAAAAATTGCTGAGAGATTATTTTATTTGGGCGGTATTCCCACTACCCAACCATCTACTGTAAATGTAGGCAATAATTTGAAGGAGATGCTTGAACAGGATAAAAGGGATGAAGAGACGGCGATTGAACTTTATAAACAGATTATAAAAAAAGCTGAAGAGGAAGAAGATTATACCACAGCATTTATTTTTAAGGAAATTCTGGAGGAGGAAGAAGAACACCATGATACTTTTATAAGTTTGCTTGAAAATTTTGAGGAATAAAAATTTTTAACAACTGGATTTATTAGAAGTAAAAGAGGGAGAATATTATTAAAGGATAAGATTAAAATTATTGAAATTGAAGTTATAAAGGGAGTATAATTTAAAAATATGGATGAAATTCAAAAGATAATTGAAGCTTACAATAAAGTTATTTTAAAAATTGAAAACAAAGCAAAAGACTCAAAGACAGGCAGAGCATACGGGGGTATTATAAGAGCCAATAAAGGGAAGTTAGTTGAATCAATAGGGCATTCTCTGATTCAAATTTCTTGGAAAAGATTGAAACAAGAACCAAGCAGATTAAAGATTCTGGGTAAGCAATTTAAGATCCCTATCAAAAAGGAATATGTAGAGAGTTTGAGGAACGAGGAGGTAAAAGAGTATATAAAGCAAAATATAAATCAATATTATTATCCTTACAAACCGGATATTACAGTTTCTGTTGATAATAAAATTATTCTTGCAATGGAGTGCAAGGCATATACAGAAAATGCTATGTTAAAGCGTATATTGGTTGATTTTACTTTACTAAAAAGTTTATATCCAAATATAAAATGTGTTCTTTTACAACTGGAAAGTCAGCTGGGAGGAGATTATTCAGAATTAAAGAGAGTAACATTGGGAAGCCCTTCAACACACACATTATTATCTTATTTTGATATTGAATTACATATTGTTACTTTACTTAAAGGTGAAAGAAGGGTAGATAAACCTATCCATAAACCAGAATTTTTTAAACCTTTAACAAGAAAAAGTGTAGAAAATGCAATAACTGTAATATCAAAAATATTAAAAAATGAAGTTAATAGGTAAATTATGAAAAACAATATAGTTGAAGTGGATAATAAAAAATACAAAGTCATTAATGTTAGCTTAAAGAGAGCTTTTTTAAAGGAAGAATTAAAGATGCTTTCCTATTTAAACAATTTATTTCCAAAAACAGACCTCTTTTTTGAGGCATCAAAAGAAAAAGTAACAATTTACTTGCGAGAAATTGACCTTGAATTTTTCAAGGATAAGATAAAAGAGTTAAACAAAATGTATAATTTGCATTCTGTAGAGAATATTTTTATTCAAATAATAAACAGAATAGAAGCTATTAGAAGTTATGGTTTAAAAGGGAAGAAAAGATTATATGTGGAATATGATAAAGAAAGAAAAGTAAAACAAAGAAAGTCTAAGGAGCTAAAACGGGGAAAATTTTATTATGCTCTGGGACATAATTTTAGTAGAAAAAATAATCCTTTTCCTTTAGAATGGACGAATAAGATTATTTGTGGTGATAGTGAGAGTGTTCTAAAAAAACTGCCTGACAATTGTGTAGATTTAATATTTACTTCTCCACCTTATAATTTTGGGCTGGAATATGAAAATCATAAAGACGAAGTCAAATGGAATGAGTATTTTGATAAACTATTTGCTATTTTTAAAGAATGTATTAGAGTGCTAAAATACGGAGGACGAATTATTGTTAATGTCCAACCCCTATTTTCTGATTATATACCTATCCATCATATAATTTCTAATTTTTTCATAAATAATAAACTGATATGGAAAGGAGAGATAATCTGGGATAAACATAACTACAACTGTAAATATACTGCTTGGGGCAGCTGGAAAAGTCCAAGTAGTCCTTACTTAAAATACACATGGGAGTTTCTTGAAATTTTTTGTAAAGGCGATTTAAAGCATAAAGGAAATCCTGCTAAGGCTGATATTACTGCTGATGAATTTAAAAAGTGGGTATATGCAAAGTGGGATATTGCTCCAGAAAGAGAGATGAATAAATGGGGGCATCCTGCTATGTTTCCAGAGGAATTAGCAAGAAGGGTTATAAAAATGTTTAGCTTTGTAGATGATGTTATTTTAGACCCCTTTAATGGCGTAGGGACTACCACAAAGGTTGCAAAAGAACTTAATAGAAGATTTCTCGGAATTGACATATCAGAAGAATATTGTAAAAAAGCAGAAGAGAGATTAAAAAGGGCAGGAAAAGAGCAAAAATTATTAAACTCAAATAAAAAAGATTCAAAAGTTAATATTTTCACTTTATTTGATTCCGAGGAAAAAAAGAAAATTTAAACTTTATATAACACTATAAAAATTCATACCCCGTGTTTGAGATTCGGGTTCTAAAAAGCTTGAAAATTAAGTATTTTAAAATGTGCGATAAATCACATAGGCTACATTTGTGTTAATGCCATAAATTTTTAATATATAAAAATCCTTGTTTTTTCAATATCCTCAAAATTTCCAAGATATTTTGCCATTCTTTCAACACTAAATCCAAATCCTGCTGAGGAATAAAATCCTTTTTTACTTATATTCCCTTTCCCCATCTGAAAGCCCCTCACAAAACCATAAAGATAGTTATTTTTGAAAGCTTTTCAGGACAGACACTTTTGCAAATTCAGGAATTTCTTCTTAAGGATTTTTTGTCTTTTTTATCCACACATCCACTCTCCTCTGCCCTTTGCTTCCAACCTTTTAGGGATTATTAAGGATACTTATTTTTGAAGCTACCTTCTGGGCAAGTCTTTTAAAAGCTACCTTTGAAAAATTATCCCCTGCCTTTTCAAAATAAGGTTCCCCTTTTTCAGAACATTCTGAAATTAACGGGTCAAAGGGAATTTTCACATACTCATCAACTCCAAACTCCTTTGCAAGAACCTCTCCTCCTGAGCCACTGAATAATTTTGAAGTTTCTCCACAATGAGGACATACAAATTCACTCATATTCTCAACAACAGAAAGAATCGGAACATTAACTTTTCTGAGAAAATTTCCTGCCCTTCTTACATCAGAAACAGAAACATCTTGGGGTGTTGTAACAAGAACAGTACCCGAAAGCTCAACAAGTTGTGTTATTGAAATTAATGGATCACCTGTTCCGGGAGGCAAATCAACAATAAGATAATCAAGTTCTCCCCATTCAGCATCAAAAAGCATCTGTCTATAAGCTGTATGAACTATAGGACCCCTCCATACCACAGCCTGGTCAGGATTTGTCATAAAACCTATTGAAAGAATTGGAATCCCATAATAAAGAGGTGGGACTATTTTTTCTTCCTCGTTAACAAGAGGGGGTGCCTGTGTTTTTCCCATTATTGAAAGTGTTGGACCATATACATCACCATCAAGAAGACCTACCCTTGAATCAAAACTTTTGAGCGCAAGCGCAAGATTTATTGCAACAGTAGATTTACCTACACCACCTTTCCCGCTCACAATAGCAACAATATGCTTAATTCCCTTAACTTTTCTTTCAGAAATCACAATTTTTGGTTTAACACTTGCATCCATTAAAACATTAACAGTTTTAACCCAGGGAAGTTTTTTAACAGCTTCTTCAGCCTCTTTTTTTAGATGGTCTCTTATCGGGCATGCAGGGGTAGTTAAGGTGAATTTAAAGGAAACAGCTCCATCACATACCTTAATATCGGTTATCATTCCCAGGGAAACTATGTCCCTGCCCAGTTCAGGGTCAAAAACTTTCTTTAAAGCATCTAAAATTTCCTTAATTTTCTCCTCCATTTTTAATCCTCCCTTTGGAATCTTAATAATAAGGTTTAATCGGATAAAAGTGCAATAAGTTCGCGTACTATTATTGAAAAAATAATGCCTGAATTTAGGGCATCTCCTCTTAAGGGGTTATATTCCACAAAATCCGAGGCTATTAAATTTTTTGCAATTATATTTAAGATGTAAATTATTTCTTTAAAAGAAGGTCCGCCTGGGAAGGGATTTGAAACAGAAGAAAAGATCGAAGGGTCTAAAACATCAAGGTCAAAGGAAAGGTAAAAATTTCCTTTAAGATTTTTAAAATCATCAATTTCTTTTATGAGATTAAAGGGAACCTCAGGGAAATTTTCTCTTACTCCGTAGATATATACCTCCTCTTCTTTTACAATTTTTTCCTCATATAGTTTTTTAAGCCATGTGGCGTGGTTTAATTTTGATTCCATAAATTTATCTCTAAAATCTGTGTGGGCATCAAGGATTAAAAGTTTAAGTTTGGGATAAATTTTTTTTGCTGTTTTAAAAAGGGGGTATGTAATTGTGTGGTCTCCTCCTATGAAGATTATAGATTTTTTATCCTTTAAAATAATTTCTGCTTTTTCTTCCATAATTTTTAATGCCTCATCAAAATCAATTCCGTAGCAGGGGATATCTCCTGTGTCTTCAAAGTCTTCACAGATTTTATTAAGGAAAGAGCTTTTTGTTTCAATTGCTTCTGCGCAGTATCTTAGAAAAGAGGGGGCAAGGGCACATCCCTGAGAAAAGGAAATGCTTTCAAAGGGCACACCCTTTATAACTACCTTTGAACCAGGCTTATCCTTTCCAAAAAATTTCATTAATTTAAATATAAAATATTTTTTTTAAATTTTGAAAGTAAATTTTAATTTATTATAAAATATTTCTTATAAAATAAGTAGATGGAGGTACAAAATGAGTGCTAAAGTAGTAAGCTTCATTAATCTTAAGGACGGGGTTGGTAAAACCACCCTGGTTGTAGCAATTGGTGAAACTCTGGCATTTTGCTTTAAAAAGAAGGTCCTGCTTATTGATATGGACCATCAAACAAATTTAACTTATGCAATGATAACTGAAGAAGATGTAAATAAATATAAAACTACCTGGGATATGTTTGAATATGCTCTTTCAGGGAAGGATTGTGAAATCAAGGAATGCATTGTAAAAGATTGCTCAAATATAAAGAAAAATGGCGAGATAATTCACCTTTTACCTGCAAATCCAAGTCTTGTTCATTTGGAAGACAAAATACTTGAAAATATGGAAAAAGGTGTAAAATTTTCCGTGGATTTAAGGAAAGTTTTGAAAAATCATCTTTCTCAAGTCTTAGATGAGTATGATTATATTTTAATTGATTGTCCTCCGAATCTGGCACTCCCTACTCAAAACGCAATGCTTGCAAGTGATTATTTTGTTGTTCCCATAATTCCCGAATTTCTTTCACTCCAGGGTCTTGACCAGATTCTAAATCGTATTGATGGATTAAAGGAAAAATATGGTGATAATGAGTTAAAAATAAATTTTGCTGGCGTTATTATTAACAAATTACATATGCAAAGAAAAATGGAACACCTTCCCATGGCAAGTGCCCTATATTACAATGAAAACTCAATTAAAGAACTGTCTCCTCTTGTGAGGGAAGATTCACTGATAATAGAATACTTTTCCAGAATGGAACGAGGGAAGAGGGGAGAAAAGTATTATAAGCCCTTCTATTGGTGGCTAGGCGATTTAAAGCCTTTATACACAATTACAGATTATCAATATCCCAAACGGATAAAAAAGCAGGGAAAAGAAAAGGAAAAATGGATCCATTTTGGGGAAAAATATACCGGAGGTAAGGGGGGCTCTATACGAGCAACAAATCCTGACCCTTATGGTCCTTGGGATAAGATGAAACGCCCAAACGTCTCTGCAAACATCTCCGTGTGGGACTATTGGGTTTTGAAAAAAGAGGTAAAATTGGAATTTTCTAGAAAAAAGTACACTAAAGAGTATAACCTTGTTGGAAGAATTGTGGCATTGACTTCCGAGTTTATGGAGCGATGTAGGTAATGAAAAAAAAGGAAATCAAAACCGATTTTAAAAAGAAAACTAAGGAAGTTATCTTTAAGGAAATTTTTAAAAAATATAAAGAAGACCCCGAATTTATTAAATGCTTTTTTCCAAAAATTTTTGAAATTTTTGAAAAACAAACAAAAAAAGAAGTACCCCAATGGGAACCATTCTTACCCCTTTCAAAACTAACCTCTGAAGAAGAAAAAATTCATAAAGAAAAACTCCAAAAATTGTTAGATAAATATAAAAAGGAAAATACCCTCACAAAAGAAGAAGGACTTGAAATACTTGAACATCTTATAGATTTAGGAATTAAAAATACCGATAATTACAAAGAAGCTATTGAAATCCCAGGTAAAGTCCTACAAATAGATTTTAATAAAGAAATAAACAAAAAATTTAACTTTAGAAAAGGAGAAGTCGCACGCACTGTCCCATTAATTTTGGGAGTAAACCTTCACCTTACCTGGGATGGCAAAATCTTAGAAATTGAACTAAAGAAAAAGGAAATAGAATTAAGAAAAAAAGCAATGAATTTTGTTGGAATCGGAGAAGATAAAGAAAAAGATGTCTCTATAAGGCACGATTTTTATTTTAAAGAAAGCATAAAATGAGAGTCTTATTTGATACATCTGCCTTTTATGCGCTTGTCTCAAAAAATGATATTTTTCACAAAAAAGCAGTCCAAATCTATACAGAACTTTTAGCATATAAAATTCCTCTTTATACCACCTCTTATATTCTTGTTGAAACCATCGCTCTCATTCACCATAGATTGGGTTTCTTTCCACTTTCCTCTTTTATTCCATCAATAATGGATATTTTCTCTATAATATGGATAGATGAATTAAAGCATCAAAAATCATGGGAAAAATTAAAAGAAAAAGAAGGCAAAGGCTTTAGTTTTGTAGATTGTTCAACATTAGTCTTGGCAGAGGAAATAAACGCTCATATTTTCACTTTTGACTCTTTATTTAAAAAAGAAAAAGTCAGAACAATACCATAATTTGATATTTTTTCACTTTTTACTTTAAATTTTTTTATTAAAAAATAAAAGGGAGGAGCAAACAATGAGAAAAATGGTTTTTCTTATTATCTCTCTTTTCCTTCTAAAAGGAGAAATCCTTTCAGCAGAAGAAAAGGATTATCCAGGAAGTAAAGACCATCCTGTCATAAGTCGCTATCCGGGCTCTCGTATAATATATTACTCTGAGAAGGAGTTTGACGAATATTCTCTTCCTCTTGGTCCTGTAAAGCGAAAGGAAGATATACGCGTTGCCAAAAAAAGAAAATTGGAAGGCAAGGTTACAAGTATTACATATCAATGTCCCTCAGATAAAAGCAACCTTGAGGTCTACAAAAACTACGAAGTTGCCCTTAAAAAAGCAGGTTTTAAGATTCTCTACACAGGGAAAGGAAATGAGATAAAGGGGATTTACTCTTTTCTTGAAGAAATTAACCGTGAATATATAGGTGGCTGGGACGACCCGGAGATAAGACCCTGGTTTTACCTTTCTGCCAGTTCACCAGATGAAAAGATATTTGTATCGCTTTTTATAATTGGAGGCCCCGATGGACCAAGGGCTGTGCTTTCAGTGGTAGAGCCAAAGGAGATGGAGACAGGTCTTATAACTGCTGAGATGATGGAAACACAGATTGCACAAACAGGTAAAGTAGTTATTTACAGTATCTATTTTGATTTTGATAAGGCAGACATAAAGCCAGAATCAAAGCCAACCCTTGAAGAGATAGCAAAATTTTTAAAGAAAAACCCTGATTTAAAGCTCTATGTGGTGGGCCATACTGATAATGTTGGAACCCTTGATTATAACTTGAACCTTTCAGAAAAAAGAGCTAAGGCAGTAGTAAAGGAATTGGTGGAAAAGTATGGAATATCAAGGGATAGATTGAAAGGATTTGGAGTGGGTCCTTTAAGCCCGGTGGCAAGCAATGATACTGAGGAAGGAAAGGCTCGCAACAGAAGGGTTGAACTGGTTAAGGAGTAAAAAAGTAAAAAATTCTTTGCCTTTTTGATGTATTATCCTTTATAATTTACATATGCCCGTGTAGCTCAGGCGGCAGAGCACTTCCTTGGTAAGGAAGAGGTCGCCGGTTCAAGTCCGGCCGCGGGCTCTTTAAAATATCTTGACCACAAAAGCTTTTCCTAAAAACTTCCAGAAAGCCATAGAGGTGCTGAAAAAAGGGGGGGTTATAGCCGTTCCCACTGATACTGTATTTGGATTTGTCACCCCCTGGTGGTCAAAGGAAGGAATCGAAAGAATTTACACAATAAAGAAAAGAGAAATAAAAAAAATATTGGGTCTTTTCATAGGTAATAAAGAGGAAGTTAAAAAATTCACAAAAAATCTAAGTGAAACAAGAAAAAGATTAATATATAACTTATGGCCGGGTTCCTTAACCCTTTTATTCAAAGCAAAGCAAAAAATTCCCTTTTACTTAATTCACCCGGAAAGAAAAACCATATCTTTAAGAATACCATCCCATCCTGTCCCTCTTAAACTTTGCAAGGAAGTAGGTCCACTTGTTCAAACCTCAGTCAATATATCCGGAGAAAAAGAATTCACAAGATACAGGGAAGTATTTGAAGTATTTAGTAAAGATGTTGATTATGTTTATCCGCAGGATTCTTACGGTAAAATCGCCTCAACAATTCTTGATGTTTCAAAATATCCCTTTTGTCTGGAAAGAAAAGGACCCCTCGGAATTGCACAGATTGAAAATGTTCTTCTAAAAAAAATAAAAATTAACAAAAATATAAAAACAAACATACTTTTTGTCTGCACAGGAAATACATGCAGGTCACCTATGGCAATGGGAATCTTCTATGCCCTTTTACCAGAAAAATTGAAGGATTTTGTGAATGTTAAATCAGCAGGAATAAGAGCCTATGAGGGATTACCTGTTGCTGAAAACACCCTCAAAATACTTGAAAAGGAATATAAAGTAAACCTTAACTATATAAGAACAAAATCCCTTAAAAGTGAAGACCTTGAATGGGCTGATTTTATATATGTTATGGAAAAAAATCATTTAAGAGAGCTTCAAAAATTGGGATACTATGAAAAAACAAGATTATTATGTTGCGATAAAAAAATAGAAGAGATACCTGACCCCTTCGGAAGGGATATGGAATTTTACAGAAAGGTGGCAAAACTTATTAAAAGCAGTATTAAAAAAATAATTAAAGAAATAGAATACAGATACATATGAGATACATAGAGGCAGGAGTAGACTTAAAAAAAGCAGATTCTGTCTCAAAAATCTTTAAAGTTTTAACAAAACAGAAGGAAAGATTTTCAGGAATATATAAAATGGGAAACTTTTATCTTGCCGCCACATGTGATGGAGTAGGAACAAAAACTCAGGTGGCAAGAATAGCAGGAAAATTTGAAATTTTAGGAGAAGACATTGTCAATCACTGCGTTAATGACCTTTTATGTCATGGAGCAAAGCCCATTTTTTTTCTTGATTATATTGCTTCTTCAAATCTTGATTTAAATGTAATCAAAAAAATTGCAAAAGGAATTTTAAAAGCCTTAAAAGAAAATGGCGATATTCCCCTTTTAGGCGGTGAAACCGCAGAAATGCCTGACATTTATAATAAAGAAGAATGGGATCTTGTAGGTTTCTGTATTGGAATTATAAAAGAAAAAAATCTCTTACCAAAAAAAATAAAGGAAGGTGATTTATTAATAGGTTTTCCCTCAACAGGACTCCATACAAATGGATATTCTCTTGCAAGAAAAGTTTTACTTAAAAAGTATGATTTAAAACATAAATTTAATGGAGAAGAACTTGAATCCCTTCTTCTTAAACCCCACAGAAGTTATTTTAATATTCTTTATCCTTTAATTGAAAAAAACCTTATAAGGGGACTGGCGCATATTACAGGTGGAGGAATTGAAGGTAATTTAAAAAGAATAATTCCGGAAAAATTAGGATTTGAAATAGATTTAAGGGATGTAAAAAAACCCATTATTTTTGAAATAATAGAAAAAGAGGGAAATGTACCTATGGAGGAAATGCTTAAAGTATTTAATATGGGAATAGGAATGATAGCAGTAATTGAATCAAAAAATTTTAATAAGGTAAGAGAAATTTTAATAGATAAAAAAGAAAACTTTTATCTCTTGGGTGAAATAATTAAAAGTAAAACAAAAATCATAGTTTAAATAAAAGGGGGACAAAAATGTCTGAAAAACTCATACCGGTTCCGATAGAAGATGAAATGACTACAAGTTATATTGATTATGCAATGAGTGTAATTGTAGGTAGAGCTCTTCCTGATGTAAGAGACGGATTAAAGCCTGTTCACAGAAGAATCCTTTATGCAATGTATGAGGCAGGACTTTACCCCACAAGACCATATAAAAAGAGCGCAACGGTTATAGGTGATGTATTAGGTAAGTATCATCCTCACGGAGACATGGCTGTTTATGATGCTCTTGTAAGAATGGCTCAGGATTTTTCTTTAAGATATCCTTTAATTGACGGTCAGGGTAATTTTGGTTCAATTGATGGAGACCCACCTGCTGCATACAGATATACAGAAGCAAGACTTTCCAAAGTCGCAATGGAGATGCTAAGAGATATTGATAAAAACACAGTGGATTTCGTCCCAAATTTTGATGGCAGACTAAAGGAACCGATAGTTTTGCCTTCTCTCTTACCAAACTTAATTGTTAATGGTTCAACAGGAATTGCAGTAGGTATGTCAACAAATATTCCTCCACATAATCTTATTGAGACAGTTGACGCTCTTTTATATTTAATTGATAATCCAGAATCAAAAGATGAGGAAATTTTTGAAATGATTAAAGGACCTGATTTCCCTACAGGTGGAATAATTCTTGGGAAAAAGGGAATTTATGAGTATTTTAAAACAGGAAGAGGGACTATCACTGTAAGAGCAAAGTATTATATTGAGGAAAAGGGGAGAAAAAAGATTATATTTACAGAAATTCCTTATCTTGTAAATAAATCAAGTTTGCTTACAAGAATTGCAAACCTTGTAAAGGAAAAGAAAATTGAGGGAATTCAAGACCTAAGAGATGAATCGGATAGAGAGGGTTTAAGGATTGTTTTAGAACTTAAAAAAGGAGTTTCTGAAAAATTTGTTCTTAATCAACTTTTTAAATATACACAGCTTCAGGACAGATTTAGTGTCATAATGCTTGCCCTTGTTAACAATGAGCCCAGAATTTTATCTTTAAGAGAGGTTCTTAATCTTTACCTTAAACACAGAGAAGAAGTAACAAGAAGAAGGACAGAGTTTTTACTTAAAAAGGCAGAAGAAAGGGCACATATCTTGGAAGGTTTTAAAATAGCCCTTGCAAATATAGATAAGGTTATTGAGATAATAAAGAAATCAAAGGACCCAAAGGAAGCAAAAGAAAAACTTATTCTAAGCTTTAAACTTACAGAAATTCAGGCTAATGCAATTTTAGATATGAGATTACAGACCCTTACAAGGCTTGAAGTCTCAAAAATTGAAGAGGAATATGTAAATCTCATAAAGGAAATAGAAAGATTAAAAGCCATTTTAGAAAACAGAAATCTTCTTTTTGAGGAAATAAAAAAAGAACTTATAGAATTAAAGGAAAAATATGGTGATAAAAGGAGAACAGAAATAATTGAGGAAGAACCTGAGGAAATTGATTTAGAAAAACTTATTAAAAGGGAGAAGATTCTTATTTTGCTTTCAAGAAACGGTTATATAAAGCGTGTCCCGAGTGCATATCTTAAAACACAGACAAGGGGAACTCAGGGACAAAAGGGACTTTTACTTGATGAGGATGATTTTCCTGAGGATGTTTTTTATGCCTTTTCTCATGATTATGTCATATTTGTTTCAAACCTCGGTAGAGTTTATACCTTAAAGGCTTATGAACTGCCTGAAAGCGGACTTCGGGGTAAAGGTAGACCTATAAATACAATATTAAATCTTTCAAAAAATGAAAGAATAGTTGATATGATACCAATTTCTGAGTTTAAAAAGGGATACTATCTTTTTCTTATCACAAAGAAGGGAATCATAAAAAAGACAGATATTGAACTTTTCAAAAATGCTGGGAAAAGAGGAATTTTTGCTCAGAAGTTGAAAGATAATGAAACAGTTGACGGATTTCTTGTTACAGACAAGGAGGATATTGTGCTCCTTAAGTCAAATGGACTTGCCGCAAGAATAAAATCAAAAATTGTAAGACCTACGGGAAGAACAGGACAGGGCATCATAGGAATTAAAACAGGAGATGCTGAATGTGTATCAGGAACTGTGATAAGAGATAATACTCCCCTGATTGTTGTAACAGAAAAGGGTTATGGAAAGAGATTTAATCCTGAGGAAATTCCTGCAAAAGGAAGGGGAATAAAGGGGATAATTGTTCAAAAGGTAAATGAGAAAACAGGAAAAGCAATATGGATAAAAACCATATCTAAAGAGGATGACCTTGTTATCCTTACAGGTTCTTCAAAACTTTTGAGACAGAAGGCAGAAAATATACCCTTAATGTCAAGAACAGCAAGAGGAGTAAAATTGATAAAAATAAAGGAGGAGGACAAAATTATGGGTTGTGCAATAATTCCTGCTGAGGAGAGTTAAAAATGGTAAATGCTTTTGCCCTTTTTATTTTTTCAATAAATCCCTTAAAAGGAGCTTTTCTTTCCCTTTTAATTCCTGGACTGGGTGAAAAGGTGGCAGGAAATGATAAGGAATTCTTTGCCTTCCTCACAGGCGAAATTTCCTTGCTTTCCTTTTATTTCTATGATTTCAGAACAAAAAAGGAAATAAGACAGAATTATAAAATCTTTGCCTTTAAAAATGGAGATGCTTTTGCGGGCACAGATGATGAAAATTATTGGTATGCTGTGGAAAACTACTATAACTACTCCTTATATTATGAGGCTTTATTACGAGAGGCAAGGGAAGTATATCCGGATAACCCCTTAATATGGGAGGAATATGCAAGGCAAAATTCTGTTCCATATAAATGGGCATGGAAGGATACAGTTTCCTGGGATGAATTCCTTCATATGAGGGAAAGAGAAAGGAAAATTGAATCAAGAATGAAACTATTTCAGGGTTTTTTAATCTCTTATCATATATTTTCAGCCATATATACCTTTATACATCTTAAACTAAAGCAAAAAAATTTGGACTTAAAAGGAGAATTTAATCCCATTAAAAATAGGGCTGAAATAAGATTTGTATTTAAATTTTGAAATATATAAAAAGAGAGGAATGGCTAAAATCAGGTATAACAGGAAGAATAAAAAAAATTACTTTTCACCCTTTTTCACTCATTCATCACACGGCAACTCCTTTAAGGGAGTATAAAGGGGAAATCAATTATCTTGATAGATTACATAAAGGAAGGGGATTTTTGTTGATAGGGTATCATTTTATAATAGCGCCTGATGGTAAAATTTTTGAGGGAAGAAAAATAGGGGAAGAAGGTGCGCACACAAAAAGACATAATTTCTCCATAGGTATTTCCCTTATAGGAAATTTTGAAATTGAAAATATAAAGGATAAGCAAATAATTTCCCTTTTAAATCTCCTCCAATTTCTATATAAAAAATTCCATATAAGGAAATTTTCCTTTCATTTTATTTTTAATAAAAATACTGTATGTGGGAGAAAGATATATGAAAAGATTATAAAAAACAGGGATAAAAAAATTTTTGTTTACCCTTTTGATTTATCTTATAATATTTTTTTAGGTTCAAATCCTATTTAATTTTCAGGAGGGAAAAATGAAGGAAAAAGTTTATATAATTGGTGCAGGTCATGTAGGTGCTGAATGTGCAAATGAGCTTATAAGAAAAGACTTCTGTGATGTGGTTTTAATTGATATTGTTGAAGGAATACCTCAGGGAAAATCCCTGGATATGGCACATGCAAATCCTGTGAGGTATATATCCCCAAATATAAAGGGTCAAAATAATTATGATGGTATTGAAGAAGCAAATGTAATAGTGATAACCGCGGGTGTTCCCAGAAAACCTGGAATGTCAAGGGAAGAGCTCCTTGATGTAAATTTCAATATAATGAAAAGTATTATAGGAGAAATTAAAAAAAGAAATAACAAAGCAATACTTATAATAGTTACAAATCCACTTGATGCAATGACGTATGCGGCATATAAACTTTCAGGATTTGAAAGGGAAAGAGTTTTGGGTATGGCAGGTGTTCTTGATTCAATAAGATTCAGAGCATTTATTGCAATGGAGCTTGGGGTTGCTTATGAGGATGTTTCTGGTATAACCTTGGGCTCGCATGGTGATTTGATGGTTCCGCTTCCTAAATATGCAACAGTAGGTGGAATCCCTGTAACTCATCTTTTGCCAAAGGAAAAAATTGATGCAATAGCTGAGAGAACAAGAAATGCAGGTGGGGAGATTGTTTCTTTGTTAAAAACAGGAAGTGCTTATTATGCACCAGGGGTTTCTACTGCTATTATGGTTGAGTCAATAATTAAAGATAAAAAGAGAGTTCTTTCTGCCTCAGTTTTGCTTAAGGGTGAATATGGAATAAATGATATATTTGTTGGGGTTCCGGTGGTATTAGGAGCAAGGGGAGTTGAAAGAGTTCTTGAAATGAAACTTGAAGCTGATGAACTTGAAGCACTTAAAAGATCCGCGGAACATGTGAAAAAAATGCAGGAAGAGATAGATATGAAACTATAGCTCTTAGATGAGTCTTCGGGAGAGTAAAATACCCCTTTTTAGCTAGAGCTTAAATCTAACCAATACCTGAAACACTAATGAAATCAATATTTTGTAGCGGTGGGATTTATCGCACATTTAAAATGCTTAATTTTCAAGCACTCCAGAATCTAATTTCTCAAACAATGGGTTTGGAGAGAGTTAAAATTCCTTATCGGGGAAATATCATTTAAAAACTTATTTAAACTTCAATAAAAGACCCAGCGGGATTAAAACAAGATAACCTATAACCATAAAAATCACTGAAAAGGTTTTATCTCCGAACCAGAGGAATATAAAACCAATTAGTGCGGATACAATACCTGAAAATATTAGTATATAATTTCCCTTTTTATAGGGCAGAAAATCTTTCATAATTAATTTTAATGTAAAAAATAAGTGAATTTCAATATATTGTGCAATAAATAGCACCGCTTATATTACAATTGTTTATAGCGGCCCTTTTTTATGCGACTAATTCTTTAAAAGCAGCCTTTCTTCTTGACAATTTGTAATTTTTGTGCGATAAATCGCACCGCTACAATAAATTATATTGCTGTTATTTTTGTAGCAGTTGCATTTACGCAACTTTTTTTACTTTCACCTCTTCTTTTTAGTATCTCTGGGGTTTTATAACCAATTCCATAAATTCCGCCCATAAGAGAAAATTATATTTTATAATTCTTTGCAAGAGCCTTTTTATGCAGCTCTATTCCCCTATCAATATCTTTTTAAAATTTTTAATTTCCTCAATATTCCATTTCCAAAAATCTTTTTTCCTTTATTCTATAAAACTTCACAGATAAATATCCATTTCTATTAAAAAGATAAAACTTGTAAGCACCTTTATATACATTAAGATTGTATAAAAAATTAAGAAATGATAAACCTCCCAACATATTCTTTTCATAAGCAAAATTTAAAATATTGCCTATATCATAACCTATATAAGCAGCTTCACCAGGATACATATTATATACCTCTTTAAATTCCTTCAAAAATTTCTCCGCAACCATTCTGTCCCATAATCCAGCAGAAACAAATATAACCCTTTCTTCAACATATCTATTTGATTTCAAAGCAAAATCCTCACTTGTAAACTTACCTGTTGTAATAATTAAAGACTTTAAACCCTTGAAAACAACCTGAGAAGCAAGGGAAAGAAGGGTTTCCTCTGTCCCTGAAGGAAATATTATAATTTCAGGACCAAGGGTGTCATTAAAAAACTTTATCATTGAATCTATCTTGGTTTGAAAATCAAGAGTATCAGGAGAAAAATTAAGAAATAAAACATTCTCGCCATATTTGGGATATAAAAGCTCATAAAGAAAAGAATAAATACTTTCACCCTCTTCTGTTTCAGGAATAAAAAGGCAAATATTTTTAAAATTATTTGGTAAAAGAAATCTTTCAACAATTGCCTTAATTTCCTGATAAATAGAATTTGAAAGACTTACAATATTTTCACCAAATTCACCTGCCTTTATATATGTAGGGGAAGGAACAATAAAGACTTTATCTTTTTTCCTTGCAAAATAAGGGAGAGCAAGATAGAGATTTTTCTTTAAAAGTGGACCTATAAATATAGAAAATTCTGAATAATAATTAAAATGTTCCTCAAGTAATTTATAAGTATTAAAGGGTTCGCCCTTTGTATCAAAAACTCTTATAAGATTTTCCTCCTTAAAGGAAAGTTTAAATCCTCTTAAAAAATCTTTTCCATATATGCTGTCAGGGCCTGTAAGGGGCAGATAAAGGAAAATATTTTTCTTTTTTCCAATAGAAAAGAAGGGAAATTCTTTTCTTTCTTTAAAAATTTTTTCTGCTTCTTTAGTTTTTTTGTGTTCTGGGAAGTGTTCCTTTAAAATTTTATAAATTTCTTCTTGAGCTTTAAAATCCCCTTCACTTTTTGCCTTATCAAAGGAAATAGAGAGAATTTCAGGGTAAATTTCAAGCTTTTCTAATTTTGAGAGGTTTCTTAGAATTTCTCTTAAAGATATTTTTTTTGAAAGTTCAAGAATCTTTTTTTCTGCATCTTTTTTATAGGCTGATTCTCCATAAATTATTAATTCAAGGTAAGTTTCAAAAGCCCTCACATTAAAGTCCTTTTCTTCATATCCCTTAGCCAGCATATAAAGCACATTAGCTTTAAATTTGCTCTCAGGATAATCTTTCAAAAAATAATTGCTACTTAAAATAAGAGAATCAATTTCCTTTTTTTTATAATTGAGATAGATATAAAGGTATTCAATTTCCTCCTCTTTATTTTTCCTTCTTATTTCTCTCAGAATTTCTTCTGCTTTTTCAAAATGCCCTTTTTTTATAAGTTCACTAACTTCCCTAACTTTTTCTTTTACATCTGAACTAATCAAAAATAAGAAAAAAGTTAAAAATATTTTCATATTTAATTATAAAATAAATACCCCCGGGATTTTGACCCGGGGGTATAAAAGTTTAAATTTTTTTTACTTACCTTGTGAGTATAAGTTTTACACTACCTTTTGCAGTTCCTGTGTATTTCAGGAAGTATATACCCTGATTCAGATTACCAAAATTAAATTCGTTTTCTCCTTTTTTAACAGTCACATTTCTGCTTAAAACCTTTCTTCCGTTGACATCAAAGAGGTCAAAGGAAACTTTTCCGTTAAAGGGTGAGAAGAATTTAATAAGCCCGTTTTTAGCAATATTTCCACCAAAATTCAATCCTTTTATAGAAACAGAAGGTTTAGAACTTTCCTCAACACCAACAAGAGGTACATATCCCACCATAATATAACTGGGTGTAACTCCTCCATTTATAAAGACATCATAATGAATATCAAAGCCAGCCAGTGCACTATCCCACCCTACTGGAAGATTGAAAAGCATCCATATATTATTTCCACCCCATATATGTTTTACAGTATGAAGGTGATGTTCAATTTTATCATCTTGAGGCTGGTTTGCTTCGTCTCTTGTGAGATTAATAGGTGAAGACCAGGTGGCACCACCATCTGTTGAGTATTTAAGATAAACATCTGTCCATCCATATCTTGTACCCTGAACATAATCAAAAGTATGATAGGCAACATATGTCACATAATAAACATTATTTACATGGTCAATTGTTAATTCATTATTAACAATATGAACTCCCTCATCAGGGTCAACAACTGTGTAAAATGTATCGGGGGTAGAAAGATAAAGACCTTCTGCTGCATATAGAGTATCAGCAGCTCCAAAAACATAGGCATTTGTAAACTGGGCAGTAGCAGGTACAAGGGCAATAGGTGTTGAGGGATTAAGAAGGGCAAAATCCCACCAGTTTACATACCAGAAGGCATCCACTATATGACCATCTGGTGTGGTATCTATTGGAATATTTAAATTAAGAGCAACTGAATCTGTCCATGTGGCTCCATCATCATAGGAAAAGTAAACCCAGGGGAAATTGGCTGTAATAGCTGCGTAAGTTCCACCAAGAAAATCTGCATTAAAGGCTCCTCCAGGAGATTGGGGAAGAATTACATCAGGTGGCTGAGGGTCAATAAAACCAAATCTCCACCACCAGTTGGTTTCATAGTTATTATCAGCTCCTATCAACCAGTTTACATAATTTGCCATATCCGTAGAAGCATTAGAAAAACTCTGAAATCCTACAAATACTGTAGTTTGAAAAAAGTATCTAAGAATATTACCTTGACCCAAATCACCATCAGAGGGAACAGTGAGAATTGCAGCACCATATGGAGAAGCTGTAGAATAAGAAACAATAAATGTATCACTAATCAACCACGGGCCAACCTGAGGATATCTTCCACTACCTTCCTGATTTACCGGCCATACCCTATTCCATGTAGTCCCGCCATCCTTTGAAAAAACAAGGGCTAACCATCCAGAACCTGAATAATTGGGGTTATCTGAGAATCTTCTGAATGTGGCAAAAACAGTCCCCTGGTCAGGTGAGGTGTTTATTGGTTTTTCAGCAGTGTAAAGTGTTGAATACTGATTTGGCATTGTATCAAAATAAGTGAATGTGAAGTTAGGATAACTTGGAGGTGCAGAAAGGGTGAAATCCAGAGTGGGCACTCTATCAGGCTCAGGTTTTATGAGCATACGCTTTTCTGGATGTATTTTTACAGTGCCTGCCAGGAGGAATGTGGATAAGAGCATTCCTCCCATTATCTTTTTATAATTCATATTATACCTCCTTTTTTTATGGGATTTGAACCCATTTTAAAATTAAAATTATACTCAATCATTCATCAATTCTTCAATCTTTGAAAGAATTTTAAAATAAGAGGCAGGGTCAAAGGGGTCAGAAGGATAATCACTCCACCCAGAAAGTTTTAAAACATCAACAGCATTCCCATAAAGCCCTTCTCTAAAATATGCATAAGCAGCTGAACCTAATATGTTTGTATATTTAATAAAGGGATAATGAGGGAAATAAAACCCACGACTTCTTCTTGCAAGAGAAGATAAATATTCAGCAGCAAGAGTATTTTTTTCTTGAGCAAGATAAATAAAACCTATACCAGCCCATGCCCATAGAAAAATATCATCTGGAGGAACCTGAGGAACATATGTAACATAATCAATATAAACCAAAGTATCAGGAAGGGTGCTCTTAAAATAAACAAGAGTATCATCAAAATAAAAGGGCTTATGCACATCCGCAGGTGCCTCAATTACACTTGATACCCATATAATATTTCTCTTATTAGTCCTTATAGCCCATGTGGCACCGTAAGGTAAACCAGCTCCTGTATAAACATTAGCTATTTCCTTAAAAATTTTTTCAACCAGAGAAACTCCATCAAGAGCAAGTATAAGAGAAAAATAAGATAAAGCAGAACTAAGGTCATATTCTTCCCTTTCAAGAAGTGTATACCCTTTTCCAAGAAGAGCTTCTCTATCCTGAAGATTAAGAGCTATCAAGGAATCAAACCAAAATTCAGCAATCTCAAAATTCCCCATATCATAATTTGACCATGCCCTTTGAAGAATTGCATCTCTTGAGGGTTCCTCTGAAAAAGTGGTTTCTTTTTTCTTACATCCTGTAAAAAGTATTATAGAGAGCGAGAGAACCAAGGGAAAAATTATCTTATTTTTAAATTTCATCTTTCACCTCCTTTTATTTACTTTCAAAAACTATAACCTTCTTCTTAATTTTTGAAAATCCATCAACCTCAGCAGTTATAAAGTATACACCAGAAGCAGGAAATTTTACATTAACCTCATAAATTCCAGCCTCCTTTAACCCTTTAAGAATCTCAGAAATTCTTCTACCAGTAGCATCATAAAGCGCCATTTTAATATTTGATTTAATGGGAACATAAAAGGAAACCCTATTTTCACCTTTTTTCATAATAGAAGGAGCCTTCAAAACAGGGAAAGAAACATAAGAACCACCCTCTCTTACCTGGAATATACCAAATCTATCTGTCTCAAAAACAAATTTCCCTTCCTCTCTATCAACAATTCCCTTTACAGGAACCCATCCAATATCAGAATCATACATGTAAATAGAAGAGTTTTCCCTTCTAAGTGAAGGGTCCTTTATTTCAACAGTAAATTCCTTTCCTAACTTCTTTCCATAAGAACCTATCACAAAAACCTTTGACATACCTTCTTTTGAACCTTCAATCAACCTATCTGCTACTTCCCTTTCAATTTCAGAAATTGTGAAAAGGAAAGAATTTGAAAGACCCTCAGGAAATTTTACCTTAACAGAACCATCAGAAGATACAAAAACGCCACCTTCTGTTCTCACATGATATACAGGTACCAGAAGGGAAACTGTAACAGGGTTTCCTGTTGTATCTTCGGTAAAAGCTGTAAGGGTATAAGTAGTAGTTCTTCTGGGCAACTCATAAGAAGCCACAAAAAGTGCTTCATCTTTTTCTCCTGCAAGAGGTTTTAAATTTTCTATAACTTCTACTATATTATCACCTTCTTTTATAGTAACAACAGTTCCTTCCTCTCCTGCATCTTTATAGATTTTATAATTGTTCCAGACATAAATATCAATGAAATTATCAAGTGCTGGATTATGTAAAGCCATCAAAACAGGATGTGGATGAAAAGTGTCTCTTCCTCTTGAGGTAGAATAAACATTAACATCATCAAGGTTTATCACAACAATCTTTTGCTTATTTACCACCAATGTATCATAAAGGGTGATTGAATAAACATTCCTGGCAGTATCAGAAGGAAAAGCTTTTTTTATCTCCAGACTATCATTTACTTTATAGTTAATCACCCATACCTCAAGAAGTGGTACCCAGTTACCAAATGGATCATAATAAAAAGCATCATCAGGAAAACTAAATTTAAGAGTATGAGTCTTGCCATCAGGAATGTGGGTATATATAGAATAAGAAATAGCTTGCTGTTGAATTACACCGTATCTCTCATCAGAAGTGGGAAGCTCCGGAGGAAAGGGGGTTATTTTCTTGAAATCATCAATAGCATTTGCAATAGCCCAACCACTTATATAAGGATAAAGCCTATCCCAGGAAAATGAGGTGTCCTTAAAAAGTTCCCTTATTTTACTTATCCCTTCCTTTTCCTTTATATATTCAAAAAGTGTAAAAACTCTTGCCCTGCTGAATTCATTTGGCTCAGGTTCACCCCAACCATGATACCTTGATATATTAAACATACTTACATTTGTTCCAGTTGAATCATAATAATCTGATAAACTGAATAAACCAGGAACATAAGCTAATATACTATCTCCATAGAGGATTGAATCCGTCTTCAATTTATAATTCCCAATTAGAAGAAGAGCAAAACCCGTCCTTATTAACTTATCCTCCTTAGGTTTAAGCCTAAAAAGCCCCCTGTTTACAAATTCATAATCAAATATCATTTTTTTAGCGTCTTCGCTAAAGCTTAACCACCCCCCAACAGTACCAAGAGGCTCAAAACCCACCTTCACATAAAAGGCATCACTCAACTTTTGAAGCGTATCTGCCCCTTTATCATAAAGGGTAAAAAGTCCAACAGGAACTATATCGTAGTTCCTGTAAGGAGGACTTTGATCAGGGTCAGGAGGAGTAATTAAATAAGGGTTTATAACAAAATGAATTGTGTCTTCAGGATACAAGCTTCCAAAATACTCATTAAACATTTTCTTAATCTCTTCAATATCAATGTAAGCAGTATCTGCAAAAAGAGATTTAAAACTGGATACAAAAGTATCAACAATTTCATCCGCTACATTAACTCCAATCATATAGGAACTTGATGGGTCCTGAGGGTCATATCCTTCCTCAATCCCAGTATTAAAATTCCAAACATAATTACTATTCTTAAGCTTAAGATAAAAGAGACCTGCCTCACATGCATACCATATCCTTCCATAGTTATCTGACTCAATATCATATCCCTTTAAAGCACCTGAATTCATAAAAGCTTCAAGACCAGCTATATATTTATTTCCATTTTCATCATAAACTCCACTATCCCTTACAACTGCAAAATAATTTCCTGCACCTGGATAAGAACCCGAAGGCTTTGTTATTATTGAAACCACATTTTTCCCTGAAAACCCAGGAACTTGACTCCATGTTGCACCACCATCTATTGATAGGTATGCACCATTTCCCGTTCCAATTAAAAAGGTATCAAAAGGAAGCTTTTTATCAATAGATTTAATACTGTTAATAATATTAGAATTTACATTTGTCCATAAGCTTCCATCCCATCTCATTAAACCACCTGTGGTCGCAGCAAGAATAAAAGAGTTTGTCACATAAAGTTTAGTAACTGTATCTGTTAGAACGCCTATTTTTGTCCAATCCAAATAAAAATAATCATATACATAAAATAATGTATCGCCTAATGTATCAATCTTAGAATAATAAATTGGTTTTAAAGTCCCCTTAAAAACACCCTCGGTTGTCCCAACATAGACAAAAGAATCCAATTGGCCTGGTATAACGGAAATAGAAAAAACTTTTAAAGGATTTTTAATAAGAGTATCAATATCCGTGCCCTCTGGAAGGGTATCGTTTATTGTATCTTTAAAAGCTTTAAAATCTGACAATTTTTTAGTCGTAAGGTGATATTTTTTAAAACTACCCTCAAAATCTACAGTAAATACAAAATCTGGTACAAATATGGTTCCCGACTTTTTATAACCTATTGAAAGGTCAAGGGCACTCACCTCAGGTATTATAGGAGAAAAGGAAAGCTTAGAAACATCATCCATAGAAGCCGTCTGATAAACTCCATACCCTTCCGCCATTAACCATCCATATTTTTTCTGAGGAGGAGCCCCAGGAATTTTATTCACAATAAACCTTTTAACAGGAACTTTATCATATGGAGTCCAGAGAACAAAATTAAGATTTTTAGGGGTTCCCCCCTCCTCATATGTAACAAAATCAATCCTCCTCGCAATAACTGTATCCAGATAATCCGCAAGTGTAATACCCCACCTCAGAAAATACTGTGACTTTCTCTCTCCAATACTGTAACCGGAAAGGATAGATAAATTTATTAGAAGATAAAGTAGCATACTTATTTTTCTTCTCATATTTTTAACCTCCTTTTATAATACAAAATTTAAAGAAAATCTATGAACATCAGGTAAAATTCCCCTATCGGTAAAAGAATAATTAAGCCTTATAACTCCATACCTAAACCATGTATTTAAACCAAATCCAAAAGAAAAACCGCCCTCATCAACATCCTCCACAACCCTTTCACCTATAAATGTTCTGTAGCCCGTAGCAAGATAAATTGAATTGAAATCAAATTTAATACCCATATGGACACTTTCATTATAATCTGTGGGATGAAGAAGTTCAACTACACCTATTACTTTGAGAAAGGGTGAAGTATATGGTTCAAAAGAAATGCCGACTTTGAAAGTAGTGGGAAGAGGATACTCCGCATAATTTCTTTTATATTCTTTCATCTCTCCACCTTCCCAGAGATACTGAATATACTCACCAGAAGGAGTAAGGTCAGGTCCAAGATTTAAAAAAGCCATACCAAGCTTAAGGGTATAAAGTCCTGTGTTAAATATGGTTCCCGCATCAAAGGCTATACCCTGCGTATTTGAATAAGGACCAAAATTTTCCCTCACCATCTTTATAGAAACACCCGCAGAGAACCTATCTGTATAATACCTTGAAAAGCTAAAACCCATTTGGTAAGCACTATAGCTGAAAGTTTTCCCCGTGGGACCATCTGTAGTCCACTCCTCCATTTCTCCTGTGAAAATTCCTGATATAAAAAATCCAAAGCTTCCATAAAAACCCTGTCTTTTTACAAGTGAAAAACAGGGAACCCTTGTATTATCAAACCAGAGGGTATATCCTGTATAAAAATCATAATTTTTTACATCTGCTATACCTGCTGGATTCCAGAAAACACTTGATGCTCCAGAAGAGATAGGCGAATAGGCACCACCCATCGCCATTGCTTCTGGTAAAATCGGTATTGAAAGAAAATCAGCACCCACATTTCCCACCTTTTGCTGTGCTCTTAACAAAAGGGGGATTGAAAGGATTAAAAGAAAAACTAAAAACCCTCTCATAAAATTACCTCCTTTTAATCAAGAATCATAAATTTACCAACTCTACTCTTTCCTTCAGGAGTCTCAATTTTATAGTAATATAATCCTGAGGATACCTTTACACCATTTTCATTCAAAAGGTCCCAGGCTTCTGTTCCGGTAAGATTTTTATGGTCCAGCATCTTCACCAGTTTTCCACTTGCTGTAAATATATAAATTTTACATATAGGAGGAAGATTCTGAAATTCAATTTTACTATATAGCTCTGTCGCTGACCACTTCGCAGAACCAAGGAAAGGATTGGGAACTACCTTCACCTTAGAAAGGTCTCCAAGAGATGCTGGCTCTGTAGTAATATAAAGAGGCAATGCACTTCCATCCTCTTTGGTAAGGTAATTGTTCATTGGAGATTCAAGGGAATCATCATCCATAGCTGTCACAACATAAAAATAAGGATACCCAATCTTTGCAGTTTTGTCAAGATAACTGTGTGCTATCCTTCCAAACTCATCTTGTTTTATCTCTGCAAGAAGTTCAAAATTCCTAGGTTCAAAAAGGCTCCTATAAACCCTGTATAATAGAAAATCAGGTCTTCCTTTTAAAGGGTCAATATAGGCTTCTGCAGCATTATCCCATACAAGCAAAACACCCTCCTTTGTAAGCTGATATTTTAAAAGGGGAGTAGGAGGAGGAATCGGTATTTTCCAGTGATCATCATCCGCGGGATCAAACTTTGGAGGTGTTGGATGGGCAGGGTCCCCAGGATTTCCTGAATAATAAGCCCTGTATGCCCATATAAGAGTATGCCTTGCCCCTCTTAACCATCCTCTTCCCCAGGCAGCATCATATCCACCATTAAGTCCCTGACCAACCCCTGCAATCCACACGAGCTTAAGAGTATCTCCATCCTTCAAGGTATAAGGACCTACAGTATTTAAAAATCTATAATCAAATGTAGAAGCATTCAAATCATAAGGATGCGGAGCATATCTATAATTTTGAGTGGCAGGATGCTGACCCTTCATATATTTATACCGGTCATCATCTGTTCCAGGGTCTGACTCCCAATTCCACCACTGATGGGAATAAGGTCTTACAATTCTTAAAGTATCCCCATTAACCACCCATACTGAATCTGAGGGTGAAGGAGGAGCATAAATAAAGGCACCAAAATTATAACCCGCTGACTTACCATCTTCACCCTCATCATTCCCAGGAACCGCAGGGTCATCACCATCATAAATATAACTCATACCATAAGGAATTAAATAACCCAAAACAGTCTTTTCTCCCTCAGGTGTTCTAACAATTATATTTGAAGCAGTTGAAGAATCTATATGCTCAAGGGGGTCATCTCCCCAGATAAAGTAATTATCATCAATCCCATCAGAAAATGTTATAAAGGAATCATCAACCCCGTAATAAGAAATCTTATCCTCATAAGGCGGAAATTGAAAGCCAGGGCTCCATTCATCTCTTGTCCAACCGGTAAAGTGAACAAGGTCATCTATATGAGGCTCACTTGCATCAGCACCTGAAACATCACAGTCATACCACATTCCAACAAAAAGAGAATCAAGCTCATCCCCTACTCCCTGGATATCTGAAGAATCCTTATTAAATATTATATATAATTCATAAGCTATAAAATCATTGTAAGGCTCATTGGGCCAGGTAAGGGCTCTCCATATAACTTTAACTCCCAAGTGTCTTCCAGGAGCATTATTAAGATTGGATTTTGCATCGTTAAAACATACAACTACATCAACAACTGATTTTCCTGGTCCCACATAATCATTAAAGGGTATAAAGGGAGACCATTCATTAGCTGTGTAATCCGCTTGAGTTACATAATACTGTCCACCTTCCTTTGCTCCCACCAGAAAGTAAGCAAGCCATAAATAGTAGTTATTTACAGCAGCTCCACCTGGCCAGCTAAACCCCCATAAACCACCAGCAGCCTCACCTCCCATAAAGCCATAATTACTCATCCAGTTCCAGGCTTCAGGAATTGTCTGATTATAAATAGCTCTCTCACTCATAATCCCAACATTTTTACCCTTATCCCTCTGAACCAGTTTATTGAAAGCAAAAACCTGAAAAACAAGAAAAAAGGAAACAAAAATCATCTTCTTCATCTTTTACCTCCTTTTAAAATCCACCTACTTTAAGATAAAAACCAAATCTTGTCTGTCTGCGAGGCGACCACGCATCAGGTGTCTTAACCTCACCCTCAGGGTCTCTAAACTGATCATACCAGTTCTCATCATAAATACTTTCCAAATTTCTATAATTAAATACATTATATATATCCAGGAATATCTGAAAGGCTAATTTATCTTGCATCATAGAAAAGTTTTTGAAGAACCTGAGGTCAGCATTCTTTGTTGAAGGCAATCTTCTTGCATTTATCAGCTCTATTGCATCCCTTTCAGACCTTATAGGAGGTGTCCAAGGATAACCTGAACCATAAGAAAAGTTAAGTGTAATACCCCAGTCAGAAACTCCCAAAAATCTCCTATTAGAAGGAACTATCCAGGAAATTATCGCATAAACTGTGTGTCTCTGGTCCCACTCAAGAGGTGACTCCTTGGGAGGCAATGGATAACCAAGCCATTGCCAGTAATAACCAAGATAAGGAGAGGAGAAAGAACCCTTTGCAACTTGGAAAGTATAGTTAATATTAAGTGAAAGATATGGTAAAATTACACCACCCGGTCTTTTCACAATTTCAAATTCTATACCTCTTGAGGAACCATAATCCTCATTATAAAAGGTTGTAAGATTTGTAAGGGGATCAATTTTATAGAACTTTGTTCTAGCCCAGTTCTGAATATCCTTATAAAAAGCAGTTACATCAATAATAAAGGTAGGAGTGAATCCATGCTTTACTCCCAGCTCATAGGAAGCTGTCTTCTCAGGTTTTAAATTAGGATTACCAATAATCGGGAAAGCACCTGATACAACATAGTTAAAATTAGTCTGCGAATACTGAGGAATCTGATAATAGTGCCCATAGGTAAAATGCAAAACATCCCTTTCAGTAATAGGATGAGAAACACCTATTCTTGGAGATATAAACCATTGGGGCTCTGTATTTTCTGCAACTGCAAGATATTTAATACCATATAAAGGATCCTGAATAAAGGCTTCAGTGGGCCTTTCCTCAAGAATTGGGGAATAATAACCATCATTATCAATAAAATCAAACCTCAAACCTACTCTTGCATACATTCCTTCCATCTCAATTTTGTCTCTTATATAAAAGGCAATCTGATATGGCTTTACAGGATGAGTATTAAGCCAGTCCACAAATGTATAGGTTGTATCAAAGGGCCTTTTACTTAAAGGAGGATTAACCATTGTCAAATACACATTATCACCTGATGCCATATCAATATCATATCTCATTATATCTATTTTCTTATATTCTGCACCCATTAAAACTTCATGGCCTGGAGAAGTCTTTGTTTTTTTGGTAATTTGAGCTGTCATTTTCCAGGAGAAGGTGAGATGAGAAGCCGTCCAGTATGCCCACTGGTCCCTCTCAAAATTGTGAGGATAGGGAAGATATTGATTTCCAACTGATAAGAGGGTATCAAGAATAATAGAACCTGGAGGAAGCTCAATCTTTTCATATTCAAAATATTTCCAATCAGCCTTTATGGGATAAGGATATAAAGTCCCCTGAACATCAACAAAGGTGTCTATAACAAAGGTATCTATGACAATAAGAGTATCTATAGTATCTATAATCGGGACCCGTACCTCAATTATATCAATATCCTGCTGAACACTCTGACCCCACTTATATTTATTAAGGGGAGCAGTTGGATCAGTAGGCCACCAAGCAGGATTAATAGCGCTTAACCTTGGATAAAAACTATAAACCGGAAATTCCCACCAATAAAAGGGAATCTCTACATATCCCTCTTTCTCATTAACCTCAAAATATTTTCTTTCTACACCTGCTGATTTCGCAAGAGAATCTATACCATACCAGTAATTTTTGTCTATCACCCATTTCTTACCCACAGAATCATAATAAACTCTCTTAAAATAATCTATGTCAATCTCTGGAAAACCATCCACATCCCTGTCATCAAAATCATCAATACCATCCTTATCTATATCCTCAAAAACATTTCTCTTATAATTTCTACCAAAATAACCAAAACTAAACTCATTCATATATTTTCCTGCTATAAGCCAGTTAATTCCACCCGAGATACTACGAAGTGCTCTCCAGTGTTCAAAGTTGAGTTCAGGCATCAACCGGAACACTGGTTCATACTCTCTCCACTTTTCCCATCTATAAAATCCAGAAAGATAGAGAAGAAGATACTGGGTAGGTCTTAAATTGATTCTACCTGCTAAACCCCAGTTTTTTATCCTCTGTGATTCATCTGAATATACAGGAAATCTCCCCTTATGAGTCTGATATTCACCACTAAAAAGAAAATTTGCAAGCCTTCTATTTTGAGGAAACAAAGGTCCTGAAACAGAAAACTCATTAAATACCTCGTTCCTTCTATGTCTCTTTCCCTTTGTCGTTTTTAAATCCCTGTTTATACCAAGAAGAAAATCACGATAATAATCACCTTTTTCCGCATTTAAAAATCCATTAATATCATCTCCAAGGAAACTCAAATTTGTCGTTGAAAATCTGTACTCTACATTATATTCCTCACCACCGCCTTTTGTAACTATATTTATAGCACCACCCGCTGCACTACCCTGGTCAACATCAAAACCACCTCTTGAAATACCCGCTTCTTCCATTGCAAGAAGAGGAATTCCTGGTGCTGTAAAGGCATTGTAAGGGTCCCTCACCTCAACACCATCAACCACATAGACCACCTCATCAGGTCTGCTTCCCCTTATATGTAAACCACCCCTTTCAATAACACCCGCGGAAATTTCAACTATGCTCTGAATATTTGTAATAGGAATATAGGTAACCTCTTCTCCCTTCATAATTTTTCTTGTTTCAGGAAGGTCCGGTCTTATTAATTTTTCCTCAGCCTCCACAATAATTGGCTCAACCTCAACAGTTGTTGGCTTTAAAGCAATATTTACCTCAATAGTCCTATCAGCTTCCACAACCACTCCCTTAACAATTCCAGGCTGATAACCTGTATACGAAACCTCAATATCATAAGTTCCAGGAGGAACATTCAGAATAACATAATAACCCATATCATCTGTAAAGGCACCCATCTGAGTTCCAACAATTTTCACAACTGCAAAGGGAAGCCCGTCTCCGGTCATTGCATCCGTCACACGACCAGTAATCTTACCCGTCGTTCCCGCCCACAGGAAAATAACTCCCCCCATGAGCAGGAAAATTAGCTCCTTTGTTTTTATTTTTACACCCATAAAATATTACCTCCTTTTATCTTACTAACTTAAATATAAAGGGAATAACAACCCTTACGGAAACAGGCACACCCGCCTGCTTGGCAGGCTTAAATAAACAATTTAAAGCCGCCTTTAAGGCAGGCTCCTTAAAAACCTCATTATCAGAAATAACTCTTTCAACTTTAATAACCTTTCCATCCGGTCCTACAATAACCACAACCCTAACAATCCCCTCAAGACCAAGCTGTCTTGCAACATCAGGATAATCAGGAACAGCCTTCTTTATTAAAACAGGTTTTTCCTCCACCTCAAACTCATTGAAAACCTGCCCTGGCTCAGGAACAGGAATTTCAACTTCTTCAATCTCTCCTGCTGTTTCCTCAATTGTCTCTTTTACCTCTTCCTCCTCAGCTTCAGCTTCCTCTATTTCAACAATTTTTGGCTTTGGAGGAGGCGCCGGAGGCTCAATTTCCTCAAGTTTCTCTTTAATATCCTCCATTATTATTTCCCTTGTACCCTTATGAACATAGGGAGTAACCCCTACCTTTACACCAAGAAAGAGAATTATAAATAAAATAAGGGTAATACTTAAAGAAAGCTGAAAAATTATATCCTGCTTTTCTCTTGGGTCAAACGAATTCATTTTTCCTCAAAATCGGTTCTAAAGCTCACCTTAAGAGCTTTTACAGACCTTAAAGCCTCAGTAACCATATGCACATACCTGTACTGAACCCTTTTATCCGCCATTATCATTGTCAGAAGATTAGGGTCTTCAAAAACCCTTTGCTGAAACTCCCTTTTTATAAAATTGGTATCCACAGGTAAATCATGAACAAAAATATCCCCTTTATCTGAAATCCATATATAAGCAAGATGCTTATGTTTTTTTATCCTCTGCGTCTGCTCAGCAAAAGGAAACTCAATTGTCTTTAACCCCTTCTCCTTTCTAAAAACCGTGGTAAGCATAAAGAATATAATCAAAAGAAAGGCAATATCAGCCATTGAAGCAGTGGGAATAACTGCTCTTGGCTTTTCAATCCTTTCAATCTTCATAACTCCTCCCCTATCCCCTTAATTGATATCTTCTTTTTTATATGTTCATCCTCATCAAGTATCCCATTTCCATTCTTATCCAAAAGTCCCCTTTCCCACATTATTGAATCCACCTCCTCATAGGCTAAAAGAACTTCATCAAAAACATCTATCATTTTATTATATGGAGCACTAATATTTGTCTTTATAAAAATTACAAGTTTTTCAGGATTTGCTAACAATTCCTCCCTTACCCTTTCCCTTAATTTTTCAAAGGGAGTTTCTGTTAACTCCTCCTTCAAAAATATTTTTCCCTCAGGATTTATAAAAATAGATAAAAGATTTTCCTTTTTAATTTTAACCTTTGTCTCCTCAGACTTTTCAGGTAAAATAAGCTTTAATCCCCTGTCCCTGGCAAATATGGTGGTTACCATAAAGAATATAATCAAAAGAAAAGCAATATCAGCCATTGAGGCAGTCGGAATCTCCGGCTCATACTGAATTTTCTTTTTTATAATAGGCATCCTTTTATTTTACCTTAGCTTCAAGTAAATATTCAATTAAGGTATTAGCTGCCTCCTCCATCTCCCTTGAGAAGGCATTAATCCTTGAAGAAAAAAAGGTATGAGCAAGAGAAACAGGAGCAGCAATTAAAAGACCTGTTGCTGTTGTAATCAATGCCTCTGAAATACCAGCAGCAACAAGAGTTGGCTCAACTTCACCAGCTGCTGCCACAGCCTGGAAAGCTCTTATCATCCCTGTAACTGTCCCTAAAAATCCAAGAAGAGGAGCAATTGTAACAAAAGAGGCAAGCCAGAGCATCCCCCTATCAAGAAAAGCAAGCTCAGAAGAAGCCTTTCTTGCCACATTTTCCTCCATTATCTCCTTTGATTCACCAGCCTTTTCAAGCGCGGCCCCACATATCTTGGCAACTACAGAAGTATCCCTATCACAAAAATCCCTCGCAGCCTCAATACCTTCCTCCTCAATAATACTTATAAGCTGAGAAACAAATTTCCTCGGGTTTCTTCTCAGTTTGAAAAGGGTAAAAAGACGCTCCAGGATTACAACTATAGATAAAATAGCCACAGTTAAAAGAAGCCACATCATACCTCCACCTCTGTGGAAGTAATCAACCATTCCATGCACAATTCCGCCTTCCTGATTAATTATTAAAAGATTAAATATTCCCTGCATTTTACCCCTTTAAATAGTTATTCCGGAGTTGAACCAGAAAGTAGAAAAATTATAAAAAAAACTTTTTCCATATTTCAAAAAAATATATTTCATTTTGAAACCCAGTAAAGATAAACTCCCGTGGCAAGAAAAGAAAAAAATGCACCCAAAAGAAAAAGCAAATTTTCAATAAAAGTTAACTTAAAGGAATTTAAGAGAATATCAAAAAGCTCAAAACCAGCAACCTTAAGTCTGGGGTAAACAAAAATTATTTTGTAAAAATGAATAAGAGAGGCAAAGAGTAGAAAAAGGGCTCCTATCATAGGAAAAGAGGATAGAAACTTCGGCTTTCTTAAAAGAGAAAGCATCCTTGAAAGAATAAAAGACAAATAAAAGAGAGAAACCATAAAAAGTATTGTTCCTATAAAAAAGAGAAGCTCTACCCTAATATCAAATTTCACTTCTTAAAACCTCCTTTAACAACATTAAGAAAACTCCTGAAACTTATAAAGGTCAAAAATCCACCAAGAAAAAAGAGGGAATAAGAAATGAGTGTCATTTCTGGACTCATCTTTATTTTCCCCTGAAAGGTGGAGTAAAGGAAAAAGGCGCCATAAAGGAAAAGACCTGTTGGGGCAATTATTATAAAGAACCAGCCGGTTTTTAATCTTAAAACCTTTTCAAATCTCCTTGCTATAACCCCTGCAAAAAGAAAGGAAAGCCACAGAAGAAAAACCGCAAGAAGCAAAATATAACTTGGAAGCTTTATATATAAAAATTCCTGCGAAGGCGTTAGGTCAAACATAGTTTCTTATTTTAAACAAAAATATATCCCCTTTTCAAACATTCTTATGGGTTTTGAACCCTTTTTATTTTACCGTATTCCATATATATTATTCTTTTTATTTTTATTTTTTCAATTAAAGAATAATTATGAGTAGCCATTAAAACTGTTGTTCCCTTTGAGTGAATTTCCTGCAAAAGATGCATTATCTCCTCCTGTGCCCTTGGGTCAATATTACCTGTGGGTTCATCTGCTATTAATAAAAGAGGTTCCCTTACAAGAGCCCTTGCTATAGCTACTTTTTGTTTTTCTCCTCCGGAAAGCTCATAAATGCTCTTTTCTGCTTTTGATAGCATCCCAAGATTATAAAGAATATTAAGGGATTTTTCCCTTGCTTTCATTCTATTTTCACCTGTTGCCTCAAGAGCAAGAGAAACATTTGACAAAGCATCCCTGTCAGGAAGAAGTTTAAAATCCTGAAAAATTATACCTATTTTTCTTCTTAAAAATTTAATTTCCTCTCTTTTTATATGTCTTGAAGAAAAATCAAGAACCCTCACCTCTCCATCATCCGGAAACTCAGCCATATATATGTGTCTTAAAAGGGTTGTCTTTCCTGCCCCAGTCGGTCCAACAAGAAAAATAAATTCACCCCTTTTTATCTCAAGATTAACATCCTCAAGGGCTTTAAACCTATTTTCATATACCTTTGTTACCTTTATACACTGAATTAACGCCTCCATCTACATTTTCTCCGGTGCATTAATCTTCATTGAATTTAAAGTAAATTTTAATAGATTTCTTAGAGAGTTTACAATAAAAAGCCTTTTTAATGTAATTTCCCTTTTAGTTTCATCAACAACCCTCTCTTTTTGATAAAAAGAATGAAAAACAGAAACAAGCTCCATTAGCTTAACGGGAAGCAAATGGGTAAAATAATTTTTTCTTATTCTATCATAAATATCCTGAATTAAAAACATCTTTTTTAAAACTTCTCTTTCTATTTCATCAAGAATAATTTTTTCAGGAACATTTATCTCAGAAAAACCCTTTTTCCTTGCAAATTCCACAATCTGATTACATCTTGCATGAGCATACTGAACATAATATAAGGGGTTCTCCTCACTCATCCTCTTTGCCAGCTCTAAATCAAAATCAAGTGGAGAGGAAGGTGTCCTCAATAATAGAAAAAACCTTGCAGCATCCTTTCCCACCTCCTCAATAAGGTCATCAAGGGAGTAAATCTCACCCTTTCTTTTACTCATCCTTACCTTTTCTTTTCCCCTTTTTAGATTAACCTGCTGCACAATCAAAACATCAAAATTTTCAAAGGAAAGCGCCTTTAATGCCCCTTTCATTCTACTAATATAGCCGTGATGGTCAGGACCCCATAAATTTAAAATAAAATCATATCCCCTTTTTATCTTATAAAGATGATAGGAAATATCAAGAAGAAAATAGGTATATTCACCATTTGATTTAATAAGCACCCTATCCTTTTCATCTCCAAATTCTGTGCTTTTAAAAAATAAAGCTCCTTCTTCCTTATATATATATTTCTCAAGTTTTTTTAAGGTTTCCTCAATTAAAGCACTTTCCCTTATCTTGCTTTCATATACAAAACTATCAAATTTTATCCCAAATCTTTCTAAGCTTTTTTTCTGTCTATCTATTATTTTTTTAAGTGCATACTTTATATAATCCTCCTTTTCTTTTTCCTTTATATATTCTTCTGCAATCTCTTTTAAATACTCCCCATGATAACCTTCCTCTGGAAGTTTAAATTCTTCACCCTTTAGCTCCTTAACCCTTTCTTTTAAAGATATTCCAAGAAGTTCCACCTGTTTTCCTGAATCATTGTAATAATATTCTGAATGAGCTTCAAATCCACTTATATTGAAAGCTTCAAGAAGTAAATCCCCTATACATCCTGCTCTTGCATTTGCGAGATTAAGTGGACCTGTTGGGTTTGCTGAAATGTATTCAATCAAAACCCTTTTATTTTTTCTTTCTCCCTTAAAATATTTTGAAACATCCTTATAAATTAATTTAAGAGAATCAAAAAGAATTTTCTCTTTTAATCTTAAGTTTATATATCCTGAAATATTTTCAATTTTTTCAAAGAACCCTGTTCCTTTTAACTCCTCAATAATAATTTTAATTTTATTTTTATCTTTTTTTAGAATTTCAAAAGCAGGAAAAGAAAGGTCAAAAAAACTATTTTTTATCTTAGGTTCATCAATTTCTATTTTAAAATCCTCTCCTATTATTTTTTTAATAATTTTTTTGATTTCTAATAACTTCATATCTTATTTTCTTATCTTCTTCATAAAGGGATTCAATATCGTAAAACTCCCTTGTTTTTCTATCAAATATATGCACAATAACATCCCCTGTATCAACAAGAACCCAAATGCCTTTTTCATATCCTTCAATATGATTTATTAAAATTCCCTTTTCTTTTTTTAGTTTGAACTCAATTTCCTCAGCAAGGGCTCTTGCATGCTCATCTGAAAGCGAGGTGGCTATAACAAAATAATCACATATCCCCTTTAAAACATCACTAACATCAATTATCACAATATCCTCACCCTTTTTATCATAAATTATTTTTGAAATAAATTCTGCTATCTCCAAAACAAAAGATTATCCTTGAAAATTTTTTTATAATCCTTCCCTATAATTATTGTAACCTCACATATTCTCTGTGGGTCAGGCTCAAATTTAACCCTTTTACAACCTATACTTTTTGCCAGAACCTCTGCATATTTCTTATCAGGACTTTTTCTATCAAATATAATGGTATTTTTAAGGGTATCCTCCGCATTATCAAATCTTATAACATCAAATCCCCTTCTTCTTAATTCCATTGATACAATTCTTGCAAGATGCCTTTCACCTGCCCCATTAAGAACTTCAACTCTTATAGAAGAAGGTTCAATTTCTTCTTTAACAAAATTACATCCCGCAAGAAAAAAAGATAAAAGAAAAATCCTTTTTAACATTTCTTATTTTAAATTTAAAACATCTCCTTTTTCCAAATCTTCTCTATTTCTTTCCTTAAATTTTCATCCTCCACAAGCACCATTGCCCTTTTAAAGAAATAATCCTTTTTTTCTGGAGGGGAAATTAAGGCTGCTTTTAAAAGCATTCTTGCAGCATTATTTCTATCTCCCTTGAAAGAGTGGGCTGCTCTTTCAAACAAATCAATAGATTTTTCAAAATTACCCTTCATTTTTTCTCTTTCTGCAAGGAAATAAAAAAGATAGGGATTACCTTCACTTATAAAAGGAGAAAAGTATTCAATAACAGTATCAAGGAGTGAAATATTTTCTTCCCTTATAGCAATATCACCAAGCAAAAGAACCCCTTTGTCAGAAATCGTATCCCTTTCGCTTAAAAGAGCCTTTAAAAGAACCTTTGCCTCCTCAAATTTGTTTTCCTTTAAATAAAGCTTTGAAAGATTTAAGAAAATTTTCCTTCCAAATTCATCCTCCTTTATTTTGAAATTTGAGAGAAAGTTAAAAACTTTTTCCCCTTTTAAATCCCTTTCTATCATATATTTAAGCGCGAGATAGGGATAAAAGGAGGAAAGGGTATCCTTTTTCCTTTCAAGTAAAATAGTTAAAAAAAGAGAATCATTTTTAAGGAATCTTTCAATTTCATAAAGCTCCTTAATATAAAATTTTATTTCCTCCTCATCTTTTAAAATCTTTATAATTTCGAGAAGATTCTTTTCGCATTCTTTAAATCTGTCATGTTCCTTTAAATAAAAATGGTAATCGGTTCTTATCTTTTTTATCCAAAAGGTGTCCTGTGCTTTTGATAAAAATTCTTTAAAAAATTCCTCTTCTTTAATCTTTCCTGATTTTAGTTTTGAAAACAAAAGAGAATATAAAATTTTATCCTCCCTTTTAAGTTCATAGGAAATTTTGTAGTATTTTTCGCTTTTTTTATAATCTTCTTTTTTCATATATAATTCTGCAATATAATTTGCAATCATAGCCTTTTTTTCAGGACTTTTCTCTTTATCAAAAATTTCTATAAGTTTATCAAGCCTTTCATTCAAAAAAAGCACTTTAAGCATAGTTTTAAAATATTTACCCCTTTCCTTATTTTCAAAAAAAGAAAGTAAAACCTCAGCGATTCCGTATCTTTTTCTATTTAAAAGTTTATCCAGGGTAAAATACCTTATTGAATCTCTTTTATTTTCATTTTCAATAAGTTTTATAATTCTTTCCGCAGAATCTATTTTTTCCTCAAAAACATAGGAGGCATAAAAATAGGGAACAATTTTTTTTAAAAAGGGATATATCTCTTTTTTCATTTCAAGGATTTCTGAATACCTTTCCTTATCAAAGTAAATTGTAAGTAATCTCAAATAGACCTCATCTTTATAATCTGTTCCTGGAAACTCGTTTTTTAATTTAAGAAGAAAAACCATTTCTTTATTTTCATTTCCCTTTAATCTTTCTATAAGACTTAAAAGATAAAGGGCATCATCGTAAAGCTCATTAAAATAATTTTTTTCCTCTTTAACAAATTTTACAAGAAATTTCTCTGCCAAATTTATTTTCCCTGCATTAAATTTCATATAAGAATAGGAATAAATCAAATAGGGGTCTTCTTTTAAACCTTCTAAATCAATATCTTTTTTTAAATTTATTGCATTTATGATATAGGCATAATAAAGAAAGGTGTCTTTAATACTTATCTCTTCAAAATATTTACTATCTATGTTTTCAAATATAAAAAGAAGTTTTTTTAATAAAGGATTAAAATATTTAAGATATTTCCCATAATTAGAGAGTTTTTCCCTTTTTAGTTCAATTCCTGCAAAAAGATAAAGAGGTAAAACCTTAATAGAATCCTCAAAATCACAAATTTCAAGAAATTTTTTAAGATAGATATAAACACTATCAGGTTCCTCTATAAATTTATTTACCTTTCTAAGATAAAAGATTTTTTTTGCCTCAAAATCCGGATTAAACTCAAATCCCCTTATTTTTAAAGGATAGGGAAAACCTATTAAATTATTTAAAAGGAAAAATTTTAAAAACAAAACCAAAGGCCTCTTTATAAAGTTTTTTTAATTTCTCGTTATCTTTAAATAGTTTAAGTCCCTCTTCCAAAACACTTTTTGCTTTATTTTTTTCACCTATTGCAAGATAGGCTCTTGCAATAAGATAAAACATTTCAGGGTCATTAATTTTATCAAGAATTAAATCAAATTTTTTTAGAATCTCCAAAATTTCTTCTTTTTTTCTTCCTGACCTTACATAACTTATAGCAAGATAAGCTCTGGCCTCATTAAAGGAAGGGTCAAGGGCAAGGGCAGATTTAAAATACATAGCCGCCTTTGAATACTCTTCTCTTTGAAAAGCCTCCATTCCCATTTTAAAGGCATTTTTTGCTTGAATCTTTTTTGCTTTAATCTGGGGAGGAATAAAATTACCTGATTTAAGCATCTCATCATAATTTTTTCTTTTCTCAGGGTCAGATAAAACATTATAGGCTTCATTTATGAGGGTAAATCTTTCAACAGCTTTTTTATAAGCCTCCTCTCCATCCTTTTTATATCTATCAGGGTGAAATTCTAAAACCATTTTTTTAAATGCCCTTTCTATTTCACCCCTTGATGCCCCGAATTTTAAACCAAGAATCTCATAATAGTTTTTAAGCTCCTCCATAATGATTTATTATAAAGAAAAATCTATTCAACTTTCAAAGGGCAAAAATAAAATTGGGTCAAGTGCCCTCCCTCCATATCTTATTTCAAAATGAAGGGTGTATCCTGAACCAAATATTGACATTCCAATATCTCCTATCGGCTCTCCCCTTGAAACTGCTTTTCCTGGAAATACATAAATTTTACCAAGCCCTGCGTAAACGGTATAAAATCCGTCTCCGTGGTCTATTATCACAGTAAGAGCGTATCCCATAAATAAATTGGCATAGACAACAATACCTCTTTCTGCTGCTAAAATTTTATCCCCTTTTTTTCCTCTAATATCTATTCCGTTATTTTTAATTTTTGTTTTATATTCAGGATGCCATATGTTTCCAAAATAGGAAATAATTTCACCCTTTAAAGGCCAGGAAAACATCCTTTTTGGAACATCCTTAGGCAATTTTTCTTTAAGTCTTGCAAGTCTTTCTTTTTCAAGTTTTTCAAGGATTCTTTCAAACTCTTTAATTTGAAGGGAAAGTTCCTTTTCAAGTTTTTCCCTTTCCCTTTTCTTTTTTCTCAAATCTAAAAGAATTTCTTCCCTTTCCTTTTTTACATTTAAAAGTTCCTTCCTTTTCTCCTCTGTTATTTCCTCTATTTCTCTTAAATTTTTCACCTTATCCTCATAAATTTCCTTTTTTTCTTTTAAATCCTTTACAATAAAGAGCCCCTTTTCAAGTATATTTTTTTTAAATTCTATCCCCTTTTTAATTGCAAGAAGACCTGTATAAAAATTGAGAAGATATCCCTGCCCCTTTATTATATCCAAGGGACTTAATTTACCATATTTGTAAAGGGAAATAAGGAATTTCTTTATAACTCCCTTAGATTTTTCAAGTTCCTTTTCCTTTTCAAATATAAGACCTTCAAGATTTTTAATTTCTTCTTCAAGAGAAATTCTTTCCTTTAAAAGGGATTTTTCCATTTCACTTAAAACCTCAAATTCTTTTTTTAAGGATTCAAGGGATGAAAGAATTTTAAGCTCTTTTCCTTCCAGCATTTTTCTTTCCTCTCTTATATTTATAAGCTCACGATTTAAGGAATCAACCTTTGATTTTAAATTTGAACTAATTAAAAATATTAAAATTATCATATTATTTCAAGGTCTGAAAGGGCTATCTGGGAGGATAGAAAACCAAGAAAAATTCCAAAGGTTATCATACCTATTACTATGTAGGGGACATATTGAAAAGAAATTCCAAAAAATTTTTTTAGTATAAAAATAAAAAATATAAAGAGAAGGGAGGCGATAAGAGAACCTGAAAGTCCATAAAAGGAGCCTTCAAGGGCAAAGGGTGAGCGTATATATTCCTCATCAGCACCTATAAGATAAAGAACCTCAAGTAAAGAAAGCCTTGACCTTATAGTAAGTCTTAGGGTCTGAAGTATTGTAAGGGAGAGCAAAAATAAAAGAAAGAAAAAGAAAAATACATCAATAAAAATTAAAAATAAAAGAATTTTGAAAACCTTTAATAGATATTCTTCACCAAAATAAACCTCTTTAACAAAGGGAAGACGAAGAATAAAGGATTTAAGATTAAGTATCTCACCCCTTAAAAGGAGATAGGGTTTTAAATTAAGGGTAAACTTTGGTGGAAAGATTTCTTCCTTGAAAATATCAAGCAGTTCTCTATATTCAGGATAATCATTTAAAAAAATATCCCTTCCTTTTTTTGGATCAATAAATTCTGCCCTTTTAACCCCTCTTAGGGAGGATAGAATATCCAAGAGGAAATTTAATTTTTTTTCATCAAGATTTTCATCAGGATAAACTTCAAACATTATATTTTCTGACCTTTTATAAATAACATTAAAGGAATTTATTGTGAGGAGAACAAAAAACATAAAAAAGAAAAAGGAAAAGGACATTATAAAGACACTTGTAACAGCCATTCTTATATTATTTTTTATACCTTTATATGTTTCTCTAACAATAAAAGAAAGGGACATATACATAATTTTAAACTTATAATTAATTGGAATGCATCCCTTTGATGTATTTGTTTTAATCTTTTTTGGTATATCAATTGCAATAGGGGTTTTTCAGGGGTTATGGCGTCTTTTAACAGGATGGCTTTCAGTTTTCTTTTCAGTATTATTTGCTTACAATTTTTCACCTATTTTAAAAATCTATCTTCCCAAATTTTTACCTTTCTCCCAACTTTTAGCCTTCTTTTTTATTTTTTTAATATCAATATTAATTTTTTCTATGCTTTCAAATATGGGAAAAAAGGCAATAAAAAATTTAGGGCTTTCCTTCTGGGATAAATTATTTGGTGCCTTATTTTTATTTTTATTATCAATACTTTTTATTTTATCAATAGTACATCTTTTTGAAATACTCGGTCTTTCTTCTTTTATAAAAGGAGCAAAAATTCCTGAAATTCTTTTAGAGCTTGAATCAAGGATTTTAGAAAAAATTAAATGAAAATTTTAATGGTTTCTGATGCTTATTATCCCTTTCCAGGGGGAGTTTCAGAACATATGTATCATTTATCAAAAGCCTTAAGGGAAAGAGGACACAAGGTTAAAATTTTAACTGCCAGATATAATGGAGAAGAAAAAGAAGAGGATGTAATAAGGGTTGGGAAAATAAATATTTTGCCCTTAAATTTCACACAGATAACCTTTACCTGGGAAAGAAGCTACAGGAAAAAATTAAAGGAGGTATTTAAAGAAAGTTATGATATTGTTCATACACATGGGCCACTTGGGCATAATTTGCCATACCAAGCTCTTATTTTTTCAGATTCAAAAAACATTGCCACCTTTCATACTGCCTTTGTTGGTTTTAATTTTTATAGACTGGCAAGAATTTTTTATAAGGAAAGTTTTAAAAAACTTGAAAAGGTAATATGTGTTTCAAAAAAAGCATATAAGGAAATCAAAAAGTATTTTCCCTTTCAAAATTATGTTATTATTCCTAATGGAGTTGATATAAAAAGATTTAATCCTGAAGGAAAAAAAATTGAAAAAAATAATTTAACAGTTTTATTTGTTGGAAGGTTTGAAAAAAGAAAGGGGGTTTTTATTTTTTTAAGGGCTTTAAAGATTTTAAGGAAAAAGAAAATTGATATTGATTTTTGGATGGTGGGAAAAGGGCCTCTTCTTGAAAATGCAAGGAAATTTTGTGAGGAAAATGATTTAAAAGTGAAGTTTTTTGGATTTGTAACCCCTCAAGAATTACCTATCATTTTCAGGAGTGCTGATATATATGTATCACCTGCAATAGGGGGAGAAACTTTTGGAATTGTTTTAATTGAGGCAATGGCATCAGGAATTCCTGTTATATGTTCTGATATTGAAGGTTATAGGGAGGTTGTAATAGATGGGTTAAATGGGCTTTTATTTAAAAACAAAAGTGAAGAGGATTTAGCTGAAAAAATTGAGATTTTGATAGAGGATAAAAATCTTAGGCAGAAATTAAAGATTAAAGGGCTTGAATTTTCAAAAAATTTTGATTGGAAAAAAATAGCCGAAAGTGTGGAAAAGGTGTATAAGAGTTAAAATCCTTGTAATTTACTTATTGGGTGTTTGCTAGGTGGGTTTTAAAATTCTTTTAAAATTTTTGAGGTGGGTAAGAGCTTTTAGCACAATTGGGGAGGAAGTATTTTAGAAGAGGTAATCTACCCTTTAGCTTCATCTCTACAAAATTTTTCCCCTCTTGCTCGAGAGGTTATTTAAACCCTTTTAAGAATCTCCGATAAGATTCTTTCAACTCTTTTATTCCCTTCCTCTATAATTCTTTGTGTTTGTTCTATAAATCTTTCAAGCCTCTCATTACCTTCCTTTATAAATCTTTCCAGCCTCTCATTACCTTTATAAGTTTCTTGCCATTTCATAAATCATCCTCTCTAAACCTGAACCCATATAGCAAAAATAGCCACAAGCACACTTATTCCTCCAAGAACCAAGGCAACAAGATTTGCAGTTTCAGTTGTCATATTTAATTATAAAGCCTTGGGAAGGTCATATTTTTTTGCAATCTCAATTAATTTCCTTTTGTTTTCATCTCCCATTTTCCCTAAGGGAAATCTGAACTCTTCCTCAATCCATCCAAGATAAGAAAGAAGAGTTTTCACCGGCAAAGGATTTGTTTCAATAAAAAGAGCATTCATTAAAGAAAGCGCCTCAAAATGCATTTCCCTTGCTTTTTTAATATCCCCCCTTTCAAAAAGCTCTATCATCCTTCTTAAATACCCGGGATTTATATTGGAATAAACAGAAACAACCCCATCATATCCAAGTGATAAAAGAGGAAAAGTCCAGGAATCATCACCTGAAAGAAGAGAAAATTTCCCTTTAAACATTTCTGCTATACTTATCATTTGGTCAAGATTCTTGGATGCTTCTTTAATCCCCGCAATATTTTCAGGAACCTTCTCATAAATTTTCGCAATTGTTTCAGGCAGAATGTTTGTCCCTGTTCTACCCGGAACATTGTAAATTATTATTTTTGCATTTGTATTTTTAGCAAGAAAAACAAAGTAATCAATAAGATTTTTCTGCGTGGGTTTATTGTAATAGGGAATTACAATTAAATGATAATCAATTCCAATATCAAGGGCAATTTCAGCATATTTAAGCGTCTTTTTCCCGTCATTCGTCCCCACCCCGGCAATCAAAATAGCTTTATTATTTATTTTCCCCTTTGCAAATTTTAAAATTTCCTTTCTTTCCTCTATATCAACAGTTGGAGCTTCGCCTGTTGTCCCAAGAACAAGAATTCCATTTGTCCCTTTTTCAAGATGCAAGTTAAATAATCTTTCTAAAGCATTAAAATCAATTCCCCCATTTTTAAAAGGGGTAATAATTGCACAAATTTCCCCTTTTAATTTATTATTCATAATAAAATTTTAAAAAATTTTAAAGTCAGGTTCAAATCCTTATTAAAAATGAAAACATAAAATGTTAAAGATATTTTTAATTTCTTACTTTTTTCACCACTATTCTACTTCCCTTTCAGTAAGAAGTAAGGCAATCTTAGAAAATCCTGCAGGACTTGCATATACAAGTGGTTTTGAATTCTTGTATAATTTGAAGGAAGAAAAAAATAAATATTTTGCAAAAGAAAATTACTATCATACCTTTGCTTTAAGCCTTGGTAATATTGGTTTTTTATTTAATTTAACACCGGAAAAAAGAATATATTCCCTTGGTTCCGGAATACCTATTGGAGAAAAATTTTCTATAGGATATTCATATAAAAGGGAAGGAAAAATAAGTTTAAATAGAATAGGTTTAATGATAAGACCCTTTTCCTTTTTATCCCTTGGAGCTAAAATAGATTTTTATAAAGATAAAACTGAATATCTCCTTGGACTCGGACTAAAACCTTTTACAAATAGAATAACAGTTTCAGGTGATTTAAAAATAAAGGGAGATACTATTAATTCTTACCTTTTTACAGCAGGTATAGAGCCTATTTCTGGAATTATATTTAATTTCAATGTGGAAACGGGAAGTGAATTTTATAAGGAGGATACACGATACTTTTTTGGAATTGAATTTTCCTTTGGGAGAGGAATTATTTCCTATTCAATGGATAAAAATACGGAAATAAAGAATTATTCGGCTATTTTTTCTAAGGAAATCTATCCAGAATTATTTAAAATAAAAGATAAATGGTTAGAGATAAGACTTAAAGGTGAATATCCTGAAGAAAGGGAGTTTGAAGGATTTTTAAAATTTAAGTTAAAACCCTCCTTTTATGACCTTTTAAAGATATTTGAAAAGGTGGAAAGGGATAATAAAATTGAGGGCATAATACTTTACTTTGATAACCCTTACTTTAATAGGGCACAGGCTGAGGAATTGAGGAAGGTAATTTTAAAATTAAGAGAAAAGAAAGATATTATTGCGTACGGAGAGAATTTAGATGAAAGAAATTATTATATAGCCTCTGCCTGTGATAAAATAATAATACCAAATGAGGGAAGCATTTTTATTGGTGGTCCTTATGCTGAGCGAATGTACTTTAAAAAATTATTTGAAAAAACAGGAATTATTGCACAGTTTGAGAGAATAGGTGAATATAAGTCTGCAGTAGAGCCCTTTATAAGAGAAAATATGAGTGAGGAGGATAGAGAGCAAATTTTTCTCTTTTTAAAAAGGGTATTAGAAAAAGAAATAAAGGAAATTTCTGAGGCAAGAAAAATTAAAGAGGATTCCCTTTTAAAACTTATGGAAAAGGAAGCTTATTTTAACTCTGAGGATGCATTAAAATACGGACTTATTGATACAGTTTGCTTTGAAACCGATTTAGATGATGTATTGAAAAAGTTTTTTAAAAAGAAAAAGATAAAGAAAATTTCCTATAAAAATTGGAAGGAGGAGAAATATATAGGAAGGGATTTTGTTGATACAAAGCCAAAAATTGCACTTTTAATTGCAGAGGGCGCTATTGTAGAAGGTGAAAGTGGGGGAAACCCTCTTCCTTTAATCGGTGGTAAAATGCTTGGTTCTTCAACAATGCAGAGGATACTTCAGAAACTTGAAAGTGATAAAAGTATAAAGGCAGTTGTTATAAGGGTTAATTCTCCCGGTGGTTCTGCTCTTGCCTCTGAAATAATATGGAATGCAATTAAAAGGGTAAAAAGTAAAAAACCTATTATTGTTTCAATGGGAGGAATTGCAGCTTCTGGAGGTTATTATATTTCATCTCCTGCTAATTATATTTTTGCTGATTATACAACTTTAACAGGTTCAATAGGAATTTTAAGTGGAAAACTTGCGATGGAAGGTATGTTTGAAAAATTGGGGATTACTTTTGATAGGGTTAAAATACTTAAACATTCTGATGCTCTTTCCTTTATAAGACCCTGGGATGAAGAAGAAATTAACAAAGTTAAAAAGGAACTTGAATGGGGCTATAAGAATTTTATAAAAAGAGTTGCAAGTTCAAGAAATTTAAATGAAAGTTATGTGGATTCTATTGGAAAGGGGAGAATATGGTCAGGTTATGATGGGAAAGATATAAAAATTGTGGATGAAATTGGCGGAATTTTAGATGCAATTGAGAAGGCAAAAGAACTTGCAAATATTAAAGGTGATGTAAGAATTCTTATTTATCCTGAAAAAAAATTTTTTGAGATGTTTTATCCTTCTGATATTACACACAAATCACCCTTAAAATCCCTCTTTGAGGAAAGTTATATTTATTATACACCTTTAATATGGAGATGATTATTAGAAAGCAAAACTTTAAAGTATTACAAATGGAAGGGAAGAACAAAGGGCTAAATTGAAAAGAAAACAATTATTTTTAATACTATTTATCATAGCAGGTATTTTAATTTATATTTTTTATCCTAAAAGGAAAATAAACTACACATCAGGAAGAGTTGAAGCAATTGAAATTGATGTAACAACAAAGTATATAGGGAGAGTGATAAATATTTATAAAGAGGAAGGAGATTTTGTTAAAAAGGATGAACTTCTTCTTGAAATTGATAAAAGAGAAATTGAAGCTCTTAAAGAGGAAACAGAAAAAAAACTTAAAAGCCTTTATTTTGAAAAGAAATCCTTTGAAGTTGAGATAAATAACTTAAAGGAGGATGTTGAAAAAACAAAAAAATTAAAAGAAGAAGGCGCTGTCCCTGAAAGAGAATATGAAAGAATGAAAGCAAAACTTTCCTCCCTACAGTATAAATTAAAAGCCATAGAAGAAAATATTGAATCACTTAAAAAAAGTTTAGAAAGATTAAATATTCAAGAAGAAGAAACAAAATTAAGGTCACCAATTACAGGTATTGTTCTTGAGAAAAATATTGAAATAGGAGAAATTACAAAACCAGGTGTTCCACTTTTTATAGTTGCAAATCTTGATACCCTCTATGTTTATGCCTTTTTACCCCAGAAGGAAATTTATGATTTAAAAATAGGAAAGATAGTCAAAATTGTTCCTCATATAGGTAAAAAGATTGAATTTAATGGAAATGTTGTTTCAATTTCTGATAAAGCAGAATTTACTCCTAAAAACATAATAACACCTGATGAAAAAGCCTTGCTTGTTTTTAAATTTAAAGTGAAAGTTATAAATGTAGATAATTTATTAAAGCCCGGTATGACAGTTTCCGTTTATTATAAATGATTCTTATTTTAAGAAATGTCAAAAAAAGATTTAAAAGGGAGGAGGTTTTAAAGGGAATAAATCTTACTATTGAAGAGGGAGAAATTGTTGCAATTACAGGACCTGATGGTTCTGGAAAAACTACCCTTTTAAAAATAATTGCTGGTCTTTTAAAACCTGATGAGGGAGAAATTATATTTTTAGGAAAAGACCTTATAAAAGAAAGGGAAAATTTTAAAGATAAGATAGGATATTCACCTGAGATTTTTTCCCTCTATCCTGACCTTAAAGTAAAGGAAACAATGAGATTTTTTGCAGAGATTTTTGGTAAAAAAGAAAAAATGAAGGAAAAAATAGAAGAATTACTTAAATTAACAGAACTTATAGAGGCAAAGGAAAAAAAGGCAAAAGAATTATCAGGAGGCATGCAGAAAAAATTATCCCTTGCAAGTATTTTAATCTCAAAGCCAAAGCTTTTACTTTTAGATGAGCCTACAAGGGGGATTGACCCTGTTTCAAGACAAAAATTATGGAATTTTTTCTATAATCTTCAAAATGAGGGAATATCAATAATAATAACAACACCCTATATTCTTGAAACAAAAAGGGCAAAAAGGTCTTTTCTCTTAAAGGATGGTATTCTTTACGAAGGGATTAAAGAAGAAGAAATTAAAAGGAAAAAAATTTATATAAATAAAAAAGAAGAGGTTGTTATTAAAGCTGAAAATCTTTTCAAAAAATTTGGGGATTTTTATGCTGTTAAAAATTTAAGCTTTGAAATTAAAAGGGGAGAAATATTTGGATTTTTAGGACCAAACGGAGCAGGAAAAACTACCACATTAAAAATGCTCCTTGGAATTTTGACACCTACACAAGGAAGGATAGAAATTCTGGGTGAAGAATTAAAAAGAGAAAATATTAAAAAAATAAGAAAAAATATAGGTTATCTTTCCCAGAAATTTTCCCTTTATCCTGATTTGACTCTTTATGAAAACCTAAAATTTTATTCTGGTTTATATGAAGTTAAGAATGAAAAAAATAGAATTGAAGAACTTATTGAAATTTTTGAAATGAATAAGTGGAGAAATTATATCACAAGTAAACTTCCCCTTGGGGTTAAACAGAGACTTTCCCTTGCCTGTGCAATTATAAATCTTCCTCCCCTTATTTTTCTTGATGAACCCACATCAGGAATGGGTTTTGAAATGAGAAAGGAATTCTGGGGAATTTTAAATAATTTAAAGGAAAAAGGGCATACCTTGATTCTAACAACCCATTATATGGATGAGGCTGAATTCTGTGACAGGATTCTTTTAATTGACGAAGGAGAAAAGAGAGCACTTGATACACCTGTTGATTTAAAAGATAAATTTCTTGAAAAATATAAGATTTATGAGTTAAAAACAAAAGAAGAGCTGGAGTTTGAAAAATTACTGGAAGAAGAAAAAGAAATTCTCTATACAAGGACAAGGGAAGGTTTTAAGGTTTTCTCGTTAAAGGAGGAGAAAATTAAAGATATAGTTAAAAAAACAAAAGAAAGAGGAATTTTAATAATAGATTTTAGGGAAAGTAAGCCCGATCTTGAGGAGGTTTTTTATGCAAGTTGCAGTAAGAAAAATTAAGGCAATTTCTTTAAAGGAGATGGTTCATATTTTAAGAGATATAAGGAGTTTGATTTTATCAATTGTTCTTCCCGTTTTTTTACTTATAATCTTTGGTTATGCGATAAGGATGGATATTGAAAACATAGGGATAGAATTTATAAGTTACAAAGAAAAATCTTTTTCAAGAGAAATAAGGGATAAATTAAGGGTAACTGGGGTATTTTCAAAAATTATAGATGAATATTCTCTTGAAGATAAAAGATTTCTTAAAAATGAAATTAAAACTAAGATTTTTATTGAGGATGATTTCAAGAAAAATTTAGTTTTTATAATTGATGGCTCAGATCCAACACTTTTTTCATCACTTTCAGGTTACATGATAAGACTAATAGGAGAGGAAAGAAATATCTTTGATTTTAGATATAAAGTTTTATTCAACTCTGAAATGAAAAGTGAATTTTTTATAGTTCCAGGAATTATAGCTATTATTCTTGTTGTAATATCCGCAATTCTTGTTGCAATAAGTGTAAGTAAAGAATTTGAAACAGGCACCTTCTACACACTTTTTACACTTCCTTTAAAGCCTTATGAGATAATTCTTGGAAAGATTATTCCCTATATTTTTATAGGATTAATCCAATTTACCCTTGTTCTTTTTTTCGGTAAACTTCTTTTTAATATACCTATAAAAGGGAATCTTTTTTTTCTTTATTTCTGTGCCTTTATATACATCTTATCAGGGCTTTCTATAGGAATAACAGTTTCAACAAGATTTAAACAGATTCAGACCTCCCTTCAGGTAGCATGGCTTTTTACAATTCTTCCCTCTTTTTTGCTCTCTGGTTTTATTTTTCCCTTAGAAAATATTCCTCTACCTTTAAGAATTTTAAGCTATTTTGTTCCTGCAAGATATTTTCTTGAAATATTAAGAGGGAATCTTTTAAGAGGGACTCCTTTTTATTATCTTGTTGATGAGCTTCTTTTTCTTTTACTTTTATCACTTTTATTAATGCTCTTTGCAGTAAGATTTATAAAAAGGGAGATGGAATGAAAAGACTTTTATACTTTATAGAAAAAGAATTTATTCAAGTTATAAGGGATATAAGAACAAGGTTTATTGTTTTTGCTGCTCCTATTGTTCAATTGATTGTGTTTGGTTATGTTATATCAACAGATGTGAGAAATGTAAAAACAGGTGTTATAGATTTTTCAGATACATATCTTTCAAGAGATTTTCTTTTTTCTTTATTTGCTTCAGGATTTTTTAAACTGGAGAAAAAATATGTAAGAATTGAGGATATGGAAAAAGATTTTATAAAGGGAAAACTTGATTTTGGAATTATTATTCCTTCTGATTTTGATAAAAAGATTAAGAAAAATGAAAAACCCCTTTTATTTGTCCTTTTTGATGGTTCAAGAGGCTGGACTACACAGATAATTCTGGGTTATTTTACAAATTACCTTTTTGAAAAATTTAAAATTAATGAAGAAAGTGCTAAATTGATTGTTTTATACAATCCTGAAGGAAAATCAAGTTATTTTATGGTTCCTGCTGTTATAGCTATGGTTCTTTTATTAACAGCAATGATATTGACAAGTATAGCTGTTGCAAGAGAAAAGGAGATGGGAACAATTGAACTTCTAAGTATAAGTCCGATATCCCATTTTGAATTTGTTTTGGGTAAAATAATTCCCTACACAATACTCAGTTTTATAAATGTAACATTTGTTATAGTTTTTTCTCTTATAATTTTCAAATTGCCTTTAAGGGGAAATATTTTAGTTATTTACGCTGGTGCATTTTTATTCTTACTGCTTGTCCTTGGAATAGGTCTTTCATCCTCCATTATATCAGAAACTCAGGCACAGGCAATGATAACAGGAATATTTTTTGTTTTACCAATGCTTATATTATCGGGTTTCTTCTATCCTGTTGAGTCAATGCCTCTATTTTTTAGATTTATAGCCTATTTAAATCCAATGACGCATTTTCTGATAATATTAAGAAGTGTATTTTTAAAAGGTTCTTCTTTTTTTGAGCTTTACTTTAATTTCCTTGTTATGGGAACCATGGCTTTTTTGATATTTTCTTATGCTTTTAAAAAATCCAAGGCTCTGCTTGAAGGTGATTAGATGTTTTATTTTAAAAATTTTTCAAGAAAATGTGTGTGAATATTTCCCTTTAAAAAATCTTCGTCCTCTGTTATTTTTTTATGTAAAGGGATTGTTGTTTTTATTCCATCAATAATTGTTTCTTCTAAAGCCCTTTTTAATCTTTTTATAGCTGATTCCCTATCTCTCTCATGAACTATCAATTTTGCTATGAGAGAATCATAAAAGGGCTTTATCTCATAACCTGCATATATATAGGAATCAACCCTTACTCCAGGACCCCCTGGAAGGTGAAGGGTTTTTATCTTTCCTGGTGATGGCATAAATCCCTTTTCCGGGTCTTCTGCATTTATTCTAATTTCAATTGCATGCCCTCTTTTTTCAATTTCTTCCTGCTTTAAGCTAAGTTCCCCTCTTTCCTCAATTTCTATCTGAAGTTTTATTAAATCAATTCCTGTTATAAACTCTGTTACAGGATGTTCCACCTGAATTCTTGTATTCATTTCAATAAAATATAAATTTTTGTTCTCATCCATTAAAAATTCAAGGGTTCCCGCTGACTTGTAATTTATTGTCTCCGCCCCTTTTTTTGCATATTCAAGCAATTTTTCCCTTGTTTTTTCATCAACTGCAGGAGAAGGTGCTTCTTCAAGAATTTTTTGATGTTTTCTCTGAATAGAGCATTCCCTCTCAAAAAGAGTTATGATTTTTCCCTTACCATCACCCACTACTTGAACCTCTATATGTCTTGGTTTTTCAATAAATTTTTCTATGTATAAT
>FWWL01001478.1_pt1 | contig 55759 bp, 56 predicted proteins | sample 2228331 | NCBI WGS metagenome assembly FWWL01 (sample SAMEA103939775, study PRJEB20133) | metagenome | reverse complement strand
TGCTCTAATTTATAAATTTGACCAAATAACTGGAAAAATAATATAATTTAAAATATGCGGGCGTAGTTCAATGGTAGAACGTCTGCCTTCCAAGCAGAGAACGTGGGTTCGATTCCCATCGCCCGCTTATGATACTAAGCAAAGCGTATAGCTTTGCGCGGGAATTGGAAGTCTGCAGGTTCGACCTGGGCTATTTAGAAAGACGGGGAGCGGGTTGCGAGAAGATGAGCAGTGAGCGAATTTTATTTGCAACTGATTCCCATCGTCTGCTTATCTGCTAAGCAAAAGCGTTTATCTTTGTGTAGTGTTAGTTTTTATAAAAACTAATTAGTTTTGTAGAATCTAATAGATGTTACTTATAAGAAAGAAACTCCAGATTAATCTATGAAATCTTTTACACAGTTTTCATCTGTGCACTTAAATTTATCCTCTTTTGAATCATAAAAATATATATAATTTTCAGAATATCTTTGAGGAGGTTTTGTTTGTTCATTTGTTTTTCTTTGAGCAAGAACTATATAATAATCTTCATAAAGAATTATTCTCAGTAAAAAATATTTCATCTCACATATATTCTGATTACATATCTCATTATTTATATTTTTAATTTCTAGATCAAGCTCTGAGAAATTTTGAGTATACTGTCCTTTTCTGAGTTTATATCTTTCTTGAGCTTTTCTTATTTCCATAATAGTTGATGTTGCTTCAAGAACTCTAAATCTTTCTATAACCTTAAGATACTGTGGAGCTGCCAGAGCTGCAAGTGTCGAAACGATTATTATAACTATCAGAATTTCTATTAACGTGAAACCTTTTTTCATATCCCCTTTTTTTATTTCTTTTGCGCCCGGCGCGACTCGAACGCGCGGCCACCCGCTTAAAAGGCGGATGCTCTACCACTGAGCTACGGGCGCAACATAATAAACATTATACATAATTTGATTAAATATTCAAAATTTTTGATTAAAGTAAAAAAACAAATAATAAAGTTAGTAATTAAATTTTTCTTGACTTGATATGTAAAATAAGTTATCATTTAAGTATACCTTCTAAACTTGGGGGAATAAAGTCCCGAAAGCTTAGAGGTAAGAAGTTAAACTAAAAGGAGAGTAAGTTAGATGAAAAAGTTATATGTAGGCGGATTGCCTTTCAAGACAGGTGATGATGAACTTAATTCATTATTCACCAATTATGGTAAAGTAGCAAGTGCCAAAGTTATAAAGGATAAATTTTCTGGAAGATCCAGAGGCTTTGGCTTTGTTGAGATGGAAGATGATAATGAAGCTACCAATGCAATTGCTAAACTTAACGGTACTGAATATGAAGGAAGAAAATTAATAGTTAATGAGGCAAGACCAATGACTGAAAATGGTAATAGAAGAAAAAACAAACACTGGGGAGTAAAAAGAAATTTTAATAAGTGGTAATGCTTATTAGGTTTCTGTTAAAGTAAGGGCTAAAACTGAAAAAGTTTTAGCCCTTTTTTATTTTGTATAATATTTATTGTAAGGAGATAATATGAAAAAAATTTTTACAGGGTTTTTTTTAATAGTTATATCTATTAATCTTTTTTGTAAGAGTAATAAAAGAGATGAAATTGTTCTTACTCCAGAGATTTCCTTAATAGATATTCCTACGGCTGGAGTTGTTGATTATTCTAATTTTTATCTTAAGTCAAGATTTTATAATAATGGTGGTTTTCTTGGATATATGAATGTGGGAATGCTTCAAAATTTTAATCTTGGCGTTTCATTTATGATTGATAGACTTATTGGTTCTCAAACACCGGTTAAAATGGTTAAACCTGAATTGCAGCTAAAATACAGATTTTATGATGGTGGTTATTATATGCCAGCTCTTGCGATAGGTTATGATGGACAGGGTTTTTATTATGACAAGAATCTTAAAAAATATATGCAAAAATCTAAAGGTGTTTATGTGGTTGGAAGTAAAGAAGTTTTTCTTCCATCTTTTATTTTAAGTGGAGGTTTAAATATTCCTGATTATGATGAAGAATATCTTTATTCATTTGTTGGGTTTAGTTATAATGTTGAAGATTCTTTTATAATAATGTGTGAATTTGATAATCTTTTCCATTCAGATTATCCTTCAAGGACAAATATTGGAGTGAGAATAAATATTTCATCAAATTTTTCCTTTGATCTGGCATTAAGAAATATTGGTAGGAATTCAAAGTTTATAAATGGGGAACCAAATAAAACAGAGAGAATTGTCCAGTTTAATACTTCTTTTTATTTATCACATTAAAATTAAGGAGGAAAAATGAGCAAAAAAATAGGAATACTTACAGGTGGAGGTGATTGCCCAGGATTAAATCCTGCAATAAGGGGAGTTGTTTATGGTGCTGAAAAGTTTGGTTTTGAATGTGTTGGTATAATGGATGGATGGAAAGGAATGATTGAAGCAAAAACTATGCCTTTAAGAAAAGAGGATGTGGAGTATATAATAATGCAGGGTGGAACGATTCTTGGAACTTCAAGAACAAATCCTTTTAAAAATGAAGAAAATGTTAAAAAGGTTCTTGATAATTTTAAAAAACTTGACCTTTATGCACTTGTTGCAATAGGTGGAGAAGATACACTTGGTGTTGCTACTAAGCTTTATGAGAATTATAAACTTAATGTTGTGGGTGTTCCTAAGACTATGGATAACGATTTAAATGCTACCGATTATACCTTTGGTTTTGATACTGCAGTAACCAGAGCAATGGATGCTGCAAAGGCTTTAATTGATACAGGAAGGAGTCACAGAAGAGTTATGGTTTTTGAAGTTATGGGAAGACATGCCGGCTGGGTTGCACTTTTTACTGGAATAGCTACAGCTGCTGATTATATATGTATTCCGGAACGAAAGGTTAATCTTGATGATTTATTTAATAAAATTAAAAAAGCATATGAGAGAAAAAAATTTGCTCTTGTTGTTGTCAGTGAAGCAATAGAAATTGAAGGTGAGAAAGAAGATGAAAATAAAGAGGTGGATCAATTTGGACATACAATACTTAAAGAAAGAGGAGTTGGTGAGAAGATAGCAAAACTTATAGAAAAAAATATTGGTATAGAAACAAGGCATGCTGTCATAGGGCATATGCAAAGAGGAGGAGAACCAACGCTTTTTGATAGAATTCTTGGAACTAGAGTTGGAATAAAAGCAGCTGAGATGGTAAAAGATGGAGATTTTGGAAAAATGGCAGCTCTTCAAGGTAATGAAATAAAAGCTGTACCTCTTAAAGAAGCTACCAATGAATTAAAAGTTGTTGATAAAAAATGGTTTGAACTTGCTGAAATACTTTTTTAATTAGAAAATTTGCTTAAGGAGGTGTTTGTGGATAATAAACCACAGTTTCAAAGGAAAACTATTATTGTTAAAAAAAACCTGCAATATAGATATATGTTTATAATTTCTTTTGTTTCTCTTGTTGCTTTTATGCTTGTTTTTCTTGATATAATTTACAATATACATAAAGTTGTTGAAGCACATCCAGGGATGATACCTTTACTTGATGAAATTTTTTCAAATATTCCTTTTGTTATTTTCAAGCTTATAATTTATATCCTGATAGTTATAATAGCTTCTGCTGTTATATCTCATAAAATTGCAGGTCCAATATACAAATTTGAAAAGATATCTCAGAATATAGCAAATGGTGATATGACTCAAAGAGTTTATCTCAGAAAAGGGGATTCCCTTATAGAACTTCAAAATGCTTTTAATCAAATGATAGAAAATATACATCTCGTTATGAAGATAAATGAAGATTTAAAAAATGAACTTAAAAATAGGAATATTGAAAAAGAAAAAATAGATGAAATTGATAAAAAAATAAAAGAGATAATGCCTGAGTTTAAGGTATAAAGGTGAATTTTTATAAAATAACTGCAGCAGGTAATGATTTTGTTTTGCTTTATAATATTAGACTAAATCCTTCCAAACTTAAAGAACTTGCCATAAAATTATGTGATCGACATTATGGTGTTGGGGGAGATGGATTTTTGGTTTTAAATAAGAAAAAAAATGCTTATTTTCTTGATTACTTTAACAATGATGGAAGTTATGCTTTTTGTGGTAATGGTACAAGATCAGCTGGTTGGTGGATTTATAAAAGATATGGAAAAAAAAGATTTTATATAAATACTGCTGCTGGGAAACTTTTAGTTGAAGTGAAAAATAATAAAATATATCTTGAAATGCCACCTTACGAATTTATTAAAAAAATAAAAATAGATGGAACTGAGGGATATTTTGTTAAAGCAGGAACTAATCATTTTGTAATTGAGGTTAAAGATCTTGATAAAGTTGATGTTGTTTCTACTGGAAGAAAATATCGATACAATGAGAATTTTAAGCCTGAAGGAACAAATGTTGATTTTGTTGAGGTAAAGAAGAAAAATAAAATTTTTGAGGTTAAAATCAGAACATATGAAAAAGGTGTTGAGAATGAAACGTATTCCTGTTCAAGTGGTATAGCCTCATCATTTTATGCTTTACAAAAAAAGTATAATCAAAACAAAGCTGTTTTTATTTCGAAAATGGGAGAGAGATTTGAATTATATCTTAAAGAAGGAAAACTGTATCTTTCTGGTCCTGTTAAAATTGTTTTCGAAGGAAAATATTATGAGGTTTTTTAGATATCTTATTGATAAAACAAAACTTAATTCACATATATATTTGTTTTACGTACTTTTATCAATATTTATTGCTAACTCACTTTTTACGATTTTTAAGTTTGATGAAATTATCGGTGATAAAGAGAAAATATTTTCTTTCGTTGGTGGTTATAGATTTTATCTTTTCTTATTGGTTAATTCTATTTTTCATTCATATTTTTCTGGTGGTTTTTATTATACAATTATTAATGATGAAGAGGTTTCTTTTAAGGTTTATTTTTCAAAATCCTGGTATTATTTTTTCAGAATTTTCTTATTTTCGTTAATCTTAATTTTTTTGATGTTTATGATGTTTTATCCCGTGGGAATAAGCAAAAGTTTTTTCACAGCAATATGGTTTATTTTAATAGCAGTGTTAAGTCTTTACATTTCAATAAAATTAGCCTTTGTGGTTATATATATTATTAAGTTTGATCTTGATCTCAAAAATGCTATTAAGAAAAGTTTTTCTACTATAAAGGGTCAAATCTTCTGGATAATTGCAATTATTTCGTTTTTAAAATATTTCTTTGAAAGAAATATAATACTTGTAGCGTTTATTGAGTTTATTTATGTATTTATAGTGTATCATCTTTTTATTCTTTACGAAGAATACGAAAATTTTAACACTACTCAATTGTCTTAACAATATAGCTGAAAATATCTGAGTAATTTTCGGAATATTAACATCAGTTTATCTGCTTTGTGAAAATTTTTCAGTTATTTTTCTACTTACGAAGTGGAACATTATATTAATCTTTTTTCTCTTCCCTTTTCATTAATCTCAATCTTGACCTTAAACTACTACCACATATCCACAGTTCACTTTTTAGATGGTGTTTTTAAAAGAAGCTTGATTTTTAAAAATAAAAGTGTTACAATTTTTAATATATGTAATACTTTAAAATGGAGGATGTTGTGAAAAAGATAATATGGTTAATTTTAACAGGATTATTTGTGTCTTATATTCATTCTCAGACTTATATTTCAACATATATGGATGAGATTATTGTAAGTGATAAAGTTGAAAAACAGGGTGTTGAGTTTTCTCAAAAAGAAGTTGAAAAAGCAAAAAACTTTTATCTTCCGGATATTTTAAAATATGAACCTGGTATAAATGTTACAAGAAGAGCAATAATAGGGGATAATGCTGATATGCTTTCAATAAGGGGTTTGAGTGGAAATAGAATTCTTTTAAATTTGAATGGCAGATCATTAAATGCAGCAGGGGTTGTTGGAGGATATTATAATGATTTTTCTGTTATTCCTTTTGATAGGATTGAAAAAATACAGGTTATAAAAGGTGGTGGGGACTTAAAGTATGGGAATAATGCTCTTGGTGGTGTTATAAATATAATTACAAAGAAACCAAAAAAGGTATTTGAATCTTCAATTTTTAGTGGTTTTTCAGTTTCAAAGGATATAGATTATATTTATACAACAAGGATTTCAGCTTCTCAAAAGATTGGTAAATTTGGATATTCTATTGGTGGGTCATGGCAAAAAGCAGATGAGTTTTTATGGAATAATGATTATGAAGCAAAAAATATTGGAGGAGGATTTTTTATTGATATGCCTTATGAAAGTAAACTTTCTTTGCAAATTCAATATACGAATACCGAAAGAGGATTTATAAGAAATAATAGAAAATCCAATAATCCAACAAGTTCTTTGTTTTATCAAAAATTAAATGAAGATTATCCGCTTGCTTTTGGGGATACTTTAAATCCTTATGGTGGAAATATATCTCAGCCAGGACCCGGGGCTTACTGGATTAAAGAAAAGACACTTTTTGATATTTCTTATGAAATACCTTTAAATGTTTGGTATGCTGAATTTAAGTTTTATAAGAATATTGAAAACAGGTTTGAGTATAATTATTCTTCACATATAACAAGTTCAACATATCCAAGCCCTGATGGAACACTTGTTTTTAAAAGAAAAGTTGAGTCAGACAGAAGCTGGGGTGGAAATCTGGATATATCAAAAGAGTTTGAGAAAAATGTTTTAAATGCTGGTTTTGAGTATAAGTATCTTGGTTATGGAGATATTAAGGTTTATTATGTGGATATGAGTTATGGTTGTTCTGGAGTGAGCTGTGTTGGTGGTCCTGCTTCACAGAGTGCTGATGTTTATGCTTTTTATTTGAAAAATGAATATGGATTTTCCGATAAATTCAAGTTTATTGCTGGTTTAAGATATGATGATTATAATGTAAATGAAGAAAACGATTCCGGGATTAAGGGATTTAATGAAAATCTTTTAAGTATCAGTGGTGGGTTAAATTATGAGATTTCAGAAAAACAAAAGATTAATTTTAATGCTTATTCTAAATATAGAACACCTACAATGCCTGAGGTTTACTGGCATGCAAACAATCAGTTTGGATATACTAAGGGGCTTAAGTCTGAAAAAAATAATGCAGTTGAGGCAAACTATATGGCTAAATTTAGTGAAAATATTATAGAATTATCGGTTTATAACTATGATATTGATAACTACATAATGTTTAGAATTGAGCCTAATAAAAGAGGAGTTTATAACATAGATAATGTTAATATAAAAGGAGCTTCTTTTGGATGGAGAAGTATATCTGGTAAATTAAAACCGTATTTAAATTTTACAGTTCAAAGAACAAGGAAAGGCAACGATTTTTATGATCCTCAGAAACTTACAAAAGAGCTTGATTATGTTCCAAAATTTAAATTAAATGCTGGGCTTGAAACTAAATTGACAGAAAGATTAGTGTTAAATATGAATTACAGGTATAATGATATTTCTAAAACAATATATTTATGGAAACAGGGGAGTACAACATATTTTAAGCTAATAAATATAAAATCATATGATGTGGTTGATGTAGAGTTTAAGTATAATTATAAAAATCTCACGGCATCAGTTTACGCTGACAATATATTTAATGAAATATATGAAGAAAAGTTTGGCTATCCAATGTCTTCAAGAATTATAGGTGGTTCTGTAAGTTACAGGTTTTAATGAAAAAATTCTGGAATTTTAAAGCAAAAAAATATCCAAGACCATTTGAGAAAAAGGTTTTGAGAGAAACAAAAAATGTCATAAAGTTATTAAATAATCTTGGGGTTGATTTAGACAGCAAAGAGATAATTGATATTGGTTGTGGTACTGGTATATATTCTCTTATTTTTGCTCAAAAAGCAAAAAAAATTTTTTGTCTTGATTTTTCAAGTGAAATGCTTAGGGTTTTAAAAGAAGAAGCAGATAAAAATTCAATAACTAATATAGAAATTTTACAGAAAGATTTTTCAAGGTGGGATATAAAAAAATATCAAAAATGTTTTGATATATCCTTTGCTTCTATGACGCCAGCAGTTAGAAGCTTAGGTGATATTTTAAAGATGGAAAAACTTTCAAGAAAATGGTGTGTTTATATTGGGTGGACTGGTAAAAGGGAAAATAAGGTTATGGAAGAGGTTTATTCGCTTTTTAATTTAAAGCCATATACTCCGAATGGATATTTTGATGTAAAAGAAATACTTGAGAAAAGGAATATAAAATATAAAACTCATATTTTTGAAACTTCATGGGAATGGGAAGGAACAATTGATGAGGCAGTTGATGAGTTTTCTCAAAGGATTCTGCTTGATATTAAAAAACTTAATAGAAAAAAAATTAGAAAATATCTTTGTGAAAAATTTAAAAATGGCATTGTTAAAACTAAAACTGTTGCAAGTGAAGGAATTCTGGTATGGAAGGTAAATTAAAAAATTATCTGAGATTTTTGATATTTATGCTTTTATTTTTTTGGTTTAAAATTGACCTCTTATCTTTTGAGTTTTTAGATTCGTATAATAGAAAAGTTATTCTTGATAAAAAACCTAAAAAAATTTTAGCTCTTGGTCCCGGAGCGTTGAGGCTTGTTAGTTATCTTGATGGTATTGATATGCTTTGTGGAGTTGAAAATATAGAAATAAAATTTCCAAAAAGAAGGGCATACTCTGTGGCTTATTATGAAAAAATTAAAAATCTTTATGTTGTTGGAGAAGGTGGTGCTGATAAAAAACCTGATTATGAGAGAATTATAAAAGCGGATCCTGATGTTATAATTATTTCTTCGCTTGGAATTGATGTAGTAAAAGAGATTGAGGAAAAAACAGGTAAAAAGGTTTTTATTGCAAATTATGGAACAATTGGTAGTTTTGATGTTGAGAGATTCAAAGATACAATTAAAAAACTTGGTAGGTTAATTGGGAAAGAAAAGAGAGGGGATGAAATAATTAAAAAAGTGGATGGATATATTCTGGATTTAAAAAAGAGAGTTAAAAATAAAAATCAAACAAAAAGAATATATGTTGGTGGGCTTGGTTTTAAGGGAGCTCATGGTATTGTTTCTACACAATATGAGTATGAGCCTTTTAAGATTTTAGGAGTTAAAGCTGTTATTGATAATATAAGTGAAAAGGAAAAAACAGATATGAAACATATTTTTATTGATAAAGAAACTTTACTTTTATTAAATCCTGAAATTGTTTTTATAGATGTCGGAGGGATTGATATAATTGAAAAAGATATTGCTGAAAATCAAGTTTATTATAAATCAATTTCTGCTTTTAAAAATAATGATGTTTATACTACACTTCCTTTTAATTATTATACTACCAATATTGAAGTCGTTTTTATAAACTCCTATTTTATTGGAAGTATTTTATTTCCTGAAGGTTTTAAAGATATAAATATTATAAAAAAATGCTCTGAAATTATGAAAGATTTTTTAAAAAAGGATGTTTGTGAATATTTTATGGATAATAAAATTTTTTTCAAAAGGATGGTTCTTAAAAATGGAAATATCGTGTATAAAGAAATTTGATAATTTTCAAGGATACTTAAATAAAAGGAATATTAAATTTTTTTATCTTTTCCTTTTCATTTTTTTAGTTTTACTTCTTTCTTATATTTCACTTAAAACTGGTGAATTTAATATATCGGTTTTTGATATTTTGAGTAAGAAAACTACAGACTCTGAGATTTATATTTTCTATAATATAAGACTTTTAAGAGTTTTTGCTGCTATAATTGCAGGAGGAGGACTTGGTTTAAGCGGAGCATTGCTTCAGATAATTTTAAGAAACCCCATGGCTTCTCCTTACACGATTGGAATTGTTCAGGGAGCAAGTTTTGGAGCAAGCTTCGCAATAATATTTTTTTCAGCAGGAAGTATGATGGCTTATGGGGAGGGAGTGCTCTGGTCATCAAATGTTGTTATACTCGGTGCATTTTTAGGAAGCATAATCGCAATGTCTATAATATTTTTTATTTCTTCACTTAAGTCTTTTTCAAAATATACTATAATTCTTTCCGGGATAAGTGTTGGGGCTGTTTTTCACGCTCTTACAATGTTTATTCAATACTTTGCAGATGATATAAAGGTAGCAGCAACAATTTTCTGGACATTTGGAGATATTTCTAAATTTAAATGGTCAGCGGTATGGTTTTCTTTGCCTTTTATTTTGTTTTCAATATTTTATTTTACAATAAAAGGCTGGAAGCTTAATATGTTTGGTTTTGGAAGTGAATTTCTTAAAACCTCAGGTATAGATTATAAAAAACTTACAATAATTGCACTTTTATCAGTACTTTTAATTGTTTCAATTATTACATCATATATCGGGATTATCGGTTTTGTTGGACTTTTAGCGCCTCATATATCAAGATTTTTTGCAAAAGGAGACTCAAGGTTTTTAATTCCATATTCTTTTTTATGGGGTGCTATAATACTCATTATTTCTGATATTATTTCAAGAGTTGCTTTTTATCCTGCTATCATTCCTGTTGGCATAATAACATCTTTTTTTGGAATTGTTGTTCTGGTTTATCTTATTATGAGGGATTATGATAGAGATTAAAGATTTAAGTTTTTCATATAAATCAAGGAAAAAGGTTATTGATAATATAAATTTAAAGCTTTATGATAGAAATTTGATAGGTGTTATAGGACCAAATGGAAGTGGTAAGTCAACTTTAATGAAAATAATTGCTGGGTTAATAAGAAATTATAACGGTCTTGTTTTTATTGATGGCCAAAATCTGAATGAATTTTCTTTTAAAAAAATCTCTTCCAGAGTATCATATCTACCTCAGAAGGTAAGTTATGATCCTGATTTAACTGTAATTGAGGCACTTTTAAGTTCAAAAAGTAATAATTTTTTATTTGAGCCATCATTAAAAGAAATTAAGGAATTAAATGATGTTATAAAACTTTTTTCATTTTCTGAAATAATTAACTCAAGATTATCTGAAATAAGTGGTGGAGAGCTTCAAAGGGTTTTTATAGCAATGGTTTATCTTAGAAGTTCTAAAATATATATATTTGATGAACCTTTGAATAATCTTGATATAAAAAATCAAATTGAGGTTATGAATATGATTAAAAAAATTTCTGAAAATTTTCAGGTTATATGTGTTTTACATGATATAAACATTGCTTTAAGTTTTTGTGATAATATATTATTGATGAAAGATGGAAAAGTTTTTGATTATTTAAAAGCATGTGAAATCAGCGAGAAAAAGATTGAAGAAGTATTTGGAATAAAAAGCATGGTTGTTGAAAAAGAAGGAAAAAGGTTTTTTATTTTTTAAATGGAGGAATTATGGATAAAATTTTAAAAAAATGTATAGATTATCATGGACATAAATGTTTGGGACTTTTAATTGGATATAGAGCTTCAAGATATGCTATGAATATATTAAAAGAAAAATTTGCCAGAGATGAGGAAATTGTCGCTATTGTTGAAAACTCATCTTGTTTTGTTGATGCTGTGAGTGTTGTAACAGGTTGTACATTTGGAAAAGGGAACTTAATATTTAAAGATTACGGTAAAATGGCTTTATCACTTATAAGTAGAACAAGTGGTAAAGGAGTAAGAATTTATGTCGATGGGCGAAAAATAAAAAGAGATGAAAGATTTATTGAGATTATGAATAAGGTTATTAAAGGAAAAGCGGATGAAAAAGAATTAAAAATTTTTGGAAAAATGAAAAGAGAAAATGAAAAAAAATTTATGACTTTAAAGGATGATGAGATCTTTATTGTTAGGGAGTATAAAAATGAAATTCCACAAAAAGCAAGAATATATAAATCTGTAGAGTGTGAAAGATGTGGGGAACTTTGTATGGAGACAAAAATAGAAGAAATAGGTGGGAAAAAGTTTTGCATTGAGTGTTTTAACAGCTTAAAATGAAAAAGAATTTTTACCTTTTCTTATCTATTTCTTTTTTTATTCATAGTGCATTGTTTTTTATTCCTTATAAAAAAGCATCTGCTTTAAAAAATCAAGTGGTTAAGTTAAGAGTTTTATCAGGAAAAAAAGAATTTAAATATCATAAAAAAAATAAAGGAAAAATTAACTCAAAAACACAAAACTTTTCTAATTTTGCTGAGGAGAGAGAAGTAAAAACTGAAAATTTTAATAAAATTGATAGTAATAATAATTTGTATTCAGAGAATAATATTGAAATACAGGAATTTGATTTTGAGAATTTTAATGGTCCAAAAATATTTAATTTTAAGCCATCATATCCTTTTATTCTTAAAAAAAGGGGTATTGAGGGGGAGGTTAATCTCAAAATCCTTATAGATGAAAATGGAAGAGTTGAAGATATTGTTATTTTAAGCTCAAATGATGAAAGATTTACAAAAAGTGTTTTAGATGCTATAAAGAAAGCAAGGTTTGAACCAGCCTTTGTTTCAAAAAAATATATTAAATCATGGGGAGTTTTAAAAGTTAAATTTAAACTGGAGGATTGATGAGTCTTTTTGAATTGTATATAAAAGGTGGTTTTTTAATGCATTTTATATTTATTTGTTCTGTATTTGGTTTTGCTCTTTTTTTGTATAAATTTTTTGAGTATAAAAAGATTTATAAAATTCTTGAGGATAAAGACCTTTCAAAAGCTTTAATTAATGTGGATTTTAAAGTAGAGGAGGATATTGAAATTTTTTGGACAAGATTTGTAAATAATACAGAAAAATGGCTTTCAACAATTAGTTTATGTGCAAATATTTCAACACTTCTTGGACTTACTGGAACTGTTATTGGTATGATTAAAACCTTTATGGTTATATCTCAAAGCGATTTTACTACTCCAAAGATACTTGCTTTGGGAATATGGGAGGCACTTCTTACAACAGCTTTTGGACTTATTGTTGCAGTTATACTACATACAGGACTTCATTTCCTTGAAAGGAAGAGTGACTCAATATTATTTTTGCTAAAAGAAAGAATACTGAGGTTTAAAAATGAATCTTGAAATACCTCAAAAAAGGCATAAACATTTTGATTTTACTCCGTTAATTGATATTATGTTTAATATTCTTCTTTTCTTTGTTCTTACCTATCAGGTTTCAAGATACTCTGAAATTAAGGTTAATCTTCCACAATCTGAAGTAAAAAATGAGGTTTTAAAAGGTATTGATATTGTAATAACAAAAGATTATAAAATTTATTTTAACAAAGATGAGGTTCTAATTGATGAGATTTCAAAAAAACTTTATGAGTATGATAAGAAAATGCCTATTAATATAAAAGCTGATAGAGAAATTAAGCTTGAGTTTGGTGTAAAAGTTTTTGAGCAAATAAGAAAGTCTGGATTTGAAGAGTTCAGTATAATAACTGAATAATGATATAATTAAATTATGGGAAAGGTAAGATTTAGTATATCGCTTGAAAAAGCTCTCCTTGAAGAGTTTGATAAAAAAATTAAAACTGATGGCTGTGATAATAGATCAAAGGTTATTGCTGAACTTATAAGTAAATATATTGTTGAAAAAAAATCAATAAAAGGAGAAAATATTGCAGGAGCTATATCTCTTGTTTATAATCATCATCAAAGACTTATTGGTGAGAAGCTTACAGATATTCAACATAATTTTCACCATATAATAGTTTCTTCACAGCATATTCATTTAAATCATGATATATGTTTTGAGATAATAGTAGTTAAAGGTAAGGGGAAAGATATTGAAGAATTGTATTTGAGATTAAAAAAAGTAAAGGGTATTTTAAATTCATATTTGAGTGTAGCGGCAGCAGAAAGTTAGTCGTGAAGATTAGGATAATTTCAATTGGTGGTTATAAAATAGATTTTGTTAAGAAAGGGGTTGAGTATTATTTAGATAAAATAAGACATTTTTCTAAGCTGGATATTATAGTTCCAGATACTAAAATTAGTTTTTCATCAAAAGAAGAAAAATTAAGAAAAGAGGCTGAGTTTGTTTTAAACAAAACTTTTGAGGATTTTGTGATATTGTGTGATATAAACGGTAAAAAATTTGACAGTATTTCATTTGCTAAGGAGTTTGAGAAGATTTTAAATTATTCAAAAGATATTTCTTTTATAATAGGAGCGAATGATGGATTTGACAAATCATTGATAAAAAGAGCGAATTTAAGGCTTTCTTTTTCTGATTTTACCTTCAATCATGAGCTTTTTTTAGTTATGCTTCTTGAAATGATTTACAGAAGTTTTACAATAATAAAAAATTATCCTTACCATAAATAATTTAAATAATTTATTAAAATATTTTAAGGAGGTAATATGGCTGATTTCAGTTTTGATGTTGTGTCAAAGGTTGATATTAATTTAGTTGAGGAATCTATAAATATTGCACTTAAAGAAATTTCCAACAGATATGATTTCAAAGATACAAATTCTGAAATAAATCTTGATAAAAAAGAGAACAAAATCTATCTGGTTTCAACTGATGAGTATAAAGTGAAAACACTTTATGATGTTCTTCTAATAAGAATGAGTAAAAGAGGATTGCCTTTAAAAAATTTTAAAATTGAAAAAATTGAAAATGCTCTTGGCTCAAGAACAAGAATGATAGTTAAAATTACTCAGGGAATAAGTTCTGAAAAAGCAAAGGAGATAGTTAAAGCAATAAAAGATGCAAAGCTTAAAGTAACTCCTCAAATTCAGGGTGATACTGTAAGGGTTTTTTCAAGATCAAAAGATGAACTTCAGGCTACAATAGCTCTTTTGAAATCAAAGGATTTTGATATAGCACTTTTTTTTACCAATTACAGATAGTTTATGTTTAAAAATATCTTTTCTCTGGTTTTTCTTGGTAATTTAATTTTGTTTTATTCTCAAAATATCTATTGTGATGATAACTCTAAATGGAAAAATATACAGGATGAGTATAAAAGAGTTTTTAAAGTTGTAAATAATATTTCTATCTCAGCCAGTGAGAAATATATAACAGTTAGGAATTTTATTGAAAAGTATGGAATTGAAACTCCATATTCTTTAAATCTTTTCCCTCATTATATTAAAAGGTGTATAAGAAACAATAAGATAGCATATTGTTACTATGATAATAAGATTTTTATAAGTTCAGAATATGATTATGCTTCTTCTTTTATAAAAGGTTATGCTGCTGTAAGAATTGGTAAAAAATGGGGAATTATTGATGTTAATGGAAAAGTCATTGTGGATATAAATTATTCAGCTGATGATATAAAATATAGGATTAAGAAACTCAGGGAAAAAAATAATGTGATTGATGTTAGTTTTGATGATGAAAACCAGTATATAATTCAAATCTTTCCTAACGGTGTTATTGTTTTTGACAGGAAGGGGAATCTTATTATTCCATTGAAATATCAAAGCATTCTTTGGTTTGTTAATAATATAACCTGGGTAAATTTTAATGGTAAATGGGGGGTTATAGATAAAAAGGATAGAAAGATAATTGATTTTAAATATGATGAGGTTGATAATTTTTATGAAGGTCTTTCTCGATTTAGAATCAATAAAAAATGGGGATTTGTAGATATGAAAGGTAATGAATTAATTAAAGCTGAATATGATTATGCAAATAATTTTTCAGATGGACTTGCTATGGTTGAACTGAATAATAAAATTGGTTTTATTGATAGAAATGGAAACATTAAAATTCCTTTAAAATATGAATGGGGGGAATCATTTTCAAATGGTATTGCTAAAATAAAACTTAATGGAAAAGAAGGGTATGTTGATAATGAAGGTAATGAGATGTTTTAATATGGTATAATTTAAATTAAGGAGGTTTTATGCAGTTATTACCGTTAATTATAATAATTCTTTTTGTACTTTTCAGTGCAATAAACATACTTAATGAATATGAAAGAGGTGTTGTTTTTACGCTTGGAAGATATAGTGGTGTGAGAGGCCCTGGACTTATTATAATTATTCCTGTTATTCAGAAAATGGTTAAGATAGATACCAGGGTGGTTACATTTGATGTTCCCCCTCAAGATATTATTACAAAAGATAATGTTCCTGTTAAGGTTAATGCAGTTGTTTATTTTAGGGTTATTTATCCAGATAAGGCAGTTTTAAATGTTGAAAGATATATGTATTCTACAAGCCAGCTTGCTCAAACAACACTCAGAAGTGTTCTTGGTCAGCAGGAGCTTGATGATCTTTTAACAAACAGAGATAAGATAAATCAAAGCTTACAGCAGATTTTAGATCAACATACTGAACCTTGGGGTATAAAAGTAAGTGCAGTTGAGATAAAGAATGTTGATATTCCTCAGGAAATGCAAAGAGCAATAGCAAGACAGGCTGAGGCAGAAAGAGAAAGAAGGGCAAAAATAATTAATGCCGATGGTGAGTTCCAGGCTGCTCAAAAACTTGCTGATGCTTCAAATATTATTTCTCAAAACCCGGTTGCTTTACAGTTAAGATATTTACAAACAATGGCAGAAATTTCCTCTGAAAATAATCAAATGATAATCTTACCTTTACCAATAGAAATTTTAAAAGCGTTTGAGGCTATTTCTCAGAGGAAAAATAGTTAAACTATATTTTTAGTTTTTAAATCTTCAATGTGAAAGATCTGTTTTCACTATATTTTCATATTCCTTTTTGTAAGAAAAAATGTAATTACTGTAGTTTTTATTCAGTTAAAAAAAATTCAAATTTTAATGGATTTATTGATGCAGTTATAAAAGAAATAGGCCTAAGAACAGATTTAATTGAAGAAAGAAAAGATAAATGTAAAACGATATATATTGGTGGTGGAACTCCGAGCGTTGTCGATTGTATAAACCTTAAAAAGTTTCTTAATCAAATTAATGATACGTTTGATAAAATAATTGAGTTTAGCTTTGAGGTTAATCCTGAGTCGGTTGAGGAAGAGAAGATAAAGCTATTAAAAGATTATGGAGTTACAAGAGTTTCGATCGGACTTCAATCTACAAATGATAAGTTTTTAGATTTTCTTGGAAGGATACATAATTATACTAATTTTTTAAAAAAATATGAGAGTTTAAGAAAGTATTTTGATAATATAAATGTAGACTTGATTTATGGTTTACCAGAACAAACGGAAAGAGAACTGTTTTTAGATCTTGAAAATATAACATCTTTAAAACCAGAGCATATATCGCTTTACTGTCTTGAGATTGAAAAGGGATGTAAGTTTTATGGAAAAATTAATTTAGATGAGGAAAAACAATCAAAATTTTACTTTATAATAAAGGATTTTCTTGAGGAAAAAGGATATATCCACTATGAAATTTCAAATTTTGCTTATGATGGAAAATTTTCACTTCATAATCTAAATTACTGGAATTATGGTGAGTATCTTGGTTTTGGTCCTTCTGCATTTTCTACAATTAATCATATTAGGTGGAAGAATAAATCGAATGTTGATATTTATGTTAGTGCTTTAAATAATGGTAAAATAGAATTAGAGTATATAGAAAGACTTAATGAAAAAGATATTATGAATGAGAGACTTATGCTTGGTTTTAGAAAGATAGAAGGAATTGATGTTAAAAGTGATATTTTTAAGCTTTTTGGTGATAAGATAAATAAAAAAATTAAAGAAGGTTATCTTGAAGTTTATAATGGTAGAGTGAAAGTAAAGAAAGAATATCTTTTTGTGTCAAACAAAATAATTTCTGATATGTTTTTATAAAAAGGAGTCAGCTATGTTACCAAAGGTTTATGATCCAAAGCTTGTTGAAGAAAAATGGGTAGAAGCCTGGCAGAATGAAAAAATATTTTCTCCAAAGATAGTTAAAGAAAAAAAACCTTTTGTTATTGTTATCCCGCCGCCTAATATTACCGGTGCGCTTCATATGGGACATGCATTGAACAATACCATTCAGGATATACTTATAAGATATAAAAGAATGTGTGGTGAAAATACCTACTGGGTTTGTGGAACTGATCATGGTGGTATAGCAACGCAGAATGTTATGGAAAAGATTATTAAAAATGAAGGAATAAAAAAATCAGAGCTTACAAGAGAAGAATTTTTGAAAAGGATGTGGAGGTGGTATGACGAATGTGGTAATACAATTTTGAATCAACTTAAGAAACTTGGTTGCGCAATAGATTTCTCAAAAGAAAATATTAAATTTACCATGGATAAAGAAAGAAGTTATGCGGTTTTTACAGCATTTAAGGAATTATGGGAAAAAGGGCTTATATATCGTGGTGAGAGAATGATAAATTGGTGTACAAGATGTTATACTGCTTTAAGTGATATAGAGGTTGAATATAAAGAAGAAAAATCAAAACTATGGTATATAAAATATCCGCTGGAGGATAATTCTGATTATATTGTTGTTGCAACAACAAGACCGGAAACGATGCTGGGTGATAGTGCTGTGGCAGTAAATCCTTATGATAAAAGGTACAAGAATTTTATTGGTAAGTACTTAATTCTTCCTCTGGTTAACAGAAAAATAAAGGTTATTGCTGATGAAAAGATCGATAAAGATTTTGGAACAGGGGCAGTTAAAGTTACTCCTTCACATGATCCTGTAGATAAAGAGATTGGAGAAAAATATAATCTTGAATTTATAAAAGTTATAGATGATGATGGAAGGATGATAAATTGTCCCTCTAAGTATTCAGGTTTGAAAGTATTAAAGGCAAGAGAAGAGGTTTTAAAAGATTTAAAGGAAAATGGTTTTCTCGTTAAGGAAGAAGATTATGTGCATAATGTTGGAAAGTGTTATAGATGTGATAATAATATAGAGCCTTTGATAAGTGAACAATGGTTTGTTAAAACTAAATTAATATCAGAACCTACTATTGAAGTGATTAAAAATGGAAAGGTTAGATTTTATCCTGATAGATGGGTAAAACCAATGCTTGAATGGCTTGAGAACATTCAAGATTGGTGTATTTCAAGGCAAATATGGTGGGGGCATAGAATTCCTGCTTATTATTGCAAAAATTGTTCTTCTGGTGGACTTGTTTATAATGATAAAGGAGATATTGTAAAGGTTTCAATAAAAAATGGGGCAAAGCCTATAATTTCTTATGAGAAACCTGCTGTTTGCTTTGATTGTGGTGGGGGTGAATTTGTTCAGGATCCTGATGTGCTTGATACATGGTTTTCATCAGCATTATGGCCTTTTTCAGTTTTTGGATGGCCTAAGAAAACAGATGAACTTGAATATTTTTATCCAACATCAGTTCTTGTTACCGGTTATGAGATACTTTATCTGTGGGTTTTAAGGATGATAACAAGCGGTGTTTTCCATCTTGGAAAAATACCTTTTAAAGATGTTATAGTTCATGGAATAGTCAGGGATAAAAATGGTCAAAAGATGTCGAAATCAAAAGGTAATGTGGTGGATCCAGTTGATATGATGAGTAAATATGGAACTGATGCAATGAGATTCACGCTGGCTATTGGAAGTGGTGGTGGAAAGGATATTCCTTTTTCGGAAAATTCAATTATTGGAGGAAGAAATTTTGTAAATAAGATTTACAATGTTTCAAGATTTATACATCTTAATCTTGAAGATAATAAAGAGTATAATTATGATGAAACTAAATTTGATCTGACAGATAAATGGATTATAACAAGACTTTCTGTGGTGATAGATGAATATAAAAAACTAATGGATGAGTATATGTTCAGCGAAGCGTTGGATAAAGTTTATGGTTTTGTATGGGATGAGTTCTGTGACTGGTATGTTGAAGTTTCAAAGATGTATCTTAAAACTAAACTTAATGATCATAAAATTGCTATTCTTTTAAATGTTTTTAATGCTTGCTTGAAGATGCTTCATCCATTTATGCCTTTTGTAACCGAAGAGATTTATTCATTACTTAAAAATAAATTTAAGGAAAGTGAAAAATTTATAGTAAATTCGCGATTAAAAAAGCTATTTACTTTAAAAGATACAGATTCAATTAAAGATATGGAAATGATAATGGATATTGTTAAAGAAATAAGAACTATTCGGTCAGAGTTCAGGATTCATCCTGCAAAAGAAATTGAAGTAAGTATATTTTCAGATGAAAAATTTGTTTCTTATATTAAAGATTATGAAAAATATATAAGACATCTTGCCAAGGTTAGTGAGATTAGGTTTAATTCAAAAAAAGAAAGTGTTTATTATATAAAAGGTGTTGTAAAAAATTACGAAATATATATTCTATGTGATGCTGATATAGATGTAGAAAAGGAAAAACTTAGAATAAAAAAAGAGATAGAAAATATTTCAAAATCAAATGAAAAGTGGTATAAAATACTTGAGGATAAGGAATTCTTAGAGAAAGCCCCATTAGAAGAGATTGAAAAAATAAAACAGAGGGTTGAGGAAAATAAAATGAAACTTTCAAAACTTAATAATGTGCTTTCCGGGTTTGATGTATGAAAAAATTTTTTAAAAATTTCAGAGATAAATACTGGATAAGAAAAGATAGAGAAGAGTTCTTTTTCACGGGTTTTATGCTTAGCTGTATGATTGCTTCTTTTGTTATTACTTACTGGCATTATCTTGATAGAGTGGAAATGAAGCCAAAGATAAAGCTTAAATACGAAGATAAAAAGCAAATAAAAAAATTGAAAGATGTGGATTATATGGTGCCTCTTAAAAAACAAAGTACATTTTATAAAATAGATGAGTATTTTAGGCCTGATGAAAAAAATAATTAAAATATTAAATCTTTTTTTTGTTTTACATATTACTGTTTTAATTTTTGCTCCTTCTTATTTTGCTCAAAATAAAGATTTTCAGTATAAAAAATATGATGAGCTTTTAAGACAGATTAAAGGTAATGAAAAATATGAGGTAGACTGGGGTGAAAACGCTGAGATATATGTTCATCCTGTTTATGGTGTTTTGGTTTATTCAAAAGACAGATGGAAAAACTGGGTTTTCAGAGGGCTTATAATAATAATGGTTTATATTTCTCTGGTTCTGGTTTTAATAACTCTTCCTAAGAACTCTGATTTTAATTTTATAGTATGTTATATTCTTGGTGGTTCATTATTTGTCTTGAGTTTTTGGGAAACATTGTGTGGGTGGTTTCTTACAAATATTAATAGTTATAAATCTGGTTTAAGTTTTATTCTTATTTCACTTCCAATGTATGTTGGTTCATATCTTTCTCTTATGAGATTAAAAAAGCAGGATATTTCTTATGCTCAAATAAAAGAAGAGATAAGAAAAATGAATGCTGAAAAGCTTGAAGCAATTAAAAATATGGGAGATCCAAGACTTAATGCTATATCTGGAATATATGGTGAGTGGGAAGATGAGGATTTTATAAGAGTTAAGTAATTAAATCTGAAATTTAAATTCCTGAATCACAAAAAAACTAAATAACTTTATATTAATATACATATCTCAATTAATCTATCTTTATCTAAATAAAATCAACTTGACTTTTTATAAATATATTTGTAATATGAGTTATGAAGGGTATATCCCTTCCATTATAATTAAGGAGGAAGACATGAGTGTAGCAACTACTTCAAATGTACAAGAATATCTTAATAATGTCCTTGCAACTGTCAAATCAAAAAATCCGGGTGAAAAGGAATTTCATCAAGCAGTGGAAGAAGTCCTTTCTACTCTTTCCCCTGCACTTGAAAGGCATCCTGAGTATATGAAAGCAAAACTTGTTGAAAGACTTGTGGAACCTGAAAGAGTAGTGATGTTTAGAGTTGTATGGCAGGATGATAAAGGTGAGGTTCAGGTTAATAAAGGATACAGAGTACAATTTAACAGTGCTATTGGTCCTTATAAAGGAGGTTTAAGGTTTCATCCTTCAGTTAATCTAAGTATTTTAAAGTTTCTTGGTTTTGAGCAGATATTTAAAAATGCATTAACAACACTTCCAATGGGAGGTGGAAAAGGAGGAAGTGATTTTGATCCTAAAGGGAAGAGTGATAGCGAGGTTATGAGATTCTGTCAGGCTTTTATGACAGAGCTTTTCAGACATATAGGACCTGATACTGATGTTCCTGCAGGAGATATCGGCGTTGGTGGAAGAGAAATAGGATATCTTTTTGGACAATATAAAAAAATAGCTAATGAGTTTACCGGTGTTTTAACAGGTAAAGGACTTACCTGGGGTGGTTCATTAATAAGACCTGAAGCTACAGGATTTGGTGTTGTTTATTTCACTCAGGAGATGCTCAAGACAAAAGGGACAGATTTGCAGGGTAAAAGAGTTGCTATATCTGGTTTTGGAAATGTTGCATGGGGTGCAGCACTGAAAGCAACAGAGCTTGGAGCAAAGGTTGTTACCATTTCTGGCCCTGATGGATTTGTTCTTGATGAGGATGGAATAAAAGGAGAAAAGATTGATTATATGCTTAAGATGAGAGCAAGCGGACGGGATGAGGTTAAGATGTATGTTGAAAAATTTAAAAATGCAAAATTCTTTGAAGGTAAAAGACCATGGGGAGTTAAAGTGGATGTCGCATTACCATGTGCTACACAGAATGAACTTGATGAAAATGATGCTAAAGAACTTATTAAAAATGGTTGTATCTGTGTTTGCGAGGGTGCTAATATGCCTTCAACACCTGGTGCCATTGAAGTATTTAAAGCTGCAAAAATACTCTATTCTCCAGGTAAAGCTTCCAATGCAGGTGGTGTTGCTACAAGTGGTCTTGAGATGACTCAAAATTCGATAAGAATGAGCTGGTCAAAAGAAGAGGTTGATAATCATTTAAGAAATATAATGAAAAATATACATGATACCTGTCTTAGAACAAGCGAAGAATATGGAGCCAAGGGCGATTATATGATGGGAGCAAATATTGCTGGTTTTTTGAAAGTTGCTGATGCTATGATGGCTCAGGGATTAGTATAATAAAAAATAATAAAACTCTTTTAACCGCCGTTTTTTAAAAAGAAAACGGCGGTTTTTTGTTAAAATTTAATTATGGAATTGAGTGGAATAGAAATATTTGAAAGGTTGATGCCAAAAAGGATTAAAAGGATTTTAATTATAGCGTCAAGTTATGATTCATTTTTAATGGCTGATGATGATATGTTTCTTGAGGTTTTGTTTGAACAGAATTTAACTGGGAGAGAACATTTTAATCTTCTTAGAGCCAGAAATTTGAATGAAGCAAAAGAAATTATTAATAATGTGGATGTGGATATAGTAATATCAATGATGCAAACGATTGGTGATGATATGTTTCAGCTTTCAGTAAATCTTAAAGAAAAAAATATTCCATTTGTTATTCTTTTTTTCAGTATGTATGATATAAATGAAGTTCCTGATAATATAAGAAAAAATTCAAGTGGTATTTTCCTGTGGCAGGGAGACACAAAGATATTTTCATCTATTATAAATCTTATTGAAGATAAAATGAACCTTCAATATGACCTCGAGTTTGGAGTTCAATGTGTTTTGTTGGTAGAAGATAATATAAAGTTTTATTCAATGTATCTTCCGATAATATATAAAGAACTTATAAAACAAATGCATTTAGTGATGAGTGATGAACTTAATACTTCAAAAAAAATTTTAAGAATGAAAGCAAGACCAAAGATTTATCTGGCACAGAGCTACGAGGAAGCGTGGAATATTTTTGAAAGATATAAGAATAATATTCTTGGTGTTATTACAGATGTAGAATATCCTATAAAAGAAGAAAACAATGAGAAGGCTGGTATACTCCTTGCAAAAAGAATAAAAGAGAGATTTCCTGATATGCCTGTTTTAGTTCAGTCATCAAATAAAGACTATGAAGATGTTGCTCTTAAAATTGGTGCATCATTTATAAATAAAAATTCTCCCGATATTTCAAAACAATTAAGATATTTTATTCAAAGATACTTTGGTTTTGGAGATTTTGTATTCGATGATGGAAATGGTAAAGAAATAGCAAGAGCTTCAGATCTTGTTTCAATGCTAAAGGTCTTAAAAATAGTTCCAGATAGTTCAATAGTTTATCATGCCTCAAGAAATCATTTTTCAAAATGGCTTTTAGCAAGAACAGAATTTGAAATTGCATATAAAATAAGACCAAGAAAAATAGAAGAGTTTAAAAATCCATCAGAGATAAGAAATTATTTAATAGAGACAATTCATCAATTTATTTATAAAAATCAACTTGGAAGTGTCTTAAAATTTGACAGGAATAAATATACACCTGATATACCATTTGCAAAAATAGGATATGGTTCTATCGGTGGTAAAGCAAGGGGACTTGCCTTTATTGATTATCTTATTGGAAAGGGAGTTATAAAGGAAAACATAAATGGTATAAATATAAAAACTCCAAATTCAGTTGTTGTTGCAAGTGATATATTTGATTTTTTTATAGAACAGAATAATCTCGATAATTTTCTTGATGGTACTTATGGTGATGAGGAACTTGCAAAAATATTTGAAAATATTAATCTTCCAGATTATGCTTTAAGAGATCTTATGGTTGTTATTGATAAAATGAAAGGTCCTATTGCTGTGAGATCTTCCTCTTTATTAGAGGATTCTAAGAATTATCCTTTTGCCGGGATATATAAGACCTATATGTTTTTTAATGATGGAAGATTATATGAAAATATAAAAACACTTGAGAAACTTATAAAATATGTGTATGCTTCTACATTTTCTAAAGAAGCAATAGCTTTCAGAAGATCAAATCCAAATATTCCTGACGAAGAAAAAATGTCAGTTATAATTCAAAATGTAGTAGGAAGGGAGTATATACCAGGATATTATTTCCCTTTGATTTCAGGAGTAATTCAATCTTACAATTTTTACCCGGTTTATCCTTTAACTCATGATGATCCTGTGGTGCATATTGTAATGGGACTTGGAGAAGCAATTATGAAGGGTAAGTATTTTTTACGATATTCTCCTGCCCATCCTAATAATATACACCAATTTGCCAGTATTGAAGATATGCTTAAAACAAGTCAGAAAAAGTTTATAACTATCCCTTTAAAGAAAATGAAAATTCCTTCTTATAATAATGAGGAGTTTGCTCTGGAAGAGTTAAATATAGATGAAGTTGAATTGAGTGAAGAAATGAAGATATTATTTTCATCATACAATCCTCAGGATGATAGAGTTTTAGATTATTATATCCCTGATGGTATTAATATACTTACATTTTTTTCTTTTATTAAAAATAACCTGCTTTCTTTAAATGATACACTTCTTGAAATTACTCAAAGATGTAAGGATGCTGTTGGGTCTAATGTTGAAATTGAATTTGCTTTAAACTGGAATGGTAAAAATAACATTTCAGATTTATATATATTACAGATAAGACATTTTGCACCATACTCACATCACAAAAAGATTAGTATAAATATTGAAGATAAAAAGAAAATTATTTATTCAAAAAAAGTGGTAGGAAATTGTTATTTAAAAAATTTATACAATCTTGTTTTTGTAAAAAGAAAATCGTTTGATAATCTTAAAACTCTAGAGATAGCAAAAGAAGTTAGTCTTATAAATGAAAAATTGCGACAAAATCGAGAAAATTATTTGCTTATAGGTCCTGGAAGATGGGGAACAAATGATAGACATCTTGGAATACCTGTTAGGTGGAATGATATATCTATGGCAAAGGTTATAGTTGAAGCCAATTATGATGGTTTTAATGTCACCCCATCATATGGTACTCATTTTTTTCATAACATAGTTTCTTTATCCATTCCATATTTTTCAGTAGATGGACGTGATGGAGAAATAAACTGGGAGTTAATAGAAAATAATTCAATTAAGGTAATGGAAACAGAGTTTGTTGTCTGGGTTAAATTTAAAACTCCTTTTGAGGTTTTTGTCGATGAAAATGAAGGTTATGTTTTTAAGGGAGAGTAGTATTTATGGGTAATTATAAGATTGATAAAGAAGTCAGAAAATTATTAAAAAGTACATCAAGAACACTCTATTTAAGCTTTGTTATTTTACCATCATATGTTAAGTATATGCTTTCCTTTGGTTATCTTGTTGCAAGAGCTATGGATAGTGTTGTTGATTGTAAAGAAGTAGATAATGAAGTTAAGCAAAAGTTTCTTGATATAATTAAAGATTTAGATGATAAATATTTAGAAAAAAAATATGAGGAAATTAAATCTAATATAGCTTTATATCTTAAAGGTGATGAAAGAAATCTTTTTACTAATTTGATCCCAATAATCAAAACATTTTTGAGTAATATCGATGATGTGGATAAAAAAAATGTTATTTTTTTAATTAAAGGTCTTTCTCATGGTATGCTGATGGATATAAATACATTTGGAAATGGTAAGATATCTTCTTTTAAAAATATTAAAGAACTTTTAAGATACTGTAATCTTATAGGAGGTATTCCTGCTTTATACTGGTATAATGTTTATCTTAAGTATAAGCCTGATATTTTTAAAAGTAATTGCCTTTCATCTGCATACAGGATAGGAACGGCACTTCAGCTTACAAATATACTTAAAGATATGAGTGAGGATTTAAAGAATGGTAGATGCTATATACCAAAAGATATATTAGATGAGTTAGGTATTAATGAAAAAGATTTACTTGATTATAAGAATTACAACAAAATAAAACCATTCATTAATTCTATGATTCTTGTATGTGTTGATTATTTTGATGAGTCTGAGAAATTTATATCATCCATAGATAATTCAGAATTTATGTCAAAACTTGCTCTGATATGGCCTGTGTACTGGGCGATGGAAACATTGCATCTTGTAGCTATTAACAACCCTCTTAAATCAAAACTAAAAATTTCAAAAATTAAGATATATAAAACATTGATTAATTCGCCAGCAATGTTAACTCCTGAAGGATTTTTCCATGGATACAGATTTCGAAGAGAAACACTGGTCCTTTCGCTTAATAAATAATAAAAAGGTATAATATATTTTATAGAGAAGTTATGAAAAAAATCTTTATATTATGTGTTTTTTTTGTCGCGAGTGTTTGTTTTGCAAAGGAATATAAAGTTAATAATTTTGTTTTTGACTTTGAAGATGGATGGCAGGAGGTTAAAAGTCAGGATCCAAATTCTGCTTTAAGAATTGAAAAAAATGGTTCTTATATAGAATTCATTAGGTTTGAGGAAGAACTTTCTGATTTTTATCTTAATTCAAAGCTAAACGAGCAGAGGCAATCTATTGAAAATAATGGATTTAAGCCTACAGAAATTAAAACATACACAATTCATTATATATCTAAGATTTATTATTTTATGTATGATGATAAAAAGACAAATATAATAGGTCTTTTTACTTATTCAGATGTAACATATAGTTTTCTTTCATCAGGAGTGAATGAAGAGGTATTTAAAAAATTAATATTTAGCTTTAGAAAAGAGGGAGAAAAGATTGAGGTTAAAATTCCGAAACCGAAACCAAAACCAAAACCCGTTGCTAAAAAAGATGAAAATCGGGTAGATTTTATTTCAGTAAAAGAAACAGAAGTAATACTTGAAACCACTACGATATCTTCTTCTACAACGCTACTTGATTCTACTTCATCTTCACTAATTGCCATTTCTGTTTCCACTCCTGCAGATATTTTTAGTGGAAAAAGGGAATCTATTGAAGTAATACCAACAAAAAGTAGTTTTAAAATTGATGATCTATTAAAACTTATAAATGAAATTTCTGAAAAATCTCAATCTCAAATGTTTATACAAAGAAAACCGATAAATAAATTTGTAATGGCTTTTATTTTGATAGTTTGGTTGTTTGTATCCTTTTTTTTAAAAGGCAAATTTTCAAAATATACCAATCTGAAAATAAAACCATATCCTAAGGAGATGCCACCTGATTTTTTATTTCCTTTTATAGTAACAAGGTTAAAAACTTCAACTGAAACGCTATACCAATTAATTACAAGAAATAATCAGTTTTTATCAGGTATTTTTAACCATAATTATAAAAAATTTTATACAACTGGAATTAAAGGTATTATATGGATTCATGTTATATGGAGTTTGAGCTATTTTGTAAAAGAGGGTTTATTTGAGGGGTTAGTATTATCATTACCATTTGGAAGTTTTATTTTTTCATTTATAGAGTTTCCGTTTATAGCTTTGATACTGTATTCAGTAATTTTAAAAAGCAAAGAAAAGCAAAAGCTTTCTGTATTTGATTCTCAGACAAATCTTCTTTGTGAAATTTTTGATGGATTAAAAAAAGAGTATATTATTAAGGATGGTAAAGGGAAAGAGGTTTTAAAAGTTATCAAAAAAGGGGATTTTTTTAGAAGAATATGGGAAGTTTATGATGAAGATAAGAAGCTTGTTTTGACTATCAAAGATGAACATCCAGAAATATGGATTGCAATTAAAATGCTTGGAAATTCTATTATTAAAAAAAGGTGTTATTTGAGTATTTATGTTGAAGATAAAATTATTGGTTTCTTATTTCTTGATCCTAATTCATATAATGGATATCAGGTTCATTTTGATTATGATTATTTTAGAATTGTAAATCCTGTTCAGTTAACTTCCTTATTGCTTTATATAATATCCAGAGAACCTGAACAACATATTATATTTTTATGAGAAAATATATTTACGGAATTAATACTGTTGAAGAAATTTTAAAAAATTCAAAAAGAAAAATCTACAGGCTTATTGTCGAAAATTCTTCAGGTTCCAAATTAATGGATCTGATAAAAATAGCAAATAAAAAGAAAATAAATGTTCAGTTTGCTCCAAAAAGACTTCTTGATAAACTTAGTGGTAATGCCAATCACCAGAATATTCTTGTTGAGATTGATGATGTTTATTATTATTCGATAGATGATGCAATAGAAAGTGAAGATAAAAATTCTATGTGGGTATGTGTAGACTCAATTACAGACCCTCATAATTTTGGAAGTATTATAAGAACAGCAGTTTGTCTTGGGTTTAGTGCGATAATATTTAGACAGGATAGAAATGCAAGTATTACTCCAACTGTTGAAAAAATTGCATGTGGAGCTGTTGAAAGAATAAAATTTATAAGGGTTGTTAATTTAAATCAAACTCTTATTTATTTAAAATCTAAAAATTATTGGATATATGGAGCAGATATAAATGGAAAAAATATGGAGGAGGTTAAATTTAATTTTCCGCTTGTTCTTGTTCTTGGGTCTGAGGGGGAGGGGATAAAGCAAAAAACAAAAGAACAATGTGATGAGATTATAAGAATTCCTCAAAAATCCGATTTTGATAGTCTTAATGTTTCAGTAGCAGCTGGTATATTAATGTATGAAATTGGAAAAAAAGTTCCTAAATAATTTTCATAAAGCAGAATCTTAAGTACTTTGTTTCATTCATTCCCAATATTACTGGATGATCTTTTGCTTGAGTTCCAGTGTATAAATGTATTACTTTTCTTTTAGATTTTATAGCTGCCGTTTCAATTATTTCATTAAAGATTTCATCGGTTATTAGCTGGGAGCAGGTTGAAAACCCAATATAACCATTTCTTTCTATACCTTTCATTGCCATTTTAAGTATTCTTATATAAAGTCTTTTGGCTTTAAAAAGATGTTTTTTATTCCTGACAAAATTAGGAGGATCAACTAAGATAAAATCAGGTGTTTCTGGGAGTTCTCCTTTACAGAGTGCATCAAGTATATGTTCTGCAGAAACTTTTTTGAAAATAAGTTTTGTATCAGAAATTTTGTTAAGTTTTTTATTCTCTTCAGCTAGTTTTATTGCTGCATCTGAGCTGTCAACTCCCCACACAATTTTTGCTTTATTTTTGACAGCTATTATTGAAAATGCTCCTGTGTAACAATATAGATCAAGAACTTTTCTATTTTTGAAATAAGGTTTAAGGTATTCTCTATTATCTCTCTGATCAAAATACCATCCTGTTTTTTGTGAGTTAAGTATGTCAATTTTAAATTTTGCTCCATTTTCTTCTATTATTATTTTTTCAGGTAATTTGCCTATTATCTGGTGTGATTCTATTTTAAGTCCTTCAAGTAATCTATAAGGGTGGTCCTTCTTTAGTACAATTGCTTCTGGTGTAAAAACTTTCTGGACTGATTTTAAAATTTCTTCTATGTATAACTCTACACCTGCAGAAAGTATTTCCACTACTAAAACCTCATTGTACTTATCTATTATAAGTCCACCAATTCCATCGCTTTCTCCGAAAAAATATCTTCCATTCTCAATACCAAGTTCTTCTCTGTATAGATAAGCTTGAGTAATTAGCTCTTCTATAAAATTAGTATTCAGTTCTTTGTTTTTTGATATTAATCTTATTGAAATTAAACTATGGGGATTATAGAAGCCATATCCACATAACTCATCGTTTGAATAAACGACTCTTACAATTTCTCCCTTTTTCACATCAAAATTATGTTTTTCTATTTCGTTTGAGAAAATCCAGAGATGGGTATTTAATCTTTCAATAAATTTTTCTTTTAATTTTATAGTTTTATATTCCATACATTCTCCTTTAATTAAAGATCGATTATAGCTTCGACTTTCATTCCAGGTTTAACATTATGTGTTATGGCAAAATTATGGTTTTTTATAGAAAATTCTACAAAATCATATGAACCAATTACTGCTATTTCTTCGCTTTCTTTACCCATAGCATACGTTAGAGTTAAACCTTTTATTAATATATTAGCTATACTAAACAAAGTTGTGGGAGTTACATATTCTTTATGAATGTTTGTTATAGCATTTCCAAACCTGTCTATAGCTATTACTTCTCCTGTTATAGTATTACCAATTCTCTGGGGATGAGGAAATGAAATTTTTCTGAAATTAATATATTCAGGTCCTATATTTTCTTCTTTAAATCCTTTTGCGATTAATGCAGCAGCAGGAGCCATTATATCTCTTCCATGAAATGTTGAGCTTATTTTTTCCAGAAATAATTTTTTGTTATCTATTATTCTTACTTCTTTTATCTTTTCTTTTTCTTCAACCCAGCTTATAATTCCATTATCGGGTGCAACTATCTGATGCATTTCTGTTTTTGCCCAAAGAATACTTCTTCCGCTTCCTACTTCAGGATCAACTATAGCTATTATTAAAGTATTTTCGGGCATATATTTTATAGAATTCATAAGATAAAAAGCACCTGTTTTTATATCCTGAGGTGGTATTGAGTGAGTTATGTCTATTATATTTACAGAACTGTTCTTAGAGAGTATAACTCCCTTCATTATTCCAACAAATGGATCCAACTCTCCAAAATCTGTTAAAAGAGCGATAAACTTCGTTTTCATATTTATTTATTCGTTGTCATTATTGTTAAAGGTATCCCCATTTTACATAAAGGGCAGTTTTCAGGTGTATAAAGCTCAAGTGGATATGATACAAGTGCTCTAACTGGAACATTAAAAGGTAACTCGCCCGTAGATCTGTCTACTATAGCGGCTATACCAACAACTTTTGCTTTATAGCTTGTAACAAGCCCTATAGCTTGCGAACAGATTTTACCTGTTGAAAAAACATCATCAACTATCAAAACCTTTTCATTTTCATTTATTTTGAAACTCCTTTTTAACACCATAACACCTTCTGATTTTTCAGTAAATATTGATCTTGCATTTTTTATTCGTGCTATCTCCTGTCCTATAACCAGTATTGCGGGGCTTGGGGATAGAACTACATTTATTTCATTTGGAAATTTTTCAGCCATTTCATGTGCTATTTTTTGTGCTATATGGGGATATTGTAGAACTATTGATGTTTGAATATATGTTTGAGAATGAAAACCAGAAGGGAGTTGAAAATGCCCATTTAAAATTGCACTGTGTTCTTGAAGTATTCCTATAATATCAAACTTACTTTTTGCCATATTATCCTCCTAATTGATAGATATCTTTTCTTTTATCTCTTTTTCTACAATTTGAGTTATATTTGAAGAGTCTAAAATTTTCAAATCATATTTATCAAAGCTTCCTTTTATTGTAAAGGATATTGCCGGTCTTCCCTTAGCATCAGTTAGTGTTTCAGATAATGCTCCTGATTTATAGTCTTTCCTGTTTATTATGTATGATTCCATATCTATCTGTTTAGTAGAAATATTAAGTTTTCCTTTTGCATATATTAAAAACTCCTTAGAATCCACATATAGTTTATTAATTACTATTTTACCATTATTTAAATCAAAATCTACACCAAGATCATTTATATTTATAGTTTCCAGTGATGATGTTGTTCTTAATGCACCCATTCTATTAAGTGTAAATATAGTGGTAAGTGGCAAAAAGATTATTCTATATATTTCGCTTTTCTGTGCATTTTCCTGTATTTTCTCCATTTTTCCATTAATTATTCTTATTTTAAAATTTCCTTTAATTAAATTATATGAGTTGAAATCTTTTATATCTGCTTTTATTATCAATTTGCTGGCATTTATGTAAGGATTATCTGTTAAGTTATCAGAATTCCATTTAATTACTACAGGTTTATTCTTCATATTGTAAATAGAATTTCTATTTTCTGAATTTTTATTAAGTTTATCATTAACATAATTGAAGATATTTAAAAAATCGTTATATCTAAATTCAGAGGTTTTAAGATCTATAATATAATTTCTGTTGTTAGGAATGTCATTTATTTGAATATTGGATATTACTGATATATTATTCAATTTAAAATTAGCTATTATTTTTTCTTTTTTGCTATCATTTTCAGTTCTTAAATTACCGGTTATTTTTCCGTACGGGAATGTTGCATTTAACTCTATTGCATTTAAGGCATGAAAAGATGGGTTAATGATGAATTTTATCTTTGAATTTTTAAACTTAAACATATCATATAAATCTTTAAATGAAATATCAGAGGTATATGCTGTAATATAAAGACTGTTTTTATTCTTTTGCTTTATCACCTTAATTTCCATATCAACTTTTCCTTTAAAGTCTTTTATATAATTGTTGATGTATTCTTTTACTTTTTCAAGATCGGTGCTTTGTGTTGTGATCTTAGCATATTCTATGGTTTTTGTTTTAAAATTATATTCTATAAGAATAGATGTTTTGATTTCACTTATATTAGCTTCTATAATAAATATATCATTATTCTTTCTATTTATGTTAAGATTTGATGAAAATTTATCAACATAAATATTTTTGCTTATATTTATAAAATCTTTTAAATTTATTATCTGGTTTGTTGAAAGTTTAACTTTGAAGTAGAGCTGCTTAAGATTTAATTCGCCATCAATTTGAATTTTCTTTTCTTTTATTGAAGTTTGAAATCTTTCTATTTCTATCTCGTTAAAATCTTTTGATGATTTTAATATAGCATTTATATTTATCTTTTTTATGTTATTATCTTCATATTCAAAATTAGCTGCAATATCATATTTTGGAATGATAAACTTCTCATATATTGAGAACTCCTTTATATAAATTTTCGCTGAATAATTTGTATCTTTATCTTTAATATTAATGTATGAATCTTTGATTATTATTTCTGGAATTTTTGATTTTTTTTCACTGTAAAAATATTTTTTAATTTCAAGTTCTCCATTTTTTATGTATAAATTTATATTTGAATTTTTTATTTTAATCATTTTGAATTCAAGCTTAAGTTGCCTGAGTAATTTTAAAAAATCTATGGTAAGTTCAAGTTCATTTATATTGAATAATTCTTTATTTTTTTCAATTATCTTTATACCTTTGATTTCTATTTTCTCTGGATAAGTATATCCTATGGTTGATATCACGGCAAATAATTGTGTTTTTTCATATAAAATCTCTGATATGTAGTTTTTTATATCATCATTTTTAAGGTAAATTTTGGTTATGTAAAATACAGAAGCAGAGAATAGCAATATAAAAACAAAAAAAGTTATTATTAGAAGTTTAAAAATTCTGAAAAACATGTTTAAAGTAAAAAAACAGTTTGATTAATATTACTTTTAGGAAATAAAAAACTTTATCAAGAATTAAAATATAGTAAGTAATACAGTTTTTAATAAAAACTTCTATATTTTTCTTTTCTTCAGAAATTAAAAGTTGAATTATAACAGCAGTTAAAAAAATATTAAGAAGTATTATAAGTATAGTAGCGATAAATCTTCCTCCACTTTCTTTAAAATCTCGCTGGTTTATTGTAATCGAATCTATTGTGTTTAAAATGTGGAACGATAAGAAAAAACCATTGAAAAGTAAAAATACGTGTAATGATGTATTTGTTTTATAAAAAAAAAGATAAAGAATTGCTATTACAAAATTGTAGAAAGGAATTATATAAGGAGCAATTGCAGTGATTTTGTTAACCTTGTTTTCAAAACTTACATATCCGTATTTTGAATTAATCTTTATTTTCCTTACTCTGTTGCCTGTTAAAATACCAACCAAGGCATGTGTAAGTTCATGAGCAAATATATATATATAATTTAAGATTTTAGGTTTGTTTTTTTGAAGATGTATAATAATATAGAAGATAAAACCAAAAAGAAAGAAAAAAGAATTTTTAATATTTTCTTTAAATAGAGATATTATCTGAGAATATGAAATTAAAACCGCTATTATCATTGGTATGATAAAAAAAGCAAATATTGTACTCATTTATTTTTCTTAGGGTTGGTTTTAAGTATATTGTGAACGGTAGTTATTAATACTTCATGTTTAATTGGTTTTTCTATAAGAGATTTAACATTTGGTTCCATTATAATCATTTCTCTTAAAGTTCTATCCATATACTTTCCTGTAATAATTATTATTGGTATTTTTCCATTTTCATCACTTTGTAGCTCTCTTAAAATTTCAAATCCACCATAAACCGGTAACATCAAGTCAAGAATTATAAGATCTGGTTTGATTTTTTTGGCTTTTTCAATAGCCTTTTTTCCGTCTTCTGCTTTTTCTATATTAAATCCTTCTCTTTTAAGTAAAAGTTCAAGAAGTTCCCTTATGTTTTCGTCATCATCTACTATTAAAATTATTTTTGTTGAAGGTTCTGAAAGGTTCATATTAGTAATTAGTTGTAACAAGTGTTTCTGTGGTTTGTACTCCGTGGGTTGATCTTATTTCTCTTAATATAAGGTTTGAAAGTTTATCCATTGTTTCAGCTTCCGCTATTATAATTGCATCCCATGCTCCAAATGTCATATAGACATCCTTAACACCTCTTATATTTCTTATTTGATTTATTGCTTTTTGCTCAAGTCCGGCTATTAGTTTACATAAAACAAATGCGACCATACTAATTCCTCCTTTTACTTATCTTCTTAAAAAATTATATAATATTTTTATTAAGTTGTGTAAACTTTTGAGTTAAAAAGGAGGAAAAATGGCAGTTAAAATTGGAATAAATGGGTTTGGTAGAATAGGAAGGCTTGTTGCAAGGGCTATTTTTGAAAGAAAAATTAAGGACATAGAACTTGTTGCGGTTAATGACCTTACTGATGCAAAAACTAATGCTCATCTTTTTAAATATGATTCTATTCATGGTAGTTATCAGGGAGATGTTAAGGTAATTTCAGATGATGAGATTTCCATAGATGGTCAAAAAATTAAGGTTCTAAAGAAAAAGGATCCTTCAGAATTGCCATGGAAAGATCTTGGTGTTGATATCGTCGTTGAGTCAACTGGGCTTTTTACTGTTAAGAAAGATGGTGTAAATAAAAAAGGAAAAGAGGTTAAAGGTGCTGAAAATCACATAACAAAAGGTGGAGCAAAGAAGGTTATTATTACAGCGCCAGCAGAAGGTGAAGATATAACAATAGTTATGGGTGTAAATCATGATAAATATGATCCTAAGAACCATCATGTTGTTTCAAATGCTTCATGTACAACAAACTGTCTTGCACCTGTGGTAAAAATTATTCATGAAAAATGGGGCATAGAAAAAGGACTTATGACCACAATCCATTCTTATACTAACGATCAGAGAATACTTGATATGGCACACTCTGATCTTAGAAGAGCAAGAGCTGGAGCTATGAGTATGATCCCTACCACAACAGGTGCTGCAAAAGCTATTTCTCTTGTTATTCCTGAACTTAAGGGAAAACTTGATGGTTTTGCAATAAGGGTACCAACTCCTAATGTTTCAGTTGTTGATTTGAGTGCTACAATTAAAAGAGAAGCCACTGCAGAAGAAATAAATGCTGCACTTAAAGCAGCAAGCGAAAATGAACTTAAAGGAATTTTGGGTTATACTGATGAGCCACTTGTTTCAATCGATTTCAACCATTGTCCTTTAAGCTCTTTTGTGGATGGTAAATCAACAAAAGTTATTGATGGTAATTTCATAAAAGTTCTTTCGTGGTATGATAATGAGTGGGGATATTCAAACAGAGTTGTAGATCTTGCTCTTTATATGATAAAAAAAGGACTATAATCTAAGTGGAAAGGGAAGGAGGGATTATGAAGCATAAAAAAAGGACGAAGGTTATAATAATGGGAGCTGCTGGAAGGGATTTCCATAATTTTAATGTGTATTACAGAGATAATGAGAATTATGAAGTTGTTGCTTTTACAGCACAACAAATACCAAATATTGCTGGAAGAAAGTATCCTGCTTCCTTAAGTGGTAAGCTTTATCCAGAGGGAATACCAATTTATGATGAGGTGGAATTGAGTGATCTTATAAAGAAATATGATGTAGATGAAGTTGTTTTTGCTTATAGTGATGTTAGTTTTAATTATGTGATGGAAAGGGCTTCCATTGCTCTTGCTTGTGGTGCTGATTATAAACTTTTAAGTGGAAAACATACAATGATTGAATCAACAAAACCAGTTATTGCCGTTTGTGCTGTTAGAACCGGCTGTGGAAAAAGTCAAACTTCAAGAAGAATTGCTCAGATACTGAAAGAAATGGGTAAGAAGGTTGTTGTAATAAGGCATCCTATGCCATATGGGGACCTTGAAAAACAGATTTGTCAGAGATTTGCTTCTATAAAAGATATGGAAGAACAGAACTGTACCATAGAAGAGATGGAGGAGTATGAACCACATATAAGTGAAGGACATGTGGTTTATGCTGGTGTTGATTATGAAAAAATTTTAAGAGAAGCTGAAAAAGAAGCTGATGTGATATTATGGGATGGTGGAAATAACGATTTACCTTTCTATAAACCTGATTTACATATAGTTGTTACTGATCCTTTAAGAGCCGGACATGAAAATTATTATCATCCTGGTGCTACAAATTTAAGAATGGCTGATGTGGTAGTTATCAATAAAGTTGATACTGCAGAACCTGATGATGTTGAAAAGGTTAAATCAAGTATATTAACTGCAAATCCTGATTCTAAGATAGTGGAAGCAGAGAGTCCTGTTGTTGTGAAGGGAGATTCTTCAATGATAAAAGGAAAAAGAATACTTGTTGTAGAGGATGGACCAACTCTTACTCATGGAGAGATGAACTATGGTGCAGCATATGTTGCGGCAAAAGAACATGGTGCAAGTGAGATTATTGATCCAAGACCATACGCTGTTGGAAGTATAAAGGAAGTTTATAGTAAATATACTCATCTTGAAAATATACTTCCAGCAATGGGATATGGAAAGACTCAAATGAAGGAGTTAAAAGAAACAATAGAAAAAGTTCCGTGTGATCTGGTTCTTATAGGAACACCAATTGATCTGGCAAGACATCTTAAATTAAGTAAACCATCTTTAAGAATAACCTATTATCTTAAAGAAAGAACTACTCCCGGATTAAAAGAATATGTTAATGAAATGCTTTCTTCAAAGGTGAAATAAAGAGATAAGGAGGATGACATGTTAAGACCGGTTTTAAAACTCAAACGAGTGCAGGATGTGGGTATACCTAAAGGAGCAAAAGTGCTTGTAAGAGTTGATTACAATGTTCCAATGAAGGATGGAAAAGTTAGTGATGACACAAGAATAAGAGAAACAGAAAAAACAATAAAATATCTTATATCAAGAGATGCAAAGATTATTCTTATTGCCCATCTTGGCAGACCAAAAGGAAAAGTGGACCAAAAATATTCTCTCAAACCAGTAGTTGAGTATGTTGAAAAAATAATGGGTGTTAAAACTTATTTTGCTGAAGATTGCATAGGAGAAGCAAGGGAAAAGGTTTTAAATGAGATGAAAAACGGTGAGATAGTTTTGTGTGAAAATTTAAGATTTCATCCTGAAGAAGAGAAAAATGAGGAAACATTTGCAAGAGAGCTTGCTAAGGGTTGTGATTTCTTTGTTCAGGATGCTTTTGGTGCAATTCATAGAGCTCATGCCTCAACATATTCAATTACAAAATATCTCCCATCATCAATTGGATTTTTACTTCAGAAAGAACTTGAGTATCTTGAAAAGATTATGAGCTCTCCACAGAGACCTTTCCTTGCCATAATTGGAGGGGCAAAAGTTAGTGATAAGATAGGTGTTCTTGAAAGTCTTCTTGATAGAGTTGATGTTCTTATAATTGGTGGAGCTATGGCTTATACATTTTTAAAAGCTCAGGATGTTAATACTGGAAAATCCCTTGTTGAAGATGATAAGGTTGAGGATGCTAAAAAAATAATTCTTAAAGCATTTAAAAATAATGTGGAGCTTCTTTTACCATCGGATCATATGGTGGTGAAAGAAATTAAAGAAGATGAAAAACCTGAAGTAACACAATCGATGGCAATACCTGATGAATGGATCGGAGTTGATATTGGTCCAAGAACCATAGCAAATTATGTTGATAAAATTCTCAACGCAAAAACAATTTTCTGGAATGGACCTATGGGGATATTTGAAATGGATAATTTTGCAAAAGGAACGATAGAGCTTGCCAGAGCAGTTGCCAAAGCAACAAAAAATGGTGCTGTTTCTATTTTGGGTGGAGGAGATACACTTAACGCATTGAAAAAGTCAGGTGTTAAGCCTGAAGAAGTTTCACACTGCTCAACTGGTGGTGGTGCGAGCCTTGAATATGTTGAAGGAAAGGTTTTACCTGGACTTGAAGCATTATCAGAGTAGTATATAGTTTTTGAGGAGGATTGATGTATACCTTTTTTATGGTTCTTCATATTATTATATGTATTTTACTTGTAATTTCCATACTATTTTTACAAACAAGTAAAGGTTCAGCACTTTCAATGTTTGGCGGTGGTGGAGATTCTCTTTTTTCAACTCCTGGTGGTACAACATTTATAAAAAAGTTTACAATGTGGCTTGCTCTTGCTTTTGCAATAAATTCAATAATATTGACTGCTTTAGCTCCTACGCGATATAAATCTGTATTACAGGATATCTCTGTACCTACCAGCCAGAAATAAAATGGAAAGATGTTAAGTCTTATTTTTTCTCTTTTTTTTCTTATTCTTAATGCATTATTTGTTCTTGTTGAGTTTGCGATAGTCAGAGCAAGGGTTACAAAATTTGAAGAGCTGGCTCAAAAGGGAAGTAAAGCAGCAAAAATTTCTCTTGAAATAACATCGAATATAAATTCATATCTTGCGGCTATTCAACTCGGGATAACCGTTTCAAGTATAGGTATAGGGTGGCTTGCTCAACCGCTAATAACAGGTTTAATAAATTCACTATTTTCGAGCTTTCCTTTTATAAAAATTTATTCATATATTATTTCAATGGGTTTTTCTTTTTTTATTGTTACTTTTCTTCATATCACGCTTGGAGAACAGGTCCCAAAATATATTGCAATAACTATGGCTGAGAAAATAACAATGTTTTTTGCTTTTCCGCTAAAAATATATTATCAAATAGTTTATTATCCAATGCTTTTAATAAATAAAACATCTGAGTTTATAGTGAAACTATTTGGAATAGATAAAAATAAAGATGAAAAATATCTTTCAGAAGATGAGATAAGGTTAATACTATCTCAAAGTGAGGAAGTTGGAAGAATAACACTCAGAAGGCTTATGATGTTTGAACATCTTTTTGATTTTGGAAAAACATATGTGAAAGAAATAATGGTTCCAGTGGATAATATAGTTTATTTAAATTCAGATTGTTCTTATGATGAATTTATAAGAACTTTAAATCAAAGTAAGTTTTCAAGATATCCTATCAAAAAAGATGGAAAATTCATAGGTTTTATTCATATAAAAGATGTTTTTTTGAATTGTGTAAAAGAAAAATTTTATATTTTAACAAATTTAAGAGAGCTTAAAAGAATTAAAGAAAATATGCTTGTAGAAAATGTATTAAAGATTTTTCAGGAGAATAATATTCATATAGCTCTTGTTGAAAATAACAATGGTGATGTTGTTGGTTTTTTAAGTATAGAAGATATCATAGAAGATATAGTTGGAGAAATAAGAGATGAGTTTGAAAAAAGACCTCAGTATAGACTTGATACTATACTTGATAAAAACTCGTCAATTCTTTCTCTTAAAAATGTAGATAGATTTGGTGTAATAGAAGAACTACTTTCAAAAGCATTTGAGAATAAAACTTTTCTTAATAAAGAAGATGTTGTTAATAAAGTTATAAAAAGAGAAAAATCTTTTTCAACAGCTATAGGTCATGAGTTTGCTATACCTCATGCAAGAATAGACGGTTTAAAAAAACCGGTTCTTATAGTTGGAAAAAGTGATAACGGAGTTTATTTTCCTTCTCCTGATAATAAACCTGTCAAGGTTATATTTTTAATACTTTCTCCATATTATGACCCTTCAATTCAATTAAATATTCTTGCTAAATTATCAAAACTTATTTCAAATGTAACTTTAAGGAAAAAAATAATAAAAGCTAAAAACATAGATAAAATAGAAGAGATTTTAACTATTTTTGAAGATAATATACCTATTAATTGAAGAGATTAATAAAAAAATAAATGTATAATCCTCGATATTTAAAAAATATTTTGTATAACTTAATAAAAATATTGATTATTTAGATAAAATTTTGCTATTCTTATTTTATGATATACTTTCTTGTCTCAATAATAATTTTTCTTATTGTAATTCTTTACATTGTTTTGAATAGACTTTACAATATAAAGCTTTTGTATCAGGATAAAAAACAAAGGGAACCGGATTTTAAAAAAGTATGGCGAAAGTTTGAAGAACTTTTAACTGATATAAAAGCAATTCATAATTATGGAATGAGTGGAGTTCCTATTGGTGAGGAGGGTGAGTTTTATAAACTTTCTCTGGATAAAGCATGTGATATTGTAGATTCTCAGCGTGGAAGTATTATGATATATTCTAGAAATGAAGATGCTCTTATAATAAAGGCGGCAAGAGGTATTTCTCCTTTCCTTGTTGAGAAAGTAAAACTAAAACCAGGAGAAGGCATAGCGGGAAGAGCATTTGAAAAAGGTGAGGTTATATTTGTTACAAATCCTGAAAAAAATCCTGATTATGATAAGTTTATGGGATATGATGAACAGACAGAGCCATTTGTGGCAATTCCTTTAAAAAACCAGGGTAATAGTGTTGGTGTTTTAAATGTTCATCTTCCAAAAAATAAAACTTCTTTTTCAGATCTTGAGTTGAAGTTTTTAACAATTCTTGCAGATGAAATTTCAGTAATGATTGAAAATATAAATTTATATCAGAGTATTGAAAAGTTTTATCTTGAACTTGTTGAAACTCTTGCCAAGATTATTGATGCCAAGGATTCATATACTGGAGATCATGCTGCAAGAGCAAGAGAAAGAGCATTGAAGCTTGCAAAAAAACTTAATGTTCCGGAAAAAATGGTTAAAAATATAGAGTATGCAGCTCTTTTACATGATATTGGCAAAATAGGAATAGATGAAAAAATTATAACTAAACCTGGTAAACTTACAGAGGAAGAGTATGCTATAATGAAACGGCATCCTGAAATAGCATATGAGATACTTTCTCCAATTGAATTTTTATCACCTGTTGCAAGAATAGTTTTATATCATCATGAATGGTATAATGGAATGGGTTACCCACAAGGGCTTAAAGGGGATGAAATCCCTCTTGGTTCAAGAATAGTCAGTGTAATAGATGCATGGGATGCAATGATTTCAGATAGACCCTATAGAAAGGCTTTATCAAAAGAACAAGCTATTGATGAGCTAAAGAAGGGTGCTGGTAAACAATTTGATCCTAAGGTTGTTGAGGCTTTTATAGAGTTAATTGAGGAAGAAGAACTTAGCAGGTGAGAATGTGCTTTATATTGTAGCAACTCCAATAGGTAATCTTAAAGATATCACAATAAGAGCGCTTGAAGTACTTAAGGAATCTGATTGTATATTTTGTGAAGATACAAGAAGAACATTAAACCTTTTAAATCATTATAATATAAAAAAACCATTATTTAGATATTCAGATCATATTCTTCAAACAGCAGAAAAAATAATAAAACTTGTAGAAGAAGGTAAAAAAGTTTGTCTTGTTTCTGATGGAGGTATTCCAAATATATCTGATCCTGGAATTGTTGTTATAAAAAAAGCCATTGAGAGAAATATAAAAATAGAAGTGATTGGTGGAGTGAGTGCTGTTACAAATGCAGTAAGTTTAAGTGGCTATGATGGAAGTGGTTTTGTTTTTCTCGGATTTCTTGAAAGAAGCAGAAAAAGAATATTAAAAACATTGACTGAAGCTTTTTTGCTTAATTTACCTGTTGTGATTTATGAGTCTCCGAATAGAATTGTAGATTTTCTTGAAATTATTAAAGAAGAGTTTCCTGATACTAATGTTGTTATAGCAAGGGAGATGACAAAGATTTATGAAGAGTGGATAAGAGGAAATGTTGATGATGTTTTGAGTAATTTAAAAAAAAGAGAAAATATTAAAGGAGAAATTACTGTTATTTTAAAGATAGATATAAAAAATAAGAAAGAAGAGATAAAAAGTATTGGGTTTGTATGTACCGCAAATACTTGTAGAAGTCCAATGGCGGAATATTATACAAAAAAAATTGTGCAGGAGAAAAATCTTAAAATAAATATAAGTTCGCGAGGAATATATGCTTTAGAAGAGGAGATGTGTAGTGAAGCAAAAGAAGTTTTGAAAAGAAATGGAATAGTGGTGGATAATCATATATCAAAACAACTTGATAGAAATTTTATGGAAAATAATGATCTTATCCTGGTTATGACAAAGAAACATAAGGAAATAATAACTGCATTTTTTCCTGAATATAAAAATAAAGTTTTCACACTACTTGAATATGCAGGTTATGGTAGTGGAGATATTTATGATCCGTATGGTAAAAGTTATTATGAATATGAACTTGCTTTTAGAAATATTAAAAAATCTATTGATAAAATAATTGAGTTAATTCAAAAAAAGAGTTAAAATAATAATAGGAATAATTTGAAGGAGGTTTTTATGTATGAAGAGATAAAAAAAATTGATAGTGAAATTTATAGTGCTATAAGGGGAGAGTTTTTAAGACAGCAAAATAAACTTGAACTAATAGCATCTGAAAATTATACCTCAAAAGCGGTTTTAGAAGCACTTGGAAGTGTTTTAACAAATAAATATGCTGAAGGGTACCCTGGTAAAAGATATTATGGAGGGTGCGAGTGGGTAGATATTGTTGAAACTCTTGCTATAAAAAGAGCAAAAGAACTTTTTAAAGCAGAACATGCAAATGTTCAACCTCACAGTGGTACTCAGGCTAATATAACAGCTTATCTTTCACTTATAGAACCTGGAGATACAGTAATAGGTTTAAACCTTTCTCATGGAGGACATTTATCTCATGGGCATCCATTAAACTTTTCAGGAAGATACTTTAAAATAGTTAATATAAATGTGAATAAAGAAACAGAGTTAATTGATTATGAGGAAATGGAAAAAACGATTGAAAAAGAAAGACCGAAACTTATTATGGCAGGTGCTTCAAATTATTCCAGAGTTTGGGATTGGAAAAGAATAAAAAAGATGGCTGATGATTGGAAGTGTTACTTTGTTTGTGATATAGCTCATTATGCAGGACTTATTGCTGCAGGAATATATCCTTCTCCGGTTGAATATGCAGATGTCGTTACAACAACAACTCATAAAACTTTAAGAGGTCCACGGGGTGGTTTAATACTTTCTAAGAAGGTTTATGCTAAATCAATAGATAGAACTAACTTTCCGGGTAATCAAGGTGGTCCATTGATGCATGTAATTGCTGCAAAAGCGGTTTGTTTTTATGAAGCATTAAAACCAGAGTTTGTGGAGTATCAAAAACAGGTTGTTGCAAATGCCAGAAAACTTGCAAAAGAGCTTGAACTAAGAGGATATAGAATAGTAAGTGGTGGAACAGATTGCCATCTTTTCTCAGTTGACCTTAGAAGTAAGAATATTACTGGTAAAGAGGCTGAAATTGTACTTGATAAAGCTGGTATTACAGTAAATAAAAATACAATTCCTTATGATCCCCAACCACCACTTATTACAAGTGGTATAAGAGTAGGAACTCCTGCAATAACAACAAGAGGTATGAAAGAAAAAGAAATGGAGGAGATAGCGCAATATATTGATGATGCTATAATACACAGAGATAATGATAGTTATTTGAAATCTATTGAAGAGAATGTAAAAAAATTGACATCACGGTTTCCAATTTATATTGATTTTTAAATAAAATATAGTTATGGCTTCAAAAATTTTAATAGTTGATGATGATGCACATTTAAGAGAAACACTTCATGATCTTCTTGAAATGGAAGGATATGAGGTTTATGAAGCTTCAAGTGGTTCTGAAGCAATGAGTATGGTTGCTTCAGACTTTTATCATATTATATTAATGGACTTTAACCTGACAGATAAAACAGGAATAGAAGTTATAAAGGACATAAGAAAATTAAATCAGGATAGTCAAATACTTATGATGACAGCACATGCTTCTCTTGATACAGCTGTTAAAGCAATTCAGGAATCAGTTTATGATTTTTTAATAAAACCAGTAGATTTTAATTATCTTAAAAATGCAATAAGAAGAGCTGAAGATAAACTGAGGCTTGAACAGGAAAATCAAAGGCTTCTTGCTGTATTAAAAGAGCAAAATAAAGAACTGGACAGATTGAATAATATGAAGTCAAAATTTCTTTCGATGGCAAGCCATGATCTTTCAAATGCTCTTATGACTCTTCAAATAAGCTTTGAGATGCTTGCTGCTTCAATAAAAAATCCAACAGAAGATCAGAAAAAGAAAATGGATTTCATAACAACAAGTATTCAACAAATAAACAGACTTGTAGGAGATCTTGTGGATTGGGCTTCAATTGAGCAAGGAAAGTTCAGACTTGAGAAAAATTATTTTGAGATGGATAAACTTATTGAAGAAATCATTGTTGGACCAAAGGCAAGAGCTCTTCAGAAAAATATAGAAGTAAGTATTGAAGTAATTCCTGATGAGCTTAAAATGGTATGTGCTGATAAAAGAAGAATAACTCAGGTTATTTTAAATCTTTTAGAAAATGCAATAAGACATACTCCTCGTGGTGGTAAAATAAAGGTTAGGGTTGAAAAAGTGCAGGATGAGGATGCTGTATGTGTAAGTGTAATTGATACTGGGGAAGGTATACCTCCAGATGTTTTACAGAATCTTTTCCAGAGTTTTTATCAGCCACCGGGTTCAAAAGCAGGCCATGGAAGATTAGGTCTGGGACTTTCTATATCAAAAGAGATAGTACAGGCACATAATGGTAGAATATGGGTTGAGTCAGAAGGAGTTGGGAAAGGATCTAGTTTTAAATTTGTTATTCCATTTGCTAAGGAAGGAGAGATAGAGAAACAAGAAATTAAATAGGAGGTTTTATGGCTAAAGTGGTAACAGTACTTATAGCGGATGATCAGACATTATTTAGAGAAGGACTTAAAGATTTACTTGAAGATGAAAAAGGTATAAAAGTTGTTGGAGAAGCAAAAACAGGTCCTGAAGCAATAGAGCTTGTAAAAAAACTAAAACCAGATGTGGTTTTGATGGATATAAAAATACCCGAGGTAGATGGGATTTCGGCAACTAAAATAATAAGAGAAAAGTTTCCTGAAACAAATGTTATAATTCTTTCAAGTTATGAAGATGAAGCACATATAACAGAAGCAATTAGTGCAGGAGCAAATGGGTATCTATCAAAAATGCTTCCTGCAAGTGAGCTGGTAAATGCTTTAAAAACATTTACAAGCGAATCTGTTATGATACCTCAACCTATAATGAATAAACTTATAAATGGTTTAAGACAGGGAATCAATAAAGACTCTCCTGAAGCTTTGACAGCTACAGAGATGAAAGTTATGGCACTTCTTGGTAAGGGTAAATCAAATAAAGAGATAGCGAGTGAGCTTAAATGCAGTGTGAAAACTGTGAAAAATCACTTAAATAGCATTTTTAATAAACTTGGAGTTTCAAACAGAACTGAAGCTGTGGTTAAGGCAATAGAAAAAGGGTTAATTTCACCTGAAAATCAATAAAAAGGTATTGAAAATTTAACATTTTACTGCTATAAAATAAATATGAGGCTTTTTTATAAAAGAAAATCACAAACAACAGTAGAATATCTTCTTTTACTTGCTTTTATTGCTGGTGGAGCTATAATGGCTGGAATACTTTTTTATAAAAAGATAATAGGATTGTTTTTTACTATTGTAGGTTTAATACTTGGAGCTGGGACTCCTCAATGAGGAGGATGAGTAATATTATGAAAAGAAAAGCTCAACTTTTGTTGCCGTCTGTTCTTGTTATACCTTCTCTTTTAATATTTATATATCTTTTATATGAAACAACAAAGCTTTCAAGAGAAAAGATAAGAACACAGTTTGCTCTTGATACTGCTGTTTTTGTTCAGATGCAAGATTATACAAACTTTCTAAATAGAACAGCTTATGTAAATGGGGCTTTCCCATATAGGATATTTAAAGAAGAGTGGGATTGTAAAGCTCATGATCAGTTTCTTCAGCGAACAGATGAGACTGGTATGGTATGTCCATTTCAGATGTTTTGGGAGGTTGGGGCTTTTCCTAAATGGGTTAATGATGTTATAGGAACAGATCCTGTTGGAACATATTTTGATAGATCAGATAAGTGGGAGATAAAATTTAACGATCAACCAACCGAACTTGTTGAAAATCCAAGACAATCACAGCTTAACAGTTCAAATCCTAATTTTGGGGATGAGTTAATATTTATAAATCCAAAACAAGCACAAAAGATATATATTTTCTGGGACCCATCTTTAAATTATTATAAATTTTATGCACAGGTATATCTTACTCTTGGAACAATTGAAGAATCTCAATTTGCAGTTTTTCAAAGACTTACAGAAAGAGTAAATTTTTTTAGAAAAGCGATATATCTAAATGCTCCGGATCAAACCTGTTTAAATACTCCTCAGCATTGTGGAGATGATGCTTTACAGGGAACTGGTTTTCAAGTAAAATGGGTAAGGAATAATCAGGTTAAGATACATTATATAAAGAGGATGAAATGGTGGGCTAAGTTTTATGTTGGAGGTCTTCCACCATATGAAATAGCCAAAACTGATCCACCTGTAGAGTTCCCTGACCCAGGGCTTTTTCAGCTTGCTACTGTGGATCCTGGTGAGTTAAGAAAGCTTGGGTTTGGATATGGTTATGAGTTTTATAAGCCTGTGGAACCAGGAAAAAATTATTTTAATATTGATTTTTATTCAAAAGGATGGGGTGAGTGTGCTGACAGATCCAAGCCATGCGTTCATGCAAAAATCACATCCCAGTGCCCTGATCTTTTAGGAACAGGAATGAATAACTGTGTATGGCCTAATCCTACACCAAAATATCAGACAAGGCTTTATCCATAAGGTGTTAGAATGTGTGGATATGTAGAGGTAGGGAGGAAAAGGTAGAGATTGAGGTTAAAATAAAGTAAAGATTGAGTAAAAGATGAAAATTGAGGTAAAATTAAGGTTGAGTGAGAGAAAGAGGTAGGGAAAATTTTTAACGAAATTTTAATTTTAGGTTGTTAAAGGAAGATGAATATTAATAAATTTAGAAATAGAAAATCACAGGCGATGACTGAGGTTGTTCTTCTTTTTCCTATTTTTATGATTGTTTTCTTTTTTGTAGCAAAAATATTTGCTCTTCTTGTTTTAATTCAAAAAATGGAAGTAGCAGCGTATTATGCTGGAAGACGCTGGCAGCTTGAGTCTCACCTTTATAGTGGTTATGCTTCAGGTTGGGATGAAACATTTTTAAAACAGAATATAAAAGAAAAGGTAGCAGAGTATATTGGATTTAATAATGCTGGAATAAGAAGGTTTTTAAATCTTAAGGATAACGGACTTGAACTTGAAATAACAAGAACGCAAGTCTGGAATATTGTAAGTATAAAGGTTTATACAAATCCTGCTGGAATAAAGCTTCTTTGTAAATATCCTAAACAGGCGGTGTGTGTTGAGAGGTTTCAAAATAAATATTGTGAAACAGGTTATGATTTCATATGTACATCTGGAAAAGCTTTAGAGGTTATTAAATATGTTCCTAATAGAGATAGACCAATAGCATTTGTCCTGCCCGGGCTTAAAGAATAAATTGTATGTTTTATTATAAGTTTAAGCTTTTTATTAGAAAAAACTGGTTATGGTTGTGTATAATTATTCTGGTAATAGCATCTTTTGTTTTACCTCTTTTTTATCTTTCCAGTTTTGATCAGGATACAAGAAGGTATATTATAGGAATAAACATAGCTTCAATGCCATGGGCTGTCTTACAGACAATAATATTTGTTGGTTTTTTGTATCTCTTACATTATGGTGGTTTTGCAAGGTTTCAAAAATCCAGAATTAAAAGCGAAAAGGTTAATGTTAGATTTACTGATATTGTTGGACTTGAGCAAGCAAAGAAAGAAGCGTGGGAAGTGGTGCAGCTTTTAAAGGATAGGCAGAAAGTTAAAAATATTGGAGGAAAAATAATTAAAGGAGTTCTTTTGATAGGACCTCCGGGGTGCGGAAAAACTCTTGTTGCAAAGGCGATTGCTACAGAATCGAACCTTCCGTTTATTTCAGTTTCAGGTTCTGAGTTCGTGGAAATTTTTGTTGGAGTTGGTGCAGCAAGAATGAGAAAGCTTTTTTCACAGGCGAGATACTTGGCGCATGCTTATGGTGGATGTATAATATTTATAGACGAACTTGAAGTTATAGGTAGAAGAAGAATTCTTTATGATGCTTTTGGAGGGGGGGCTGAAACTAACTCAACTCAAAATCAACTGCTTGTTGAAATGGATGGTTTGGGTGATGATAATGCAAATGTGGTTGTTTTTGGAGCGACGAATGCCTTAGAGGAGATTTTAGATGAAGCGCTTTTAAGGCCTGGAAGGTTTGATAGAAAGATATTTATATCAAAACCAAATCTTCAGGAAAGAGAAGAATTGTTTTATCATTATTTATCTAAGGTAAAATATGATCCACTTATTGATATTGGACGTTTAGCAAGAAAAACAGTTAATAAAACTCCAGCAGATATTGAAAATATAGTTAAAGAAGCTGCTCTTATTGCAGCAAGGAAAAATAAATCAGTTATTAGTTATGAAGATATAATTCAAGCTATTGAAAGAATAGAGCTGGGTATTGCTCATAAACTTAATATGACAGATAAGGAAAAGAAGATGACTGCTTATCATGAAGCAGGGCATCTTGTAGTTTTATATCTTTCTCATCCAACAAGGGATGTATTTAAGGTTTCTATTTTAAGTCGAGGACATACTCTGGGAGTTGTTCATTCTATTCCAAAATATGAATTCTATACCCAGGATAAAAATTCTTTGCTTGCAACAATAAGGGTTTTGCTTGGTGGATATATTTCAGAAAAAATTAAATTTAATACCACATCTGATGGAGTTGTATCTGATTTTTCCCAAGCTACCAAAATAGCACATGAAATGGTTTGGAAGTATGGGATGAGTGAAAATGGATATGTAGGAAATTTTAGTATTATTCCTGAAAAAGAGTTAAGTCAAAAATTGATATCAAAACTTAATTATGAAACAAATGAAATAATAAAAAAAGAATATTTGAAAACTGAAGAAATCCTTAAAACTAACTGGAAGATTGTTGAAGAATTTGCTAAACTTCTAATCGAAAAATATGAACTTGAATATGATGAAATAGTGGAAGTTTTTAAAAGAAATGGCATAGAAGGGAAACCTAATTAAAAAGTTATTTAAAATGAGGTAGTAAATATTATTGGGAGATAGGATCTTCGCTGGAGTTTTCTTGTTTTATATCAAATGGTTTTGCCTGATTATATATAGTTGTAAAGTTTCTTATAAAGTGTTGAGCATACCCCTGATATAAAACTATAGCGTTTTCCCAGTTATATGTTTCAGCATTATTTGACCAGTTAAATGATCCTGTTATTACTATGGAGTTATCAAATATAGCATATTTATTATGCATCATTCCTTTATTATAACCATCTGATATTTTTATATCAAAACCATAATTATAAAGGTCCTCTACACTTTTACTTTGAGTTGATTGTAATCTATCTGTAACTATTCTTATTTTTACTCCTCTATTTTTTGCTTTTAATAGAGCATTAACTATTACATCATCTGATATTGAATAAACTGCTATATCTATGGATTTTTGAGAATAATCTATCATTTTTATAATATTTGTTCTTATGCTATTTAAGCTGGTAAGCAAAGCAGTTGGAATATCATTATAAGTAATTAAGCTTTTAGACGTATCCGTTATATCAGTTGCATTCTCCCACATCACTTCAAAATAATTTTTATATTCATCGATATCATTTTTTCTATCTGAAATAACAATATTTTCAAAGTTATTGTTGTTGGCATTTAAAGTAAAATTATAAGATCCTGTTATTAAAATTTTTGAATCTATTATTATTATCTTATTATGCATAACACCATAAAGTCCACCACCTCTTAAAATTTTTACAGGTATTTTAGATTCAATTAATCTTTTTACTGCTTCATCTATCTTTTGAGTCTGAGCCTTTGAATACTCTAGTATCATTCTTACCTTTATACCTCTTTTATAAGCATTTATTATTGCATTGGTGATTTCTATGTTTGTAATAGAATATATTGCAATATCTAAGGTTTTTTGAGAATTATTTATGTTTCTTATTAAGTTTGCTGCTATATCTGTTTCGTTTGAAAAAAGCGCTATATTTGTAAGAAAAGATTTATCTGATTTAACCTCTGGTAGTTCAAAATCATTTAATCTTAATTCAAGATCGTGAGAAGTTAAGTTTATGTTTACTAGAAAAAATAATAAAATTTTAAACACCATAATTAAATTTTAATATATAATTGACTGATGTCAAGTCCAAAAGACCTATTAATTCTATAAACTTATGGCTTTGCTCTACTACTCTAATAAAATTTATTTTCTTTGTTTTATGCTGTTTCTCACTTTTGAAAAAAAGAGTAAAAAGTATTTAACTCAACATCAATCCCAACCTCTATCTTTTCTGTTATCAATACTTTTCATTTCTCGTCTTTGTGAATAGAATAAAAGAGTGTAAGTTTTCAAATAACTCAAAATGCTTACACATTTTAGAAGAGCACGGAGGGAGTGGGATTTGAACCCACGGGACGGTAAAAACCGTCCACCGGTTTTCGAGACCGGCGCTTTAGACCGCTCAGCCATCCCTCCTATAGATGTATGGATGGTTGGAAGTATAGAGAACGGGGAAATTAAAAATATCTATCATAAAAATAGTATATAATTTTTGTTAATTTCCTTAAACTTAATTTATATTTAGGAGATTTTATATTAAGACCAAAAGACTAAACAACTAAATCTCTAAATTTGTATCATATTTTTATGTGGTATTTGAAAAGAAAAGAAGAACTTATTAAACTTGCTTTTAAATACAAAACCCCTCTTTATATTTATGATAGAGAAACACTTAAAAATGAAATTGACAAATATATAAATACATTTAAAAGTTATAATGTAAGATTTTATTATGCCTTTAAAGCAAATTCAAATCCTCAATTGTTAAAAATTATAAAGAATAAAAATTTAGGTGCTGAAATAGTAAGTGAGGGAGAACTTAAACTTGCTTTAAATATTGGATTTAAAAATATAATTTTTTCAGGTGTTGGTAAATCGTTAAGTGAACTTGAATATGCTATTAAAAACAGAATAGATTTTATAAATATTGAGTCATTTGAAGAGTTTGAAGAGATAATTAAAATAGCAAATAAACTTAAAATCCAGACTAATATTTCTGTTAGAATAAATCCCGAGGTGGAAGCGGGAGGCCATAAATATATAAAAACAGCAAAAAAATATTCAAAATTTGGAGTTGATTTTAAAACTGCATTTGAAATATATAAAAAAGCTTTAAAGAATAAATGGTTAAATATAAAAGCTATTCATTTTCATTTAGGCTCACAAATATTCTCAGAAATTCCTTATAAAAAATCTCTTAAAAAGATAGTTAGTTTTTTAAAAGAACTTAAAAGATATAATATTGATATTAGAATAATTGATATAGGTGGTGGGTGGGGAGTGAAGGAAGGAGAGTATTCCCGGGGACATGAAAAACTTTTAAAAGTAATAAAACCTTATCTTAATGAATATGAATTTATTATTGAGCCTGGAAGAAGTATTGTGGCAAGTTGTGGTATTTTATTGACAAAGGTTTTGTACAGAAAAAAAGTTAAAGATAAATATATTGTTATTGTTGATGCTGGTATGAACAACTTAATAAGGACTGCATTATATCACTCGTTTCATCCAATTATTAATCTTTCTAATAATAAACATGAAGTTAAAAGTCTTATTGATATAGCAGGACCGGTCTGTGAGAGTTCTGATTTTTTTGTAATGAATTACAAAATGAGTTTACCAGAGAAAGGGGATATTCTTGCAATTCTTTCAACTGGCGCATATGGTTATGTTATGTCTTCTAATTACAATTTAAGAGGCTTTGCTAAGGAAGTTGTTTTTTGATAATATTATTACCAGTTATTTATTACCTTGTTTATTGAATCTTTTAGTTCTTGATTTTCAGTATCTATATTGATTTCAATAGGTATTTCTTCATCTTTTTCATCAAATATCTTTTTCCTTAGCTCTTCCAATCTGGAATATATTATATCACCAGGGCAGTCAGTTGTTCCAAGGTCTCTATGCCCATAAAATTCTTTTTTATTTATTGAATAAATAGTTTTAAGGTGTTTTGCAAGAATTATTATTGATTTTATAGTTTCATCAGTCAACTTATCGTTTACAGGAGGATGATAATTTCCCATTATTGATATTCCTATATTGTTTGTATTTTCTCCCTTAACATGTGCTCCCACAACAAGAACTGGCCTTCCTTCAAATATATTACCCAAAGGATCTATTAAAAAGTGATAACCTATATCTATCCATCCCTTAGCATTTTGATGATAATCCTGTATAAACTGAACTTCTGAAAAAGAATCTTCAATTGTTGTTGGATAGTGTGCTGCGGTATTATGAATTGTAATTTTAATGGGTAAATGTTTTGTATATGTGTCAGTTGGTTTATTTGCTTTCCATTCTTCTCGTCTTATTAATTTAAAAGGAAGTGGTTCAGCAAGTGATAATGATTTATCTTCTTTTAAACTTTCCTCTTGTTTTTTTTTACTTATGTTGTCTATTTTTATTTCATATATTTTTATGTTAAAATTTTCTACTTTCACACCCATGTTTATAACAACTAATTTGAAATTATTTATCTTTCTATTCAGGTCAAATCTTGCCCAGAATCTTCCATTCGGATATATTTTAAGAATCCCTGGATATATCTCGTATTTTACTTTCTCAACATTGTTTTTACTTTCTTTTTCTACTTCTTCATCCAATTTGGCCCATAATTCAAATTTAATATTTGGATCATTCACTTTTCCATGCATAAAAACCCTATTAAAGTTTTCATCAATCTCTTGTGAAATAGGAGTTTCAAACAAAATATATGTTTTCTCATCCACAGATATAGTGTGTGAAATAGGGTATTCTATATCTTTGAATTTAATATTTTCCTTATTATCAGAAGCAAAAAGTAAACTTATCTGACAAAAATAAAACACCAATACTGCTTTTAGCATCTTTTTCCTCCTTCTAATAATATTTTACTTTATTAAATCAAAGATTGAAGTTTCTCATGGTTCTTGATAAAAAAACCAAAAGTCCCTTGACATGTCAACTACTATTCTATTTTTAGTAACTATGGCGATTATATCTTTTTGATAAAAAAACTTTTCTAACTGTTTAAGAAAAGAATAAATTTCATTCATTATTTTTTATTTTAAAAGATATTTAACTGAAATCCCAAAAACAAAAATATTTCTGTTAATTTTTGAAGGTTCAATTATATGAGGTAATGGATTTGTATCAAAATTTTTTATTCTTTCATATCTGAAAAGGGGAGTGAAAACAATATTTTTGTTTTTAAAATAATAACTTAGCTCATTATAAATTATTTTTGTCTTATTCTCTGAATTAACATAAAAATTGATATTTCTGTTTTTATATGGTTGCACAACATATCCTGAATTTATTTTTAATTTATCTTTCTTAAAAACTTTTTCATATTCAAATTCAAATCCTGACGAATCTCTTCCATAAGGATACCCGATGGAAAACCCTTTATAACTATAACCTTCATAAAAATAGATATGATGAAGATAAGCAAGTTGATGAATTTTTGTCCACCTAAAATTAACTATGTTATTATTTTTTTCTATTTCAACTGATATCCTGTAAGAATGAGCTAAAATCTTTATAAATGGAAATCCTATTTTTCCTTTATCTTCTTTTTGCCATGCTGCTGTCATATCAGTTCCAATATCCTGAAAAAATAATCTGAATTTTTCTATAGAAAAGTACTCTGATAAATCAAATCTTAAACCATATCCTGCAAAACTATCGGTATCATACTTAGAATAACTTAAATTATCATCACTCCCTGAAATTACCTTAAAATAATCTGTGATATTATATCCCGGTCTATTTTTTCCTCCGTAGAGTGAATATCTGTAAAGATCTAACTTAAAAACTTTAAATGGAGAATAAGAAAACCCAAGATAAAGTAACTTTGGATTTGATTGATCAACCCTTTCTTCATTAAGCCATCCATGAAAAATATCCAAAAAAAATTTTTTATGAAGCTTAAGGTTTAAATCAACCATTAAAAATGGAGGATAATTTTCAGAAAGAATTAAACTTTTCCTCTCACCATCCAAATTTTTTATCATCTTTCCAAAGCTAAGGTTAAAGAACTTTGTAGTATAATTAAAATAAAGTTTATTTAAATCAATCTTTTTTATTTGTGAATTATAAATTTCTCTAAATTCATAATCTAATTTAAAGTTACTTTTTAAATTAAAATAACCTCTTTGATAAAAAAACAGGTTTAGACCTTTTTTAAATTTTGAACCTTCCGTTTCTTTAAGATAAACTGTTTCATTTGAATAAAAGGATCGTATCTCAATTTCGTTTAGAAGACAATAATTATTTTTAAATGGTATAAGAAGAAATAATAGCAAAAATGTTTTTTTAAAAACTTTATTGTAATCTTTTTTATCATCAAATTTAATGTAACCAATTTTACATTTCATTGTTAAAGGATATTTTATAAAATATTTATATGCGAAAGGATTTACTTTTTATCTTAAGTTTTATTTTTTCAGTAATTATAAATATAATTTTTTGCCATTTACCAGTTTTAAAAAATTTTCTTTATGATAATCCTTTCTCTCAAAAACATAGAATTCATAGAAAATCAGCAGTTAGAATTGGAGGACTTGTTTTGGTTATTACAATTATTATTTTCTCTCAATTTACTACAATTAAAGATCGTCAAATTATATGGTTTGGATTTTTGTTTTTTCTTATTGGTTTTTTTGAAGATTTAACATCTTTAATATCACCTAAAATAAGACTTTTAATAAGTTTTTTAGTTGTTTTTATTTATATTCTTTTAAATCCGATATTTATTGTTAGTGATATTGGTATTAGGCTTAACTACTATACCGCATTAGTTTTTACTGTATTTGCGATAGTTGGGATTATAAATTCA
>FWWL01001477.1_pt1 | contig 55766 bp, 65 predicted proteins | sample 2228331 | NCBI WGS metagenome assembly FWWL01 (sample SAMEA103939775, study PRJEB20133) | metagenome | reverse complement strand
CGGCCGGCAGGGCCTTCCTCATGCCGCGGCCGGCGCCGGAGAGCCGGCGCGGACGATCGGTTGGCGGCCGGCCTCGGCGGTCCGGCCTCAGCGGGCCGTGCGGCCGCGCTGTGCTTAGGGCGTCGTCGGGAGCGTTCCGAGGAATCCGACCAGCGCCGACTGCTGCGCGCGCGGCAGCCGGCCGTAGGTCTTCAGCAGCTCCAGCGCGCCGGGCGCGCCCAGCAGGTCGGCGAGCTCGTCGGTGAGGCCGCTCGCGGCAGCGTCGGTCCCGAACAGCTCGGACACGGGGACCTGCAGAAAGGCGGCGATCTCGGCCAGCTTCGAGGCGCTCACCCGGTTGGCGCCGCTCTCGTACTTCTGGATCTGCTGGAAGGTGAGGCCGACCGCCTCGGCGAGCGCCTGCTGGCTGACGCCGCGCGCCTTGCGGGTCAGGCGGATGCGGGCGCCGACGGCCATGTCGACGGGGTGGCGTTGGGTCTCGGGTTTCAGGGCCATGGTCTCACATCGGGATTGGGCGCGCAGGGCGCGCAAGTGTCCGGCCAACGGCGTAGCCGTTGTGGGGCAAGGTCACCAGAGGGCCTTGAGGTCGCGGACGGCGGTGTGGAGCAGGCCGTAGATGACCGGGAAGTCCTGCACGAACAGCTCCGCCATCACCACCTCGAACTTCAGCAGCACGCCTTCGCGCGTGGTCGCCGTGGACAGGGGCAGGCTAGGGGCGAGCGCCTCGCGTTCGGCGTGCAGCTGGTCGAGCCGGGCGTCGATGGCTCGCAGGGGCGCGGCCCGCGGTCCCGCCGCCAGGGCGACGCCCGCGGGCGAGAGGTCCTGGCGCCGCATCAGCTCGGCCTCGATGTCACCCCAGCGTTCGAGGAGCCGCATGGTTTCCGCCTTGTTCGCGAGCCAGGTCCGGCAGAGGGCGACGGAGTCCGCGTCGGCCGGAGCGGGGAGGCCGGACGCCGCGAGCCCGGCGGCCGGGGCGCCGAGCACGGCCCGGCGCGACAGGCGGGGCGGGCGGGCGTCGGGATCGTCGATCATCTCGCGTCCTCGAGGTTCAGCGATCGCGGTCACGGACGAGGGTCAGATAGGCCTCGGCCGCGGCGAGCGCGGGCTGTGGGTCCGGCAGCGGCCAGGTCAGGAGCGCCGGATAGCGAAATGCCTGGGCGTGGTGCGGACGGCTGAGCTGGCGGATGACGCCGCCGACCGTTCTGGCGCCGGGGACCTCGAAGCCGGCGTCCGGCAGCGTCACGCGCCAGGCCCAGTCGAGGTCGTGGCCCAGCCACATCAGGCGCTCGTCGTCCCAGCCCTTGCGAGCGGCGACACTCTTCAGGGCGAGCTCCATTCCGTGACCCAGCAGGCCATAGAAGGGCAGCCGCACCTGTTCGAAATCGGGCGCAGCCAGGACGCCGCGCGCCGCCAAGATATAGGCTTCGCCCAGCCCGAGGTAGCGGGCCGCCCGTGTGTTGATTTGTGGCGTCATCGCCAGTCTCGCGTCATGGGGCCGCCGCTCAGCGCGGGGTGTAGATGCGCCATGGGCCGGCGCAGTGCTGGCGAATGAACTCGCCGATGTGGTCCAGGGCGACCAGCTCGTCGTCGTCGCCGTTGTTCTTCATGATCCAGCGGAGGTAGCCGAACTTGGCCCGGATCGCCGGTTCGTCGGTCGATGGCGTGAGCAGGATCAGCCGGTCCAGGTCGTCCACGCGCCGGAAGAGCCGGTCGCGGGGACCTTCGGGGTTTTCGGGCAGGCTCCAGGCCAGGTCCATGGCGGCGTAGGCCTCGGCGACCCAGCGGTCGAAAGGGTGGAGCAGCGCGCCGGCATCCGCAGCGGGCAGGAGGGGCGCGGCCGAGGCGCCGGCGAGGACAGAGCGGCGGCTGAGTTCAGGTGAGCTGCCCTTGACCCTAGGCATGATCGCGCGCCTCCTCGCTTGCAGCTTCTCCGCTGCCGCTGGCCTTTCATGGAATCTCGCCTACAATTCGGAGGATTTCGCCGAGAAAGTCAACGGAAATCCGCAAGTAGTCGGAGAATTTCGCTGACATGATCGTTCCCGCCCAGATTAGGATGGCTAGGGCGGCGCTCGGCATCAGCGTGCGTGAGCTCGCATCACGCACCGGCGTGGCCGACTCGACCATCCTTCGGTTCGAAACGAACAAGGGCGGCTTACAGGCGGGAACGAGGGATCGGCTTCAGGCCCAGTTGGAAGCTGACGGCATCGTGTTCCTCTCGCCTGAGGACGGATTCGGCCCGGGCGTTCGCCTGCGGGCGCCAAACAGCACAGCTTGACCTGAAAATCCGCTACGCCGCTGAAGGCGTCCGCCCCAGGGCAGGGCTGTGTGCATGGCGTTCGGCGGCCTGTCCGGTGACCTCTTGGCGGGGCTGGATATGTCCTTAGGCGCTTGCGTATCGGTGGCTGGGCGAATGCTGCAAGTCGTGAGGTCGTGCTCATGCCGCGGGCTGGGCTGGGCAGACGTCGTGGGGACGGCGCGTCCGGCCGTGGGGGCCATCGGCGCTTCTGGACACCGGTGGGCGCGGGGTGTGGCTCCGGGTGTCGGCTCGGCCTGCGCGGCCTCTCGTTGGCGCAAGGGGTTCAAGGGCCGGCGGGCGGCGCAACGGCGTCCGTCGGCTTTCTTCCCCTGGGCTGACGCCCATTCCTCGCGAACCAAGAAAGCCGCCGGTCGCCGTCCTCCGCTGACGCTGCGGGCCTTCGGCTGCGCCGCCCGGCGGCCCTCGACTCCAGGTCCGCCATCGAGGCCGCGGCAGGCGCGGTCCGAAACCCAAGGAGACTTCCCATGGCGACCATCGGCACCTTCATGAAGAGCGGCGACGGCAGCTACAACGGCTCGATCCGGACCCTCAGCCTCAACGTCAAGCAGGCCCAGCTGAAGCCCGTCAGCAAGGAGAGCGAGAACGCCCCGGACTTCCGCATCTTCGCCGCCGGCACCGAGTTCGGGGCGGCCTGGAAGAAGACCAGCCGCGAGAACCGCGACTACCTCTCGGTCAAGCTCGACGACCCCAGCTTCCCGGCGCCGATCTACGCCAACCTGGTGGACGCGGAGGAGGGCTACAGCCTGGTCTGGTCCCGCAACACCCGTCCGGCGAACTGAGGCCTCAGGCGGCGGCGCTTCCGGGCGCCGCCGCCGATCTCGATCGCGGTTGCGGGTATGTATGGACCTAAGGGCATTGTGAGCGGCATTCGCCCGGTCTGAAATGGAGAGGACATGACCGCAAAACCGCCTTCCCCTGCGCCTGCCCGTGGCGGCGCCTCGGGGCGTCTCACGGCTCCCGCGCTGACGTCTGCCGGCGCGGGCGAAAAGCGCACCTACAAAGGCGGGGTCACGACGCTCGGCAAGTCGAAGGCCGTTCGGCTCGAAGAAAGGTTCTTCGTCGACCACCCGGAGTTCGGACGGAGCGCTCGGCTCGAGGTGCGGGCGATCGCGCCCGGCTGTGTGCTGATGGCGGTGGAGGGGGCGAGGGCGGTCGGCCAGACCCCCGACGGCCTCGACCCGCTGGTCGGGGCATTTCTTGCATTCATGGGGCGCGGACCTGAAGGCAAACCCGCACAGGGTCCGGCCGCTTGAGCTGTCCCCTGTCGTCGCGCTGGTGGAGGGCGTGACGCCCTTGCGCGACGACGAGGACGTTCCGGCCGATTCCGCACTTTGACCAAGGGGGCGGCGCCAGTGCCGGGCCGTGGGACGCTGCTGGCGACCCGGGAAGTCGGCCGTGCATCGAGTCGAGACATGGATCCGCACCATGCAGGTTGCGGAGAATGAGGTCTATATTCTCCGCACATCATGCGGAAAATATGGTTGCCCTCCGCGCATATGCGTGTAGGATAAACTCCGCGATGGATGCGGAGAATGGCTATCACATATATCCACGAACTCAAGGCTTGGCCGCAGTTCCGATGGCGTGACGAAGCCCTTGCAGCAAAGCTGGCGGCGGTTCGGCATCATCAAGGCCGCCTGATTGGCAGGATGGAAGCTCTGGGCTTCAAACTGCGGGCAGAGGCAATTCTCCCTTCGCTGACCGAAGAGGTCATCAAGTCCAGCGAGATCGAGGGTGAGACCCTCGACCCCACGGCGGTCCGCTCCTCCATCGCGCGTCGCTTGGGCATGGAGGCTGGCGGCCTAGAACCCATGGACCGCAGCGTCGAGGGGGTTGTGACGCTGATGGTTGACGCCACGCAGGGCTTCGATCTCCCCCTCACCGAAGATCGCTTGTTCGGATGGCATGCTGAACTGTTCCCGACCGGGCGCAGCGGCTTGAGCAAGATCGACGTGGCGCGTTGGCGGACAGACAGGGACGGCCCGATGCAGGTCAGGTCTGGCTACGCGGGCAGAGAGCGTGTCCACTTCGAAGCCCCCGCCGCCGCGAACCTGGCGGGCGAGATGCAGCGGTTCCTGGAGTGGTTCAACGCCAAGAGTGGGCTCGATCCGGTGCTCGAAGCCGCCATTGCTCACCTGTGGTTCGTGACGGTCCACCCCTTTGGGGACGGCAACGGCCGTATTGCGCGCGCGATTGCCGATATGGCGCTTGCGCGCTCGGAAAGGACACCCTGGCGCTTCTACAGCATGTCGAGCCAGATCAGGGCGGAACGGGCGGACTACTACGACATCCTTGAGAGGACTCAGAAGGGCGACCTCGACATCACCGCATGGCTCGACTGGTTTCTCCGTTGCCTCGACCGCGCGTTCGACCGGGCCGAGGAGACGCTTGCAGCGGTGATGGCGAAGGCTCAGTTCTGGGAAGAGAATGGCGCCGGCAATTTCAACGATCGCCAGCGCCTGATCATGAACCGGCTGCTGGACGGCTTCGAAGGCAAGCTGACGTCGACGAAGTACGCCGTCATCGCCAAGTGCTCCCAGGACACCGCCTCCCGCGACATCGATGACCTCATCCGGCAAGGCGTCTTGGTGAAGGACCCTGGCGGCGGCCGCAGCACGAGTTACGCGCTCATCGAGGTCGGGCGCCGGCACGTCCTCGCCTTCCCGGATCGGGCGTATCGCGTCGACCCAACGCGCGGGGCGATCTTTTGGGGCGAGCACAATGGCGTGCGCGTGCGCTGCATCATCAGCCGCGAGGCGCTCGATGATCACTTCTCGGAACGCGATACGCTGCGCCCCGAGGCTGCCTTCATGAAGCACCGCACCGAGATTGAAGCGCTGGCCAGCCAGAAGTACGCGCTCGGCCAGTGGGAGCCGGACGGCGGCATCGTGATCCGAACCCTGGATTCTGTGTTCGATCGAGATGTACGGAAGACCTGAGGCCGGCTTCGCTGGGCCCCCGGTGCGCATGCGCAGGCAGAGTTCTCGGGCGTGGCCTCGCCGCTACCCGTCGAAGAGGCCTGCGAATTCCGCGTCCGCGTAGTGGCGGACCTTGCCGGCCAGCAGCGGGTCGCGCCCGGGGCGCAGCACGAGCATCATGTGGTCGGGGAGCCGGATGACTTCGTCGGGCGTCAGCAGGTCGCGACGCACCCGCTGTTCGCTCCAGGACTCGCCGTCGCCCGAAGAGCTCGAGCCGCCCTTCAGCGACGTGGTGGAGCCGGAGTTCATCGACGTGCCGTGGGCGATGAAGGTCTCGGTGGTGACGCCGAGCGTGCGCGAGACCCACTGGGCGGTGTCGATGTCCGCGACGTTGAACACCTGGGTGACGGCGGCATTGGCGAGGAAGGTCCCGTGGCGCTCGCCGTACAGCGCCTTCAGCTGGTGCAGGTCCTGCAAGATCGCCCAGAGCTGCACGCCATAGCCCGCCATCAGGCCATAGGCCTGGGCGAGCGGCTCCAGGCGTCCCAGCGTCGCGAACTCGTCCAGCAGGAAGAGGACCGGGGAGGGCTTCGCGCCGCCGCGCGTGGGGCTGCGGGCCAGGCTGTGCAGGGCCTGAGCGACGAGCAGGCGCAGCCAGCGGGCATGCGTGCCGAGCCGGTCGGGCGGCAGCACCAGGAAGACGCTGGCGCGCTGGTCGCGGAGGTCCTCGAAGGCGAAGTCCGCGCGCGCCAGGCTGTCGGTGATCCGGCGGCTGTCGAGGAAGTGCGTATGGCGCTGCGCGGCGGAGAGCACGCCGGTGGCCTCCCGGTCCGCCTTGCCGAGATGCCGGTTGGCGGCGCGGGCGACGAGGCCGTCGGCCGCAGGGCTGGCCTGCATGGCCTTCAGGGTGGCGGCGAAGCGGGCGGGCGCCGCCGTCAGCAGGTCACGCACCGCCGCCAGCGTAGGGCCCTCCGGGGGCGGGTGCGTGACAATGTGCATGATCACGCCGCCGATCAGCGCCTTGGCTTCTTCGTTCCAGTGCGCCTCGCTCACCTGCTCCGGCGGATCGTAGACCAGCGCTTCGGCGATCAGCGCGGCGTCTTCGGCCAGGTCGAGGCCGAACGGGTCCAGGCCGGCGAGGGGATTGTAGCTCGTGGTCGGCTGGCCCGACGCTTCGAAAGGATCGAGCACATGCACAGGCCCGAAACGCGCCCGTGCGCGCGCCGCGATGCGCGCGTTCTCGCCCTTCGGATCGACGCAGAGGATCGCGCACTCGGAGAGCAGCAGGTTGGGAAGGACGACGCCGACGCCCTTGCCCGATCGGGTCGGCGCGAAGGTCAGCAGGTGGCCGGGCCCGTCGTAGCGCATCAGCCAGCCGCCGGCGGCGCGGCCGATGATGAGGCCATCGGGTCCGCCGAGCGCGCCGCGGGCGCGCCGCTCGTCCGCGAATTGCGCGCTGCCGTGGGTGGTCACCGGGCCCGAGGGGCCGTAGCGGCCCAACCAAAGCAGGTATCCCCACGCGCCGCCCGCGAGCGTCGCCGCCAGGGGGATCACCCATTCGACGAGCAGATCGGGCAGGCCGAAGTGCTCGCGGACGATCAGGAAGGGCGCGCCCGCGATGACATTGCCCCAGAAGGCGCCCACGAGGGTCGGCCAGATCGCGCCGAGGGCGAGCCTCATCCGGCGTGTTCCGCTTCGCTGGCGAAGGCGCGCTGGCCGCGGCGTCGCCACAGCAGCTTCGCACCCTCACCGTCCGGCGCCCGCAGCCGGTCGGCGAGCTCCAGGAAGGCGCCATAAAGCGCGGCGCGATCATCGGCCGTGAGGTCCACCAAACCGGCCTTGGCGACGAGGCCGCCGAGCTCGATCAGCTGATGGGTGCGTTCACGGCGCTGCACGACCCAGGCCCTCGTGTCTGACCTTGCCTGCGCCGCCTCAAGCCGGTGGCGCGCCGCCGCCATCCGCCGGGCGGCGTTGGCCGCTGCGGCCAGCGCCTCCGCCAGTCCGGCTCTGTCCGTGAAAGAAGCCCGCGCCGGCCCGCCGCCAGGCCTCCCGCGTGGACGCGTCGGCCTTGGCGGCGGCGGCAAGCGCGCCGGCCAGTTCTTCGATCGAAAGGTGATCGGCGCCGGTGGCGATCACCAGCTCGCCGAACTGCGTCACGCGCCGACCCTTGAGCGCCTTGGCGCGCTGCTGCAGGGCCTGAAGTTCGGCGTCGAGGTCGCGCGGTTTCTTCATGACGGACTCCTCCGAAAACATCGGAGGCATGACCCTGCGCGTCCGCGGCTTGGGCGGCCATGGGTAAGCTTACGCATGGCGGTCCCGTCACTCACGGCCGAAGGTCTGAGTGCGCGCTTATACGTCGCTGACGCGACGTGCTCGGGCGGGAGGGATCGCATGGCGATCTACCACTTCTCGGCGAAGGTGATCTCGCGGGCCAAGGGCTCGTCGGCGGTCGCGGCCGCGGCCTATCGGTCAGCGTCGCGGCTGCATGACGAACGTCTGGATCGCGCCCACGACTTCTCAGCCAAGGCCGGCGTCGTGCATTCGGAGGTGATGCTGCCCGAAGGCGCGCCCGAGCGCTGGCGCGACCGCGAGACGCTCTGGAACGAGGTCGAGACGCGGGAAGTCCGCAAGGATGCGCAGCTCGCGAGGGAGGTGGAGTTCGCGTTGCCGCGGGAGCTCTCGCAGCGCGACGGCGTCGAGCTGGCGCGGTCGTTCGTGCAGCGCGAGTTCGTCGGCAAGGGCATGGTCGCGGACCTCAACGTTCACTCGGATGTCGGCGCCGACGGCGAGGCCAAGCCGCATGCGCACGTGATGCTGGCCTTGCGCTCCGCGGGACCGGAGGGTTTCGGCGGCAAGGTCCGCGACTGGAACGCGACCGATCAGCTCATCGCTTGGCGCGAAGCCTGGGCGGACCACGCGAACCGCCGGCTCGCCGAGCTCGGCATCGACGCGCGGATCGATCCCCGCGCGCTGAAGGACCAGGGCATCGATCTGGAGCCGCAGAACAAGATCGGCGCGTCGGGCGCGCGGCGCGAGATCCATGGCGAGGCCGCCGAGCGTGCCGAGGACCATCGCGCGATCGCGCGGCGCAACGGCGAGCGGATCCTGGCCGAGCCGGAGGTCGCGCTGTCGGCCATCACCCACCAGCAGGCGACGTTCACCGAGCATGACCTTGCTCGGTTCGTGCACCGGCACACGGACGGCAAGGCGCAGTTCGACGCTGCGTTGGCGAAGGTCCGGACCAGCGATGAGATCGTGCGGCTCGGCCGAGACGGGCGGGGGCGGGAACGCTTCACCAGTCGCGAGATGCTGCGCGTCGAACGCGGCCTGGAGCGGGATGCGGACACCCTGGCGGAGCGGCCCGGCCACAGGGTGACCGAGCGCGACAAGGACGCGGCGCTGGCGCGCTCCTCCGCCGCTGGGCTCGACCTTTCCACCGCGCAGCGCGACGCGCTCGACCATGTCACGCGTCGGGGCGATCTCGCATTGCTCGTGGGCTACGCAGGTACGGGCAAGAGTGCGCTCCTGGGCGTCGCGCGCGAGGCCTGGGAGGCGCAAGGCTATCATGTACGTGGCGCGGCGTTGTCGGGCATGGCCGCCGAAAGCCTCGAAGGGGGCTCCGGGATCCCATCTCGGACCCTGGCGAGCTTGGAGCATGCGTGGGCGCGGGATCGGGAGACGCTGGGGTCGCGTGACGTGCTGGTGGTGGACGAGGCGGGGCTCGTCGGATCGCGGCAGCTCGCCCGCGTGATGGCGCACGCCCAGGCGGCCGGCGCGAAGGTGGTGATGGTCGGCGATGCCGAGCAACTGCAGGCCATCGAGGCGGGCGCCGCGTTCCGGGCGCTCGCGGAGCGGCATGGCGCCTACGAGCTCACCGAAGTCCGGCGACAGCGGGACGATTGGCAGCGCGATGCGATACGCCAGCTTGCCACCGGCCGGACGGTACAGGCCTTGGCGGCGTATGCTGCTGCGGGCGTCGTGCATGGGCACGAGGATGCCGCGGCTGCGCGGGAGGCCGTGGTCGCAGGCTGGTGGGCGGCCAAGCAGGCGGCGCCCGAGACCTCGCAGGTGATGCTGGCCTACACCCGCGACGATGTCACGGCGCTCAACGGCCTGGCGCGCGAGCGCATGCAGGCGGCTGGCGCGCTCGGGCCGGACCAGCGCGTTGAAACGGCGCGAGGTGCGCGACTGTTCGCCGAGGGAGAGCGGGTCGTCTTCCTGCGCAACGAGCGCGAGCTCGGCGTGAAGAACGGGACGCTGGGAACGGTGGAGCAGCTCGGCGACACACGCATGGGCGTGCGCCTGGACGACGGTCGGCGCGTGGCATTCGACCACAAGGCCTACACGGATCTCGACCACGGCTATGCGACGACGATCCACAAGTCGCAGGGAGTGACGGTCGACCAGGCGCACGTGCTCGCGGGCGGCTACATGGACCGGCACGCAACCTATGTCGCCTTGTCGCGGCATCGCCAGAGTGTGGCGTTGCACTACGACCGCCAGACCTTCGCCGATCAGGCCGAACTCGGGCGGGCGTTGTCGCGCGAGCGAGCCAAGGACTCCACCCTCGACTACCCAGAGATCTTCGCAGACCGCCGAGGTCTCGCTCAGGTCGCTGGCCGCGCGTTCGACGCGTTTCGGCCACACGAGGCGGGCTTGGCCGCCGGGCATGATGTCCGGCAGGACGAACTGGCGCGCGTCCAGGTCTTCGCGCGGGCCTGGCAGGACGGCGTGCGAATGCGCTCGGCCGGTCATGATCTGGTCGCCCATCAACGGGTGGCGTTGGAGCGAGCGGCCGGTGCGCTGGATAGGGCGAGCCCTGGATTAGCCGCGAAGGTGGCCGCAGCGTTGGAGCGCGACCCTGCGCTGGCCGCGCCTGCGGCCCGTGGGCGGCCCGAGGCGTTGCTGCGGGCAGCCGAGCGAACGTCTACGCCGGACCTCCAGCAGGCGCGGGACATCGGGCGCGAGACGAGCCGTGATCGCGGACTGGAGCGATGAGCCTGCAGCCCAGCGATCCGGCGGCCGACGCCTTCGAGCGCTTGAGAAGCGAGGTGGTGCTCCTTCGCCGCGCAGTGGAGGGTCTGGCGGCCGGTGCGCAAGACGCGCCCGTCGACTACAGCCCGACCCTCGCCGACCTCTCCGAAGCGATCGCGGCCGTTAGCGCTCAAGCGGTGGCGCTGGGCGAGCGCCCGCTTCTCGCGCTCGCCCCGGACCAGCTCGGGTCGTTGTTCCAGATCGCTGCGGCCAAGGTGCTGGCGAAGCCGGTGGCGGAACTCGAACGTCAGCGCACCACCCTCCACCAGGCAGCGGAGGCGCTGGGCGCGGCACGTGAGGCTGATCTGGCGAAGTCGCGGTCCTGGCGCCGGACCGCGAGCCTGTTGGGCGGTGGGGCCTTGGTGGGCGTTGTTCTGTGGAGCCTCCTCCTGGGGCCGGTCGCCCGTATACTCCCGGCCAGCTGGGGAGCCCCCGAGCGCTTAGCCTCCGCCACTTTGAACCTGCCGCTGGTGCCGGCCGGAGAGCGATTGCTTCGGCGCGGCGACCCGCCAGGTTGGACAGCCGTGGAGGTCGCTCGTCAGGTGCCGCGCGACGAGCTTCTCGCGCTCCACGACTGCATCTCCCGTTCGCGGAAGACATGCACAGTGAAGGTGGGCCGGCAGTAAATGGCGGATTCCACGCCAAGAAGTGGCGGACAATCCGCCGGTTTGCGTCGCGCCGTGGTTGTGTTTGTTGAATTCAAGTTCTTGCGGTAGCGTGGTCCTCGAGTTGCAAGCGCACGGTGCGTCATGCGTATGCTTAAGCTTGAAGTATCGTCCCCTACTGTAGGGCGGGATCTAGTGGTCCTCAGTCGTCGTCAACTCGAATGCTTGAGCTGGGCCGAAGCTGGAAAGAGCGCGCGCGATACCGGCCAGATCCTCGGGATCTCCCAGCGCACGGTCGAGAAGCACTTGGAACAGGCCTGCGGCGTCTTGGGAGTCCGCACACGCATCCAGGCGGTGGTGCGCGCCCGGCAACTCGGCCTGCTCGATTGACTGGCAGCGCTTCGCCGGCCGCGACTCGTGACGCGTTTCCGAGTCCGCACGTTGAGCTTTGTCCACGTCGATAGCCTATGGACAGTGATCCGCATCGAACGGGCTCGCCCGTGGCACCCCTTCTGTACGGCCGCAGCGACGGCGAGGATCGATTGGTGCTGCATTAGGCGACGCTTGGGTCAGACGTTCGATGCGGATCAGCGCAGTCAATGACCTCATTTCATAGCGGGCGTTGGGAACGTCGGCGTATGCGTTCCTGTCCGCGCGCAACGACGCCATCGCCAATGTAGTCATCATCGGCGCAGGTCTGCTGACGATTCCGACCCGTTCCATCTGGCCGGACATCGTTGTCGGGCTCTGCATTGCGCTAATGAATCTCGACGCTGCGCGTGAGGTGCTTGAAGCTGCGCGCGAGAGCACCGCGGGGCGCTGGACGCAGAATCCTGATTGCCTGGTCAACAGAGCGGCCGCGCTGTGGGCCAGTCTCGATCTCATCACTGCACACTGTACGCCTTGAATACCTGATTTCGACTTGTTGGGCACGCGCAAGAATTGTGCGCCGGCCGAGCAGGAGGCACGTTCTGACGGTATGCAACCTTCACGAGATGAGATGAAGTGAGCCGCAGCGTGGCCTGGGCCGGGCTGGTATCGCGGCGTCAAGTTGCAGCCGCCAGTCGGACCACCGCGAATGCCGCTGCACCTGCTCCAACAGGCGCTCGAGTACGCCATTCGCAAGAATTTGCCGAAGCTGGCCCGGGGCGGCGCGGCGATCCGTAGAGGATAGTCCATGGACGGACGTGAGCCGCTGAGCCTTGGCCATCCGGCTACAAGCGGCAGGGGCCAGCATCAGCCTGTCTTAGCCTGCACGAGCGCCTGTAACCGCCAAATACGGTTGAACGAGAGCCGGACTTGCGAAAGGGGCGCGATGTCGATGCGCATGACCGCTCCCGACGGCGCGTCGAGCGCGACAGCCAAGGCGGCGCGGATCACCATCGGGTGGGTGACGGCGACCACGGCTGTTGCGTCGGCGGCTCGGGCTTCCAGCCAGGGGCGGATGCGGCCGGCGACGGCGGCGAGCGACTCGCCGCCCGGGGTGCCGCAGGCTGGGTTGGCGAGCCATGCGGCGAGGTCTTCGGCGTGGATTTCGGCGAAGCTTAGTCCGGCCCAGTCGCCATGCGCCTGATCGCGTAGCACCTCGTCCGTGATGGCGACGCCAAGAGCCGCGGCGGTCGCCTGGGCGGCCGGAGCGGGACTTGTCACCAAGGTGACGGGCTCTGCAAGCGGCGCCAGCGCGGCGGCGGCGTTGGCGCCGGCTTGGTCAAGGGCTTCGTCGGGCGCAGGGAAGCCGCCGGTCCGCATTGAGCGGGTCCCGGCATGACAGATGAGCGTAAGGCGGGTGTTCAGCGCGGCCTCCGGAAGGTTGACTGTGCAGCCGGCTGTCCCTACGCAAGGATCTGCAGGCTGAGGAAGAAGCCGGTGAGATCCCGGCGCGGTCGCGCCACTGTTATTGGCGCCGCTTGAGGCGGTGTCGAGAGCCAGACCTTCCTCGGACGCCCTGCCATCACCGCGGGACGCGAATATCCCGAAAGGAGCAGACCATGGCCGCCGCGCCGATCTTCGCCGATGACCTTTTCATCCCGGTCGGCGATGCGCCGGCCATTCCCGTCCGCGACGTCGTCCCCTGGGCGATTTTCGGCCTGCTGGTGGCGATCGTCTTCCTCTACTTCGTTTCAACCGAGCAGGGTGCGATGCACCTGTTCGACGGCATGTACGTCCACGAGTTCGTGCACGACGGCCGCCACCTGCTGGGCTTCCCCTGCCACTAGGGCGGGGCCGTTCTTCCATGACCCGTGACCTTCTGGTGCGCGGCATGCTGGCGGGACTGCTGGCGGCCGTGCTCGCGGGCCTGTTCGCCCGCTTTGTCGGCGAGCCCCAGGTGGACCTCGCCATCGCCTTCGAGGCCGGCCGGGACCGCATGGCGGGCATGGCCGAGGAGCCCGAACTCGTCAGCCGCGCCGTTCAGAAGAGCCTGGGCCTGTTCACCGCCGCGATCCTCTATGGCGCGGCGGTGGGAGGGATCTTCTCGCTCGTGTTCGCCTTCAGCTACGGACGCCTCGCGCGGATCGGCCCGCGCGCCTTCTCGCTACTGTTGGGGGCCGGGGCCTTCCTCGCGGTGGCCCTGGCGCCGGCGCTGAAATATCCGCCCAATCCACCGGCCGTGGGATTGCACGAGACCGTGACGTTGAGGACCGAGACCTACTTCGGCATGATCGCCATCTCGCTGGCGGCGCTGGCGGCGGCGGTGCAGTTCGCGCACTGGGCGGGTCGCCGCTGGGGCGCGTTGAACGGCGCCCTCGCCGCTGCGGCGGCCTACGTCGTGGTGTTGACGTCCGTCGCGGCGAGCCTGCCGGTGATCAACGAAGTGCCCGCCGACTTCCCGGCGGTCGTCCTCTGGCGCTTCCGCCTGGCGGCGTTCGGGATGCAGGCGGTGCTCTGGACTGCGCTCGCGGTCGGCTTCGGCTGGATGGCGGAGCGGGTGCTCCGTCGCGCCCAGCCGCGCCGAGCCTAGCCAGCCGCAGAACAACAAACGCCTTCTTGGGCTAGAGACTCGATCGCTGCGACCGAATAGGTCCAGATCGAGATCGACCCGCGGCCGGCCCCGATCTTGGCCTGCCCCGAGCGAACAGCCGCCCTTCCTCGCACAGCCGGCGGCGTTCCTCTGGCGAGATTCCCAGCACCGCCTCGACCTGTCCGGGACTCAACGGGCGCCGGGCTATGCGCATGAGCGTGGTGCCGAGCGCGTTCGCGAGGTCTTCGGCTTGCTGGCGCTGCTCGGGGAGGAAGCGACACGCCAGCTTGTCGGCCGACAGCTGTCCGCCCGATCGCCGCAGGAGCAACCCGGTTGCTGCGTGCCACGCGCCGACGTGAACCTTGAGCCCGTGGGGGTGTCGGGGCCAAGGAAGAGCCAGACTGTGACCAACTCCCCCTCAGGTTCGATCACCACGACTTTCGCGATCCGCGCCTCCAAGCTCGTTGCGGGTGTCATGGCTGCAGGGCCGCAAGGTTGAGTTCGGCGCAGGCGAAGTCGCTGAATTCGGCGCCCCGGCCCATGGCCTGGACGGCGGCGATTATCCGGCCGCCTCGCCCGAGCAGCGCATCCGCATGGGCCACCATCAGAGGGTTCGGCGTGGCTTGTGGCGACGCCCGTCTCAAGGCCGCCGCGAGGCTCTGTTCGGCGACGTCCGGCCGTTTCTCGCAGGCGATGACGAAGGCGGCCGCGGTCGAGCGGCTGACGCCCGCCCAGCATTGCGCCACCAGCGGGCGCTCGCCGCGCCAGGTCCGCGCGAAATCGAGCAGGCGGCGGACCATTGCGGAGTCGGGAGCAATGAGCCCGGTTGCGGGTTCGGAGATGTCGTGCATCAACAGAGTCAGAACCTCTCGGCTCGTGTCCTCCGCCAGGTCGTCGAGCTGGTCCGGCGCGAGGAGCCGCACGAGGTGCGAGGGCCGAGCTTCGCGGCAGATCCGCTGTAAGTCGCGGGCAGGGGCCATGATCAGCTTAATGCCAGACGCCCCGCCGAGTTGAGCGCCGACACCGCGAGAAGAAAGACGATCTCATAGGCCTGCTCGACCGCGCCCAGCACGTCGCCGGTGTGGCCGCCGATCCGTCTGGCGCTGCCGTGCGCGACGAGCAACGCCATCAGGGCGGCTGTGCCGGCGCAGGTCAGGCCGGCGGCGGGCCGGATCAGCAGCACGACCGGCGCGAGCGCAAACGCGAGCGTCAGCCCGAGTTCCCAGGCGCCGAGCGCGCGGTGTGGCGCCGCGACCTTGGAGGCGGCGGGCTCGGCGGCGTAGGGCAGGAAGGACATCGTCCATACGGCGGCGGCGCGTGCGCCGACGTGGGCGCAGACGAGCCCGGCCGCGGCGAGCTGAACCGGCAGGACGGAGAGCGCCGCGGTCTTGACCGCCAGCGCGAAGCCCAGAGCCAGCGCGCCATAGGTCCCCAGCCGCGGATCCTTCATGATCGCCAGGCGCTGCTCCGGCGATCGGCCGCCGCCGAAGCCGTCGGCGGCGTCGGCGAGACCGTCCTCGTGCAGCGCCCCCGTCAGCACGAGGCCTGCGCCCACCGCGATCAGCGCCGGCAGCGGGCCCGAGCGCCAGAGGAGGTGCGCGCCCAGCAACGCCAGGGCCGAAACGCCGCCGATGATCGCGCCCACTAGCGGAAAGTATTTCCCTGAGCGCGCCAGCCAGTCCGCCGGCAGGCTCTCCACCCGCGGTGTCGGAATTCGCGTCAGGAACTGTACCGCGACGAGGAAGAGCCGCCACTCGCGGATCATCAGCCGGGCCCCAGGACCTCGGCGAGGTCCGCCACATCGGTCACGAGGCGCGCCGCCGCGCGCAACAGCGGGATGGCGAGCACCGCGCCCGTGCCTTCGCCGAGCCTGAGGCCCAGGTCGAGCAGGGGCTCGGCGCCGAGGAGCTCCAGCATCAGCCGGTGCGCCCGCTCGGCCGAGCAGTGGGCGAAGACACAGTAGTCGGCCAGCCCCGGCTGCAGTCGGATGGCGGTGAGCGCCGCGGCCGTGGCGATGAAGCCGTCGACCACCACGGGCCGCCGGAGCGCCGCTGCGCCGAGCGCTGCGCCGGCCATCATGGCGATCTCGTAGCCGCCAAACTGGCGCAGCACCTCGAAGGGCGCAGTCGCGTCGGTGCGCGCCGCCGCGCGCTGGAGCGCCTCGGTCTTGCGCGCCAAGCCTTCGGGGACGTGGCCGGCGCCCAGGCCGATGCAGGCCTCCAGCGGGACGGGGCCCAGCCGGTGCAGCAGCAGGCTCGCCGAGGCCGTGTTGCCGATCCCCATCTCGCCGAGCGCGATGGCATCCGCGCCCGCCTGCACCGCGGCCTGGGCGATGGCGTAGCCGCGGTCGAGGGCGGCCGCGCAGGCCTCGTGGCTCATCGCGGGCTCCCGCGCGGCGTTGGCCGTGCCACGGGCAATCTTGGCGTCGATCAGCGCCTCGCTCCGGGCCAGCTCGGCGTCCACGCCCGCGTCTACCACCTTCACAGTCACGTCCGCCGCGGCGGCGAAGGCGCTGACCGTGGCCCGGCCGGAGAGAAACATGCCGACCATCGCCGCGGTGATGGCGCTCGGATAGGCCGAGACGCCTTCGGCGTTCAGCCCGTGGTCGCCCGCAAACACCAGCACGGTCGCGGGCCCGATGCGGGGATCTGTGCGGCTCTGGATCATGCCGATGCGGACCGCGAGGTCCTCGAGCCGGCCGAGCGAGCCGGGCGGCTTGGCCTTCCCTTCCACCGCGGCGCGTAGCGCGGCCCCCAGCCCAGGATCCAGCACCGGAAGCGCGGGTGCGGTCCACGCGCGCACGGCGGTTTGCGCCATGGTCATCTGTCGAGGCCTTTCAGGTTTGCGATCTGCATCAAGCGGTCGAGATCGAGGGACTGCTCGAGCACGCCGGCGATCTCGTCGAGCGCCGCCTCGACGACCTGGCCGTGGTCGAGGCGCGAGCCGTGCGCATCGAAGCTTTCGAGGAAGGCGGCGCGGAAAGCGCCCGCCTGGAAGAGGCCATGCACATAGGCGCCGGCGATGCGGCCGTCGGCGGCGGTCGCGCCGTGCGGGCCTTCGCCGTCAATCTCCAGGAATGGCCCGGCGAGGCCCGCGCCGGCGGTGCGACCGACATGCATCTCGTAGCCGGTGAGCTCGGCGCCGCCGAAACCGCGACCGCGGACCGGGCGCAGGACCTTGTCGCCGGTGAGCACGGTCTCGACGTCCAGGAGGCCGAGCCCAGCGGCCTCGCCGGGCGGGCCTTCGATACCGTCCGGATCGGCGATGCGGCGGCCGAGCATCTGATAGCCGCCGCAGATCCCGAGCACCCGGCCGCCTCGCCGCAGATGGGCGGCGAGGTCGACGTCCCAGCCTTCCGCGCGCAGGAAGGCGAGGTCGGCCAGCGTCGCCTTGGATCCCGGCAGGATCACCAGGTCCGCATCGCCCGGCAGCGCGGTCGCCGGCGGGATGAAGCGCAGTTCGACGTCCGGCTCTTGGCGCAAGGGGTCGAAGTCGTCGAAGTTGGCGATCCGCGGCAGCATGGGGACGGCGATGCGGACGCGTCCGCCGGTCGCTCCCGTCTCTCCAGCCCGCAGCGGCACGGCGTCCTCGGCCGGCAGCCGGCCGGCGGCGTGCAACCACGGGACAAGGCCGAGATCCGGCCAGCCGGTGAGCCTAGCGATCGCCTCGCGGCCAGCGTCGAACAGCGCCGGATCGCCGCGGAACTTGTTGATGATGAAGCCCTCGACCATGGCCCCGTCCGCCGGATCGAGCACCGCCTTCGCGCCGGCCAGGGCCGCGATCACATGGCCGCGGTCGATGTCACCGATCAGCACCACCGGAACCTGGGCGGCGCGGGCGAAGCCCATGTTGGCGATGTCGCCGGCGCGCAGATTGATTTCGGCCGGGCTGCCCGCGCCCTCGACGATGACCAAGTCGCCTTCGGCTGCCAGGCGCCCGTAGCTCTCCAGCACCACCTCGAGCAGCGCCGCCTTGCCACCTTGGTAGTCGCGCGCGCTTTTCACGCCGGCCATGCGGCCCAGCACCACTAGCTGGGCGCCGATGTCGGTCTGCGGCTTCAGCAGCACCGGGTTCATGTCGGCAGTCGGCGGGGTACGACAGGCCAGCGCCTGCAGCGCCTGGGCGCGGCCGATCTCGCCGCCCTCGGCGGTGACGGCGGCGTTGTTCGACATGTTCTGCGGCTTGAAAGGCCGCACCGTAAGCCCACGGTTTGCGAACAGGCGGCAGAGGCCCGCGACCAGCACGGACTTGCCGACGTCCGAGCCGCAGCCCTGCAACATCAGCGCAGCCATAGCAGCCCTCCTGCGGCGATCGCCGCCCACATCAGCGCGCAGGCCGTCAGATAGACGCGCAGGCCCCGGCGAAGATCGGCGGCCGCCGGCGCCGGCCCGCGGCCGAACTGCGGCCGGGCCGTCACCACGCCGTCATAGAGCGCGGGTCCGCCCAGCCGCAGGCGCAGCGCGCCAGCCATCGCCGCCTCCGGCCAGCCGGCGTTCGGCGAGGCGTGCGCCGGGGCGTCGCGCAGCATGGTGACGAGGCCCCGCCCGCCGGCGAGCACGATCAGCGCGCCGGCGATCCGCGCCGGGACCAGGTTCAGCAGATCGTCGGTGCGGGCCGCGGTCCAGCCGAACGCGCGCCAGCGCTCCTCCATGTGGCCGATCATGCTGTCGGCCGTGTTCACCGCCTTGTAGGCGAAGAGGCCCGGCAGGCCCGCGACCAACAGCCAGAAGGTGGGCGCGACGACGCCGTCGTTGAAACTTTCGGCCAGGCTCTCGAGGCCGGCGGCGGCAACGCCCGAGGCGTCGAGCGTCTCGACGTCGCGCCCGACGATCCGTCCCACGGCGCGTCGCGCGGCGGCAAGATCGCCGAGGTTGAGGGCGCGCGAGACCGGCGCCACATGTTCGAACAGGCTGCGCTGCGCCAGGCCGACCGAACCGGCGAGGGCGAAGCCTGCCAGTCCCCAGACGGAGCCGCCGGCCAGCGCCTGCAGACACCATCCGACGAGCGCCGCCGCGCCCGCGACCAAGGCCACGCTCAGAAAGCCGAGTGTCCGTCGCGCCGGCTCGCTGAACCGCGGCTGGTTGTACGCCCCCTCGAGCCGATTCAGTGCGGCGCCCAGCCAGGTCACCGGGTGCGGCAGGCGGCGATGCAGCGCCTCGGGATAGCCGACTAGAGCCTCGATCCCGAGCGCGGCCAGCGTGCGCCACGCCGGCGAGTTCATGAGCTGGACGAGCTCGGGCATTCAGAAATCGATCCCGCGCTGGGCCTTGAGGTCCTGGCCGAACGGGTGGCGCACGAGGCTCATCTCGGTGACCACGTCGGCGATCTCGATCAGCTCGGGCTTGGCGTTCCGCCCGGTGACGCAGACGTGCTTGTCGACTGGCCGTTCGGCGAGAGCGGACACGACTTCCGCCAGATCGAGGTAGTCGTAGCGCAGGGCGATGTTCAGCTCGTCGAGGATGACCAGGCTGAGGCTGGGATCGGCGATCATCTTCTTCGACGCGGCCCAAGCGGCCTGAGCGGCGGCGATGTCGCGGGTGCGGTCCTGGGTCTCCCAGGTGAAGCCCTCGCCCATCACCTTGTAGACGACTTGCTCGGGGAAGCGGGCGAAGAACTGGCGCTCGCCGGTGATCCACTTACCCTTGATGAACTGCACGATGCCGACGCGTTGGCCCCAACCCAGCGCGCGCGCGGCCATGCCGAAGGCGGCGGTGGTCTTGCCTTTGCCGTCGCCGGTGTTGACGATCAGGAGGCCCGCGCCATCGCGCTTGCGCGCCATCATCACGTCGCGCTCGGCCTTGATCGCCTTTTTCGCCGCCGCGTGGCGGGCGTTGATGTCGTCATCGTCGGTCATGGGCGTCCTTTCAGAAGTGCGGCGGCCAGGCGATCCCAGTCGGCGCGGGCGGCGGGCAAGCCGAAGCGGAGCAGGTCCGGCTGTTCGAAGGGGCGGCAGAGCACCCCGGTCTCGAGGAGGCGTAAAAAGACCGTCTCGGCGTCGGCCGCCCGCACCAGGCGGAAGAGGTCGGTCCCGCCGAGCACCGCAAGGCCGACATGTTCGAGCAGCCTGTCCAGCCGCGCGCGATCGCGCCGCAGCCTCTGGCGCGTCCGCTCGCGCCAGGTCGTGTCGGCGTAGGCGGCTCTGCCGATGGAGATGGCGCCGTTCGACACCGGCCAGTCGCCGAAGGCCTGGCGGATCTCTTTAACGAGCATGGGCTCGGCCAGCACGAAGCCCAGGCGCAGACCGGGGAGGCCGTAGAACTTGCCGAACGACCGCAGCACGAGGAGCCGGCCACCGGCGTGGGCGGCGACGCTCGCGTCGGGATGCGGATCGGCGAACGCCTCGTCGACGATCGTCCAGCTGGAATGCGCCACGGCGAGCAGATCCTGCGCCGGCGTAACCCGGCCGTCGGGATTGTTCGGGTTCACCACCACGCGCGCCTCCGCCGGGGCGTCCTGCATGACGATCTCGGCGCCGGCGGCGCGCCAGGCTTCGGGATGCCCGCCGTATGTCGGCTGGGCGATGGCGACCGAGCGCGCGCCGAGCAGTCGCGGCAGGAGGCGCAGCGCGGCTTCCGTGCCCGGCGTGGCGGCGACGCGATCCGCCGCGACGCCGAAGGCCGCCGCGGCGGCGGATTCCAAGGCGGCCAGCGCCTCGGGCGCGGGCAGGCGCGCGAGGCTCCGGCGCGTCAGAGGGCGCGCGGGGTAAGGGCGGGGATTGATGCCGGTCGACAGGTCGAGCCACGGCCGCGGCGCCTGCGGGAACGCCGCTTCCGCCGCCGCGACCCGCCCGCCGTGACGGCGGAAGATGGAGAGGTCCGCGGCGGTCATGTCCGCGCCTTACCTAGCCCTCTCCCCGTGGACGGAGAGAGGGCTATAGAAGCGGCGAGCAGGAGACCCGCAGCATGAGCGTGACCTTCGTCCTGGGCGGGGCCCGGTCCGGAAAGAGCGCCTACGCCCAGGCGCTCACCGAGGCGGCGGCCGCGCGCGGCGGACGCCCGCCGGTGATGATCGCCACGGCCGAGGCCCTCGACGAGGAGATGGCCGCGCGCATCGCCCTGCACCGGCGCGAGCGCGGCGAGGCCTGGCGCACGGTCGAGACGCCGCTGCAGCTTGCCGACACGATCCGCGGGCTCCAACCCGGCGAGGCGGCCGCGGTCGACTGCCTGACGCTGTGGCTGAGCAACCTGATGTTCGCGGAGCGCGACGTGGAGGCCGCGACCGACGAGCTGCTGGCGGCGCTTGCCGACACCCAGGCCCAGGTCGCCCTGGTGTCCAACGAGGTGGGCATGAGCCTCGTGCCGGAGAACGCGCTGGCGCGCGCCTTTCGCGACGCGGCCGGCCGGCTGAACCGGCGCGTGGCGGAGCAGGCCGACCACGCGGTGGTGATGTTCTGCGGCCTGGGCGTCGCCTTGAAGGGCGAACCGGCGATGGTTCCGGGGGCTCATCTCAGCGCCTCACGATGACGTCTTCGGGCGCGAGGCGCCGCTCCCAGCCGGCACGGGCGAGCTCGGGCTCGGTGGCCGCCTCCTGCGGACAGCCAAGGCAGAAGTAGCCGATCAGCGACCACGCGGCGGGAACCTGCAGCGCCTGCGCGACGCCAGCGGGATCGAGGATCGAAACCCAGCCCATGCCGATCCCCTGCGCCCGCGCGGCGAGCCAGAGCTGCGTCACGGCGGCGACCGCGGAATAGCGCAGCATCTCCGGGATGGTGCGGCGGCCAAGGCCGTGCCCCACCTCGGTAGCCTCGTCGACGAACACCGCCATTTGGCCGGGCGCCTCCTCGAGGCCCGCGAGCTTCAGCCGCGCGTAGCTGGCGCGCCGCTCGCCTGCGTAGGACTCCAGCGCTTCGCGGTTGGCGGCCTTGAAGTTGGCTATGATCGCCGCGCGCCGCGCCGGGTCGTCGACAAGAACGAACCGCCAAGGCTGGCTCAACCCCACTGACGGCGCCAGGCAGGCTTGGCCAATCAGCCGCTCCAGCACGCCGGCGGGCAAGGGCTCGCGCCGGAAGCGGCGTACGTCGCGCCGCCAGACGAAGAGCTCGTGCAGCTGGGTCTGGAAGCTTGCGTCAAAGTCGGGCGGGGTCAGAGTTTGCGCCATTCAGGCCGTCTCGGCTTCGGTGGCCTGGCGCGAGGGCTCGTCCGTCGCGATGGCGTGGAAGAAGGCGCCGCTGACTTGGCCGCGCCGCCCGCCCGCCGCCCCGAGATCGCGGCCCGCGGCGTCGCTCAGGGCAACCAGCCGCTCGTCGCGGCCGGGGTCGATCAGGCTGGCGTAATGGAACTCGTGGCCGCGCACGACGGAGCCTGCCGGCCCGATCGGCGCCGGCACCAGCAGGCGCGCGCGGCGATAGCCGAGGTTCATCTTGCGCCGCGCGAAGGAGGTCGAGTGGCCGAGCAGGCCGGCCATCTGGTGGCGCGCGCCCGAGGCGTCCTCCAGGCCCTCGCCGAGCGCCATGTAGCCGCCGCACTCGCCGTGGACCGGCCGGGTTTCGGCGAAGCGCGCCAGCCCCGCCTTGAAGCGCTCTGCGGCCGCCAGCACGGCGGCGTGCAGTTCCGGATAGCCGCCCGGCAACCAGCAGACGTCGCAAGCTTCCGGCGGCGCCTCGTCGGCCAGCGGCGAGAAGAGGTGGATCTCGCACCCGGCGCGCCGCCAGGCCTGAAGATGGTGCGGGTAGACGAAGCTGAAGGCGGCGTCGCGCGCCAGCGCGATCCGCTGGCCTGGCGGGGGCAGCGGCGGGGCGGCGGCGGGTGCGCTCGTCAGATTCGGCGCGCGGGCGAGGTCCGTGATCGCGTCGAGGTCGAGATGGGCTTCGGCCAGGTCCGCCAGCCGCTCCAGATGCTCGCGCAGCGCCGGATGCTCCTCGGCCTGCACCAGACCCAGGTGGCGTTCCGGCACGGCGAACCGTTCGTCGCGCGGCGCCGCCCCCAGCACCGGCAGACCGATCGCCTCCATGGCCTGAACGATGCCGGACCGGTGCCGCTCGCTGGCCAGGCGGTTGAGCACGACGCCTGCGATCGCCACGCCCGACGCATGGCCGATGAAGCCGCGCGCCACGGCAGCGGCGGTCTGCGACTGGCCGGAGACGTCGAGCACCAGCAGGACCGGGAGGCCGAGGCTGGCGGCGAGGTCCGCGCCGGCGCCTGACCGGCCAGGCTCCACAGCCACCCCGTCGAACAGGCCCATGGCCGACTCGACGATCAGGAGCTCACTCTCCGCGGCGGCGTCAGTCGCCAACGCGCCGAGCTGGGCCGGGTTCATCGCCCAGCTGTCCAGGTTCAGGCTGGGCGCGCCGGTGGCGGCGGCGTGAAAAGCGGGATCGATGTAGTCGGGCCCGGACTTGGCTGCGCGAATCGCCACGCCGCGCCGACGGAACGCCGTCAGCATGGCGAGCGTGAGCGTGGTCTTCCCCGAGCCGGACCGGGGCGCCCCGATGATCAGGCCGCGCGCGGTCATGCCGAGGCCGCCTGGGCTTGCAGCGCCGCCAGCTCGCCGCGCGCCCGGACGATGTCGCCAATGACGATGATCGCCGGAGCTGCGATCCCCGCGGCATGAATCTCTGCGGCGACCGAGCCGAGCGTCGAGATCAGCACCCTCTGGTCCGGGCTGGTGGCCGAGGCGATCACGGCCGCCGCGGTCGTCGGCGCCAGGCCGCCGGCGATCAGGGCGCGGCTGATGGCGTCGAGGCGGCGCACGGCCATGTAGAGCACGATCGGCTGGCCGAGCCTCGCCATCGCCGCCCAGTCCGGCTCCGGCTGGTCGGGCGCCGGGTGGCCGGTGGCCAGCAGGATAGCCTGGTTCGCACCCCGCAGGGTGGCTGGCACGCCGGCCACGGTCAGCGCCGAGAGGCCCGCGGTCAGGCCCGGGGCGACGCGGAAGGGCACGCCGGCCGCCGCCAGGCCGAACACCTCCTCGCCGCCGCGGCCGAAGATGAAAGGGTCGCCGCCCTTCAGCCGCACCACCCGCCGGCCGGTGCGGGCCAGCGCGATCAGCTGCTCGGTGATGTCCCGCTGCGCCGGCGAGGGCCGTCCGCCGCGCTTGCCGGCGAAGATCCGCTCGGCGTTCGCCGGCGCGAGGTCCAGAATCCGCGCGTCCACCAGGGCGTCGTGCACCACCACCTCGGCTTGGGCGAGGATCCGCACGGCTTCCAGGGTGAGCAGCGCTGGGTCGCCCGGGCCTGCGCCCACCAGCCAGACTTCGCCGGGCGCCAGTCGCGGGCCCGATTGAAGGATCGTCTCGAGCGCCGCGTTCATGAGCGCTCCGCATGACAGGCGTCGGCGCCGGCGATATAGCCTCTGGAATGGGAAACGAGCGGCCGCTGCGCAGGGGCTGGACCACCGGCGCGTGCGCGACGGCGGCGGCCAAGGCCGCCTATGCGGCCCTGCTCACCGGCGAATTTCCCGATCCCGTGGAGATCGACCTGCCCGGGGGCCAGCGGGTGGGCTTCGCGCTGGCCGAAACCGCCAGCGGGTCGGACCGCGCCAGCGCTGGAGTGATCAAGGACGCCGGCGACGACCCGGACGTAACCCATGGCGCCCTGGTGCGCGCCACCGTCAGCCACGGTGAGCCGGGCAGCGGCGTGAGCTTCCGGGCCGGGCCGGGCGTGGGCGTGGTGACCCGGCCGGGCCTGCCGGTTCCCCCCGGCGAGCCGGCCATCAACCCCGTGCCGCGGCGGATGATCGTCCAGGCCATCGCTGAGGTCGCCGCGGGCTGCGGCGTGCCAGGCGACGTGATCGTGGAGGTCTCCGTCGCCGGCGGCGAGGCGCTCGCCGAGCGGACGCTGAACCCGCGGCTTGGCATCGTGGGCGGCCTGTCGATCCTTGGGACGACCGGGATCGTGGTTCCTTATTCCTGCTCGGCCTGGATCTACGGCATCCGCAACGGAATCGACGTCGCCCGCGCCGCGGGCCTGCAGCATGTGGCGGGCGCGACGGGGCGGACCTCCGAGGCGGCGGTCCAGGCGCTCTACGGGCTGCCGGAGATCGCGCTGATCGACATGGGCGATTTCGTCGGCGGCATGCTCAAGCACCTGCGCGACCACCCGATCGCGCGTGTCAGCATCGCCGGCGGGGTGGCCAAGATCACCAAGCTCGCCCAGGGCCTGCTCGACCTCCACTCCAAGCGTGGCTCGGCGGATCTGGCGGCCCTGGCCCAGGTGGCGGCCGAGGCCGGCGCATCCACAGCGCTCGCGGCGCGCATGGCCGACGCCAACACCGTCGCCGAGTGTTTCGAGCTCGCCCGCGGCGCCGGCCTGCCGCTTGGCGAGGCGATCGCGGCGCGCGCCCGCGCCGTCGCGGCCGAGACGCTGCGCGGCGCCGACGTCGATCCCGAGGTGCTGATCTTCGACCGGCAGGGAGCGCTCTTGGCGCGGAGCGGTTTCGCCGGGCCTCACGCCGAGGCCTCGGAGCGGAACCGCCGAGCATAGCCCTTCTGGTAGAGGGCGCTCTCGCGGAAATCGACCGCGCTTAGCGATCGGCCGACGAGAATGAGCGCGGTGCGCTCGACCGGATCGGCGGCGAAGGCGGCGGCCAGTTCGCCGAGCGGGGCGCGGACGATGCGCTCGTCGGGCCAGCTCGCGCGCACCACCACCGCGGCCGGGCAATCCGCCCCGTAGAAGGGCAGAAGCTTTGCGATCACCTGGTCGAGCGCGTGGATCGCCAAGTGGACGGCCAGCGTCGCGCCGGTGGCGGCGAAGGCCTCCAGGGTCTCGCCGGCCGGCATCTTCGAGGCGCGGCCGGAGAGGCGGGTCAGCACCACGCTCTGGGCGACCTCGGGGACGGTGAGCTCGCGCCCCAGCGCGGCGGCGGCGGCGGCGAAGGCCGGGACGCCGGGGGTCAGGGTGTAGGGGACGCCCAGCCGCTCGAGCCGGCGGATCTGCTCGGCGACCGCGCTCCAGATCGACAGGTCGCCGGAGTGCAGCCGCGCCACGTCCTGGCCGGCCTCATGGGCCCGCAGGTACTCGGCCTCGATCTCGTCGAGGGTCAGCGGTGCGGTGTCGATCAGCTGCGCGTCCGGCGGGCAGTGGGCCAGCAGCTCCGGCGGCACGATCGAGCCCGCGTAGAGGCAGACTGGACAGCTCGCCAGCAGGTCGCGGCCGCGGAGCGTGATGAGGTCCGCCGCCCCTGGGCCGGCGCCGATGAAGTGGACGGTCATGAAGGGGCTCCTTCGGACAGGGCGCAGGTGGCGTGGGCGGACGAGATGCGGGCGAGCGCCAGGCGCGAGCCGGGGCCGGCTGCGGCCAGGGCGGCGGCTTCGGCGATCGAGCCCACGCCGGTCGCCGCGCGCGAGACGGCCGACTGGGTGAGGATCCGGTCCTCGGCCGCGGCGAGAGCGTCGCGCTCGACAGCGAGGACGGGCAGGGCGAGCATTGTGGCGGCCGCCGTCAGGCAATCGGCCTGGGCCTTCCATGCCGGCGCGGCGAGCGCTGTGGCGGTGCGGCGCGCGGCGGCCTGGGCCTGGCGGACGAGGTCCGCCAGCTCCTCGGGCCCACAGTTCGAGCTGAAGCCCACGCCGGCGACGATCATGGCTTGACCGCCGTCCATTGGGTGACGGTCCGGGCGGGTCGAAAGCCTTCCATGCTCCCGATCGGCTCGAGCCGTTCAACCGAGAGCCGGGTCAGGCCGCCGCCCAGCCGCGCGCGGGCCTGCAGGAGGGCGGTCTCGGTTTCGACGGTGACGGCGTTCGCCACCAGCCGGCCGCCGGAGCGAAGCGCCGCCCAGGCCCGGTTAATGACGGCGGGGTCGCTGGCGCCGCCGCCTAGGAACACCGCGTCGGGCGCCGGCAGGCCCGCCAACCCCTCCGGAGCGCGCGCCTCGACGGTGCGCAAGCCCGGCGTCCCGAGCTGGCAGGCGTTGCGCGCCGCGCGCGCCGCGCGCTCAGGTTTCGGCTCCAGCATCACGGCGCGGTTGGCGGGGTGGCGCAGCATCCATTCGATGGAGATCGAGCCGGTGCCGCCGCCGACGTCCCAGAGTAGTTCCCCGGCGCAAGGCGCCAGCGCCGAGAGGGTCACGGCGCGGATCTCCCGCTTGGTGATCTGACCGTCGTGCTCGAAGGCCTCGTCGGGCAGGCCGCAGGCCAGCGGGATCACCCGCGCGCCGGGCCCCGCTACGACCTCGATCCCGACCAGGTTGAGGGGCTGGACGTCGGCGAGATCGAACGCCGCCGCCGTCGTCGAACGACGCCGTTCCTTGGGGCCGCCGAGCGCCTCCAGAACGTGAAGCGTCGACGAGCCGAAGCCACGCGCGGCGAGGTAGGCGGCGAGCTGCGCGGGCGTGGTCTCGTCGGCGCTGAGCGCGAGCAGTCGGCGGTTCGGCTGCAGCAGCGGCGCGAGCGGCTCCAGCGGCCGGCCGCAGAGCGAGACCTGCGCAGTGTCCTGCGCCGCCCAGCCGAGCCGGGCGCAGGCGAGTGCGAAGGCCGAAGGCGCGGGCAGGCAGAAGAGCTCGTCCTGGGCGACATGGCGCGCAAGCGTGACGCCGACCCCGAAGCAGAAGGGATCACCCGAGGCCAGCACCGCGGTCGGGCGGCCGCGCTGCGCCAGGATCAGTGGAACGCCGTCGGACAGCGGGCTCGGCCAGGCCATCGCCTGGCCGCGGATCAGCGGCGCGGCCAGGGCCAGGTGGCGCTCGCCGCCAATCACCAGCTCGGCCCCGCGCACCAGGACGCGGGCGGCCTCGCTCAAGCCCTCGACACCCTCTTCGCCCATCCCCAGAATGGACAGCCAGGGCGCTTCTGCGGCCGTTCCCGTCATGCGAGACCTCCGACCGGCCGATGAACCCTTTGCGCGTGCTGATCCTCGGCGGCTCCGCTGAAGCCTCGGCGCTCGCCCGCCGGCTGGCCAGCGACGGCCGCTTCGCGCCGGTGCTCTCGCTGGCGGGCCGCACCCGCGCGCCTGTGCTGCCGCCGATTCCCCACCGCATCGGCGGCTTCGGCGGGGTGGACGGCCTGGTCCGTTGGCTGGAGGATCGGCGCACAGATCTTCTCGTCTGCGCCACCCATCCGTTCGCGGCCCAGATGCGCCGCCACGCCGCGACGGCGGCGCGGGCCGCCGGAACGCCGCTGCTCGTGATCGAACGGCCCGCCTGGTCCGCGGCTGAGGGCGACAACTGGATTCCTGTCGCGGACATGGCGGCGGCGGCGCGCGCGCTCGGCGAGACGCCACGGCGCGTGCTGCTGACGGTGGGCCAGAAGGAGCTCGCGCCCTTCGCCGGCGCCCCGCAGCACGCCTATGTCATCCGCAGCATCGACCCGCCGGCGCCCGAGAGCCTGCCCCCCGGGGCCGAGGTGATCAGCGCCCGGCCACCCTTCAGCGAAGCCGACGAGCGGCGGCTTCTCGAGACGCAGAAGATCGAGGTCGTAGTGACCAAGAACTCCGGCGCGGCGGACACGGGGGCCAAGCTGGCCGCCGCGCGGGCGCGGGGCCTGCCGGTGATCATGGTCGAGCGCCCGCCGCCGCTGGACCTCGGCGGCCTGGACGCCGCGCGCGTCAGCGATGCGGCCGGCGCGATGGCCTGGCTGGAGGCGCGTCACGAGGCGGCCTCCAGGCTTCTGCGGGTGTAGAGCCAGGCGCCGCGCGCACCGCGCTCGATCCGCCGCGTCTGGGCCGTGCCGATCAGCACCAGGGTGCTCATGTCGGCGTCCTGCGGCCGGGCGCTGGCGAGTTCGGCGGTGAGGATGCGTTCGTCGGGCCGACTGACCGCGCGGGCGAAGGCGACGGGCGTCTCGGCCGGCAGGATCTCCCGCAACCGTTCGAGCGCGGCCCCCAGCTGCCAGGGGCGCGCTTTCGAGATCGGATTGTAGAGGGCGACGACGAAGCCGGCCTGGGCCGCGGCTGTGAGCCGCTCCAACACCACCTCCCAGGGTTTCAGATTGTCTGACAGCGAGATGGCGCAGAAGTCGTGGCCGAGCGGCGCACCGAGGCGGGCGGCGGCGGCGAACATGGCCGAGATGCCCGGGACCACCTCGACCTCGAGCTCGCGCCAGGCCGGCTCTCCGGCTTCGATGGCCTCGAAGACAGCGCTCGCCATCGCGAACACCCCCGGGTCGCCGGAAGAGACTACAGCCACCGTGCGGCCCGCCGCCGCCAGCTGCAGCGCATGGCGCGCGCGAAGGAGCTCCTCGCGATTGTCGGTGGCGTGGCGGGCGAGGCCCGGACGCTCAGACACGCGCGCCACATAGGGCCCGTAGCCCAGGACGTCGCTTGCCTCGGCCAGAATCTGCGTCGCGCGCGGGGTCTGCAGCGCGGCGTCGCCCGGGCCGAGGCCCACGATGTAGAGCCGCCCGCTCATCGCGCCCTCTGCCGGCCGGGGACGAGAACGAGCGAGAAGTAGGGCGCCTTCTCGTCCGCAAGCTCGACCAAGGGCGTGATCCGCTCGTCGCCCATGGTGCCGCGCTCCACGAACACGGCGCGCGCCAAGAGGCCGGCGGCCTCCAGGGCGCGGCGGATCTTCGCCAGATTGCGCCCCACCTTCATGATCACCGCGGCGTCGGCGCTGCGCAGCCGCTCGATCAGGGCGTCTTCCTCGAGCGTGCCCGGCAGCACGGTGAGCACGTCGTCGCCATGGCAGATCGGCAGCCGGGCCTGCGCCCAGCAGCCGCTCATGCCGGTGACGCCCGGAACCACTTCGTTGCGGTAGGCCGGCGCCAGCCGGTCGAAGAGGTACATGGACGAGCCGTAGAAGAACGGATCGCCCTCGCTCAGCAGGGCGACCTCGCAGCCGCGATCAAGGCGGTCGGAGAGCAGGGCGGCGCAGCTTTCGTAGAAGTCGCCCATCTCGGCGAGGTAGCGGGGGTCGTCGAGCGCGACTTCGGTCGTGAAGGGATATTCGAGGCGCAGTTGCTCGGCCGCGGGGTTCAGTGCGCCCTCGACGACCCGCCGGGCGTTCCCCGGCCGGCCCCGCTTGGCGAAGAAGGCCACGACGTCGGCGCGGGCGAGGATGCGGGCGGCCTTGAGCGTCATGAGTTCGGGATCGCCAGGCCCCACGCCCACGACCCTCAGCGCGCCGTGATGGAGATGGGTGGCGTTCATTCGACGTCGCTCGCGAGCGCGTTGACGGCAGCCGCGGTCATGGCGCTGCCGCCCTTGCGGCCCCGGATGATCATCCACGGCGTCGGCGCGAGTTCGGCCAACGCCTGCTTGGACTCGGCCGCCCCGACGAACCCCACCGGCATGCCGATGATCGCCGCGGGCCTGGGCGCGCCGGCCTGAAGCATCTCCAGCAGGCGGAAGAGGGCGGTGGGCGCATTGCCGATCGCCACGACCGCGCCTGCAAGGCGCGGCGCCCAGAGATCCAGCGCCGCCGCCGAGCGCGTCGTGCCGAGCTTCGCGGCCAAGATTGGCGTCTGCGGGTCGTGCAGCGCACAGATCACTTCGTTTTTCGCCGGCAGCCGCGCGCGGGTGATCCCGTGGGCGACCATCTCCGCATCGCAGAGAATAGGCGCGCCGGCCCGCAGGGCGCTGCGGGCCGCCTCGGCGAAGTCGGGCGAGAAAGCCAGATCCCGGGCGGCGTCGACCATGCCGCAGGCGTGGATGACGCGAACGGCGATCCGCTCCTCCAGGGTCGAGAAGCGGGCGAGGTCGGCCTCGGCGCGGATGGTGGCGAAGGACTGGCGATAGATCGCAGCGCCGTCGCGGACATAGTCGAGGGTCTGGGTCATGGAATCCCGGCAGGTTCGGCGGCGATGAGGTCGAGCGCCGCGTCGAGCGTGAGGCCGCGCCGCTCGGGCGCGTCGGCGGCGCACCCGTCGCGGACGAAGCCATAGCCTTCGGATCCGGCGACAAGTGTGAGGGGGGCTGGTCGCGGATGGGCGCAGCCTTTTGCGCACCCGGACAGGTGGACGAGCCCTCTCGGGGCGCGGGCGGCGACGAGACGCGCGTCCGATCTGGTCGCGGCCTGTGCGCTGGCGCAAGCCGGCGCGCCGGCGCAGGCGACGACCAAGAGGCGTGGATCGCCCGGATCGACGACGAAGCCCGCCGCCTTGGCGGCGGCCGCGAGCTGGGAGGTGGCAGCGTCCGGGACCCCGGCCAGCACCAGCGCACGCCAGGGACTCAGGCGCAGCTCGCCGTGGCAGAAGCGCTCGGCGAGATCGGCAACGAGGTCGAGATGCTCGACCGTCATGGCGCCGAAGGGCAGCCCCAAGACGAAGGCGTCGCCGATCGGGCCTGCGACCAAACACGCCTCGGCGGCGCGCTTCGCGGACAGCTTTCCCATTTCGGAGGAGCCCACCTCGGCCAAGATCACCTCCACGCCGCAGTGATTGACGAGGTCGGCCATGCGTCGAGGTGGCGCCTCGAACTGGGCCGCCAGTTCCAGGAAACGATGCGAGATCGCCTGCGCTGCAGCGAGCGGGTCCGCGGTGACGCCCGCGACATCGGTCCCAGCAAGCGCCACGCGCCAGCCGGCTGCGTGGGGCGCAAAGCGGATGTCGCCGGGGAGCGGTTGTGGATCGTGGCCCGGCGCTTCGATCGCCAACCCGAACTTCGTGGGAAGGGCCGCCAGGGCGCCGTCCTGCGCGATCCAGCGCTCCAGATCCGCTGCAAGCGCCGCCGCCGCGGGCGAGGCGAACGGAGACAGGACGAGGTTTCGGCGACGCTCCACCGCCAGGGCCGGGCTCGCCAGGCCGGCCGACAGGACCGCCTCGCGGAAGGCCGGCAGCGAGGATTCGGAGAAGCCCCGCGCCTGCAGCGCGCCGCGGTTGGTGAGCTCCAGCTGGCCGTTTCCCCAGCGTCGCGTGGCGGCGGCCAGCTCCCGCGCGGCCGCGGCGCTCATCCGGCCGAGCGGCGGCTTCACCCGCGCCAGCAGGCCGTCGCCCGAGGCCATCGGCTCGAATAGAGTGGGGCACCATCCGCGCGTCCGTCCGCTCACGGCGTCGCCTCCAGGATCTCGGCCACGCTGTTGCGACGCGGCCGCCAGAGGTCGCGCGCCAGCGCCTGGCGGAAGCGCTCGGCCATGGCGGCGCGCGCCTCGGGGTTCGCCACGCGCAGGAAGGCGTCCACTTCGGGGTCGGCGAGCGTGGCGTCGAAGGCCAGCTCGAACTGGGCGTCGAGGCGCTCGGGCAGGGCGGCGGCGAAGCCGAACAGGCCGTCCACCCCTTTGGCGATCTCCGCCGCGCCGCGATAGCCGTGGCGCATCATGCCGGCGATCCAGCGTGGATTCGCCAGGCGTCCCCGCGTGACGCGCGCGACCTCCTTGGAGACGGCGCGGACCGTCGGCGCATCTGGACGGGAGGTGTCGGCGTGATAGAGGGCCGGGCGTGCGCCCAGGCTGTCGGCTGCGGCGGCGAAGCCGCCTTCGTGCGCGGCGAAGTCGATCCCGTCGAGCAAGTCGATCTCGGCGTGGTCCTGGGTGTGGACGAAGGCTTCGGCCCCGGCGACGCGCGCCGCGAACCCTGCCGCATCGGCCTCGCCCGCCAGGCCCGCGCCATAGGCGTGGCCGGAGGCCGCGAGATAGGCCGCCCCCATCTGCTCCCGGTCGGCGACCCCGCCGGCGTCCAGCAGCCGGCCCGTTCCGGCCCCGTAGGCGCCGGGCGCCGCGCCATAGATCCGCGTAGTCGCCGCCCGCAGGTCTGCGCCGCAAAGGCCCTGCGCTTGGGCGGCCAGGCTGTTCCACTCGGCCGGCTCGTCGCGCGTGGCGATCGCCTGCACGGCGCTGTCGAACAGCAGCATCTGCGTCTCGAAGGCGTCGCGGAACAGGCCGGAGACGCGCAGGGTCACATCCACCCTCGGCCGGTCGAGCCGGGCGAGCGGCAGGATCTCGACCCCGCTTACCCGCGCGGACTCGTGGTCCCAGACCGGCTTGGCGCCCATCAGGATCAGCGCCAGCGCCAGATCCTCGCCGCCGGTGCGCATGGTCGCGCTGCCCCACAGGTCGAGCACGAGGCTGCGCGGCCAGTCGCCGTGGTCCTGCAGGTGGCGGCGCAGCAGCTCGTCCGCCGCCTTTTCCGCGAGCACCATGGCCGAGCGGGTCGGGATCGCGCGGGGATCGACGGCGTAGAGGTTTCGCCCCGTGGGCAGGACATCGGCGCGGCCGCGGGTGGGCGCGCCGGCGGGACCGGGTGGTACGAAGCGGCCGTCCAGCGCGGCCAGTAGGGCCGCGCGCTCGGCCGCTGCGCAGGCGTCGAGCCGGCGTTCCAGCTCAGTCTCCGGGACGCCGGGAGCGGACCGGCGCAGCGCCTCCAGCAGGGCCTCGCGGCGCTCGGGCGAGGGCGCCTCGCCGAAGACGTGCAGCCCGTCGCGGATCTGCAGCTCCTTGACGTCGCAGAGGTAGGCGTCGAGCCGGGCCAGGGCCTCCTCGTCGGACTCCTCGCGTGCAGCGCCGCTTTCCGCCAGAAGGCCGCAGGCTTGCGCCCGGTCGAGGATCTCGCGGCGCAGGATTTTGCCGCGGCGCCGGTCGAGGCCGTCGGCCGCGGCGTATTCGTCGATCATGCGCTCGAGCTCCAGAGCGGCGCCGTGTGCGCCCGCCGACTTCAGGGCCGGTGTCAGATGGCCGATCAGGGCGGCGCCCAACCGCCGCTTGGCTGGCGCGGCCTCGCCCGGATTGTTGACGATGAACGGATAGATGACCGGCGTCCCCCGGATCAGGGCCGCCGGGAAGCACTCCGCCGAAAGCGCCGCGGCCTTGCCCGGCAGCCATTCCAGCGAGCCATGGGCGCCCAGGTGGACGATGGCGTGGACGCCCGCCTCGCGCCGGAGCCACAGGTAGAAGGCGACATAGGCGTGGCGCGGCGGAAGATCCGGGTCGTGGTAGGCCTCCTTGCGCATCGTCGTGGTCGCCCGGTTCGGTTGGACGGCGACGATCAACCGGCCGCGCCGCACGACGGGCAGAACGAAACCGCCGTCCGAGACGGCGGGGTCCGTCTCCGGCTCGCCCCAGGTCTCGCGAATGCGCGCCTGCAGGGCGCTGGGCAGCTCGGCGAACAACTCGGCGTAGCGCGCGATCGTCAGGAACGGCTCGGCCGTGCGTTCGCGGAGCGCGCGCCCCGCGTCCGCCGCCGCAGCGCCGCAGTCGTAGCCCGCCTCGCCCAGCAGGCCCTCGATGGCCTCGAGGCTGGCGAAGGTGTCGAGCCCCACGGCGTGGCCGACCTGCCCGACGGCGCCTGGATAGTCCGACAGGATCACGGCGATGCAGCGCTCAGCCGCCGGCGTGGCGGCGAGCCTGGCCCAGCCGGCGGCGCGATCGGCCGCCAGCGCGATCTGCACCGGTTCCGGCCGATGCGCCTGGCTGACGAACTGCAGCTCGGGCGCGACCTCGCAAGGCGCCTTGAACGAAATCGCCGTGGTGGCGAGCCGGCCGTCAAGCTCGGGCAGCACCATCTGCATCGACAGGTCCGCCGGGCTCAGGCCTCGCGCCGAACCCGCCCACGCCTCCTTCGTCGCGCCGGAGAGGATCAGCTGCAGCACCGGGGCGTCGGCCGCATCCAGCGGCGAGCCCTCGCGCGCCTCGCCGCGGGCGGAGAAGCCGGTGGCGTTCAGCACCACCGCCGGGCTCAGGCGCGCTAGCGTCTCGGCGACAAACGCGGCGGGCTCCGGCGCCTTGAGGCTGGTGACATAGAAGGCGCGCACCGCGAGCCCGCGGGCGGCGAGCGCGCTCGCCAGCGCGTCCACCGGCGCCACATCGCCCGAGAGCAGGTGCGAGCGGTAGAAGATGATGACAGCCTGCGGGCCGGCCTCGGCGTGCGAGCCTTCGAATTCGTATTCGCCGCATTCCGGCAGGCGCACGGGCGCCGCCGCCGGCGGCGCAGCGAGCCCGGCCAAGGCCGCGATCAGCTGCAGGGCGGCGGCGGTGTTTTGCGGCCCGCCCTCGCGCAGATAAAGGTCGAGTTCGGCGAGCTGTGCGGCCGGCGCGGTGGAGAGCGCCGCCAGCCGCGCGTCGGGCCGGGCGTCGCCGGGCAGCAGGGCGAGGGGAACACCGGCCGCGCGGCAGGCGACCGAAAGCTCCTCGCAGCCGTAACGCCAGTAGTCGAGCCCGCCGATCAGCCGCACCACCACGGCCTTGGCCTTGGCGATCACCTGCTCGACATAGAGGTCGACAGACATCGGATGGCGCAGACGCGCGAGATTGGCCAGCCGCAGGCTCGGCCGTTCCGGGCCGAGCCTGGACCACGCGGCGGCCAGCGCCGTCAGATCGGCGTCCGAGAACGACAGGAACACCAGGTCGGCCGGGCTCTGCCCGAGATCTTCGGCGATCTCGGCCTCGTCGAGCGAGCGCTGTTCCCGGACGAGCAGGTGCATCGGATCAGCCGAGGATCCCGGCGGTGATGGCGCCGCGGTCGAGGCCCGTGCGGCCGATTACCACCAGGTGGCCCCGGCGCGCCTCGTCGGCCGCCCAGGGTCGGTCGAACTGCTGGCGGAAGCGCGCGCCCACGCCTTGCAGCGCAAGCCGCATCGGCTTCCCGGCGACGGCCAGGAAGCCCTTCACGCGCAGAATGTCATGCGCCTCGACGACCGGCTTCAGCCGCGCCGCGAAGGCCTCGGGCTCGGCGATCTCCGGAATCGCGATGCCAAAGCTTTCGAAGTCGTCGTGTTCATGATCGTCCGCGCCGTCGTGATGGGAGGGACGTGCGTCCAGGTCGCTCTCGGCGGCCGCCTGCAGTCCGAGGAGGGCGGTGATGTCGACCTGGCCCTCGCGCGCGGGGGCCACCTTGACGGCGCGGGGCAGGGCGGCGGCGATCTGGCGGGCGAGGGCGGCGATCTCGTCGCCCGCCAGCAGGTCGGTCTTGTTAAGCACCACCAGGTCGGCGGCCGAGAGCTGGTCTTCGTAGACCTCGGCCAGCGGATTGTCGTGGTCCAGGCTTGGATCCTGTGCGCGCTGTGCGGCGACGGCTTCGGGGACGTCGGCGAAACGGCCCGCGGCGACCGCCGGCCCATCGACCACGGCGATCACCCCGTCCACGGTCAGGCGCGAGCGCACCGAGGGCCAGTTGAAGGCCTTCAGCAGCGGTTTGGGCAAGGCCAGGCCCGAGGTCTCGATCAGGATGTGTTCCGGGGGCTCCGGCCGGGCCATCAGCGCCTCGATCGTCGGCACGAAGTCGTCGGCCACGGTGCAGCACAGGCAGCCATTGGCCAGCTCGACGATGTCGACCTCGGGGCAGCCTTCCACGCCGCAGCTCTTCAGGATCTCGCCGTCGACGCCCTGCTCGCCGAACTCGTTGACGATCACGGCCAGCCTGCGGCCGGCGGCCTGGTCCAGCAGGTTGCGGACCAGGGTGGTCTTACCCGCTCCCAGGAAGCCGGTGATGACGGTGACCGGGGTCTTGGTGGTGAGACTTGCTGGGCTCATGCGAGATCCTCTGCGGCGGGGACGAGCGAGGGCATCCGCCCCAGCACGGCGTCGTGCAGCGAGGCGGGGCGTTTCGAGGGCAGGACGAGGCCGGTCTTCGACGCGCGATAGGTGCGCGCATAGGTCAGGACGTCGGCCGCCTTGGGCGCGCCGAGCCGGCCAAGCAGATAGCTCCACTTGCCGGCCATGGAGATGGCGGCGGCGCAGCCGTGATCGCAGGAAGCGAGGCAGGAGACCTCGCGGATTTCCAGCCAGTCAGCGTCGTCCGCCGCCGCCGCTTCCAGCGCGCGGCGAAAGCGCAGACCTGGGCGCTCAGCGTCGTCCTCGCAGACCTCACTCGCCTTGCAGGTCACGCAGATATGCACGCAGACCTCAGGGGCCATCGACGGTCCTCCACCAGGCGTCCGAAGACGCGAGCGTGGGACGCCGACCGCCCCCGATCTATTCGGGGTGAGGCGCTTGGGACGCGCCACCGCGACCGAGGCGCCCCGCCCGGCTACGCAGTCATGTTTCGATGGCAGGTCTCCTGGCTCGCGGATCTTGCGCGTTCCGTCCGCCTTCCCAGGACCTGGTGGTCCCAGTGGCTCTCGACGGGTCGCTCTCCGCTTACAGTTGCGGGGGCAGCTGCCGCCTTGGGGCTGATCGCCCCGCACGGCATTCCCTTTTCACCATCCTTGCGGATGGACCATCTCGGGCGAGCTAAGCAAGGCGGGGCGCACTGTCAATCGACCCGACCGACAAGCCCCGCCCCCTCGCTCCCTTTTTAGAAGTTGTACTTCGCGCCGACGCGCACCGTTCGCGGCTCGACCACCCGGCTGAGGCGGCCGTCCGTGGGGGTAGCATCGAAGCCGGGAATGAGGGACTCGTAGTCGTAGGTCATGTCCAGAGCGCTGAACGACCTGGCGGTGCCCGGAGGGGAACCTGCGGCGAGGGTTGAAGCGGGACATTCACGCCCTGCGATCGAGTTCTTGCGGCTCTTCCTGCCACCGGCTACTGCCTTGGCGTCCACGCCAGCCCATTTCTAGCGGCGCACACTGCTTCCAGGACAAGCCCGTGATGGGGCGATTTCTCGCACACCGGATCGGTCGCGTCCGTTCGGCCGGTCAGCGCGAACGCCTGGCAACGGCAGCCGCCCCAATCGATCTCCCGCCGCTCGCAGCCGCGGCAGGGTTCGGGCATCCAGTCGACGCCCCGGAAGCGCCCGAAGGCACCCGAACGGTTCCAGATATCGGCCAGGGACATCTCCCGGACCGACGGGAAGACCATGTCCGGCAGGGTCTCGGCTGCGTGACACGGCAAGGCCCTGCCGGCCGGCGAGATGTTGATGAAGCGCCGGCCCCAGCCGGACATGCAGGCCTTGGGGCGGGCAGCGTGGTAGTCGGGGATCACGTAGTCGATCACCACCTGACCCTTCAGCCGCGCCCGCGCGGCCTCCACGACTTCGGTCGCCCGGTCGAGCTGGGCGCGGGTCGGCAAGAGGGCGTCGCGGTTCAAGAGGCCCCAGCCGTAGTACTGGGTGTGGGCGATCTCCATGCGGCCCGAGCCCAGCGCCTCGCCCAGGGCGATCATCGCCTCCAGTCGCTCCAGGTTCTGGCGGTGGAGGACGAAATTGGTGGTCAGCGGCAGGCCGGCCGCCCGGATCAGCCGCGCGGCTTCGTTCTTCTTGGCTTGCGCCCCGCGATAGCCGCCGATCCGCTCGGCGCTCTCGGTGTCTGAGTCCTGGAAGCTCAGCTGGACGTGGTCGATCCCCGCCTTAACCAGGGCCTCGAGGCTTTCCCCAGTGATCAGCACGCCGGAGGTGATCAGGTTGCTGTAAAGACCCGTCCGCGCAGCGTGACGCACGAGCTCCGCAAGATCACGCCGCGCCATGGGCTCGCCGCCCGAGAAATGGACCTGCAGCACGCCGAGGTCGGCCGCCTCGTCCAGCACGCGTTTCCAATCGTCGGTGGAGAGTTCGGCGCTGGCGCGCTCCAGGGCTAAGGGGTTGGAGCAATACGGGCACTTCAGCGGGCAGCGGTGCGTCAGCTCCGCCAACAGAGCCAAAGGCGGGTCGGGCAGGTTCACGGCCGGATGGCCCCCTTGTCCGCAAGGTCCTGGAAGAAGCCGATCACGTCGGCCAAGATGACGTCCCGCGGCGCCTGGAAGCGGGCGGCGAGGTTGTCGGCGATCTGGCCGGCCGTGCACGTCCCATCGGTCAGTTTGAGAATTTCGACGCCCGCCTCGTCCAGGGCGAACATCCGTTCGGGCGCCAGCAGGACCCAGGCCTCGCGCGCCTTGTCGAAGCGCAGCTTCACGCCGGGGGCCAGAACCGGCGCGGCCTGTTCGGTGATCATGCCTCGGCCAGTTCCGGCTGCGGGACGAAGGCGCCAGGCGGGATCAAGCCCGGCTCCACGTAGGCGAGATAGAGAGCGTCCAATTGCGACCACAGCACGTCGCACTTGAAACGCAGCGCCGCCAGCACCTGCTCCTGCTTCTCGCGCGTGTCGGCGTGGTCCTTCACATAGGCCAGGGCGAAGTCGACGTCGCGCGGCGCCTGGGTCAGGCGCGGCGTGAAATAGGCCAGGGTGTCCTGGGACACCCAGGGGTAGTTGGCCAGCATGCCCGAGACCCGCTCGGCGATGATGGTGGGCGAAAACATCTCGGTGAGCGACGAGGCGATCGCCTCCAGCACCGAGCGCTCCTGAACGAACCGGACATAGGCGTCGACCGCGAAGCGGGTGGCTGGCAGAATCTGCCCGGCGGCTTCCACCATGGCCCGGTCCAAGCCCACGCCCTCGGCAAGCTTGAGCCAGCGCTCCAGCCCGCCGCCGGCACCGTCGCGCCCGTCGTGATCCTCCAGCCGCCGGCGCCATTCGCGGCGCAGCTCGGCGGTCGGCAGCCGGGCCAGCAGGCTGGCGTCCTTGGCCGGGATGCGGCTCTGGTAATAGTAGCGGTTCAACGCCCAGGCCTTGACCTGGCCGCGGCTCAGCCGGCCGCCGTGCAGCAGGCGGTGAAAGGGGTGCAGGCTGTGATAGCGCGTCCGTCCGATCTCGCGCAGAGCCTTCTCCAACCCTTCAGGCGTGAGCGGGTCCTGGTTCACCACGAAAACGTCCTCACAGGGAAAACTCCATGCCGTCGACGCCGATCGCCCAGCCGGCGCGCTCGGCCTCGGCCCGCTCCGGCGAGTCGGCCAGCAGGACCGGGTTGGAATTGTTGATGTGGATAAAGACCTTACGCGAGATCTCAAGCGGCGCGAAGGCGGCGATGGAGCCCCCGGGGCCCGACATGCTCATGTGGCCCATGCGCCGGCCGGTCTTGGGACCGAGGCCCGCGGCGATCATCTCGTCGTCGCGCCACAGGGTGCCGTCGAAGAACACCAGGTCCGCGCCCTCCAGCCGCGCCGCCAGCTCCAGCGTCATGGCCGCGCAGCCGGGCACGTAGAACAGGGTGCGCCGTCGGTCCGAGACGGCCGCCCCTACGGTCGTGCCGTCGACCAGGATGGGCGGGGCGTCGTCCTCTTCCAGATAGAGGGGCGTCTTGCCGGGCACGGCGAAGAGCTCGACCGTGAGCCCCCCGTCCAGGCGCTGGGGCGCGCCGAGCGTCAGAGGACGCCGCCGAACGATGTCGCGCGCCAGCACCTCGAAGATGGAATTGGAATCGAGCACGCGGTGGATTTCCGCGGAGGCCCAAAGGCTCAGGGGTTGTCGCTCCCGCAGGGTCAGCAGCCCCGCAATCACATCCACGTCACCGCCGGTGAGCACCACGTCCGTGATCGGCGTGGAGCGCAGGCCTTGTCTTGGATGGAGGAACTCGGACCGCGCGATCTGTTCACGCAGGTCGGGCGAGGCATTGATCAGCGTCCAGTGCTCGTCGTCGGCGCTAACGGCCAGGCTCGCCTGGGTGCGAGGTGGCGCGGCCGGATCGCCGGCGCGCGCCCTGCGGCAAGCCGCAGCATTCGAATTCCATTGCGGAAAGCCGCCGCCTGCGGCCGCGCCGAGCACGACCGCGTGCATCGATGAACCTAGGCCTTGATCTCGGCGCAGGCGTAGCAGTTGATCTCGCAGCCGAGAGAAATCTCGAAGATCTTGGGGGATTTCCAGGCCATTCGTTCACTCCCTTTGGCGGTCAGGCGGCGCCTGCCGAAGCCAGCATAGTCAGCTGCCAAATCGTCGGCAAGCACGGTGATCGCGGCGCCGTTCGCGAGGTGGATGTGCGGCGAGGGACCCCACCTGAGAGCGCCCGGCGGGCCTCGGCTCGATGGGGGCCCGGTTCATGACCACCGAGCGGGCGTTCGCCGGCGAAGCGACGGCCGGCGCTCGCCACAAATCGAATTGACCCGCCGAGTGGAGGACCTACGTCCTGCTCAAGGTCTCAATCAGCGGACAACCCGCGTTCGCACCGGATCCGCAGGCGCGCACCGTTTCGGCAAGGACCTTCTCCATCCGCCTGAGATCGGCGATGCGTCGGCGGACTTCCACCAAGTGGGCGGCGGCGATATCGCGCGCTTGAGCGCAGGCCTCGGGGTCGCCAGCCGCAAGGTCGATCAACGCGCGGATTTCATCCAGCGTGAAGCCGAGCTCCCGAGCGCGGCGGACGAAGCTGAGTCGCGCCACGTCACCTGATTCGTATCGGCGATAGCTGCCGCGCCGCGCCGGCGCCGGAACGAGGCCGACACGCTCGTAGTAGCGGATGGTTTCGATGTTGCAGCCGGTCCGGCGGGAGAGCTCTCCGATTTGCATGGCGTTCGATTCTCGACGGCGCTTGAGTCTGTAGTGGCTACAGACTGCAAGCTCCGCGGTGTGCTTGTCCAGGGAGCCTTACGAATGTCAGAGTCGCCGCCGTCGCCCTCTTCATCGTCAAAGCCGGCCAGCCCGGCCCCAGCCGTTCTCGCGCTGGGCGGTCTCGTTGCGGCCTTCGGCGTCGCGGCCTGCTGCGGCGTACCGTCTATCCTGGCCGGTCTCGGGCTCGGCTCGGCGTGGCTTGGCGGCGTGGCCCTGCTCGCGGCCCCATACCGTCAGTTGCTGCTCGGGGTCGCCGCACTGCTGCTCGCCGCCGGTGCGGCGGCGCTGTGGCGGCAGCATCGCGCGGCGCAAGCCTGCCAAGCCAGCGGGGCCTGCGCACGGCCGGGCCTGCGCCTGCTGACCCTGGTCGGCCTGCTCCTCGGCTCGGCCCTGTTCGTGGTGGGCTATGTCTATGACTGAGGCGGCGCTTGTCATGGAATCCGTCATCACCTGCCCGCATTGCGGTCACGCCCGGGCTGAGGTCATGCCGACCGACGCATGCCTCTATTTCTACGAATGTGCGGGCTGCCGGGCGTTGCTGAAGCCGAACCCAGGCGATTGCTGCGTGTTCTGTTCGTTCGGGAGCGCCAGTTGTCCGCCGATCCAGGCGGAGCGCGACACCTGCTGTCGCTAGCGGCGCTCGACCCCATCAATCCTTGGAGCCCGTCATGACCGATCATTTTGACCTGGTGGTGATCGGCTCGACGTGCGGTGGTTTCGCCAGGGTGACGATGGCTGGCGCCTGAGTTGGGTCGAAACGGGCGGACCTCCGGTCAACAAGCCGGAGCGCATGGGCTTCGGCTCGAAATTGATCCAGAGGCTCGGCACCGAGCTGGAGGCTCGCATTGAGATGAACTGGAAGCCGAGCGGCCCGTGCGTCGAAATCGTGGCTCCAGACCACGACCGCGCCTCGCGGGCGAACCCGCCAGGCCAAGCGATTGCCCGGGGAGGGTTTGGCGCGTGAAGAACGGGCCGCGCCTCGGGCCTAAGGCTACGCCTGGGGTGGATGCAATGCGCGGGCGGCGAAATGGGCGATGGTAGGCGGAGTGCGCGCGGCCGCCGCAAGGTGGCGGTCAGCGTGCCCTCCGGCGCACCGGGAGCAGTGGCTTCGAGCTGGCGAGGCAGCCGAGCCGATCGCCGAGCGCGAGGAACGAGCGACGACTCACGTTCTTCCGTGACGCCTAAGCCTTGCGTGCGCCCGTCACTGGGTTGTCAGCGGGGATGACTGTCCTAAGCTCCTCGTCGAAAGGACGACCTCCCGGCGTCGCTGCAGGGCCTCAAGCCGCCCACGCGACCGCCGAACGCCCCGTGTGCGGCCGCTCGAACGTAGAAATCGATCCAAGGGGGCGTAGCGGGGGGTCTTGGTTCTGACATGGCGCGCCTCCGTCCCAAGACGCTCCGCCCTTCAGCCTTGCCATCAGGTTGACGGCGCCCTCAGGGGAGGGCTCCCGCGGCGACGTAGTACCCATTTTGGGTGTGGCCGATTTGGGACCCGCGCCGCGGTGTCGCTCTCGCGAGAACGGCGCCCGCGATAATTGCGACCCTACGAGTTCCTACGACCGGTTCGATGGAGGCGTGCGCGTCGACCATGCGGACGGTTCCCCCCGGCGGGAAGCCTCTCGCCGCGGCCTGGGTTTCCGCCCGGGGCTCCGGAGGCCCCCGGACGTCGCTAGCCCACTGACGCGGCCCGGACCGGGGGTGCGGCCGTGGCCAGACAGTCGTGCGCGATCGTGGCGATGGCGGCGTCCATGGCGGCGAGCAGCGCGTCCAGTTGCACGGGCTTGGCGGCGACCCCATCAAACCCCGTCTTGGCGTATTCCGCGAGATGATGGCTCATGTCGTTCGCCGTGAGCGCGAGCACGGGCGTCCGCGCACGTGCATCCTGCGATTCCAGGGCGCGGATGCGGCGGACCGCTTCGAGACCGTCCATGACCGGCATCTGGATGTCCATCAGGACGAGGTCCCAGGCGCCGACTCGCCAGGCTTCCACGGCGTCCGCCCCGTTCTCCGCGATATGGACCTCGATGCCGAGCTGGCCGAGGAGCGTGGCGATGACCAGGCGGTTGGTCGCATTGTCCTCGGCCACAAGCAGGCGGAGGCCACCCACGTCGGCCGGCGCGGCGGCCCGGCCTTGCGGCTTGGGCCGTTCGACAGCCGGCAGGGGGCAGGACGGCCGTGAACACCGAGCCTTCACCCAGCCGGCTCTCGGCGGTCAGGTCTCCGCCCATCAGCCTGGCGACCTCCTGCGAGATGGCGAGGCTCAGCCCCGTGCCGCCGAATCGGCGAGTCGTCGAGGCGTCGCCCTGGGCGAAGCGCTCGAAGAGACCGCAAAGCTGCGCGGGCGACATCCCCGAGCCGGTATCGGAAACCTTCAGGCGGAGGCGGCCTTGGCCGTCGAGGTCGATTTCCGCGCGCACCGCGCCGCGCTCGGTGAACTTCACGGCGTTGGAGAGCAGGTTGTAGAGGATCTGGCACACACGCGTCGGGTCGGCGCGCCAGACGCCCCGCGCCGCCTCCGCCACCTCAACGTCCAGGCTGATGTCCTTGTCCGCGGCGAGGGCGGCGAACACGTCGCGCGCCTGACCGGCTGTCTCCTCCATGTCTAGCAGACCATCCTCCAGCTCGACCTTGCCGGCCTCCACCTTGGCGAGGTCCAGGAGGTCGTTGAGAAGGGTCAGAAGTACGCCCCCTGACTGGCGGATGACGTCCAGGCCCTGCCGCAGAACGTCCGGCATGGACTCGGCAGCCATCGCCTGCGCCATCCCGAGGACGCCGTTGAGGGGCGTGCGGATCTCGTGGCTCATGGTGGCCAGGAACGCGCTTTTTGGGCTCGCTCGCCCGCTCCGCGCGTTCCAGGGCCGCGGCCGTCGTGCGCGCGGACTCCTCGCGTCGGCGAAGCGCGGCTGGAGGATCCGCTGGCGGGTTACGTCCCGTCGGGCATGACGGTCCCTCAGTTCGACGAACACGAAATTACGCTCCTCGATCTGGCGACGCACACGTCCGGTGTGCCCCTTTGGCCGGGCAATATCGAAGGCGCGCCGGACCCGCCCAACAAGTACGCGGGCTGCTCCCTCGCCAAGCCCTATGCCGACCTGCCAACCCACACGCTCGCCCGGGCTCCAGGCTCGCAGTTCCACTTCTCCAACCTGGGCGTGGCATTGTTGGGCCAAGGCCTGGCGTTCAAGGCGCGGGAGCCCTTCTCGGAGCTTCTGCGGAGCCGTGTCACTGGACCGCTTCGCGGAGCCGATTGGAACCTTGATCCGCGCCCGACGGCAGAAGCTCGACCGTTCCCAAGAGCAGGCCGCAACGGCCGTCGGCGTAAACACTTGTACAGCCTTACTGTGGGAGCAGGGTCGGTATGCGCCCACGCCGCGCTTCTAGCCTCGCCTAGCGCGCCTCGGCCTCTTCGATCGCTCTCCTGAGGGATTGAGGATCCACGGGCTTTGGCACGACCGGCGCGGCGGGGTGGATGGACCGTATGCGGTCCATGATCTCGCCGCTGCCATAGGCCGTTACGAAGACAACGCGGACCCCGGTCGCCTCGCGCGCGAGGCGGGCAGCTTCGATTCCGTCCATCTCCCCAATGAGGCTCACGTCCATCAGGACCACATCGGGCTTCAGGGTCTTGGCCAGTTCGACCGCTTCGAGGCCGCTCGCCGCGACTCCGCACGGTTCCCGGCCAAGGTCCTCGACCAGGGCTTCCAAGGTCATCGCGATGATCGGCTCATCCTCAACGATCAACACGCGCCGTGGAGCCGATATCTCGCGCGCGGGGCCGGGCGCGGCTGGCCAAGGTGTCGGCCTCGCCCCGGCCGAGGGCCTGCCGATCGCCCATCGCTCACGCTCACGCTCGTAAGCCGGGTTAGCGAACCCGGCTCTGCCGACATAGCTCATGCCGGGTTCTCCGCGTCCGGAAGCGGGAACTCGAAGCGGTAGCGGACGCCCGTCGGCGCGTAGGTGACCTGCACCTCGCCGCCGAGCTCCCGGCGCGTGCTCGCCTCTATCAGTTTCGTCCCGAAGCCACGCCGCGTCGGGGCCGTCAGGCCTACGAGCCCGGTCTCCTCCCACTCAAGATTGACGGTTCGGGGCGTCTTTGCGGCGATCGCCCAGCTCACGCGGATCAGGCCCAACGGCGATGACAGCGCGCCATGCTTGATTGCATTGGAGAGGAGCTCGTGGAGGATCATCGCAAGGGCCAGCGCCGCCTTCGGCGACAGCACAACGGCATCCCCGTGAACCTCGATCTGGGCCCGATCCTCGGACAAATAGGGCTCGAGGATCGTGCGGACGATCTTCGCGAGTGGGGTTGTCCGCCAGCGACCGGCGGTGACGAGACCATAGCCGCGAGCCAGCGAACTCAGGCGCGCAGAGAACGCTTTCTGGAAGCCATCCAGCGAATCCGCGCGCCGGGCCGTCTGGTCGGCCATGCCCATGACTACGGCCAGCATGTTCTTGGCACGATGATCGAGTTCCGCGAGGAGCAAGCTTTGACGCCGGTGTTCCGCCTGGCGTTCGAGCACGCGGCCGACCTGCTGGCCCAACGCCCGGACAATGTGCATGAGGCGGGCGTCCGGCGCCGCCGCGTCTCGGCTGAAGAACTCCAGGATCGCCATGACCTCGCCGCCGCTGACGATCGGAAAACCGAACGCAGATCGCACGCTATGATCCTCGATCAGCCGCGCGCGCGGAAAGGCGCCGGGCGCGCGGGTGTCCGCGATCCACTCCGGTTCTCGCGTCCGCCAGATGCGACCGGGCAAACCTTCGCCGGCCACAAAGGTGCTGGCCTCCGTGGCCGCCCTGAGTTGCGCAAACTCCGCGACGTCGCCGTGCCAGATGGCGGTGGGCGCCAGGGTTGGCGGATCGCCCGCTTGAGGCAGATAGGCGTGGCCGGCTGGCCAACCTGTCAACTCGCAGACAGAGTCCAGGCAGAGTTGTAGGATGGCGTCCAGCGACTGGGTTTCGGCCGCCAGGCTCGTCACATGATGGAGCAACTCGGCCTCGCGGGCCTGCCGCTTCAGGAGATCTTCGTTGCGGCGACGCTCGGTAATGTCCCGAACGAAACCCAGGAAAAGGGTCGCGCCGTCTGCATCGACGGGCGAGATGGAAAGTTCGACGGGGAATTCTTCGCCCGACTTGCGGGTCGCCGAGACCTCGATGCGGCGTCTCAAGAGCAGTGCCTGGCCGGTCGCTAGATAGCGATTCAGTCCCGCCCGGTGCGCGTCCCGAAGGGGCTCGGGTATGACGAGTTCGGCAAGGGGGCGCCCGATGGCTTCGGCCCGGCGCCACCCGAAAATGGTCTCTGCCTGTTGGTTCCAGTCGACCACGTTCCCATCCGCTCTCATGACGATGACGCCATCCAGAGCGGTCTCAAGAACGAGCGCCAGAACCGACGGTCCCTCGGCGGTCGGCATTAGCGGGGCGGTACGCAACTCCATGACGCAAGCCCTTCTCGACGCACGCCAGAGTTCGTCGTTGTAGCATCGCGAGGGGATCGCGGGGACTGGATTCCCTCTGTCGAACACCAGCGATCAATGCCCCTGGGGTGTCCGGTGGAGCAGGCTAAGCCGCGGCTCCCACGAAGGCCGCGTCGCCGACGGGCAGCATTCCTCGCGGCACGAGCCGACCGCCGAGCGGTAGCAATTGAGGTTTGCACACGGCAGGACCACTGATGAAGGGTACGCCAAGCGATACGCAGGCGGCCAGCTCCTCGCCGTCTCGTATATTGGTCACCGAAGCCCAGATACGCCGCTGCTTGTAGTGGCTGCGGCGGCTCGCGAAGTGTCGAAGCGCCGCGATGCGGCTGCGGCGATCACCCGCCGGAAGCGCGAAACTGACGCCGGCCACAGCATGGACACTGAGCTTCTCGATCTCGAACGCGGGATCGTCCACGCGTAGATCAATGGTCTGGAAATGCGGCCCCAGCGTTTCGTGAATGTGGGTCATGGCCCCAAACCCCGGATCGCGCGGGACGCCATAGATGGCCGCGCCGAGGCGCCCCCTGGCATCTTCCGGCAGTCGGGCGAAGCGCTTGACACAGGCCGCTCTCAGGGAAGGCCGGAGCAGATTGTCGTAGGCCACGGGGACGTAGAGCATCGATTTGATTGCGTCCGCGGCAAGATAGTCCAGGGCCGCCTCCACGCAGCCCTCGTCAAACGCACTGGCGTCGCCGGGCAGCTGGTCGTGTCCATCCACGATCGATCCCCGCCGGCCGCGGGAGTCCGTGCAGACCGAAAGGACATCGCCATAGAACACGTCCTTTAGGGCGAAGTAGACCCCATGAAAGCGCGTCTCCAGCGCTTGGGTGGGCGCGTTCGTTTCCGAAGCGGTCGCGACGGCCTCCGCCGCCGGAACCTCCGCGGTTATCCGGCGCAGCCTGCCGCCCCTGGGAAGCAGCGCCCTGTCCGCCATCGCCGCCGCGAGAGCTTCCTTGTCGAGCGCGGCGAACGCCCGCACGGAGGCTTCGGGGCCCTCAAACAGCAGAAGCGCCACCTCGCCCATGGCCGCCTCTCCGAAGAGCCTGGTTTGGAGATCGTCGGAGAGGCGGGCCAGTTCGCTGACGTCGAGTTCGTCGGCGCGCGGGTCGATCAGCAGGAACGAATAGTGGCTGAGCGGCGTGAACTCGCGCGGCCACAGCCAGCGCGTTTCAAGGTACGCTCCGGCGAGTTTTTCCACGAGGGGGCCAAGGACCTCCTCCCGTAGGCCGGTCGCGGCCGCTTCAAGCACCACGCGAAGGCAGGCGATGGCGCTCATCGCATAATCTCGGACCGCGGCTGCCTGGCCATACCTCACTCCCAGTGGCCTAGCTCTACCGCAGCGTCCCTTACGGATCGTGAACCGCTTGGCGTGCGGAGGACGGCCGCGACGGTCTACGCCCTTTTTTTCGGCTGTCATCGACGTGTGACGCCGCCTACCATCGGCCTGAGGGCGCGGCCGAGCTGAAATCTCTGGTTTCACAAGGTGAGTAAACAGCGGTCGCGCCCTCGACCGGCGCTGAACTCACCAAGGGGGCGTTGCCGGTTACGCTCGTCGTCGCTCGCTCAGAATTGCCGCCTGGGCCAGGACCCACCAGCCCTCGGCGATTCTGCGGTAGACGTCGCGCTCCAGTTCGTCAGTCGCCTCGTTGGCCACGCGTTCGGCGTGCTCGGCCTTGCGCCGGTACTCATCGGCGAGGCGTAGCTGGTCTAGGGAATCCGTCATGCGGCACGCTAGCGCCGGCCAGCTGCCCGGCGCGGCGCGAGATCACTCGACGCCTGCGGCTCGGCCAGTGACGTGATGTGCTCACACCGCGCGCGTTGGATCAGTTCAGCGGCAGCAGACGAGGTGAGCGGCTTGGCCAGCACTTCGTCGTAGAGGAGCGCGATCGGATCGGTTGGCAGGTCCGTAGAGCAGCAGACGATCATAGAGCGTTGCGACGGCCCGGGCGTGGCGCGGATCGTCAAGGCGGCGGCGTCACCGTTGCAGCGCGGCATGTGCCGGTCGAGGATCACCAGGTCGAAGTTCGTGCGGCGCGTCGCCTCCAGGGCTTCGAGGCCGTCTGAGGCGACCGTGACGTAGCAACCCAGCGTCTCCAGGATCATGCATTCGATCTGTCGATGCACAGGGTGGTCCTCGACGACCAGCACCGAGAGCCGAACGGCCGAAGACGTATTGCGGCTGGCGCGCCGCGCGCCCGTGCGCCCCCTGCTCTCGTCCATGGCCCCCGCCACCATTCAACCCGTGCGAGCATTCTGCCAACATCAGCCTTAAGCAGGGGTTCGTATCGCGCCGCTTTTTCTGGCGTCGCATCTCTCATGCACGCCCATCGCGGAGATTCCCCAAGGAACTCAGGCCAGGGTTGCGTCGTTCTGTCGCGGCCGATCCCGGGGGAGCCGAGGGCCGCACAACCGTCCGCCTGTTCCTGCAGCGCAGCTTGTGGCGCGACGCGTTCTCGGCGGCCGGTGCGGCCTCCGCCGAACTGGAGGATGGCCCTGCTGGGTCATGGGGCTGCCGACCGCCGCGCAATCGGTCGGGATCGAGATCAACGCCGGACGGGGCCTGACCAGTCGTTTGGTCGGGAACCCAACACTAGCTCTGGGCGTTGGTGACCGACGCGCTGTTCTTTGGGGGGTTCATGGCTGCGGTAGCTGTTCGGGGTTCGCCCGCACCGCGGGTGCTGGTCGTGGAGGACGAACACGCAATCTGCGATCTGATCGCCGACATGCTCGAAGGCGATGGGATCGAGGTTCAGTGCGCGCAATCGGATCGCGAGGCCTACCTCGCCCTCGGCGCGGGACATGGCTTCGCCGCGCTCCTCATGGACATCAACCTCGGGCAGGGGACGACCGGCTTCGACGTGGCGCGCTTCGCACGCCAGATCGACAACGAGGTCCCCATGGTCTTTTTCAGCGGCCAGGCCTCGGAAGCTTCCTTCAAGGCGTTCGGCGTACCCAACAGCTCCTTCCTTGCGAAGCCCTTCACAGCCAGCGAACTGCGCGCGCACCTGCGCCCCATTCTCGCGGGCGACTGAACTTTCTCGGCCGCCGGAGCGTGCGGGAAGGCTTTGAGCGCGGCCGAGCGGGCATTGATGCAACACAAGTCCTATGGGCTGTTGGACGTCGCAGCCGACGGCTGGTCCCATACCTGGGAGGCCAAATGCGCCCGGAGTGTCGTGCGCAAAGTCGCGATGCGCTCACCCACTCGGCTCCGCCTTCAGCCGCACGGCCGTCGCCAGCTCTTGCCCCGCGCGCGTATGAAGGCGGTAGCGCACGCGCTGGCCGGCTTCGAGCGTGGGAAGCCCCGCCCGCTCGACGGCCGACGCATGCACGAAAACGTCTGGGCTGCCGTCATCCGGCGCGATGAAGCCGTATCCCCGCTGGTCGCTATACCACTTCACGATTCCGGTCTCGGTCGCAGACGGACGCGGGTCGCCGTCCGCAAAGGAAGATCGCTCGGGCTCAGGGGCCAAGTGGGTCCCCGTCTGCCGACCTCTCGATCCCTTCAGGTCATCGCTGCGCCAGACGTGCACGCGGCCAGAGCGTCCATTGCCTGCATGATCCCGACCCATGGGCGCTTCCCGTCAATCGGCGATGGCTGGGGAAGGCGTTTTCATGGCATGGGAGCAGCTCATGCGCGCATTTCTCCAGCGGGCCGTCGCGTCCGTTAAGCAGATGTTAGCGACGGGCCACAAAGTTGTTGATGAGCGGGCGCGTGGCTCACCGTTTACGAGCGGGCGTGTCTACTCTCCGCTTCTCGCTCTACGGAGCTCGCGATGCCTCAGGTCGGTGTCGGTGACAGGGTCGATGTCGAGTTCATGGTGGGCGGCTCTCCCATCATTCGCCGACAAGGGTTCGTGCTGGCGGCGGAGTGGACGTTCGTCGATGTCGCCGCGCCCGTCATGGGCGGCGCCGCGCCCCTCCGGGTCAAGATGATCGACTTGGCGGCTGCAGGCGCCCGGCGCTGGAGAACGCGCCAGGACTTCTTCCCGCACTCGTAGTGCGCGGTCGTCGTGAGGCCACAAGCTTCGGCTGCTTGCCAACCGCCCAGTTGCGACTCTCGCGCCATCACACAAGTCGTTCGAGCGGCTCGCGCGGCGTGAAGCCCAGGTGCAGCTCCCGCGCGCGACAACTCGTTGCGCAGAAAGCACGGTCGCCTTGGGGCGTGCATAGCGTTCCGCAGAGTGAGCCCGGATCGATCTGAGGACCGCTCCGGGCCGGACCCGCGATGGACATAGGGGCTGCGTACGCGGGTCAGATTTCCATAGCACAGCTTCGACCTGCCTGCTTCGGGTGACGCGCGCGATAAGGGCAATTTAACCGCCGCCGCCTAACGGTTGCGCTCAAAGCCTCCCGAGGGGGGAGAGTGCATGGACCGACGTAGTCCTCTGGACGGCCACCGCGAGGACGCGGTGGGAATTCTTGACTCACAGACGCCCTATCAGCTCACGCTCAAGGGCCTGCTGTTTCCCTGGACGTTCCAGATCGTCCTGAACGCCTTCGCAGGCCTCTCATTGGGGCTCATAGGCCTGCCGCTGCTCGCTCTGGTCTGGACGCTTGTCTCGTGCGCCGCGGACTACGGGCTCCAGCGCCTCTACGCCCGTTGGTGGGCGGACGCCGCCGCCATGGACTCCGCCAGAGGACTTCGGCGACTGACCTGGTACGTCTTCTTCCGATCGAGCCTGTGGCTTGCCGCGCCTGTGGCGCTGGCCCTTGCGACCCACTCGCTGGCCGCGATGGGGTACACGGCGCTGACGGCGCTCTCGATGGTCGCGCTCGCGGTTTCCTGCGGATGGATTTCGCGCGGGGTCTGGGCGGGGATTGCGACACCGGCCGTCGTGGCCATCGGCCTTGAGGTCCTGCCGTTTGTGGGTCCGATGCCGGCGCTCGGTCTGACCATGGGTGTCATCTCGTTCGCCACGACCGGCATCCTGATCGCGCTCGGCACGGAGAAGTCACTGGGAGAATGGAGCAAGGCCAATGACCGGACCCGCTCGGTCATGGTGCGTCTCAAGGAAGCGCTTTCGCGCTCCGAGGCGGCGGAGCGGCGGCTGCGAATCGGCGCCGAGACCGCCAAGCTGCATCTCCTCGAAGTCGACTTCGTGGCGCGGACCCTGGTCGGCCAAGGGGCGGAGGGCGTATTCTACGAGCAGCCCCTGACCTTCGAGCAGTTCATCGCCGACCCGTTCGCCGTCGTCGCGCCGGAGCACCGCGACCAGGTCGTCGCCGCCTGGACCGCCTACGTGGCGGGTCTTGCCCCCTACCACGTCCAGTTCCGCGTCAACCGCAGCGACCGGGAGGTGTGGGCCTACGCCAAAGGGGAAATGACCTACGGTGATGAAGGCCAGGCGCTGGCGCTCATTTGTGCGCTCCACGACATCACCGAGCTGAAGCGCACCGAGCTGCAACTCATCGAAGGGCGTGATCGGGCCGAGGCCGGAAGCCGCGCCAAGAGCGAGTTCCTCGCCACCATGAGCCACGAGATCCGCACACCGCTGAACGGCGTTCTGGGGATGGCGCAGGTCATGGAGCGCGAGCGCCTCACCAAGGCCCAACGCGGGCGGCTCGCAGTGATCCGCAAGTCGGGCGAACGGCTTCTGATGCTGCTGAACAGCCTCCTGGACCTGGCGAAGATCGAGGCCGGAAAGGTCGAGCTGGAAGAGGGCGAAGTCGACATCGCCGCCATCGCGCAAGGCGCGATCGACACCTTCGAGAGCCAGGCCACCGAAAAGGGCGTGGTGCTCGCGCTGCGCGTCCAGCCCGCCGCGCAGGGGGTCTATGCGGGCGATCCGTTGCGAGTGGGCCAGATCCTGCACAACCTGCTGTCCAACGCCGTGAAGTTCACCGAGGCAGGTTCGATAGAGGTCGTGATCGACCGTACCCGCCGCCGTCTTGTGATCGGCGTGGCTGACACCGGAATCGGCGTCGCGCCCGAGAAGCAACCCGGGCTGTTTGAGAAGTTCGTGCAGGCCGACGCGTCGGTGACACGTCGATATGGCGGCAGCGGGTTGGGTCTGGCGATCTGCCAGCAACTAGCGGCCATGATGGGGGGCGGCGTCAGCCTGAGGAGCGCATCAGGCGAAGGTTCGACATTCACCGCGACGCTGGACCTGCCGTGGCTGCGGCCGGCAGCGGAAGCTTCCAATGTCACGCCCGCGATGGCGGAGCCCTCCGCGGACCTCGGCACCCTTCACGTTCTGGTGGTCGACGACAACCCGACCAACCAGCTCGTTCTTGAGACATTGCTCCAGCAGGTCGGCATCGAGCCGACTGTCTTGGGAGACGGTCAGCAAGCGGTCTCTGCCTGGGAGTCCGCGGCTTGCGACCTGATCCTCATGGATATCCAGATGCCCGTGATGGACGGCGTTGCCGCGACCAGGCGCATCCGCGAGCGCGAAGCGCAGACCGACCGGCCGCGAACCCCGATCGTCGCGATCACCGCCAACGTCATGCCCCATCAGGTTGAGGCCTACCACGCGGCGGGCATGGACGACGTCGTGGCCAAGCCCGTCAGCGCTGGAGCCCTGCTTGCGGCCATCGCCGCAACGCTGTCCGGCGACGTCTCATCCGCGGGGACCACCAAACATGGATCTCACGGAGTCTCTCAGGGCGGAGGTTGTTGATTGGCAGGATCACTTGCCTGCGAATGCTGGCGGGACCCGAGCGCGCGGGCCATTCCCCGGCCAGCCTTCCGGGACGCTGCGTTCGCCTCGGCCTATCTTGAGAGCCGGCGGCTGCGACCAGATCGGAGCCCTGTCGAGCCACGGTTTCCTGCTGACCGGCGCCGAATGTCAGAGGAGTTGCGGACCTAGGCTAGTCGGTACCGTCGACTGCCCGCGCTCGACCACTTACTTGGGCTGTCGGTCGCGACCGCGTTTCCTTCCGATGTCAGATGATACTCGGCAGCGGTGGCGCCGCATAACGGCGTTTACCCAACCATCTCGGCATACGGTGCGGCCTTCCGTCGACTGTCCGACATCCCGGAGCCCGCAGGCTGCCCATGACCGATGATCCGCTCTGTCGCCTCACCATCGAGCCGCATGACGACGGATGGGCGATTGTCGCGAGCGGCGAGGTCGTGCCGATCACGCCGGACCGCGCCGAAGCGGAAACCCTCACCAAGCTCGCCGAGGCCCGCGCAGGCAAGACGGACGAACAGCTGCGCCGGGTAGTCGCCTATCCAAGCCGTCCAAGCAGTTCGTGCGGCGTGAACGGCTTCTGGAGGAACTGGGCGTCGGGCACGCCGAAGGTGTCGAGCGAGGCGTTCGAGGTTGCGCCGCTCATGTAAATGACGAGGAGATCGGGAATGACCCGTCGGGCGAAGCGCGCAACATCGAAACCGGTCGTCCCCGCTCCCAGGTCCACGTCAACGACGAGCGCCTGGAACGTCGGCAGAGTGGGAATGAGGGCATAGGCGGCGCCGTCATTGTGGGCGCAGACAACTTCGAGGCTCTCTCCGCCGAGCGCGTCGGCGAGCAGCTCGCAGAGCGCCTCGTCGTCATCGACGATCAAGATACGCCCGAACGTTCCGCATCCCCCCCGATTGCCACAGACGTCCCCCGACGCGCGCCATTGTCGTGTTCCCGACACAACGGCGCTGGGGGGCTGTAGGTTCAACCTTCGCGCGCGGCAACGCGCTTCGCGCCGGGCGGGAGCGGCCGTCGCCTCAGAGGTTACATCGGCGTTTCGTGAGGGGAGCCTGGGAGCAATCGCGACGGGTGGCTCCCAGACTCGGACGCCCACCGCAAAAGAGGGGGTGCGCCGCGGCGCGCGCCTCCGCAACTCATAGCACAGGTTCGACCTGTTGTGGCGGACCCCCTCCGGTGAGGGCCGCCTTCCCGTGATTGAGGCATAGCTGCACTGCTAACAGCGTGGTTAGGAGCGGTGTTAGCACCAGGCATGGCGTATTCGTCGCCGATCACTGGCCCGGAGCGGCGCCGCCGATGGAGCGAAGATCAGACGCTGGCGTTGCTGCCGAGGCGTTCGGGCCAGGCCGAACGTGACGGAGCCCGCCCGGCGCGCGGAGATCCACACGAGCTTGTTGTACCGGTGGCGCCGGGCGGCGTCGCGGCAGCGGCTCCCGACCGGCTGCCGTGGCCACTGGTGATTGGCCGGTGTTGCGAACTTGACATATTCTCGGCGCATGTCTGACGCGGACGAATATCGTCGCCGATCCGATGACCTGACGCGGCTGGCGACAGCCGCCACCGACTTTGGAGAGCGGAACCGTCTCATCGGCGAGGCGGTGAGTTGGAACATGAAGGCTCAGGAAGCTGAGACCGCCGCCGCGACCCCGCAGTTGGCCAACGGTGTCGAGTTCGAGCGGCCTGACGCGACGGAGGCCTAGAGTCGGCGAGGCCACTTCGACGTAGCCTCCGCACTCGAGTCGGGAAGTCGCCGTTCAGAATCAGCCGGATCCGCCGATGCTGACCAGCTCGCTCCCAGGGCGTCCTTCAGGCGCCGGTAGTGGAGCCCGAGATGGACGCGGAGGGGGCGCCGACCGGCTGCTACCTCGTCACCTATCGGCGAGGGGCGGCGGCTCTCGCTGCTGCTGCTGCGCGCCAAGCGCAAGAAGATCAGGAAGACGGCGCCCGTGCGCTGCGTGGTGGACATCAACAACGACCCCACGAGATCAGCCTGGACGGGCATGCACCCGGCCGACCAGTTCGAGGCGTTCCGGCGGCTCGCCGAGGAACGGGGGCCTGTCGGCCGAGGAGGTCGGCGCCCGGTGCGGCGCGTCGGCGAACGTGGTGCGCCAGCGGCTTCGCCTCGCCGCCGTCAACCCGGCGCTGATGGACCTAACCGCTTCGCCGGGGCCTCGGCGTGAAGCGCCAGGATCAGCGGACAGCCGGGGGTCCTGCCCCGCGTCGCAGGCTCGGACGGAGTCCGCGAGCGAGCACCCGTTCGATCCGCCTGAGGTCGGCGATCCGCGCATGCACGTCCTTCAGGTGCGACGCGGCATCCACCCCATCAAGACCTAGCATCTGGCCGGAAGCGCCGGCGGCAAGCTATGCCGCCGGCGCCCCTCCGTCTCCCGCCGAGGGGATACTCGAAGCGGGATCGGGAGCCGGTTCAGCCCTTCGGGGCCGGCGCCGCGCCCTGATGGTCGCCCATCATGCGCGCGCACATGTCGATCATCGCCGCGTGATCCTTCATCATCGGGCAGTCGCAGGTTTGAGCGACCGCTCGCGCTTTCGGGACCTTCACGATGCGGACGAAGGGGTCCTTGCCGTTCGGAGACCGCACGGTGCGGGTGACATGGTCGCGGTCGGTGGAGGGCGCCGCCTGGGCGGCAGGCGTGACAGCGGTGAGCGTCAGGGCGGCGAGGGCCGCCGGGACCAGAGTCGAGAGTTTCATCGGTTTTGACCTGAAAAGATTTTCGGGGAGCCGCGCGCGGGCGCAGCGTCTCGCGCCGGGTCGGGCGCGCGGCGCGC
>FWWL01001476.1_pt1 | contig 55797 bp, 47 predicted proteins | sample 2228331 | NCBI WGS metagenome assembly FWWL01 (sample SAMEA103939775, study PRJEB20133) | metagenome | reverse complement strand
CCGCTTGCCGCTGCCAACGCGCCCGAAACTGCCCGTTCGGAACAATCCGCATCAGCGGATGCCACCCGTTGCGTCGAATCGCCCGAAACAGGCGGGGCGACCACAAGCCCCGATCGGTCAGCACATAGACAGGAACCGTCTTGGGCACTTGTCCTTTCAGGCAAGCAAGCAGGGCTTCCCACTCCGACTGCCACGCGTGGGGCTGGGTTGCGGGCACCACCCGCCACGCAATCGGGAGAGCGGTCTGGTGCAGGACGACGCTGACCACCAGCACGGTGTGCTGTTGGCACAGGGTGGTGGCGTCCAGTGCGAGTCAGAGGCATTCAGACTGGAACTGGTGCAAGACCGTCTTGAGCAGGGCGCGGAAGCAGGCGGGGGCGTCCCAGTGGTTATATTGGATTTGGTATACTGTGGGTCGGTTCTTGTATGAGCGCCGTTGGGTAGGTTGTTTTGTTTTCATAGGAGTAAAATACCCAACGGCGCTCCTTTTTTGAACTCAGGCTTTGTACCCCTGTCAGAACGATACCCCCCCTGCCAATAACTCACCACCACTGCCTTCCCATGCGACCGCAACCGCCGTCTCTCGGCGCCCCGTCGGAACGGCGCATCAAACGGCGTGGCGTACCCAATCCCTGTGCCATCCACCCTCGCATAGGGCGTCTCGGTGGTGGGCGTTTCTAAAGCAATCCCCATCGGAGCCAGCCACGCTTGCAGGTGATTGAGGCGGTCAGAAGAGCGCACGATGAGTTGTTGGAAGCGGTAGACGAGCGTGCCGAGTGCGGGCAGAGGCAGGGCGGGAAAGGCGAGCGGGGCGTAGCAAAGGGGCAGATCGCGGGAGGAGGCTTGGAAGCGGGTTTGGATGAGGGCGAGCGTAAGGATGAGTTCTTCGGGGTATTGTCGGGGGCGTCTGCGTGTTTGGGGTAAGGGGTGGAGTTGGCAGAAGGTGCGGACGAGTTGGGCAATGCGTTGTGGGGAGAGATTTTTCAGGATTGTCGTCGGGAGGCGTCGTTTCGGTTTCATGGGTCTGAGTTTATCCGCTCGCCTCCCATTTTTCGAACACCCTCAGTGGCTTGGTAGTTGAACTCAAACCGTGTACCCCTGTCAGCCTTAGCAAGGGGGTAAGAGGGATGGGCGAGACGCCCAAACCACTTCTGTTAGGCACTCTAAGCATGAGGGTAGGGCGTGAGGGCTAAGTCAGTGCCTCCCTCAGTGTCCCAACAAAAGTGTCAATCTCCTCGCGGGTGCGGGTCTCCGTCACGCAGACCAGCAGGCAGTTGGCAAGAGCAGGGTCATAGTCGCCCAGAGGCAGTCCCCCAATAATCCCACGCTCCAGCAGACGCTCGGCAACCACCTTCGCGTCCTGTGGCAGGCTTAGCACGAACTCCTTGTAAAACGGCGTGTTCGGGAACTGTAGGCGCACGCCAGGAATTTGACAGAGTTGCTCGCAGGCGTAGTGCGCCTTCTGGGTGCAGGTCTCGGAGAGTTCACGGAACCCGCTCTTGCCCAAAGCCGAGAGAAACACCGTGCTGGCAAGCGCGCAGAGCGCTTCGTTCGTGCAGATGTTGGAGGTCGCCTTCTCGCGCCGAATGTCCTGCTCACGGGTGCGCAGGGTCATCACATAGCCCCGACTCCCCTCCACATCGGTCGTCTGTCCGACGATGCGCCCCGGAATTCGGCGCACATAGTCCATCTTGCAAGCGAACAGCCCCAACATCGGTCCGCCGAAGCCCATCGCGTTGCCGAGCGATTGCCCTTCGCCCACCACGATATCGACGCCGTACACACCAGGGGGCTTCAGCACGCCCAGCGCAATCGGGTCGACCGCCGTGATTGCCAGTGCCTTATGCCGATGAGCGCACTCGACGAACCCTGCCATCGGCTCAATCAGCCCGAAGAAGTTGGGCGTCTGAACCATCACACAGGCGGTCTGGTCATCGACTGCCTGTTCGAGGGCGTTCAGGTCGGTCAGCCCATTGGCATAGGGCACTTCCATCATCTCTCGACTGTTCGTCCAGAGGTAGGTGCGCAACACTTGGCGGTAGTGGGGGTGAATCGATTGCGAGACGACTACTTTGGAGCGACCTGTGAGGTTGCACGCCATCAGTGCCGACTCGGCGAGCGCGGTGGACACATCGTACATCGAGGCGTTGGCGACCTCCATCCCTGTCAGTTCGCAGACCATCGTCTGGAACTCGAAGATGCTCTGCAGAAGCCCCTGACTCGCTTCGGGTTGGTAGGGGGTGTAGGCACTCAGGAACTCGCCCCGACTGATAATCGTGCCCACTACCGACGGGATGAAATGGTCATACGCACCTGCTCCCAGAAAACTGATGTAGCGGATGATGTCGGCGTTTAGGCTGGCAAGGTGGCTCAGTCGGCGGAACAGCGCGTGCTCGTCCAGTGCAGGGGGCACGGCTAACGGCTCGTCCACAAGGAGCGATTCGGGAATATCGCGGAACAGCTCCCGAATCGAGCTCACGCCAATCACATCCAGCATCTGCTGAATGTCCTCTTCTGTGTGGGGAATGTAGCGCATTTTAGAACCTCAGATTTGACGGTAGTTTCGATACTCTTCAGCGGTCATCAGCGACTCGACTTGGGCGGGGTCTTTGACGCGCACTCGAATCATCCAACCTGCGCCATAGGGGTCTTGGTTGATGGTCTCCAGCGCGCTCATCAGGGCGGAGTTGACCTCCACCACTTCGCCCTCCACTGGTGCATACAGGTCGGATGCCGCTTTGACCGATTCGATCACGCCAAAGGTCTCGTCTAACTGAAGATAGCGTCCAGGTTCGGGCAGTTCGAGGAACACGATATCGCCCAGCTCCGATTGGGCATAGTCGGTGATACCGATTTCGGCAATCTCGCCGTTGAGCCTAATCCACTCGTCGCTCTTGGTATAGCGTAGGTCATTCGGGATATTCATAAAGACGCCTCCATTCGATGGAATTGTACCTAATAGGGCAGAAGTGGGGTATAATCAGGATACAACCATTCAGAAAGGAGGACAGATGCGATGAAGCGATGGATGACCGTACCCTTCGCGCTTTTGTGCGCTGGAGCCATAGCGCTCGCGCAACCGCGTGTTGTGATTAACGAGATTGTGTACGACGACGCCAGCACGGACGATCGCGAGTTCGTGGAACTTTTCAACGCTGGAGATCAGCCCGCTAACATCACGGGATGGCGACTGGAGAGTGGAGATCAGCTAACTGACGACAACAACGCCGACTATGTGATTGGCGACACAGATAACGACGGCAACCCCGACATCACGGTCATTCTCCAACCCGGTCAGTTCTATGTGTTAGGCTCTTCTCTCGTGCCAAATGTCAACCAAGTAATCGGAGCCAACAATCTGTTCGAAAACGACAACGAGTGGGCAGCACTGCGTGATGCCGACGGCAATGTGGTGGATGCGATTGCTTACGAGACGATGCGTGCTCCCGACTTCGCCACTTGGGTGCCCGAAGACGCTCGAACCCAACTTGGGCGCGGGATTTGGGGCGAGAAGTTAAGCCTTGAGTCGGGTTCTAACGATAACACCTTCATGTCTTGGGCGCGCTACATTGACGGCTACGACACCGATGATAATGGGCGTGACTTCGGTCTGCTTCGTGCGACACCAGGTGCTTCGAACGCAGTGGTGTTCACCGAACCCTTCTGTGAGAACTTCAACACGCTCGAGGTAGGCACAGTCGTTCCCAACTTCACAGGCACTTGGCGTAATGCCCGCGTGATAGACCCCACCCAATCGACAGGCGGAGCAGACTTCAATCCCAATCCGATTTTCGTCTCACCCGATGGCGGAAAAGCGATGGTCGCTTGGGACTGGAGTGGTGGAGGCAATGCAGTACTGAGCGACTTCGTCTTCAACGGTAGCGGTGGAATCGAAGCGTGGGTCTACTTTGACAATACCCCCCTTCCTGCGAATGGCACGGTTGAACACGAGTCTTGGGCGATAGGCATCATGGGAACCAGCGACACATACTACCGCCCCATTCCTTTCACCAACCCTACAGTTCCTGCCAACTTGCCCCCTGGACCAGGTATCACAGGACTTGCTTGGGTCTACCACCGATACGAAGTAGAAGATGGAACGACAGTGGTCAGGTTAATCTTTGTGGATGCTCGTAGTGGTGGGGACAGTAATAACGATTGGCACATTTATCAGAGCTTCGATATGACTGAGGAACCCACTGGTTGGTATCGACTGCGAATCCAAGTCAGAGAAGATGGGGAGTTCTCTGCTAGCTTCACTCCCAACGAGGAGACCCCTATTGGGGTCTCAGGTTATGGTCAGACGAACCTTGTGGGACAGGCGTATATTGCTTACCGTGAGTTCATCTCCAACAACGCGAACTGCCGACCGCCCACATTAGACGACCTGTGCGTGTTTGTGCCCACTGGGTGCGACCGTTCAATCGGCGATGTGAACTGCGACGGCTGTGTAGACGACGCTGACCTGTTGCAGGTGCTGTTCGCGTTCGGCTCTGAAGACCAGAACACGGATGTGAATGGCGACGGCATTGTAGACGACGCCGACCTGCTCGTGGTACTGTTCAACTTCGGCAGCGGTTGCTAATCGGCGCCCGAAGCGTCTCTTAGAAGCAGGGGCGGGCGAAAAACCCGCCCCTTTCTGCTCGAAAGGTGGCAGGAGTCCCCCCGACGACGCCGAATCGAAAAGGGGCTATATATAGGGAGGTTTCGCATGGAAGCAGGTTTTGTACATCTACATCTACACACAGAATACAGCCTATTGGACGGGGCAACACGTATCCCCGAACTGGTCAAAACGGTCGCAAACTATGGCATGCCTGCCGTCGCCATCTCCGACCATGGGGCGATGTATGGCGCAATCGAGTTTTACAAAGCGTGTACCCAAGCGGGGATCAAGCCCATCATCGGTTGCGAACTCTATGTGTCCCCGCGCCCCATCCAAGAGCGCACCCGACAGAACCAGAGCTACTACCACCTGCTCGTGCTGGCAAAAGATGAGGTCGGCTATCGAAACCTGTTGAAACTCACGACGATTGCGCACTTGGAGGGCTTCTACTATAAGCCCCGCGTGGATAAGCCGATTCTACGCCAATATGCGCAGGGCTTGATTGCTACTTCGTCGTGCCTCTCGGGCGAGATTCCCGACGCCCTGCTGAAGGGCGACTTTGAGGGCGCACGTCGACTGCTGGAAGAGTATCTGGACATCTTCGGGCGCGAGAACTTCTATATCGAACTCCAAGACCACGGACTGCCCCAACAGCGTCAGGTGAACCAAGCCCTGTTGGAGCTGGCAGAACGCTACAAACTGCCCCTGATTGCCACCAACGATGCCCACTACCTGAACCGAGACGACGCCGAGACCCACGATGTGCTCCTGTGTGTGCAGACGGGCAAGAGCATCAACACGCCGAACCGTATGAAGTTCGACACGCAGGAGTTCTATGTGAAATCGCCCCAAGAGATGTACCAACTGTTTGGGGCGTACCCTGAGGCGTTGGCGAACACACTGGAGATTGCTGAACGATGCAACTTGGAACTGAGCTTCGGACGCGCCCCGATGCCCGACCCCGGACTACCACATGGCAAGGACGCAATGACCTACCTGCGCGAACTGTGCTATGAGAACCTGCCCCGACTCATTCCAAACTACAACGAGGTTCATAAGGAGCGATTGGAATATGAGCTCTCGGTCATCGAGCAGACGGGCTTTGCCCAATATTTCCTGATTGTGCGCGATTTTGCACAGTTTGCGCGCCAGCAGGGGATTTACTTCGGCGTGCGTGGCTCGGCAGCGGGCAGCTTTGTGTCCTTCTGCATCGGTATCACCGACATCGACCCTATCGACTACGACCTGACCTTCGAGCGGTTCCTGAACCCCGAGCGTATCCAGATGCCCGATATCGATATGGACTTCGAGGACGCTCGGCGCGACATGGTCATTCGCTATGTGCGCGAGAAGTATGGCGAAGACCATGTGGCGCAGATTATCACTTTCGGCACGCTCGCAGCGAAGGCAGCGATACGCGATGTCGCCCGCGCATTAGACTATCCTACCAGCCTTGTCGATCGACTGGCAAAGATGATTCCCACCGCGCCCGGGATGACGATTGACAGGGCGTTGAAGGAAATCCCTGAGTTCAAGGCGGAGTATCAGAACAATCCCGATGTGCGTCGTCTGGTGGATACGGCGCGCAAACTGGAAGGGATTACACGCAACGCAAGCGTGCACGCGGCGGGCGTGGTGATTTCCAAAGAACCGCTCGTCGAACTGGTGCCTCTTGCGCGCAGTGCCGATGGCGAGGTGGTCACCCAATACCCGATGGGCGACTTGGAGACCATCGGGCTGCTCAAGATGGACTTTCTGGGGCTTTCAAACCTGTCGGTGCTGGCACAGGCGGTGGAGAACATCAAGCGCACGCGCGGGATCGAAATCGATGTGCGCAACCTGCCCCTTGATGATGCCAAGACCTATGAGATGCTGGGGCGGGGCGAAACGACGGGCGTATTTCAGCTGGAAAGCGCAGGCATGCGACGCAACATTCAGGCACTGAAACCCCAGAATGTGCGCGAACTCGCTGCGATGGTCGCGTTGTATCGCCCCGGACCGATGGACCATATCCCGACCTATATCAATCGCAAGCACGGACGCGAAGAGGTGACCTACCCTCACCCGTGGCTGGAACCTATCCTGAAAGAGACCTACGGCGTGATTGTGTATCAGGATCAGGTGCTGAAAATCGTGCAGGCACTGGCAGGCTTCTCACTCGGCAAGGCAGACATCCTGCGCCGAGCGATGGGGAAGAAGAAACCTGAAGAGATGAAGCGGATGCGCGCCGAGTTCGTGGCAGGCGCGAAAGAGAAAGGCATCGACGAAGAAGAAGCGAATCGCCTGTTCGACCTGATTGAGCCGTTCGCGGGGTATGCGTTCAACAAAGCGCACGCCGTCTGCTACGCGCATGTGGCGTATCAGACCGCCTACCTGAAGGCGAACTACCCTGTGGAGTATATGGCGGCGCTCATGGCAGTCTACAAAGATAAGACCGATAAGATTGTGAACTTCATCGACGAGTGCAACACGCTGGGTATTGCAGTGCTTCCGCCCGACATCAATCGGAGCGAGATGGGCTTCACGGTGGAGCCGACCAATGGCAACCCGCACACGAACGGGCGTGCCCGACGACGCACCACTCGTGAGCAGAAATCCGCACCCCAACACGACTATGCGATTCGTTTCGGGCTGGGCGCTATCAAGGGCGTGGGCGAGGCGGCAGTGGAGGCGATTCTGAACGAGCGCAACGCCAACGGTGCGTTCGCCGATGTGTTCGATTTCTGTGCGCGCATGGCAGAGGCGGGCGCGATGAACCGTGCGACAGTGGAAGCGCTCATCCAAGCGGGCGCGTTCGAATCGCTCCACCCGAACCGTGCCCAACTGATGGCGAATATCGACCTGATCCTGCAGTATGGTCAATCGGTGGCGCGGGCGCGCTCGGCTGGGCAGAACTCGCTCTTTGAGGGAGGCGAGAGTCAGCAAGACGCCCAAATCGCCAAACCCGTGCTCAGCACAGTGGACGACTACAGCATCCCCGAAAAACTCTCGCTGGAGCGCGAACTGCTCGGTGTCTATCTTTCTGACCATCCCGTGCGCCCCTACGCGCGAGTGTTGAAGCAGAAAGCGACCGAGATTGCGCGCGCCCTGCGTGCTGAACCAGGCACCAGCCTAACAATCGGCGGGATTATCTCCAGCGCACGCACGATTACTTCCAAAAAGACAGGCGCGCGAATGGCATCGCTCGTGTTGGAAGACCTGACCGGCTCCATCTCGGTCACGGTGTTCCCCCAAGCGTTCGAAAAGTACCGCGAGCAGATTGTCAAAGACCGTGTGGTGCTGATTCGGGGCAAACTGCAGAGCCGAGATTTTCGAGGACGTAACGGCGAGGGCGAAACGGGTAACTTGGAGTTCCTTGCCGATAGCATCGAACTTGTGCCCGAGCCGACCGACACCAGCGAGGAAGTACCCTGTATCTGTATTCAGGTGGAGTGGTGTCAGAAAGACCAGCTCCGTACCTTGCGCGAACTGCTGGAGCGGTATCCGGGCGATGCGGTGGTGCAGTTCCGAGTGCCGACGCGCGGGCGCATCCGCCAGATAGAAGTGCCCTACCGAGTGGACTACACCGATGAGGTCATCTCGGCGGTGAAGCGCGTCCTGCCCCAAGCGCTGGTGTTGACCCAGTTCAACCAATCAGGAGCGTGATGCCGAGCAGATACTCCAGCAAACCCACGAGGGCGAGCGCAATCCAGCTCCCGATGATAATCTGGAACAGACCACTGTTGAGCAGGCGCAGTCCAAAGGGTGGGGTTGCGCCTGCGAGGGGGCGCGCACGCTGAATCAACTCTTCACCCACGCGTATCGCCGAGAGCAACTGGGCGTCGGTCGGGGGCTTGGTGGTGGCTATCCACTGCAGGAACCCGCCGAAAGTGCGCCAGAACATCAAGGTCAGCACGAGCGCAAGCAGGAGGGCGAACTGTCGCTCTTCGCCTGCGGGCATGCCCCAAGTAAAGACTTCAGTCAGCCCCAAGAAGAGCGCAACCCCCGCCACGAGGTTCGTGCCACAGCGTGGATGCACGCGGGGCATCCGACGCACCACTTCCAGCACGAGCGGTTCGCCCCGCTCGATGGCGTGAACCACCATATGCTCCGCTGCGTGGATACCTGCAATCGGCGTCAGGCGCATCAGCAGCAAAAACAGCACAAAAATCGAACCGCGCAACACCAGCCCCATCACATCGGAGAGCAGGAACCACTGCCCTGCGAACGGCGAGTTGTAATAACTGTAGAGCGGGATTCCATAGGTGGTCTGCGCCCACTTCGCCCCACCGACCACGAGCCACTGCGCCAAGAGCAGGAGCAGAAAGAGGAGCGCGCCCGTCAGCATTAGCCCAAGCGTGCCCGCCCCTGCCCGCACCACGCCGTTCGTGAGGTAGACGCCCAGCGGGGTCGCCATCCCGCCCACCATCCCGACTTGGGGCGCGCTGATGGGGCGACCGAGTAGCACCGCCGAAGAAACTACGCCCACATACCGCCCCCACGGGTCCACCACCACAGCAGGCGCGTCCGTCTGGCTCAGCTGGAGCAGGGCGTCTTCTACAGGGATGTCCACCCGAATCGGAACGAAATTCTCATCCAAATAATGGGCGACGGGCAGGAGCGGGTTGACCCCCTGTGCCAGCAACTCGCGCAGTCGGCGCTCGGTCAGCACGCCCACCGGCTCGCCCTGCTCTATAATCGGCAGGAAGCCAGCCCCACCCTGAGCGAGCAGTTCGGCACAGCGCAACAGGCTATCGTCAGGATAGGCGGGCGTGACACGAAGGAGCTTGTCTGCCACGAGGTTCTTCCCATAAGCATAAGCAGAGCGGTCTGCGAAGTACATTTTCGTCGAAAGTATACCTGTGGTGGGGGGACTGCACAGGTATACTTCCTGCTCGATGGCGTGGGTCTATCTGCTGATAGCGGGACTGTTGGAGATTGTGTGGGCGGTTGCGCTCAAGTTCTCGAACAGCTTCACGCGCCTTGTGCCGAGTGTGATTGTGATTGTGGCGGGCTTGGCGAGCCTCTATTTCCTGTCGTTGGCGCAGAGGCAAATCCCGATTGGCACTGCCTACGCAGTCTGGGTGGGCATCGGGGCGGTGGGAATCGCCCTGTTCGGTATCCTCTGGTTCCGCGAATCGACCGATTTCTGGCGTCTGTTCTTCATCGGGCTGATTTTGGCGGGGGTGATTGGCTTGCGTTTCGTTTCCCCTGAAAGCGATGGACACTGAGCCGACTCGTCGCGGTGTGGGCTATAGCTGGGCGCGCGCTTCGCTGGTGATGATGAGCGCAATTTTCGCTAGCCGACTGCTGGGGATGTTGCGCGACACCGTGATTGCCTTCCGCTTCGGTCAGAACGAGTTCACCGATGCCTATCGCTCGGCGTTCCAACTGCCCGACTTGCTCTTTTTTATGGTGGCGGGGGGCGCGCTCTCGTCCGCCTTGATGCCCGTGTTCAGCCACCACTTGGAGCAGGGCAAGAAGGAGGAGGCGTGGCATATCTTCTCGTCGGTAGCGACCTTCATGGTGGGGCTGATGGTGGTGCTGGTGGTAGTGCTGGAGATACTCACTCCACTGGCGGTGGCGTTGATGTTTCCGGGTTTTGACGCCCAGCGCGCCGAGTTGACCACGGTGCTGACGCGCATCGTGTTGCCCACACAGGTCTTCTTCCTGATGGGCGGGCTGATGATGTCCACCCTGTACGCCCGAAAGCATTTCACCGTGCCCGCGCTCGGTCCGAACATCTACAACTTGGGCATCATCTTCGGCGGGTTGGTGCTGGCGATACCGCTCGGAGTGGCGGGCTTGGCGTGGGGGGCGGTGTTGGGTTCGTTCATCGGGAGTGTGCTTTTGCCGATGATGGTGATGGCGCGCTTAGGCAGTGCGTATCGCCCTGTGATAGACCTGCGCCATCCAGGCGTGCGCGAGGTGTTCCGCCTGATGTTGCCCGTGATGTTTGGGCTGTCGCTACCGGGCATCTATATGCTGATTCTGCGCGTGTTCGGTTCGTGGCTTCCTGTGGGCACGATTTCGGCATTAGACAACGCCAACCGCCAGATGCAGGCTCCGCTGGGCATCGTGGGGCAGGGGGTTGCGCTGGCGATTTTCCCTGCACTGACTTCGCTCGCTGCGAACGCGCGCTGGGACGAACTGCGCGCGACGCTCTATCAGGGGCTGAAACTGGTCTGGTTCCTGACCGTGCCTGCCACGATGCTGTTGCTGGTGCTGGCGGAGGACATCAGCCGTGCGCTGTTGCAGTACGGCAAGTTCACTTCCAGTGATACGGCGATGGTCGCCAGTGCGCTTCGGGGCTTTGCGCTGGGCTTATTCGCTTGGTCGGGACAGGCGTTGATTGCGCGCGCCTTCTTTGCGATGCGCAACTCGCTCACGCCCGTGCTGGTCGGCTCGGCGACGACGCTGGTGTTCGTCCCGCTCTGCTTCCTGCTGGTGTGGCGATTCCAGATGGGGCATGTGGGGCTGGCGGTCGCCACTTCGATCGCCGCAACCGTGCAGATGTTCTGGATGCTCTGGGTGCTGAACCGACGGCTCCCTTCCACACAGACCACATCGGGTTTGTGGCGTTCCGTGGTCGGGTCGGGCACCTCGGCAGGGCTGGTGGGGTTGGTGCTGTGGCTGATTCATCGCACAGTGGTCGGCTTCGTGGATACTTACGGGCTTCAGCCGAACCTGAGCGCAATCGTGGTCATCCTGATTTTGACCGCTGTGGGGATGTCGCTCTACTTGGCGCTCTGTCGGCTATTGGGCGTGCGCGAGGTGGACTATGTGCGCCGTGTTTTGAACCGTCGGTCAGAGAATTAGGGTATACTGAGTGCGATGGCAAACGGTGCACGGCTTGGCTGTCCTGTGGAGGCGGAACTGCCTGTCGGTTCGCGCCTGCTATGCCATCTGCCGTTCGCGCTGGCATTCGAACGGCGATTCTACTCCGACGACCCGCTCCAAGCGCAGGAGTTTTCGAACCCTTCGGGCTGGGTGGAGTTCGTGCTGAGTCTGCGTCCGCCCGACCCTGAGCATCTGACCTGTCCTCGCACATTCCGAACCGATGTGCGCTATCTGCACCACCACCTTGTCGTGCGCTTCGAGCCAGAGTATCTGCGCGGGCTACTTGCGCCTGAGACCGAGCGCGTCTTGCCCGAACTTCAGCCGTTTCTGGGGGGAGGCTCCCTGCCCGACACGCTCTATCTGATGGTGAGCAACCCCCTGTTGAATGGCGTTGTCGAATCGCTGCTGATGCCCCCGCCGATAGGCAGTTTGCGCCTGTTTTATGAAGCGAAGTTGCGCGAGTTGGTGGCGTATCTGTGCTTTGCCGAGCCAGAAGTGCGCACTGCTCCTGACGAAGCGCGCCTGCGTGAAGCGCTCGCCTATCTCCAATCGCACCTGAGCGACCCCGACGCCCTGCAGAAGATGACGATGCAGATCGGGGTTGGGGCGCGCCAGTGCCAGCGTCTGTTCCGGGTGGCGGTCGGCTGTTCGCCGTCGGAGTATCTGACCGAGTTGCGCTTGCGCAAAGCGGCGATTCTGCTCACCACGACCGACCTGACCATCTCCGAGATTGCGCTGGAGGTGGGCTATCTGAGCCTGAGCCACTTTTCGAGGGTGTTCAGTCAGCGGTTCGGCAAGACCCCCCGCGCCTTCCGTGCGAACCCCACGCCCATCGCCGACGAAGGTGGTTTGAAGTAGTCCCACCCACTGTAGCACGGGCATCCTGCCCACAAGCAAACTGTAGCACAGGCGTCTCGCCCGTGTGCGGTATGGGCAAGATGCCCAAGCTACGATTACATAGTTGCGCTGTTTCTCTTTATAGATGAACTCGCGCTGGTAGGGGCGGGCGGATATTGAGCCGACCGCCATATCCGCGCACGCCCTCCTCGCCGTTATCCACATAGCCGTCCCACAACTCGCCGACGGTGATGTTCTTGAGAACAATTTTCACTGCTTTATCTATACCTCTGACACTTCGGATGGCTCCGAAGTGCACTGACCTATCAGGTCCCTAACAGCTGTAGCCAACAATTCGCGTCGTACCGCAAGAAACTTCTCGAAGTTCTCCAGATTCCAAAGAACACGATCGAGGGGGATGGCATGTCGAAGCAACTCTTCCTTCCCTCTTTTAGCAATCACTTGCGGTAGGTAATCAGCTGGAGGGCGGTTGTTGATCCATTTATTAGTCGCTCCTTCAATAAACGCATAGTTGGCGATTTCGTTGATTAGCTTCTGGTCGACTCCAGCCTTTTGCAGAAGCGATTTTGGGAAAATATGATGGGCTTCTATGGAGTGTTTTTTCCCTTGATGATTGAGAGAAATCTTGTTCCCAGTTTGCCAATCGCTTGCAACTTGCTTCCTTACGGCGAGATATGCAGTTGCGAAGAGGGGACTACGCGAGTTGCGCCCTTTGAAGTCATCTGCTATAATCTCAAGTCTGCCAAACTGGGTTCGCAGCGGGTTCAGCAGCCGCTTAATATTGCCTTCGCGAAACAGGATGTTCAGGTCTGCGTCGAGGAGTGTCTCTGATGAGCCTCTCGAGTAATGTCCCTTTGCATTAGCAATGAAAAACCAACAAAGGAGATATTTCTCGTCTGCCTGAGAGAGTTGTCCCCTGTTCCTCACCCCAGCAACGGCGATGGGGATTAGAAGAAATGGTGATGAAAGCAGTGTTTCGCTCTCGATGTCCGCGTTCGACCTTAGGAAGTTGCTGGCGAATTCCAAGCCCTCCTTGGCTAATTTCCAGCCGTCCTTGAGTTGTTGCTCTGTGAGGGACCTTATTGCCTTGAACCTGCATTGCTCTGTTGCAAACACAACGAGCGTTCGCACAAGAATCCCTAGATCAAGCGTGTATGAATGCTCTTCACACTCTTTCTGGAACTCCTCAAACAGCGCGAGCGAGTTGCGCCACTTGGCTGTGATTTGAGCGAGGGCGAGGTCTGACCCCCTTAGTTTCACGCCGAGTGAGTTCACCCTGACGAAGATCTCGGCGACCTCCTCATATGAAAGGTTGCGGTCAAGCACTTGCATCACATACTGGTAATCGCAGATCTTCCTCAAACGCGCTAGCCGTTCTGCGTACTTCTGATATCTCGGGTCATCTGGTCCAGTGACTCGATCCTTGAGAAGTTCCCAGTCGCTCTTGCCCTGAAACACTTCGCTCACGCGAATCCAGGCTTTGTCTTGTGCGAGACTCTTTGAATAGACCACAAAGGTCAACTTCTTCAACCGTTCTGGAAGGGTCAGGTCGTCTGTTTCCTCCTCCAGAGCAAGCAAGTCCTCGTTGCCGTTTAGCATGTTGTCATCATCGTCTACCTCGATTACCTCCTCAAGGTTTTCTGGATGTTCGAGATTGAACAAGATGTCGATGGGCTTCTGACGATTCCGAACTTGCACCTGCTCTCCTCGAATAACGGCGGATAGAGATGTTAGGCGCTGTTGCCCATCAAGCAGGAGCTTATGACCTTGAAATGGACTCACCCCTTGGGATACAGCGAGATCGCGTGTTGGCTGTTCTTGATCTGTTTCCCACACCAAGAGACTGCCAGAGGGGTAGCCGCGATAGAGTGAGTCGAGCAAATCCCTTACGCGGGTTGCAGTCCATACATACTGGCGTTGCATTTCTGGTAGGCGTAGCTCACCTCGTGCAATCATATCAACAAGCTCTTTCACTGAGATGTCCATCTTTCGCATCGTTTTCTCCCCACTTCTTTAGCTCAAAGTCGTCGCGCTGACCGCCTCGCCCAAAGGTCCCTTCTCTCCGCACAAGCTGACCCTGCGACCGATTTGGCTCGCTTCGCCTGAGCGAGCGTGCGGTTGCCAGGTTTTGTTGGCTTGCTTACGACGCTCATACTATACTAAGAATACCCGATAGGTGTTGCAATGCAAGGGATTGATTTAGCACCACTCTGCGCTAAGGTAGGATTCGAACAGGGTCGCCCACGCTCATTAGCAGATAGAGAACTTCGATATCGTGGTCGCTGAGTGCGATACAGCCGAGAGTCCAGTCGCGCCCTGTGCCACCGCCGTGAAGTCCAATCGCTCCACCAAGAGGGGTGTTCCACGGGGGACACTGTCCCGATTGAATCGCGCTTCGGATTGTTTGTGCCTGAGCGGGCGTGATAAGCCCCTGTCGTAGCCCGCGGTCTGCGTCGGGGATAGAGGGGTAGCTGAGTCCCATAAACAGATGAAATCGTCGGCTACGGTGCTTCTCGCAGATATAGTAGTCGCCTTCAGGCACTTTGCGGTCGCCCTCGCGGTGTTTGGTTCCCACAGGGTTGGGGCTGAGTGCAACAGGAAACTCGGCTAAAAGGAGCTCACCGCTGTAGAGTTGGAGTTTTCGCGCACGCTTATAGACCACCATCTTGCGATTGGGGGGCGGATAGGGCAGGTTGTTCTGCTCGCAGAGGGCGCGTGCGCGTTGTTCAGCGTCCTCCCAGTTAGGGGGTGGTGAAGGGAGCAGGTGCATCTCTTGCAGGATAAGCCAGATGACAGGTATGCCCACGATTAGCGCCATCAGCCCCCACTTGAGCCAGCGTCTGTGCCTCCTTCGCCGTTTCATCACCTTTGTAGGTGTAAGGATACCTCAAGTGTGGAAGCCCTCACCTACCCTCTGACAAGGATGCAATCTTCCGACTCGGGCGACGAATGCCTCCCACTCCCCACTTCCCCCCTTCGTCATTCTGAGCGAAGCGAAGAATCTCGAAAAAAAAAGCCACTCCCCATTCCCTACTCCCCACTCCCCTGAGACAGACCCTTCGCCTTCGGCTCAAGGTGACGGAGGGGTGGTGCTTAGAGTGCCTAACAAAAGTGGCTTGGGCGTCTCGCCCGTGCGACGAGGGTGGCACAGACATTCCTGTCTGTGCCTTTGACATAGGCAAGAATGCCTGTGCGACACTGTGCGGATGGGCAGGATGCCCGTGCCACAAATGGGTCTTTTGGACAATCTCTCACGGGGTTGAGATTTTTATTAGGCGTTCTTAGGGTGACGAATGTTATTCCACACACCGCATCATCGGGTCGGTATAATTCAACATTAGAGGTGAAGCTACGCTATGGAAACCGTGACGATAACGCTCTCCTTCCCAAAATCCGTGCTGGCTGTCGCAGGGGTTCGGGAACAGGAGCTGGACAGGTTCGTCCGTGAAGCGATTGCAGTTGAGCTCTATCGGCAGGGGCGTCTGTCGCTGGGGAAGGCAGCCGAACTGGCTGGCTTCGCAACAAAACAAGAGATGCTTACCGTACTGGCGAAGCACACTGTCTGGCTCGATTACACGGCGCACGATGCTGTAGACGACTTAGAAACATTAGACAGAGTTTGTCCGCCATGAAGGTGGTAAGCAACTCCACGGCGCTGGTTCACTTATCGGCTATAGGGCACTTTGACCTTTTGCACGAGCTCTTTGGCGAACTCTATATTCCTGAAGAGGTTTATCATGAGGTCGTGATTGCTGGTGCTGGCAAGCCTGGTTCTTCGGAGGTGCAGGATGCCCCTTGGATTAAGCGGTTGGCAGTCAAGAACAGGCTTGCTTGTTCGATGTTGCATACGATGTTGGGGGCAGGTGAATCAGCGTGTATCGTGCTGGCAATAGAGATTGGTGCGGAGCTGGTCATTCTCGATGACAGGCGGGCACGTTTGCAGGCATTAGCGCATGGTCTCAACATCACGGGTACGATTGGTATACTATTGAGGGCGGGCAAAGTGGGTCGCCTGGATTTCCCACAGGCACTGGATGAGTTAATTGCAACAGGGTTTCGCCTTCACCCAGACGAGTACCAGCGCATCCTCAGGCTGTGGCATTCCGAGCCTCCCTGATAAGTAGGGGACGGCTTCGGGCTACGAATGCCTCCCACTCCCTATTCCCTACTCCCCTCAATACCCACTGCTAACACCCACTCCCGAAGTGGAACAGCACCAACAGCAGGTCGGCGTCGTCCACCATCAGGTCGCCGTTGAGGTCTTCTAAGCGGTTGCCCACCTCGCCGAACGCAAATAGCACGGCTAACAGGTCGGCGTCATCCACACAGCCGTCGCCGTTCACATCGCCCGCAAGGCTCAACACGCGCAGTGGCAGAACCGCTTCGCCACCCGGAATGCCGTCTCCAGTCGGCAGTTGGTCTGTATACTCGCCATCCAGCGCAAGACCGCCATTCACCGCCACGACCGAGGGCGCAATACGCACGGAATAGGCGTCGGGTGGAAGGGGCTGGCTGAAACTCAGTCGCACTCTGCGCGCACTGTTATCGTACGCAAACTGGAAGGGCACACTCCCGTTTTGAAGACCCACCACCTGAACTGCACTGGAGTTAATCTGAACCGAAGTCTGGAAATAGAGGTCGATCTGAGAGACAGGCTCCGACACCACACCCGGTGCAGGGTTCATCTCCACAATCACAGGCGGACCGGGGCGGTAGGTCTCTTGGTTGCTCGCACCCTTCAAAATCCAGTCGTCGGGGTCGAACGCCAACGCCGACACCGTGCCGTTGGTGGGGATGACATAGTATTGGCTCGCTACCGCTTGGTTCCAGATGCGCAGGTCTTGGGGCTGTCCGCCGATGGTGGCGCGCAGTCCGATAGGCATTCTATAAAGCCCATAACTGCTCTGCTGGGTCTGGCGCACCGAGAGCAGGAGGTAGGGCTTGCCGTTCACGGTGGTGGTCGTCCAGCCCCAGTTGTAGGAGGGTGCGCCCGTGCCATAAACCCACGGCTGGAAGAACCAATCTAACGGTGCGCCATAGACCTCCTCTGCAACGGCTTGGAAGTCGGCGGTGGTTGCTGAGCTGTAAGCGAAGCGGTTGCGATAGCGCGAGAGCGTCTCGAAAAAGTTGGGCGTACCCATCACCCAACGGAGTTGGTGCAGGACCCACGCGCCCTTGCGATAGGCGAAGTTCGAGTCGAAAATCGCGCTCACACTGTTGGTGTTGTACCGATAGACACTGCCGTTCAGCCCACTGGGGCGTCGGTTGAGCATCGCCTGGCGCAGGGCAGGGAACCCGCTACTGCCCGGCTTGAACTCTTGCCACAGCGCCTCAGAGTAGGTGGCGAACCCCTCGTTGAGCCAAATATCGTTCCAAGTGGCGCAGGTAATCATATCGCCCCACCACTGGTGTGCCAGCTCGTGCGCGGTGAGCGACTCGCCGAACCCGCCCTGACCACTCATCGTCTGGTGTTCCATCCCGCCACCGAACTGGAACTGATAGATGCCGTACCGCTCGTTGATGAAGGGGTAGACGCCATACAGGTCGCTGAAAGCGGTGAGCATCGGGATACACAGCTCCCACGCAGTGCGGTTGGCGGTGGTGTCGTTTTCGGGGTAGATGTAGAAATCAACGGGCATTGTGTGCCCCCCGTAGGTGAAGGTGCGCGACCAGTGGTTGTAGTTGGTCGCTCCAAACGCCACCAGATAGGTGATGATAGGATAGTTATGCTCATAACGGAACAGCCTGCGTCCGCCTGGCAGGTCTTCCACCGACTGGAGCATCCCGTTCGCCACGGCGGTCATCGTGTTGGGCACAATCAGGCTGAAGGTGAGCGTGAACTTGTCGGTGTTCGACTCTTTCGCGGGCCACCAAGTGTAGGCGTAGTAGGGCTGACTCAGCGTGGCGACGACAATCGCGCCCGAAGAGCGAGTCGTGAACTCGATGGAGCCGAACCCACGCGAGACGGGCACGCCCTGATAGTCCACCTGAAGCTGAAACTCTTCGCCTTGGGTGTAGGGGCGATCGAACTCGGCGCGCACGGTGGTAATATCTTCCCGCACGAACGAGATAGGGCGTCCATCTAATTTGACCGCCGTAATCAGGAAGTTCTCGCGTAGGCGGAAGCGGAAGGTACTGAGTGTGGGCGCAAGCACACGAATCGTGCCCGTGCAGGAGCCGATTAACTCACGGGTGTTCGGGCGTACCTCCAGCGTCAGGTCATAGTGAAGCACATCGGTCAGGTCAGCGTCTTGAAAAAGGCTCAGTTCACTAAACGAAGCGAGTGCGTGCGTTGCGGTAGAGTGGGCACGCGAGCAGAGCGCGCATTCTCCACCATGTGCCAACGCCGTGATGAACAGTCCAACTGCCAAAATGCCTGCCAATCCAGAACGCATAGCGTTATTATACATCAAGGCACGGGGCAAAACGCCCCGTGCCTTGCTTCACTCATCCCCCAATAGCCTTCGCCTTAGCGGTTCAGCAAGGTGCCCACATAGCGCAAGGTCTCGTTCGCGCACACGGGGCAGTATCCACCTTGGCTGACCATTCGGTCGATGACATCGTTGATTTTGCGCAGTTGTTCGGGGTCGGGTGTGCGTGCCGAGGTGGTGATTTTGACGATGTCTTTTAGGTCGGCGAACAGTTTGCGTTCGATTGCCTCGCGCAGGCGCTCGTCCGAGCCAATCTCGAATCGCACGCCGCGCCGTGCCAGCGACGCCACCGAGCGCATAATCCCTTCGCGGAACTCGCGCTTGGCGTTTTCCGACACGCCGATTTGCTCCTCGATACTGCGCATCAGTTTCTCGTCGGGGTCTACCTCTTCGCCGGTAATCGGGTCGCGCACTTTGGTCTTGTTGCAGTAGGCGTCCACATTGTCCAAGTAGTTCTCAAGCAGGGTGTGCGCCGCTTCCTCGTAGCTGTAGACGAAGAACCGCTGGACTTCCTTCTTGATTTGTTCGTCGTACTCCTTGCGCACATCGTCCAGGAAGGTCAGCAGTTTCTTGCGTTCTTCCTCGTTGCTGGTGTACTCGGTCAGCCCGTCGCGGATCGAGCGGAGGATATCGATGGGCGTGATGCACTGGCGTCCGCGCACCATCGTCGCCGACAATCGGTTCAGGATGAATCGGGGCGAGACGCCGTTCAAGCCCTCGTCGGTATACTCTTCGCGCAGTTCCTTCACATGGCGCTGGTCCCAGTCGCCCACCTGACGCTCGCCGTCATAGAGCTTCATTTTCGTCATCAACGACATCCCACTCTTCTTGGGTGGCTTCAATCGGCTCAAAACAGCGAACATCGCCGCGACTTTCAGCGAGTGTGGGGCGATATGCACTTTGGACAGGTCTTGGGTCTCGTCGCTCCACTGGGATTGCTGGATGAGTTTCTCGTAGATACGCACCTCTTGCGAGACCTGCAGGTTGTAGGGCACTTTGACGACGAACATGCGGTCGATCATCGCCTCGTTCTCTTTGTTGGAGAAGTAGGCGTTGTACTCGTACTCGTTGGTGTGGGCGATGACCACCACATCGGTGTAGATGAGCGCGAACCGCCCGATTTTGATCATCTGCTCGCCGGCGACCGTGTTCAACTCATACAGGAACCGCTTGTCGGCTTTGAGCATCTCGATGAACTCCATAATCCCGCGGTTCGCCTTGTTCAGTTCGCCGTCGAAGTTGTAGACGCGCGGGTCGGACTCGATGCCAATCTGGGTGAGCAGGTTCAAGTTGACGCTTCCTGTCAGCTCGGAGACATCTTGCGACTTGGGGTCGGATGGCTTGAAGGTGCCGATACCCACTCGGTCGCGTTCGGAGAACTTGATGCGCACGACGGGCACGCCCTCGATATGCTCGCCCCACTCGTGCTTGAGTTTCCATTGACATACAGGGCAAAGGTCGCCCTCGATATGCACGCCGAACTGGCGCTTGAAATCGGCACGCAGCTCTTCGGGCACCAGATGGAGCGGTTCCTCGTGCATGGGGCAGTCTTTGATAGCGTAGACCGCGCCCTCATCAGTGCGCGAGTAGCGTTCCATCCCGCGCTTGAGCATCGTCACGAGCGTCGATTTCCCGCCGCCCACAGGGCCCACCAAGAGCAGGATACGCTTGCGCACATCGAGTCGGCGCGCGGCGGGCGCAAAATACTCCTCCACCAGTTGCTGGAGGGTGCGCTCCATCCCGAACAGCTCCGAAGTGAAGAACTTGTACTCTCGGGGCTGACCGTCGCCCTTGTCTTCCACGCCCGCATTCGTAATCATATCGTACACGCGAGCGTGAGCCAGGTTGGCAACCTTCGGATTCTGCTGGACAATCTCCAGATACTCCTTGAAGGTGCCTTCCCAAGTAATCTGCTTCTCCAGCTTGCGCTGTTCTTCTATCTGGCGCAAAAAGTCAGATGCACTCATTCTCATAGACCCCCTTGTGGTCGGGCGGTGTGTCGGTTCGTCCGCTCTATCGATTCGGATAACACCCTAAAGCGATGGCAATCCACCATACCTATTATCGGTTCGACAGTGGTTTCGCTTCAGGGGGTTCCATTTCGCGAAAGACGGCTTTGAAGAATCGTCCCGAAAAACTGGTATTTATCGGGATACGAACTACGACACACCCAATTGTGAAGGTGAAGGCAAGGCTTCCCCTACCCTCTATTATAATACGATTTCGGGGGGATTGGAGTTTCCTACAGTGCCGATTCGCCCCGTTCGCCTGAGCGGATGCGCACCACCTCGACCACTTCCGAGACAAAAATCTTGCCGTCGCCGATTTCGCCCGTGTGTGCCGACTCCAGAATCGCCTCGATCACTTCCTCCACCCGCTCGTCGGGGACAACCACCTCCAACTTGATTTTGGGCAGAAGGTTAATGGTGTAGGTGCTCCCGCGATATTTCTCGGTGTGTCCCTGTTGGCGACCGAAGCCCCGCACATCGGTCACGGTCATCCCGTAGATGCCGATGTCGTTCAGCGCGTTCTTGACCGCCTCAAATCGGATGGGGCGGATGATACACTCGACTCGTTTCATCGCTTCCGAATCAATCTTACCCAATATGCAGGGACGGTGTTCGAAAAATCCGTTCGTGGCACGGGCATCCTGCCCATCAGCATAATCGTGGCACGGGCATCCTGCCCACCAGCCCAAGCCACTTATTGCAAAATGGGCAAGATGCCCAAGCCACTCTTTTGGGGGAACACTCTCATATGCAGGTACAATTCAGGTGATGTCGTGCTTTGATGGCAAGCGTATCCCGCCCTCGCGGTGGCAATTCGATTATGAAGGCGTTCGGCGCGGTCAGTATTCCGACCGCTATTTTCATAACGGCGTGCAGATTCTCAGCACGCTGGCGCGCGAGGGCTACCGATTTCAAGGCTATTCCGAACGGCTCGCGCAGATGGGGCTGAACCCACGCTCTGAAATCCCAATTGGCGACATCCGAGTGGAGATGCAGGTGTTCGCCCGACGCAAGCCGATGGTGGTGATTGCAGGGTTAGACCTCGCGCTGGCAATCCTGAGAGAATGCACAGGCTATTGGGATGGCGACCGATTCGTCAACACCGCCGACCAGTTGGAGATTGAAGCCGTTCACGATGGGGAGTGCACACCGTATGGGGGCAACCCGATGGAGGTCGTGCCCGCCCTGCGCATACGAGGACGCTACCGCGATTTCGCCCTGCTGGAGACCCCCATACTGGGCGTGCTAACTCGTGCAAGCCGAATCGCCACCAACACCTACCGAATGCTGGTCGCCTCGCGAGGCAAGCCGATTCTGTTTTTCCCTGCACGCTTCGACCTGCCCCAAACCCAACAGATCGATGGCTACGCCTACTGGATTGGGGTTCAGCGTTATAATGCCGATTGGGGCAAGTCAGTGCCTGCGATTGTCTCGACGCCCGCTCAAGCCGAGTTGTGGGGCGGTGTGGCTGGCGGGACGACCGCGCACGCACTGATTGCCACCTTGTTGGGCGATACGGTCGAGATGATGCTCCAGTTTGCGCGTATCATGCCTCCCGAAGTGCGTCGTGTAGCGCTGGTGGATTTCCACAACGACTGTATCGGCACTTCCAAAGCGGTGGCAAGAGCGTTCTTCGAACGGTATCGGCAGGCGATGGAGCAGGGGGATGAGCAGACCGCCCAGCGCTACACTCTGCACGGGGTGCGCCCCGACACCAGTGCCAGCCTCGTCGACAAGAGCCTGCAGAGTATGCCCAACGCCTACGCGCTATACGGGGTAAACCCGCGCTTGGTGGTGACCCTGCGTGAAGCGTTAGACAGCGCGTGGGAAGAGTGGGACTTGCCACCCGAGTGGCAGGCGCGTGCCCAAGCGTGGTGTCGCAACATCCAGATTGTGGTGACGGGTGGGTTCAACGAAGCGCGCATCCGACAGTTCGAAGAGATTGGCGCGCCTGTGGATGTGTACGGGGTCGGCTCAGCGTTTTTGAACAACAGCACGGTGGAAGGCACGAATACCGACTTTACTGCCGATGTGGTGCGTGTGGAAGTGGAAGGGCAGTGGGTTCCCCTCGCAAAGGAAGGGCGTATTCCCAACGATAACCCGTGCCTAAAAAGAGTTTGGTGGGAGTAGGCTTGAATTCCGACATTCATTGGGTATACTCTAAATGCCATACCGCAGACAGCAGGTGCCCAGTAGAGGGCATAATCCGCACGGCGGACGCCTGCCGAGGTTGAGGCAAGGGACGGAAGCGTTTATGCGCCCCCACAGGCGCATCATGCGCGAGCCTGCGTGTCTGCGTGGCTCGCTTTTCGCATTTAAATAGGAGGTGAAACACACCGATGCCATATGCCGAAAAAGCGCCGAACCCGAAAAAGGTGGCGCAGGTCGAGCAGTTGCGTGCGTGGCTCTCGCAGTCCAACGCACAAATCCTGGTCGACTATCGCGGGATGACGGTGCGTGAACTGAGCGACATGCGCAAAAAACTCCGCTCGGTCGGCGCAGAACTGCATGTCGTGAAGAACACGCTCTATCGTCGAGCCTACAACGGCGACATGCCCGAAGGGTTAGACCCCCACCTGAACGGTATGACCGCTATCGCATTCGTGATGGGCGACCAAGCCGCCGCAGCAAAAGCGCTCTCCGACTACATCAAGGAGATTAAAAAATCGGAAGTGAAAGCGCTGGTGCTGGGCGAACAGGTCTATCCTGCGAAGATGGTCGAGGAGTTGGCGAAACTGCCACCACGCGAAGTGATGCTCGCTCAAGTGCTGGGCGCACTCCAGTCCCCCATCAGCGGGCTGGTCGGCACGCTGTCCGAACTGATTGGGCAGTTTGTGCGCACGCTACAGGCTGTAGCCGATAAAAAAGCCGAAACGCAAGCCTAAGGAGGAATGAACCATGGCAAAAATCGCAATTGAGGAGATGATTCAAGCGATCGATGAGATGACCGTGATGGAGCTCAACGAGCTCGTCAAGGCACTTCAGGAGAAGTATGGCGTGTCCGCCGCTGCGCCGATGGCGGTGGCGATGCCCGGCATGATGCCCGCTGGCGCAGGCGCAGCTGAGGCAGCACCCGCGGAGGAGAAGACCTCGTTCGATGTGATTCTCGCTGCTGCGGGCGACCAGAAACTGCAGGTCATCAAGGTCGTGCGCGAACTAACTGGTCTGGGACTGAAGGAAGCGAAAGACCTCGTCGAGGGCGCACCTCAGAAGCTAAAGGAGGGCGTCAGCAAAGAGGAAGCCGAAGAGCTGAAGAAGAAGCTCGAGGAAGTCGGCGCAAAGGTCGAGGTCAAGTAATCGCCCAACCTTCAAGGGGAGTGGGAAATGCCCTCACTCCCCTATGCCGTTATTTTTCCGTCCTCACGAATACAGTGGAGCGATGCTTCACTCAATCAGGTACTGCTCCAGTACTGTCTCGACGCTCATCCGCGCTGTTTGAGAACTCCAGACCACGCGCCCTTCAGGGTCGATCAGGAACATCGTGGGGATGGATTTTATGCCGAACGCTTTTGCTGTGGGGGAACTCCAGTCGCCTCCTGCCCAGAAGTGGCGCGCCATCTCCCACCAGCCTCGTCGCTTCAGAAACTCAGGGACGCCGTTAGACTCATCGTCGATGCTGACCGTGATGACCTGCAGGCGGTCGCGCCACTGCTCACCGCGCTCCTCCAAGAGTCGCTTGAGCTTATCCAGCGCGCTATGGCACGGTCCGCACCAAGTGGCCCAGAAATCTAACAGCACCCAAGTGCCCCTGAATTCGCTGAGTTTTCGAGTCTCACCCGTGTCGAGGTCGTAGAGCGCAACATCGGGGGCGAAATCGCCAAGTGCCACAGAAGGCGCAAATTCCAACCGTTCGATACCATCACCTTCGTAGAGGGTAAGTCGGTACTCGTTACCTCGATATTCATCTTCGCCGAGAATGATGAAGTACTCGACTGCCCATCTGGAGAGGTTGGCACGATGAGCGGGGTTCTCGTAGAGGTTGGTCAGTTTGGCGCGCCCTTCTGAGTCGAGACGCCCCTCGGCAACAGGGAACGATTGACCGTGGGAAGGCAGATAGAGCATTAGACGGTAGGGCTGGTTGGCGTAGGGTTTACCTTCTGGATTGCGGATGACCACCTCCACTGTGCGCGTGCCCTTATAGCGTTCGGGGTCGGCGGGCACATAGCGCCACTCAATTCGTGCCTCCCCGCCCTCCGCCACTTGTACAGGCGCGCTCACATCTTCGAAGTAAGACTGCCTATCTGACTCGATCTTTCGGACGCTCAGATACCACCCATCGCCTGGTGCAACATCATCGATTTGGAAGGTTTCCCTCTCTCCCGATACAGTGCGGGTTTCGACAAGAGCATATAGTCCTGACGCAAGCCAACGGACAATCGCAATCGGCATTGGGGTCGAGTCGTTTTGCGCTCGGAGCTCGGTCAGGTCGGCTTCGACCGTGAGGCGTCCTGGCTTCGGCAGAGTAAGGCGAACGGTGCCCTTGCTGAGCTCTTGGCTCTCGATGGTGTGAAGATACCCGCGCACTATTCCGGGACGATCGATAGCAATCGTCAGACTGCTCAAATCATCGGGCAGGGAACATCGGTAGCGACCCTCGCCCTGCGCCTCGATACCGAACCCGACGAACAAACTCGGAAGGAAAATAGCGGAGCCGAATGTCGATTGCCGAATCTCAGGGCGTGTCTCGATATCGAACGGCGTGATAGTGGTCGCAGTCGCTAAGAGGGTCAGGTCAGCCGAGAGCCGTCCTATATCGGCTACGGAGCGGAAGGAGGCTGTCTTCGCGCGGAACTGAGTGCCGAAATCGTCGGGTAGGGATTCGCCGTTGGCACGCGTGAGTTGGAGCTCTACCGCGCGTCCCTTTCGAAGGGTAATCGTTTGGGGTTTCTCGGTTTCAGGATAGCGGAGGGTCACCTGCTTCGCCACATAGCCTGACGCCCAGACCCATAGTGTCGCGTAGCCTCCGCGCTCGCCGACCAGAATCTCGCTCACTCGGCTTGCCGACTCGGGTGCCCAGCGAAGTGAAAGGTTGCCGTTTGTGTCGGTACGCTGAAAGAGCGGTTCCGAGACAAAATCGAGCTGATAGCGTCGGCTATCCCAGATACTCACCGCCACCGAAGCGTTGGGGATTGGGTTGCCCGCTTCGTCTACGACCTGTATGCTTAGTGGGGGCGACTCCTGTGCCCAACCTACCAGCAAGAGGAGCGCCAATCCGATAATCAGACCGTTGTGCTTCATCTTGTGACCTCCCAGTGGTGTTTACTGCGCTTGAGTGAGATACTGCTTGAGTATCTGCTCGGCTTGTTGGAAGGGGACTCCACTCCAGACCACTTTGCCTTCGGGGTTTATCAGGAAAGCAACAGGGATATACTGAACGCCATAGAGGGTTCCTGCGTAGTTCTCGTCAGTGGGGGAACTCCATGTGTGGCGCGCCATTTCCCACCAGCCGCGACGCTCCAAGTGTGGGCGCACTATCTCGCGCTCATCATCGACACTGACCGTGACCACGACCAAGCGGTCTTTCCACTGTTCGTGATACCGCTCCAGCACCTGCTTGAGTTCTTTGAGCGCCTCTTGGCACGGTCCGCACCAAGTCGCCCAGAACTCCAGATAGACCCACTTATTACCCCGAAGTTCACTCAGTTTTACTGTTTCCCCTGTTGCCAAGTCGACGAGGGACAGATCGGGCGCAGGCTCGCCACGCGTGGGGGGCATTACGAAACGCACCGTATCTTCTTCGTCTCCCTTGAGAAGCCTGAAGTCACCCACGCGTTGCTCACCAACATAGACGGTGTAGGAGACTTGTTCCTCAGTGTCCTCCTCGTTCTCGTAGAGCTCCTTGAGTGTTGCTTTGCCCTGCTCGTCGAGCGTTCCTGAGGCGAGAGGAATCCGTTGGAAGCCTTTAGGGGTGAGGAGCTCGATACGGAAGGGCTGATTGCTTGCGGGTGTGCCCCCTGAACGCACGACCTCCAGCGTCACGGTGCGGTTGCCACGATACTTGCTGGGGTCTTCTAACTCCATCGCAAGTCTGACCTGCTTGGTCTCGTTGGAATCGATTGTGAATTTGGTTCGCTCTGAGGCGCCTCCCATCAGGAAGCATCTCAGTTCCCATTCACCAGGTGCCACTCCCGCAAAACTCAAGGTGACCTTCTCCCGCACAGGAACAGTTTGTTGAAGGTATTGCGAGAAGACGAAGTTGTCGCCTCGCCCCGCAGGTGAGAGCAAGACATACGCCTCTTGGTCGGAGACCTGTGCCTTTAGAAGTGCGCTGAAGTCTATCTCGACCATAACACGGCTCGGCTGAGGGAGTCGCACCTCAACTTTGCCCGACCGAAGCATTTCGGGGGACATCTCGTAGGAGTATCCCCTGATTTTCGGCTCCATCACCGACAGCACAAGGGTGGTGTCCAACGCTTCGGGCACACAGAAACGGTAGTGTCCATCGGCAACTTGCTCCAAGCCAAAGTTCAGGGTTAGCTCGCGTGGGGTGTCCCAACTTGGCTCACCTTGAATCTCTATTGAGAAGGGTGAGCGCGCTGGGTCAGCACTCCCAATCCCGCTCCCACGCTCGAAGTAATCGCTTGTTACGTTCAGTGAGAACGGTTTCCCATTCCAATCGTAAAGGAACAGCTCCACTACGCGCCCTTTTTGTAGGGTGACGGTAATCTCGCTTGGGATTTCGTTCTCAAGCTCTTTTAGAAGGGGAACATATCCTGGCGCCACCACGCGGAGCGAGAGGCGAACAGGTGCTTTTTGTTGAAGGGCGCGTACAAGACGCTGGGTATTGAAGTAGTCATCTATCACCAAGCGCCCCCGCGCGTTGACGGGATGATATCCGTAAAATTCGAACTCGTTCGTAAGCGGTTCGACAACATTCTCCAGAGACCAGTATGCACTAACTCTGGCAGTTGGAATCGGGCGTGACTCGGCGTCGACCACATTCACCACGATCAGCGGGCGTTCCTCTTCCTGAGGTTTCGACTGAGCGCAGAGCGAAGAGGAGATTAGGCATAACCACACAAGCGAACACACGCTGTACATCAGCCACCGTCTGTATCGTTTCAGAGATTTCACCATTTCGTACCCCCTAATCTACAGTGGGATTTCGAGGAAGGGGGAGCGATTCCTGCTGATTTCCGTGCGGTTTTTAAAGAATAGGGGGCAAATGCCCCCCTAAATGATTACACCTTGTGGATGCAGTGTCCCGCTGCGTCGTGGAAGGCTTCCATCAGTGCCTCTACCATCGTCGGGTGCGGGTGAATGGTGTCGACCATCTCGTCCAGAGTGGCTTCGAGTTTGATTGCCAGCACCGCCTCTTGGAGCAGGTCGCTGGCGTGGCTGGCGCAGATGTGGACGCCCAGCACCTGACCGTACTTTGCCTCGGCGACCACCTTGACTAACCCGAACTGCTCGCCGACCGCCATTGCGCGCCCCAGAATGCGCGGTTGGAACTTGCCGATACGCACTTCGTAGCCCTGCTCACGCGCCTGCTTCTCGGTCAGTCCCACGCCCGCCACCTCAGGCACGGTGTAAACCACATTTGGGATGGCGCGGTAGTCCATTCGTCGCTCAGCACCGAAGCAGTTCTCGGCGGCGACAATCCCCTGCGCGCTGGCGACATGGGCTAAGGGTGCAATCCCTGTGATGTCGCCAATCGCGTAGATGTGGGGGAGGTTCGTGCGCATCGTCTCGTCGACCGCTATCCACCGCTTGTTCATCTGGATGCCGACCGTCTCCAATCCGATGCCCTCGGTGTTCGGCTTGCGTCCGACACCAATCAGCACCACCTGCACTTCGTAGGACTGCATTCCCTTGGGCGTCTCCACATGGCAGACCCACTTATCGCCCACGCGCTCGGCGGACTTGAGTGTGCTTCCTGTGACGAAGGTGATTCCCTGTCGGCTCAGGGCGCGCTCTGCCTCTTTCGCCACCTCCTCGTCCATCGTGGGCAGGATTTGGGGCATCATCTCCACGACCGTCACTTTGGAGCCGAGCGCGTTGAACACATAGCTGAACTCCACGCCGACCGCGCCCGCGCCCAGAATCAGTATACTTTCGGGCACGAAGGTAGCGTAGACCGCATCGTCACTCGTCCATACATTCTCGCCTTCCAGTCCGGGGATGTTGATTTTCATCACGCTGGAGCCGGTGGCGAGGATAATGTTCTTCGCACGGATTTGCTGGCGGGTGTTGTCGGCTTTGGTGACCTCTATGGTATGGGGGTCAACCAACCGTCCGAACCCTTCTACCGATTGTACGCTGTTCTTCTTGAAGAGACCTGCAATCCCGTTGCGCAGGGTCTGCACAATCTTATCTTTGCGTGCTTGCATTTTAGCGAAGTCGTAGCGCACCGTGCCTTCGATTTCGATGCCCATCTCCTTTGCGTGAAGCACATGCTGATACCGTTCGGAGTGGGCAATCATTGCCTTGCTGGGGATACAGCCCCAGTTGAGACAGGTTCCGCCCAAGAATTCGCGCTCGATGCACACGACGGTTCCGCCGTGTTCTTTGGCGAGTTGTCCGGCGCGTATCGCTGCGACATAGCCACCTGGGCCCGCGCCCAGAACGGCGACATCCACATCATAAGTTCCTGTTGCCATACTTGCCTCCCTATAAAACGCTTCGAGAGGATTATACCTGTGTGGGGAGTGGGGAATGGGGAATGGGGAGTAGCTGACAGGGGTACAACCTTCCAGTTCACTTTCGGGGGGAACGCCAACATTTTCCAGCGGTTTTAGCCCTCCCCCCCTGCCCCTCTCCCACGCTGTGGGCGAGGGGAGTGTACCTCACCCCCTTGCCCCCTCTCCGTAAACGGCTTACTACACGACAGTTTTTCGTACTTGTGCCTGAAGTGGGCTTCTGTTTGGCAGGGCAGACACGGGGGTCTGCCCCTACAGGTAGGGCGATTGAGTAGGGGCGCACCCCCGTGTGCGCCCATTCTCTATTCTCCCTCAAAAAAGTGTCGTGCAGTAAGCTGCTTGCGGAGAGGGGGGCTGGGGGTGAGGTTTACCTCTTGGAAAAGGAGGCAAGTGGTTTGGAAGTTGAACTCAAAACGTGTACCCCTGTCAGCCGTTTACGGGGGGAACCTAAAGGAGGGGGGATACCAGTGTGGAAAAGTTTGGGGTTCACTCCAAAAATGAACTTGAGAGGTGTACCCCTGTTAGATGGGGAGTAGGGAGGTGAGGTATTGGTACTCTTGGACTCGAAGCGTCATCACCACTATTCTTAATTTACGATTAATTTTTTGCGATTTCTTTGGCAATGTCGATGAGAGATTGAGAGAGTTTATCAGGTTCGTAAATCGGCTCCTGTATCTCATCATCTGGTGGGATAAGTGTCAGAGCGGTTTCTAAGGCTTCTTGAAAGACTTTGTGGGCAAGATCGTACTTTTCTACCTTCAGCCAGACCGCACCGATTTTCGCAAGAGACTTTGCACGAGCGATTGGTTGGTGTATTTGTCCTGCGCTCTGGTAGGCATCGATAAGGAGGCTTTCAGCCAGATCAAAACGACTAAGATGTAGATAACAGTTTGTTGCAATATCGCATAGGGACTCAATCACCTTTCCAGGTTCTTTTCCTCCCTTAGCTTGCTGAATTGCAGTTCGGATTACCTGTTCTGCATCACCTTGAGCACCCAGTTGAGCCTGGCAAGTGGCAACTTCACGGAGAAGATAAATGCGATCTTCCCAATCCGCGATTGAACCGACAGCAAGGCAAGCGCGACGAAGCATTTGTTTTGCCTCGTCAATCTGCCCTTTCTGGCTAAGGTGTTTGGCAAAGTCAATGAGAACACGATAGCGGGTATAAGGGTCCAGTTGGGCAAGGATTTCGCTGGTGGGAGGTAAAGCTCCCTGCAGAATCTGCGTAATATTCACAGAGCGAATTGCTCTTTTCTGTATGTCCCTATCGCTTATCATCTGAACCGTTTCCAGTGCGCTTTGCACTTGCCCTACTTCCGCTTGCAGTTCTGCAATGTCCTCAAGCTGATAGTCGCGCCACATTTCGTCGTCTATTTTTAGTGCTTCAGCTTTAGCTTGGTCCAGGGATTGAACCGCTGGTTCCAGCTTGCCTCTTGAAACTTGCTGTCGTGCTATGTGTATCAAGGCGGTGGCTCGGTCTTCAGGGTCTCTAATTTGTTCAAGCACGACGAACGCTTGCTGAATTGCACCTATCTCAGCCAGAGCATTGGAAAGTGTTACGAGAATGCCATCAAAGTTGTGTCGTTCTCGCATCGTAAAAGCGATTTCGAACGCCTTATCAGTCTGCCCTTTTTTGACAAGAGACTCTATAATCCTGAGTTCTGCGCCGATTTGGAGGTCTTCGTTCTTAATCTGTTTCGCAACCTCGATGGCTCGTTCGTTCATTCCTTTTTCAGCCAATGTGATAGCCAATAAATGGAGTGCCTCATCACGGTCAGAGCGTCTCCTAAGCCTACGAGTGACTTGCTTAGCTAAATCGATGGTTCGTTCGAAGTATTCAGTCTGACCCAAAGAGTGAGCTATGTCCGCAATCTGACAAAGTAGAAGCACACTACCCCAGTCGATACTTATCTCGGTAACTGAGAGCTGCGTGGCGCGATCGAGCAGGCTCAGCACTACCTGACGCTTCTTTTCGAGCGCCACACTGTATGCCGATTGTTCCACAACTAACCTCCTCCAGCAAGAGTATACCCCTGAAATGGTAGAGCGATGTCGTCTTGTGTCCGTCGTTTTGCAAATTGCGCATCCAGTGCTTGATTTTCAGGCACTTGAAGGTATAATTTGCCGATGTATCCGCGACACTTGGCAACACGAATCGTGAAGGCGTTGGAGGATACGCCTGTCGTGCTTTTGCACGGAGCGCGCCAGACAGGAAAAACAACCTTAGCCCGAATGCTGATGCAGGAGGGCTACTTCGACCACTATCTAACGCTCGATAATGCGACGACGCTCGCAAGTGCGCAAGACGACCCTGAAGGATTTCTTGAAGGCTATTCAGGGCGGGTTGTGCTGGACGAGATTCAACGCGTCCCCGAACTCCTGCTGGCAGTGAAACGACGCGTCGATGAGAACCGAGCGCCAGGACAGTATTTGCTTACAGGGTCAGCGAATGTGTTTACTCTGCCACGCATCGCTGAAACTCTCACAGGACGGACGGCGATATTCACGCTTTGGAGCCTCTCTCAGGGTGAACTGCTGGGCATACGTGAGAGATTTATTGATTGGCTATTTCAACCGACGCGAACCGTACCTGCAGCGCGCCCAATCGACCGCAAGGAATTAGCCGAGCGGGTTGCTATTGGAGGTTACCCAGAACCTGTTCAACGCCCTGACCCACAACGGCGTGAAGAGTGGTTTGAATCCTATCTCACCACAATCCTATACCGTGAAATTCGTGAAATCTCCAACATAGAGGGATTGCTGGAGCTGCCCCGACTGTTGACCCTGATTGCCCTACGAACAGGTTCCACACTCAATCAGTCGGAACTGGCGCGCCAGATTGGGCTTTCCACCCGAACGATTGAGCGCTATCTAACACTGTTGCAGACCGCCTACCTCACCATAAGACTCCCTGCATGGTTTCGAAATCTGGAGAAGCGCCTTATCAAATCGCCAAAACTCTACTTGACCGATACGGGGGTGATGTGTCACCTGTTAGGGATGGATAGCACACGCCTTTTACACGATACAGAATGGCTTGGGCGCATTTTGGAGGCTTTCGTCATAATGGAGGTCTGGAAGCAGATGGGGTGGAACACATCGCGTGTGACACCATTCCATTTTCGAACTGCCGACGGACACGAGGTCGATATCGTGTTAGAAGACCGTCAAGGGCGGTTGGTGGGAATCGAAGTGAAGGCAACTGGTTCGGTCGGTTCTGAGGATTTCAAAGGGCTCAGAATGCTTGCTACGCTGAGTGGTGAGCGATTCTTGAGAGGAGTTGTTTTGTACATCGGCAGTGAGGCTGTTCCCTTCGGAAAGCAGTTCTACGCGCTTCCTGTGAGCGCGCTGTGGAGCGTCGGGGCTTCTGATGGGGGCGGTGGTCACGGTGAACCACCCCAGATGGGTACAATTCCCCATTATGCTTCGTAGTGTTGGTGTCGGCGTCGGAAGCGCACTGGCGGTGCTGGTGATTTATGGATGTTTCACTGCTCAACGAACCCCTACCCATCGAGCGACTCCTCAAACCACCCCAACTTCGGCAAGCACGCTCCCTGCAGGGGTGCGCGGTGCAGGCGTGCCGAACTTCTGGGTGCGACCCGGCTACCGAGTCGACCTGGTGGCAGATAACATCGAAAACCCACGCTTTATGGAGTTCGATGACAAGGGCAATCTCTACCTGAGCCGCCCCCAGAAGGGCGACATTCTTACCCTGCGCCAGCGCGGGAATCGATATGAGGTTGTCAACACCTTCATCAGTGGCTACCCGACCGTTCACGGAATGCACTTTGCCGATGGATGGCTCTGGTTCGCTCAGTCGGGCGCGATTCATAAGGCACGGGATACGAACGGCGATGGCAAAGCCGACGAGGTGGTCACGGTCATCCCCGATGGGCAACTGCCGAAAGGGGGCGGGCACTGGTGGCGACCGATTCTGGTGACCGACCGCTATATCTACACAGGAATTGGCGACTCAGGCAACATCAACGATGAGACCGAGACCGAACGCCAAAAAATCTGGCGGTTCAATAAAGATGGCACGGGTAAGACGCTCTTCTGCTCAGGCGTGCGCAACACCGAGAAGCTGCGCCTACGCCCCGGCACCAACGAAATCTGGGGCGTTGACCACGGAAGCGACTGGTTCGGGCGCACCTTAGGCGAGACGCCCCAACGCTTCCAGCCTATCACCGACCACAACCCGCCCGATGAGCTCAATCACTATCAGCAGGGCAAGTTCTATGGACACCCGTTCATCACAGGGAACAAACTGCCCCGAATCGAGTATCAAAACCGCAAGGACATCGTCGAGTTGGCGGATAAGACCGAGCCACCGGCTTGGTCGTTCGGGGCGCACTGGGCCGCGAACAGTTTCACTTTCCTGACGAAAGACCACTTTCCGGGGCACAAGGGCGATATGTTCGTGGCGTGTCGCGGTTCGTGGAACCGCGTTCAGCCCGATGGCTACCGAGTCGAGCGCGTGCTGTTCGACGAGGTCACGGGGCGTCCTTACGGCTCGCTGACGATTGTGAAGACGCTGGAGGGCGGTTCGCGAGTGCTGGCGCGCCCTGTAGACTGTGCCGAGGCGCCCGATGGCTCGGTGCTGTTCACCTGCGACACCACCAAGCGCATTTATCGAATCTCGTGGAATGGAGGGAAACCTACCGATGCGAAAAGCAATTAGTTTGGGCTTGATTGTGTGCTGGGTGATTGCGGTGGCACTGGCGAACCGCCCCGCGCCCCTGCCTGTGATAAGCCACTTCGAGAAGAACTGCAGTTCGTGCCACGGCAAGGAGGGAAGCGGATTCGATATCGGCTTCGAGAAGAAATACAACTCGGAAACCGACCTGCGCGAGATGGTCGCCAGTATGCCTGGCGCATTCAACATGAATGAGGAGAGCCTCTCGGCAATGATGGGGTATATGCGCGCCCTGAGTCGGGGCGAGCCGTTCATCGTGTGGACGCGCCAGTCGGGTCGGCAACTGGAAGGTGAGGTCTCCTCAGGCGCGCAAGTCATAGCAACGGTTAACAAGAAGGCGGTGCGGGTTGAGCGCCCCACTCAGGCTACTTGGCGGTTAACTTTGCCAGAGCGGGCGCGTCCCTCCGATGTCGAGCTGACAGTGCGCAAGGGAGGCAAGCAGGTGCGTCTCTCGCTGGGGCAGTCGCCCTACAGCCACACGCGTTAGGCGGCTAAATCGGTCAGGGCGTTGCGGGCAAGTGCGTTGTCGGGGTCGATCTCCAACACCGCAAGGTATTGCTCACGCGCCTCCTCTTCCTTGCCCGCATCGCGATAGGCAATCGCCAAGTTCAAGCGTGCCTCCACATAGCGCGGGTTGATTTCGATGGCGCGGTGGAACTGCTCGATGGCTTCCTCTTCGCGCCCCATCGCCAGCAGTGCCATTCCCAAGTGATTGCGGATGTCCGCAAAGTTCGGGCGGATAGCGAGCGCCTTGCGATACTCGGCAACTGCCTCCTCAAAGCAGCCGCGCTTGTACAGGTCGTTGCCGAGTTGGGCGTGGTAGAGTGCGTCCTCAGTGCCGTTCGATGCGAGCGTCTCGAACAGCGCAATCGCCTGCTCGAACCGCCCAGCGCGGTCGTGTTCAAGGGCAGATTCAAAGCGTCGGGTGTCAAAGCCTTGGTCAAGGGCCAGGGCGGTGCGAATGCGCTCGATGCCTGCTTCGCGCTTGCCCGTCTCATAGAAGATAATTCCTTCCATTAGCACCGCCTTCGCAAAGCGTGGGTTTATAGTGAGCGCTTGCTGAATGTGTTCCAGCGCAGACTCGTAGTTGCGCAGTTTGCGGTAGGCGATGGCGATGTGATAGTGAAGGTCGGCATAGTGGGGATGGATTTCCAGCGCGCGGGCGTAGTGTTCAATCGCCACCTCATAGTTGCCCTTGCGTAGTGCAGACTGACCGAGTTGGGCGTGGCTCTCAGCGACATAGAAGCGTGCCAGCTTCTGCACCATCAGGTCGCGGGTCTCGGTCAGGGCACGCTCAAACAGCTGAAGTGCCTGCTCGAACTTGCCATCGTCATAACAGCGGATACCCTCGTCATACGCCTCGCTCTTGCCTACTCCTAAGATTCGTTGAAGAAACGACATGCTTGCCTCCTGCAGGGGATTATCGGAAGGTGGGGGCGGACTCTTGAGGGGGAATGGCGAGGAGGAATTCGTGTTGGCGCGTGTCGATACAGAGCGGTAGGACACTGATGCTTTTGGTTCAGCCCAAATTAGAAGGAGGGGTCAGGGCAGACGCCTTTGTCCACCTCTGACCGATTACCACGCATACGCTTCAGGCGCAGGACCGCCTGGACCGGGGAAGATTTCGTCCAGACGCTTCAGCGCGCTCTCATCGAGTTGGATTTCGAGGGCACGCAGGCTTTGGTCTAACTGTTCTATCGTGCGTGGTCCGATGATGGGGGCGGTGACGCCGGGCTGGTGCAGGAGCCATGCCAGCGCAACATCGGCGGGGCGCTCCCCCAGTTCCTCGCAGAACGCCTCGTACGCTTCGATTTTGGCGCGGTTCTTCTGCAACGCCTCTTGAACGCGTTCCGAGGCGCGTCGCCCTTCCTGAACGCCCTTCAAAATACCGCCCAGCAGACCCCCTGCCAGCGGACTCCACGGAATAACGCCAATCCCATACGCCCGACACGCAGGCAGAACCTCCAGCTCAATCATGCGGGCGTTGAGGTTGTAGAGGCTCTGTTCGGACACAATCCCGAGGAAGTTGCGTCGGTTCGCAATCTCTTGTCCCTGCGCGATGTGCCAGCCTGCGAAGTTGCTCGTGCCGACATAGAGGATTTTGCCCTCCATATAGAGCTGCTCCATCGCTTGCCAGATTTCGTCCCACGGGCATTCGCGGTCAACATGATGCATCTGATAGAGGTCGATCCAGTCGGTCCTCATTCGGCGCAGGCTATCTTCGCAGGCACGCTTGATATGCCGTGCCGAGAGGCGTGATTCGTTGGGCCAGTCGTCCATCACGCCGTACACTTTGGTCGCAATCACGACCTTCTCGCGCCGTCCGCCCCCTTGCGCGAACCAACGCCCGATAATCTGCTCAGTCCAGCCTTCGCCCTTGCGCCAGCCGTACACATTCGCAGTATCAAAAAAGTTAATCCCCAACTCCAGCGCACGGTCCATAATGCGGAACGAGTCTTCCTCGCTGGTGTTAGGACCGAAGTTCATCGTGCCGAGACAGAGTCGGCTCACCAATAGTCCAGAGCGACCTAAGTGTGTATATTGCATATCGATAGTCCTCCCTTGCGGAGTCGATTCAGGGTGGGGCAGGCATTTCCTGCAACTTAGGGGAGTAGGGAGTGGGGAATGAGGAGTAGGGAGTAGGGAATGGGGAGTGGAAGGCTCTTTCGTCACCCTGAGCGAAGCGAAGAGCCTCATAAAAAACCTCACCCCCCAACCCCCCTCTCCGCAAGCCTTACTGCACGACACTTTTTTGAGGGAGAATAGAGAATGGGCGCACACGGGGGTGCGCCCCTACACAACCGCCTTACCTGTAGGGGCAGACCCCCGTGTCTGCCCTGCCAAACAGAAGCCCAACTCAAGTACAAGTACGAAAAACTGTCGTGTAGTAAGCGGTTTACGGAGAGGGGGCAAGGGGATGAGGTAGAGATTCCTCGCCTTCGGTTCGGAATGACAAGCAGGAACAGGAGTGGAATGCAAAAAAACCGGTTCAGGCGTTGTGCCCGAACCGAGGTAGGTGATAGCCCTGAAGGAGGTCTACTTGCCGACGGCGACCCAAGCGCGCTCGTGCTGGATGACATAGTCCGCCACTTGTCGGCGGAGTGCCATCGTGTTGACCTCGCTGGTTCGGCGGGTGAACCGCTTGAGAGCTGTCAGCAGGATTTGGAGCGTGTCGCCCTCGGCGAAGGAGTGGATGGCGCGTCGTGCGTGCGCTTCAATCTTGTCGAACGCATCGTAGGCGAACACGCGCGTCATTGCCAACGGGAGGGTGATGTCCAGCCCTTTCTCCTGCAACTTGCGCGTGCGGAGCCAGACGCTCTCCATTGCATAGAGTTGAATCAAGCAGTCGGCGAGATGCCCGACAATCTCCTGCTTCTCCTCCAACTCGGTGCCCACCTGCTCCGCTGCCATACCGGCGGTGACCAGAACCGCTTTCTTGGCGTTGACGATGTAGCGTCCGATAGCCTCCAGCGGGTCAATCGGGTCGGGCGTGGGCATCTGGGGCTGGTTCAGCTCGGAGCGCAGTTCCTGAATCTTCTCCATCAATCCGGGCAACTTGCCCTTGAGGGCGCGTCGCATCAGCTGGTCGAGCATCAGCAGACGATTGATTTCGTTCGTGCCCTCGAAGATGCGGTTGATTCGGCTATCGCGATAGATTTGCGCGGCGGGGAACTCTTCGGTGTAGCCGAACCCACCATGAATCTGCACGGTCTCGTCGGCGATGTAGTCCAACACTTCCGAGCCGAACACTTTGAGAATAGCGCACTCGACCGGGTACTCCTCGTCCGCCTCGCGGTACTGGGCGTTGGCGTCGGGTGCGAGCGGGTCAACTCCGTGCATCGTCTCTTCCAGCATTCCCGCGGTGCGGTAGACGGTGCTTTCCAGTGCGTAGAGTTGGATTGCCATCTCAGCGAGCTTGTGGCGAATCATACCGAAGTTGGCAATCGGCTGACCGAACTGCTGGCGGTCTTTGGCGTAGCGTGTGGCGATTGTGAGCGCTTCCTTCGCCCCGCCAAGCGCCGCGGCAGCGAGCTTGAACCGCCCGATGTTCAGCACGCCAAACGCCACATGGTGCCCCTTGCCAATCTCGTGCAGGACATTCTCCACAGGCACTTGGGCGTTGTCCAAAATCACGCGTCGGGTGCTGGAGCCTTTGATACCGAGCTTGTGTTCCTCACGCCCGACCGAAACGCCAGGAAAGTTGCGCTCGACGATGAAGGCGGTGAACTTCTCGCCATCCACTTTGGCGAACACAATGAACAGGTCTGCCCAGCCAGCGTTGGTCGTCCACATCTTCTCGCCGTTGAGCAGGTAGTAGTTGCCGTCGGGCGAGAGCGTGGCTTTGGTGCGTGCCGAGAGCGGGTCGGAACCGCAGTTCGCCTCGCTGAGCGAGAACGCCGCAATCATTTCGCCGGTTGCAAGCTTGGGCAGGTACTTCTGCTTCTGTTCGGGCGTGCCGAAGAACAGGATTGGGAGCGTGCCGATGCCGACATGTGCGCCCCACGACACGGCGAACGACGCTTGCAGGCTCATCTTTTCGGCGATCAAGGTGCTGGTGGTCTTGGGCAGGTTCAGCCCGCCGAACGCTTCGGGCAGGTCGGCACTCAGCAGTCCCAGCTCACCTGCCTTCTTCAGCAGGCTCACGGTCAAGCCTTCCTCTTGGTGTTCAATCGCCTCGTTTCGGGATTGGACTTCGCCCCGCACGAACTCTTCCGCCGCTTGGGCAATCGCCAAATCTTCCGAGCTAAAGTCTTCTGGGGTGAAAACCTGCGATGGTTCCACCTCACGGAGCAAGAACTCGCCTCCACGCAGTGTGATGTTCTTCATCGGTTTGCCTCCACTGCGCTATTATACCCCGAAATTTGACTCACTGTTCGAAATCAGACGGTTCTGACGGTGCTGGGGGGAATGTGGGTGGGGGCTTTGCTGAAGTTCTGGTGTTCTCCGAACATCACGGGCACTTGGCGCGCTTTCTCAAGGATGGCGCGCGCCTCTCGGCGGAAGTGGGCGGTCATTGGATCGGTCAGGAACGGCACATTCAGCCAGAGGTGTTTGCGCTTCTCCAGTGTGAGAGCGATATTGCGCGCAATCGATTGGCGGGTGCGCTCGTCCAACAGCACTGCGCCGTTTGTCCAGTGCCACTGCCAGTCCTCGAAGAATGCGCCGTCGGCGACCTTCAAGAAATCACCAAGCCACACACCGCCTTGATAGACATTCCCAATGACGGGCACATCGTGAATCTGGCGCAGGAGTCGGAACATCGCCGAGACTTGGGAGCTGAATTCGCACTCCGAGCCGACACGCCTGAGCGCACTGTACCAGTCAGGGATATTGTCCACGAACCAGAACTTCAGATAACGGCGCACATCAGGCGTGAGTGCGCTTCGCGCTCGCGATAGGATGAGGGGAATCTCCACCTTCGTCCAGTCCACCCAGTAGCCGATTCGCTGGGGTGTTGGGCGGAGGCTCGGCTTGCTTTCGTGGATGTGGGGAATGCGGTCTTGAGCGAAATCGTCCAACAGGTTGCCCCAGTTGGCGAAATCGCCTGCCTTTAGGTTTTTAGCATCGTACAGTGCGTAGGGATAGACATAGCTCACCATGAACACAGGGGTTGGCATCACGCGCAAATGGCGATTCAGAATGTTCAACTGGCGTCGGAAGCCGTTGTGGAGAATCCCCTCGAACCGTTGCCACCCCTCGCGGTCTTCCACGCGAAGATCGTGCCGATGAATCGCAATCCATCGGAGCGGATAGGAAACATCGTTCAGGACGCTCATACTCACCCTACATATAGGATACCCGATTGACTTAGACCCAACATCCTTGACAAGGTATAATAAAGTGAATATGACAACACGACAAGCATTCGATGCCGAACTGCAAGCGTTGGAGACCAAAGTGCTTGCGATGGCAAGTATTGTGGAGGGGATGATTGCGGATGCGGTGGAGGCACTCCAGCGCAACGATATGGCGCTTGCCGAAAAGGTGCTTCGGCGAGATGATGAGGTAGACGAGATCGACTTGGATGTAGAGGCAAGTTGTCTGCGCCTGATTGCGCTCCAGCAACCGATGGGGAGCGACCTGCGCATCATCGGCACGATTATGAAGATGATTACCGATATCGAACGGATAGGGGACTACGCTGTCGATATCGCCAAATCTGCACGCAAGATTCACGATGAACCGCAAGCGGTGCGCTTGGTCGACATCCCCAGCCTAGCGAACGCAGCGCGCCGAATGCTGCTGGACAGTATTGAGGCGTTCGTCAAGCGCGACCTCCAGCGTGTGCTTCAGGTGTGTCAGCAGGACGATGAGGTGGACGCGCTCTACCGCCAAATCCGAACGCAACTCCAAGAAGTCATGCGCCAACACCCGAATATGGTGACCTCTGCTTCGTGGCTATTGATGGTGGCACACTATTTGGAGCGCATCGCTGACCACTCGGTCAACATCGTGGAGCGTGTCTGGTTTATGGAGACAGGACGGTTGGAGCAACTCTCGAAGCGCCACAAGAGCGGAACGCTCGAGGAAGCCTACGCCGAAGCGGCGCAACACGCCCACGAGAGCCACACCGAGAGCGAAGCACCTGCACCTGAGATATGAGCGAACTCTCCACACGATGGCAAGCCTTGCAAGGGGCGATTGCATCTGCCTGCGAACGGGCGGGGCGCAAGCCTGAAGAGGTTGCCGTCGTCGCCGTGAGCAAGGGCGTCCCCCCTCAGCATATTGCCGAAGCCCATACGCTCGGCATTCGTGACTTCGGGGAGAACTATTGGCAAGAGGCACGCCAAAAATTAGACGCGCTCCCCAACGATATTCGCTGGCATTTCATCGGACACCTACAGACGAATAAGACCAAATATGTAGTAGGTCGGTTTGCGCTGATTCAATCGCTCGATCGCCCCGAATTGTTGCAGGAGATTCAAAAAAGGGCGCGAAACTTAAACACACAACAGGCTGTGTTGGTCGAAGTGCGCTTAGACCCGTCAGAAACGCGGGCAGGAGTGTTGCCTGAAGAGGCGGACGCGCTCATCGAGCAGGTGCTGGAGCAACCGAACATCCACCTGCAAGGTGTGATGGGTGTTGCGCCTTACACCGACGATGAGGCGACCTTGCGCTGGGCGTTCCAGACGCTGAGGCGGGTCTACGAGCGACTGCCACGCGAGAACCAGCGCTGGCTATCGATGGGCATGAGCCACGATTTTGCGCTTGCCATCGAAGAGGGCAGTACGATGATTCGAATCGGAACCGCTCTCTTCGGGGCGCGCAAATAACAGACAGGGAGGTTAACTATGAGCCAATACTACGAGGATGAGCTGGAGCACGAGGCGCGTCCAAGCCTTTGGGCACGGATTCGAGGCTGGGCGTTCCCACGCGAGCAGGAAGAGGAGGAAGTCGCACCTGCCCCCCGTGCGACCGACACAACCGTGCGCTATAAAAAGCTCTACCCCTACCATATCGTCATCCGCCAAGAGGTTCATACGCTGGAGGATGCGCGCGTGGTGGCGGACGGCTTGAAAGAGGGGGTACAGCAGGTGATCAACCTGGCGTCCACCGCGCAGGGAATGCGAGAGCGCATTATCGACTTCCTGAACGGGGTGACCTACGCGATTGAGGGGAGCGTCGAGCGCGTCAGCGAGCATGTGTTTCTCTATGCTCCGCCTCAAGCCATCGTCGAGCCTCAATCGGGTTCCCGAACGCGTACCGACGAACGTCGTTAAGAATCGGACGGGGTCTCCAAAAGAGTTCCCCGTTCCACCCCGTATTTGAGCATTAGCCGCTCGAAGTCGCGCGGACTCATCAGCCGTATCTGGATGTCGGGGCGCAGGAGCCTCAGCAGGGCAATCTTGCGCTTCTTGCGTCGGTTGATGTTCGCACGACGCACGGTCAGCTCGATATAGAGGTTGTAGTCGGGCAAGTAGAAGTCGGGGGTGAAGCACTCTTTGGGGTTGCCGTCCTCGTCGGTGCGTAGGACAAAGGTGTGAGGCTCATATTCCCAGCGAATCTTGTAGTAGTCGAGGAGTTTAGCGAACTCCTCTTCGCTAGGATGCACGAACGCTATGGTCGCTCGGCGACCGCGCACTCTGTCCTTCTGCATCTACGCCTATTATACCCCAGCCGAATGTTAAGGGCAAGTTAAGGATTGCTCAGAGTACAAATTTTCGCCGAATTATTGGGCGCGTGCGCAGTAGGTAATCTGCTCGAACTCTGAGGCGTTGAGACTTGCTCCGCCGACCAGCGCACCATCGATTTCGGGCTGGTGGAGCAGAGCGTGTGCGTTGGAGGCTTTGACGCTCCCACCATACAGTATCCGCACGAACTCCGCCATCTCCTCGTTGTACATCGCCCGCAGTTGTTGGCGTATCATGCCACAGACGCGGTTCGCTTCGTCCGCCTCACAGACCTGCCCCGTGCCGATAGCCCACACGGGTTCGTAGGCAATCACCAGCTCGTAGAGTTCATCGGCAGAGAATCCCTGAAGCGCGCCTTCCAGTTGGTGTTGGATGACCGAATCGGTTTGCCCCGCTTGGCGTTCCTCAAGCGTTTCGCCAACGCACAGAATTGGCTTCAGCCCGTGCGGTAGCACGGCGTGAAGTTTCTTGTTGAGTGTTGCCTCATTCTCGCTGAAGTAGCGCAGGTGTTCCTCACTCAGGTCGGGGTCGGGCGTGCCGAAGCGTCCCCGCGTCTCAGAGTGCCCCAGAATCACATATTCGCAACCGACCGCCACGAGCATTGGGGGCGAGACCTGTCCTGTGAATGCGCCAGAGTCGCGCCAGAACACATTTTGTGCGCCCAGTTTCATCTCGCTCCCGCGTATCGCTTCGGCGACGGCGGGCAGGGCAACGAAGTTCGGGCAGAGCACGATTTCTACATCCGAGCGCATTCCGATACGCTGTCGCAAGGTGGTCGCCAGCCCCGACGCCTCTGCTGGTGTCAAGTGCATCTTCCAGTTTCCTGCAATCAAACAAGTACGCATCAGAACTCACCAAGGGGAAGATTCGAAGGGAGATGGCTGATTCCTGCATTTTCAACCTTTCTCTGCAGGTAAGCGGTGTCTTGGTCGCAGGAGGAACAGGCTGAGGAGCGCGCCCAGCGTGAGCATCGTTGCACAGCCCAGAAACGGCACGCGGTGTGAGGGCATCTCAAACTCGCCAATCGTGAAACCGCCGTGTTCATAGAGCAGTCCGCCCAGCAGTGCGCCCAGAATGCTCCCGACTCCCTGCGCCGCGCCCGATGCACCCAGCACCACGCCCCGACGCTCAGGGTAGACCTCGCTCAGCTCCGCCATCCACGCCGAGAACGCCAGCACAAAGCTGATGGCGCCCAGCCCCGCCGCCATAATAATCCACGCAATCGCAGGCTTGGCAGGCAGAACCACACTCCACATCACCAGCGCGCCCAGACTCAGCCCCAACTGCACGCCGCGAATGTGCCCGATTCGGTCAGCGAAACGCCCCAACGGTAGGCTCAAACCCGCAATCAACAGAGCAGGCACGACCAGCCCCAGCCCGAAGGCGGTCTCACTGATACCGAACTCATCCATCGCAAAGAGTTTCACCAGCAACATCACCAGCCCAATCCCAAAAAAGACCACGAACCCCACCAGCAGGTGTCCAGGCACAATACGCACAGCGTCAAGGAAGGCACGAAGCGAGAAGGGTTGAGAGGGTTCGGGGTTGCCGTTCGGGTCAGACGCGCGACCATCACGAGGGTAGAACCGCCACGCAATCAGTACCGCCGTAGCGAACAGTACCGCCACCAGATAGAATGAGGCTTGTCGGGAACCTGTGAGGTCGTTCGCCAACCCGCCTGCAAGCGGTCCGAGCGCAACCCCGCCCATATAGGTCATATTGAGGAAGCTCATCGCCCACGAACGACGCTCTTTCGGCACGGTGTCCCCAATCGCTGCGTAGGCGGAGGGCCAAAGCATCGCTGCGCCCAGCCCATCCAGCGCACGCAGAATGAGAAAAAAGATAGGATGATGCACAATCAGGGTCATGAGGGCGGTGAAAACTGTGATGAGCGGACCCAGCACTATCAGCCGACGACGCCCGATGCGGTCGCTGAGCATCCCCATCGGCGCGCGGAAGACCGCCTCCGTGAGCAGAAAGACCGAGCCGACCGCCGTGATGGTCGCCTCACCCAGCCCAATCTCCTCGCGGAGATAGACGGGCATCGCCGAGATGTTGAGCGTCACATAGCCCAGCTCGGCGAAGCCCGCCATTAACACAATCGCCCAGAACGCTGATGAGACTTTCACAAATCAGAGGCTCGTATCGATCAACACCTCGCGCCCCGTCTCGGACGATTCGTAGATTGCGTCCAAGATGGCGTTCAGGTAGAAGCCGTGCTCGCCTGGAACAGGCGACGGCTCGTTGTTGATAATCGCATTGATGAACCGCTCCACCTCTGCGTGGTAGGAGTTGATGTTCGGGATGTTCGCTGGCTCCACATTATAGAGGGTGCGGTTATGCTCGGTGAAGATACGCACTTGAGGGGTGCTGAGCGGGTTGGCGAACACACCACCTTTGTCGCCCAGAATCAGCGTGTTGAACTCGTCTTCCCCGATGTTCGCGCAGAAGCTGGACTCCAGCGTGACCGTTGCGCCGTTTTCGAAGCGAATGAGACCCACCGCGAAGTCTTCCACCGTGAAGCGGGTATAGTCCCACTGCCCCATCAGCCCGACCACATCGGGGCGATGACCGAACTTGGCGTAGGTTGCCCCGAATGCCGAGACAGGCTTCGGGTAGCCCATGAGCCAGAGCGTCGCATCGAGGATATGCACGCCAATATCGATCAGCGGACCTCCGCCCTGCTTCTCTTTGTCGATGAACACACCCCAGCCGGGTATTCCGCGACGGCGCAGGGCGTGGGCGCGTGCGTAGTAGATTTCGCCCAAGTTGCCCTCTTCACGGATGTACTTGTAGAGGAACTGACCGACACCCGTGAATCGCCACTGGAGTGCCACCTGCAGGATACGGTTCGCTTTGCGCGCTGCCAGCACCATTTCACGCGCTTCCTGAGCGTTTCGCGCGAGGGGCTTCTCACACAGCACATGCTTGCCTGCTTCCAGCGCTGCGATGGTGGCGTCTTTGTGCAGGAAGTTGGGCGTGGTGACGCTGACTGCGTGAATGTCATCGCGCTTCAGCATCTCGCGGAAGTCGGTGTACACATGAGGCACATTGAACTTCTCCGCCGCTGAGCGTGCGCTCTCCTCGTTGATATCGGCAACTGCAACAATCTGCACCTTGTCCGAAAGCCGTGCATAAGCGGGCATATGCTGTCCTTGCGCTATCCCGCCTGTCCCGATAATGCCTACTCCTATTTTGCTCAATTCAGGGTCTCCTCCTTAAAGTCGGTTTTGTGTGGTTTTTCACCAACCTAAAAGTATACCCGTCGGTCAGTTCCAACGCTTCAACTCTTACCGAAACCAGACGGGTGGATGCGCCATACCTTCGCCTTTCGCTCTCTGGTTGCGCGGAACAACATAGGGCACAATATCGTCCGCGCCCACAAGTGCTCCTTGCCCACGCACAACAGGAAAACTGCCCCCGTCGTCCTGTTTGTTCGGTCCTAACGAGTAGAGTTGGAAGCCCTTGACGGGGTCGACGCGATAGACAAACGGCTTGCCTGTGTAGGGGTCAATTATCATCTCGCCGAGATGGAGGTCTTCGAGGCGTTCGGGATAGCGTCCTGTTCGGTGCTTGTACAAGCGCACAGCCGAGAGCACGCCCAATAGCTTCACCATAGCCACTTCCTCTGTGGCGACAGTGTTCGGTGTTAGTAGGGCAAAGCCTTTGTTGAGTGGGTGTACAAGCACTGGTAGCCTACTGAAGTCCTGCTCCCAAAGGGGCTTACGCAGCTCCGCTAAAAATGCAGTGTGGTAGGCATGCAACTCTTCGTAGCCTGCTCTGAGCGTAAGACGGGCGCGTATCGCGTCAGGCAGGCTCATATCGCCTTGAACCCTGTTCCAGAACTCCGTCCACGGCTCCCGTTGGTACATTCTGTAGCCTGCGATTGAGAACCGACGCTCGTTTTCGTAGATATCGGAAAGCGAGACTGGGTGGTCTATGTAGTGCTGAACTGAGTTCACGACGCCCTGCAAGGCATCAGGCTGATGGACTCCGTGTTCCAGAACAGGGTCTAATCCAATAAAGATAATCGCTTTGCCCACAAGGTAGTGGATTAGGAAACCGCCGTTGCGGGTCTGGTTTCCGAGACGCACGACGCGATCGAGGCGTTGGGCAGCTTCCTTCTCGCGTCCGTTTCGCAGTTCATAGCGCATCAAGACACTTTCAAGGCGCGCCAGTTCACGGAAGGAGCTGAATTCTGGAAAGAGCCATTCAAGGTCGTACTCATACACCGCAACGCAGGGCTTATCCAATAGGACAGAATACTCATCGATGAACGGCTGATATTTCTGAATGAGTTGCTCGTACTGGCTCCGAGTAATCTCTAACTGAGTGCTAACAATCTCTTTGTGTTCACGATTTGCAGACAGAGTACGACTGAATCGCATGGCAGTGTTTTTGAGTTGCTCATACACATTTCCAGGAGGATATTGTCGTTCAGGAATCACGATGCGGGGTGGGCGGGTGTACCAGTAGATACCCACCAACGCCAGCACAAACGCCAATCCTAACACCGACCAGAGCATCGCCGAACGCCGTTGCATAACGAAGGGATACGCTCCCTGAGCCAAAAATCCTGCATTTACTCAATCATCGGAACCACGCACGGCTACCAGACCCTGCTTGATAGAGGGGGATCGGAGAAATGTCCTCCGAACCTGACCTCACCCTCCGAGGGTCTCCGTGAAAAATGCCTCCGTTGTCCTGCTTATCTTCTCCTGCTGAGTAGAGTTGAAAGCCCTTGACGGGGTCGACGCGATAGATAAACGGCTTACCCGTGAATGGGTCAATAATCATCTCGCCGAGATGGAGGTCTTCAAGGCGTTCGGGGTAGCGTCCTGTGCGCTGGTGGTACAGGCGCACAGCCGAGAGTACACCCAGCAATCGTACACGAGTCACATGGTAGGTGTCCCATTTGAAAACGAGCAGGTTCACAGTGAGTGGAGACGACAAGTGATTAAGCAGGGGATGAGACGGAGGAGGCAACTTGGTATAGTCTCGTTCCCAGGAGGGTTTGTGTGCTAAGCTCAGTAGGTTCTCATACTGACGATTCAAGTCTTGATAAGCAGACCTGAGAGTCAACTTGATTCGCAGTCGCTCGTGGAGTTTCATATCATTGAAGGGAAATGCGTTGGAAAATTCTGTCCAAGAGGCTCTACTGAGAGCGTTTAGGTAGCCGTAGCCTATATAGCGCTCCTGCTCCAGAAGCTCATGGAGTGGAGGCGTCTGCTCTAAGTACTCTTGGCAGATACGAATCACTTGCTCCAGCGTTTCTGGCTTTTGAGGTGAGAAGCTGAGAAATGGCTCCATAGCGATTTCAGAATAGTCCTGTCGCCAGTCAAGCGCAAATAAGTTTCCTTCGTTGCTGGTCTGATTGGTGAGGCGCATAAGTCGTCCAAAACGCTGAACGGCATTCTCCTCCCGACCGTTCTGGAGCTCATAGCGCATTAGAGCGGACTCAATAAGCACGAGATACAAGAGATGTCCCAAAGTTGGCTTTGAATGGGAGGGGGGACTACTGCCAAGAGTCCGTTCATAGTCGTAGACAGCCACGCAGGGACGGCTCAGCAGAGGAGTGTACTCCTCAATGAAAGGCTGGTAATTCTGAACGAAATGATTGTAATCGTCGGTATCGAGAATGACGAGTTCATGTCCCCAAAAAGCTTCACCATCCATCAGCTGTTTGAAGCGTTCGTCACGGTTCGTTGCGTTGAAAACACGGGCGCCTATCGCCAGCAGGGATTCGAAGGCGTTATCGGGAGGGTAGTCGCGTTTAGGGAGCTCAATGCGCGGGGGTCGGGTTAGGAAATAGACTCCCAACAACAGCAGTCCGAACAGTCCTATCGCACCGACGACCAGCCACCGCTTCATCGTTCAGATTATACACCACAATCGCGCAGGATAGGTATGATTCTGGGGATGGAAACGATGCACGCAACGACTGTATTAGCCGTTCGCCGGGATGGGCAGGTCGCCTTCGCTGCGGATGGGCAAGTGACTTTTGGCGAGGTGGTGTTGAAGCATACCGCGCGCAAGGTGCGCTGGCTCTATCAGAACCGAGTGTTGGCGGGGATTGCTGGCTCCGCTGCCGACGCGCAGGCACTGATGGATCGATTTGAGGCGAAATTAGAAGCTTCGAGCGGAAACTTGCGCAGAGCGGCGGTGGACTTCGCGAAAGATTGGCGTACTGACCGTGTGCTTCGCCACCTGAACGCCCTGATGGTGGTCGCCGACCGCGAGACGATGCTGGTGGTGGCGGGCGATGGGAATGTGCTGGAACCCGATGAGGGCGTCGTTGGCATCGGTTCGGGAGGGGCATATGCTCACGCCGCAGCACAAGCCCTGCTGAAACATACGAACCTTTCGGCAAAGGAGATTGCAGAAGAGGCGTTGCGTATCGCAGCGCGCCTGTGTATCTACACAAACGATAACATCTCAGTCGAGGTGCTGGAGAGCCGATGAGCGTCGGGCGCGTGCTTCTCTTTCTCACCCTGCGCGTGCTGGTGAACAGCTTTCGGAGGGCGTTCGGCAATCCCCTGCGCGCTATCCTAACGATTGCGGTACTGGGGTTCTTTTTTTGTGGATGGGGGAGCGCACTGCTGGGCGCACTGTTCGACTCGAGCTTTCGACCGAACCGACCACCTGAGATGCCTTTTGATGTCAGCGCGCTCCTCAACCGCACTCAGGTAGTTATCGTTATTCTGCACTGGGTCTATTTGGTGCTGGGCATTTTTCCGTCGTTTTTGCGCCCGATGTTGAACTTCCTGGTGCAGGAGAGCGATGTGAACTTCCTGTTTCCAACGCCGTTGCGCCCGCTAAGCCTCTTTCGGGGACTCATCCTGATACGCGGGCTGTTCGGCGCGCTGGTCTTTTTGGGGCTACTTGTTCTCTATGTGGTCTTCTTCGGTGGTGGCTCAGTAAGGGCATTAGCGACAACGACGACCCCCGTGGTCGGCACATGGGCACTCCTCATCTACCCGATTTTCTATCTCACGATAACGACCTCTGCCCTTCTCGGTGGGGTGATAGTGATGATGATGGAGGAGCCGTTGCCTAAGCTCAGGCGGTGGCTCTTAGCGGGAATGATAGGATGGAGTGCGGTCAGTGTTGCGCTGGTCGGGGGGCGCGCGCTCCAGCTCATTTCCGAAGAAGTGGCAGTTATCGAGGCACTGAGGCAGGCAATCGATTGGATGCCTGCTTATGTGTGGTTATTGCCGATTCGGGGGCTTGCGGACGCAGGATTGGTGCTCTACAACGGTTTCACGCCTGCGATGGGGGTGGGGTTCGGGTTCTGGCTGGTGCTTTTGCTATTTCTCAATCGGGTGATGGTGCAGAATGCCGACCGACTCTACGAGGTGGGGGCACAGATGGCGCGGTTCGGGGCACGCTCTCGCACGGCACAAGCGGCGCCAATCCAAGCCTACTACGAGCGAGCTGCAGAACGCGCCAGCAAGCGTCCGCTCCGAACCCCGCGCTGGCTGGAGCGCTGGGCACCGCAGGGTGTATGGGCACTGCTGTGGCGCGACCTGCTGATTAGTTGGCGCGCAAGCGGATGGGCGAACCTGCTCGTGCTGGTGATGGTCGGGGCGGTTCCGATAGGGACGATGATAGCGATTAGCCAGATCGCATCCCCCGAGCGTGTCGGGAATACCCTGCGCCTGATATTCATCCTAATCCAGACGATGGTTCTGTTGGTATTGAGTATCGGTACTTACTACTCGATGGTAGACCTGTTGCGTCGGGTCGATTTTCAGAAACCGCTTCCGCTCTCGCCACGCGCAGTGGTACTGGTGGAGTCGCTCCCGACCGTGTTGTTGTTCGGCTTGGTAGAAGTGGTCGTGGTGCTTGTTGCCACAGTGTTGTATCCCTACGATTGGCTCTATTGGCTTTTTGGTGGGTGGGGTTTGGTGAGTTGGCTGTTAGTGCTTCAGTTGGCAGTGATGGTGTTGGCGCTGGCGAACCCCGACCCCAGCGACTATACTCAGCGGTTGTTGGTGGGGTTCCTCACCGTGCCAGTGTTGGGATTGGTGAGCCTGCCCGGCGGGCTAATCTGGTTGCTGGGCACGGTGTTCGGCGCGCCCGTGGTCTTTGTGGGGGTGATGGTGCTGACGGTGAACGCGCTGTTGACGGCAGTGCTAACGGCGGTGGCAGGGCGAATGTATGAAGGTTTCAGTCCTGTGGAGTAAGGCACTGTTAGAGTAAAAGTCGCATCATTTGGTGGTATTACATGTCTCCTACCTCTACAACTGGCTCGTTCTGAGCGAGTATCTGTTGAACTTGTTGGAACACTTGTTCGAAAATTTGGCACAATCTCGCAGTGGATGTGTTCCCACAAACGACCCAAACGACTTGAGGTGGCGCACCGAAACGCATAACAAGTTCCACGAAATCTCGATCCTTTGTAATTACTATTGCGTTCGCTTGGCGCGCCCGATCGAAAATTTCCTTGTCTTTCGCAGTTTGTAAACCGAGTTGACGCACGTGAATAGCTTCAACACCAAACCGCTGGTGGAGCCAGCGTGAAAAAGCAGGGGATAGCTGAGCATCAATCCAGAACAACATCCTACTTGTGCGGAACGATCAGAACTGGATGGTTGATACGACTAAGTGCGTATAGAAGGCACGCACGAATGTCTTCAGGTTCCAGATCAGGAAACTCTTCCAGTACCTGCTCCGCAGATAGCCCTCCAGCAAGAAGCTCGAGTACATCGGAGACACGAATGCGCATTCCCCGTATGCAGGGGCGTCCTCCACACTGCTCTGGGTCTGTTGTGATTCGGCTCTGCCATTCCATATTAAGTCTCCCTGAGTGATTCTACCCTATCGCGATTGGGCTTTTTCACTCAGTTCCCATCCACCCGATTTTGAGGGGTTCCCGCTAAATAGGCTCGCAGGTTCTCCACCGTCGTGTCTAGTATGCGCTGGACGGCTTCGTGGCTGTTGAAAGCGATATGGGGCGTAAAAATCACATTCTCGCGCCTCATCAGCAGATAGGCTTGCACCACCTTGCGCAGGGTCTCTTCTGCAAGGGGCGCTTTGAGCAGTGCGCTCTCCTCTTTGATATACTCCTCGCCTTCCAGCACATCGAGACCCGCCCCGCCGAGGATGCCCGCATCCAGCGCCCAGAGCAGGGCTTCGGTATCCACCACTGAACCGCGCGCCGTGTTGATGAGCAGTGCGCCCCGCTTCATCTGGCTGAGCGTTTCGCGGTTGATGAGATGGTGAGTCTGGGGCAAGGCAGGCACATGGAGACTCACGATGTCCGATTCGCGCAAGAGGGTCGGCAAATCGGTGTAGGTGAAGCCGAGAACTTCTGCCAGTAGGGGATAGGGGCGCGCATCGTGTGCGAGCACGCGCATCCCGAACCCGCGCGCAATCCGAATGACATGTAAACCGATGTTGCCTGCGCCAATCACGCCGAGCGTCTTGCCGTACAGGTCGAACCCTCGCAGTTCCGCAATACTTCGGTTGGGGTGCATCAGCCAGCCCTGCGCTTGGCGAATCTTGCGTGAGAGGACAAGTATCAGTGCGAAGGTATGCTCGGCGACGGTGTTCTCGCCGTAGTGGGGCACATTGCACACCACAATCCCGCGCTCTCGGCACGCTTCGATATCGATGTGGTCGTAGCCTGTGGACATCGTCAGCACCAGTTTCAGGTTCGGCAGTTGCTCGATGATGGTGCGCGAGACCTTCGTCCAGACGAATACCGCAACGGCGTCCACATCTCGATAGCGTGCGCAGGTCTCAGGCTCCAAGTGGTCTTGATGGAACTCGGCGTGAACCTGTTCACTCAACCCCAACCGGGTGATTTTCTCCAGCAAATACGCGTCCTGACCTGGCTCCAAATCGAAAAAGGCGATGCGCATACCAGCATTATACCGAGCGGGAGTTTAAGGAGATTTTAAGCTGACGACTGACTAACCAGCAGGTATACTGAAAGGCGTTGGAGGGACTCTTATGCCGAAGATAGAGAAAAGTGTGAGCGTGAATGCTGAGGCTGGACGCGTGTTCGAAGTGCTTCAGCAAGCCGAGCAGTTTCCCCAGTTCCTACCCTATGTGAAGGGCGTGAGTGTGGTGGAGAACACGGGCGAGGCGCAGGTGTTGGATTGGGCAGTGACCGCCCCCGGCGTGGGGATGGAGGTGCGCTGGCGCTCCCGACACACCGTCCACCCCAGCGAGCATCGAATCACCATTCAGCCCGAAGGGAGTTCCATCGTGAGCCTGTCGGGCGAGTGGCAGGTTGTGCCCAGCGATGCAGGCAGTGAACTGAAGGCGAGCATCGAGTATCAAGCGAATGTGCCCCCGATGTTCGCAGGCGTCGCTCAGAAAGCGGTGGACGAAATCATCACAGGCTGGCTCAACGGCTTCAAGAAGCAAGCGGAGGGCTAACCGATGGCGCGCGTAGAACTCCAAGTGCCGATTCGTGCCCCCCTCGAGCGGGTCTACGCGATTGCACGGGATGTGGAATCGTTCCCCCAATTCATGCCCGATGTGAAGTCGGTTAAGGTGCTGGAAAAGAGCGAGGACGGGAGCCGAACGCTTACCGAGTGGACCGCCTACGCTTCCCAACTCAAACTGCAGGTCAAGTGGACCGAGGAAGACATCTGGGACGACACCGCCCACACCTGCCACTTCCGCCAAGTGAAGGGAGATTACGACAAGATGGAAGGCGTGTGGCGCTTTGAACCCCACCCTGAGGGCACGCTGTTCGTGTGTGAGCTGGATTATGAACTGCGCGTGCCCCTGTTGGGCGCAGTGGTGCAGAAGGTCGTCCACTACCTTGTCACCCAGAATCTCAAGGGCATCTTGGAGGGCGTCAAAGCGCGTGCCGAATCGGCAGAGCAATGAACCCCGACCCGATTCGTGAACTGCTTCAGGCGGTGGCGGATGGCGCAATCGACCCCGCTACCGCCTACCAACGCCTGCGCGACCTACCGTTCGAATCGGTCGAGTTCGCACGCATCGACCACCACCGTGCCCTGCGCAAGGGCTTCCCTGAGGTGGTCTTCTGTTCGGGCAAGACTCCCCAGCAGGTTGCCGAGATTGTCGCACGCCTTGCCGAGCGAGGCTTGGTGTTGGCGACCCGCGCCCAGCCCGACCATTTCGAGGCAGTCAGGAGCCGTGTGCCGAGTGCCGAGTATCATCCCCAAGCGCGAGCCATTACAGTCGGCGTGCCCCCCGACCCCCCCGAAGCGCCGTTCGGGTTGGTCATCACGGCGGGCACGGCGGACATCCCGATTGCCGAAGAGGCTCTGCTGACTGCGCGTATGATGGGCGTGCGTGTTGAACCGCTCTACGATGTGGGGGTGGCAGGTGTGCATCGCTTGTTGGCGCACTATTCGCGCCTGACCGAAGCGAGCGCGATTGTGGTGGTGGCAGGGATGGAAGGTGCGCTTGCCAGTGTGGTCGGCGGACTGGTTGCCTGCCCCGTGATTGCTGTGCCGACCAGCGTGGGCTATGGTGCGCATTTTGGCGGACTTGCGCCCCTGCTCACGATGCTCAACACCTGCGCGCCCGGCGTAAGCGTGGTCAACATCGACAACGGCTTCGGCGCGGGCTACTGCTTGGCTCAAATTCTGAGGGCAATCGGGAAAGACACATCAGGCAGGCAGGAATGTGCCGAGCCATAACGAATAGACACACTGTCGATGAAGACACGAGGTGAGATGATGGATAGAAACTTGGGAATGGATTTTGTTCGGGCGACCGAAGCGGCAGCGCTCAGTTCAGGGCGCTGGGTTGGTAAAGGTGACCGCCATGCGGTTGACCAAGCGGCGTGCGAGGCGATGCGCCGCGCACTTTCTGACATCGATATGAAGGGCGTCGTCGTGATAGGTGAGGGCGAGCGCGACGAGGCGCCGATGCTCTATATCGGCGAGGAACTCGGAACGGGCAACGGCTATCATGTGCAGATTGCGGTCGACCCTGTGGAGGGCACGAACTTGGTGGCGAACGGTGCGCCCGGCGCGATTAGCGTCATCGCCGCCGCGATGGAGGGCGAGGGCAAACTGCTCAAAGCGCCCGACATCTATATGGACAAACTGGTGGTCGGACCCGCTGCGAAGGGCGCGGTGGACATCACTCTGCCCCCACGAATGAACCTGAAAGTGATTGCCAAGAGCCTCGGCAAGGAGGTGCAAGACTTGACGGTGGGAATGCTCGACCGCCCGCGCCACGAGAACCTGATTCGCGAGATTCGCTCGGCAGGGGCGCGTATCCGCTTGGTGTCGGACGGCGACCTGTCGCTGGCGTTGGAAGCGTTAGACCCACAGGGTGAGATCGATGTGCTGATGGGTATCGGTGGCGCGCCAGAGGGCGTGCTGTCGGCGGCGGCGGCGCTCTGTATGGGTGGCGAGATACAGGCGCGCTTGGTGTTCCGCAACGACCAAGAGCGGGAGCGAGCGCGCAACCTGCTCGGCACAGATGATGTCGATCGCGTGCTGACGATGGAAGACCTGGCGTGGGGCAATGTGGTGTTCGCTGCGACGGGCATCACAGGGGGCAACCTGCTCGGTGGCGTGCGCTACACGGGCTGGGGCGCGATTACCCACTCGGTGGTGATGCGCTCACGCAGTGGCACTATCCGCTGGTTGGAGACCCACCACCACTTCCACCACGACCCACGATATTGAGGTGTTCCTCACCCCCAGCCCCTCTCCCGACGCTTCGGGAGAGGGGAGACCCTTCGCTGCGCTCAGGGTGACGAATACTTCCACTGCCCACTGCCGATTGCCCACTGCCCCAACTTGAGCCGAAGGCGAGAATCTCGACTTTGGGCGACATCGAGACCCTTCACTTCGCTCAGGGTGACGACACGGGTGCATAGACGCGACGCCCGTGCTACGACTGCCCTCTGCCGACTGCCCACTGCCCCACACACGGGCGAGACGCCCGTGCTACGACTCCCCACTGTCCTGTTTGCAGGGAGAGCCGGGCAGAGCCGACTCTCCCTGTGGAGGGGGTCAGGTTAGAAGTCAAACGACTCGCCTGCCACGAACACCTGCACGCCCGAAAGCCCGAACTGTGCCGACAGCTCTTTCAGCACGACTCGGATTCGCTCGGTGTCCAGGTCGATAAGCAGATGCCACCTCTCGCTAAGCAGGGTTGTACGCCGTCCGCCGAGTGTGTCGAGTTGCGAGCGTCGGAACAGGAGTTGTCGAGCCAACAGGAAGCGTGTCACTGCCTGTGGATAGTGGTTGAACAGGTAGCGCACGACCGCCGTGAACAACTCCACCCAGCTGGAGAATTCCTTCGCCAGTTGCCTTGCGTGGTGCGAAGGTGGCGTCTTGGGCTGAGAAGGAGTCTGCGCAAAGCGGTCTACCCACATAAGCATGCGTGCCTCCGGATGTGGGCTTGTCATAAATCCTTTTGTATCGTGACGAATATATCCTAAGGTTGGGCCACTCGGTTCGCGTCGGCGCGGTTGTGGCTCGATGTACTCCTCTTGCATCTCCCAACCAGATGGCAGTTCCACGGGCTGGACGATGCGATGAACCCGACCTTCTGGATTCACAATCTCCGAGCGGTCGACCGCAAGCCAAGCAGTGAAGCGCGAAAGCACGCTGTAGGCAAGTGAAAGGTCGACAATCCTCTGCTCCAGCTCGGTG
>FWWL01000732.1_pt1 | contig 55831 bp, 44 predicted proteins | sample 2228331 | NCBI WGS metagenome assembly FWWL01 (sample SAMEA103939775, study PRJEB20133) | metagenome | reverse complement strand
TAAATCAAAAAAATAAAAAAAGGGGGCAACAGATTTCATCTGTGCCCTATGTTATCTATTCTTCACAGCCATATAGTTTTTTGTAATGGCGCCCCAGCGCATCACCCGCGAGTACAATATCCGTAATGGATTCCACGCTATACGGCTCCGGTTGAGCACCCCAATAAGAATTTTTAATGGAATATTCCGCAATAATTCTAGCGTTTTCCTTCGTCGGATTAACCTTCACATCGTCTAATGTTACAGGCAGACCAACACTTAAACAAAAGGTTATAACTTCTTCTATCTGGTCCATCGGTTGATTCTCAGCAATCAACTGGCAAATGGTACCAAACGCCACCTGTTCCCCATGCAATGTTCTGCCGGCATCAGGAACCGCTGTAATACCTTCACACACGGAATGAGCTGCTGCACAACCGGTATTCTCAAAGCCAAGACCACTCATTAAGGTATTTACTTCTATGATAGTCTCCACTGCCTCTGTCAGCAGGTGATTCTCGGCAGCGAGCTTAGCTTTTAACCCATTTTCAATCAACATGTCATAACAAGCCTGTGCTACTACCATGGCTGTTCTGGTCCTTCTATATTTTCCGGATTCCCCGGCAATATAATTCGGACTGTCAGATGCGGCATTTGCCTTTGCCTCAAATACTGTTGCTAATGCATCACCCATACCAGATACTAAAAAGCGAACCGGTGCATCTGCTATTATCCTGGAGTCCACAAGAACCAAGTCCGGGCTCTTCGTGTACATGCGGGCATGAGAATGTTCACCGCTAGCCAGATACATGACGGAAAGGGAGCTTGTAGGTGCATCCGTTGAGGCAGATGTGGGTACAATAATAACCGGCAAATGTAAATCGTCTGCTACACCTTTTGCAGTATCTAATGTTTTACCGCCACCGATACCTACGATAACAGAAGGACCAAATTTCTTAGCGGTTTCTCCGGTTTCTGTAATCTGCTCCACTGTAACTTCCGAATTATATACCACACTTTGGAAGGATCCGCCGGCATCCTGGTATAATTTTGTAATTTTATCCGTCAATCCTTCAAAGAAAAATTGATCTATGATCGCGAATACTTTATTCCCATATTTGGAAGTATGTTTCGGCAGATTATTCAGTTCATCCGGACCTTGGATGTACCTTCCGGGTGATCCCCAGGATTTTGACGTCGTTTGTAAATTATTAGCCATGTTATGTCCTCCAATCGAATTTTTATAGACCTTAATATTATTCGATATTGTCTAGTAAAATATTCGATTGATTATTTAACATGTATGGCCAATTCACTTTTCGCATTACATGCATCTCATTTCTGAACCCCTAAGATCACTTCCATTATATAACATCTCTCTTATGTTTCAAAAATGTCAATATTCCTAATAATCTTCTTGAATAATTAAAAATGTTATATTATAATTCTTTAACATACTTTTCTGATATGAATTCTATTATTAATTATAAATTCATGAACCCTATTATAATTTAAGGTTTTTCCGAAGGAGGTTATTAATGAATTATCAGGTAAATACGAAATGCCTACATGGCAATAACGTGAAAAACCCGGTTGACCAGTCCGGCGCTATCAGCTTCCCCATCTACCAAACAGCAACTTTTGCCCATCCCGATGTTGGCAGTAGTACGGGTTATGATTACACTCGAGTGCAGAATCCCACACGGGAACAGCTAGAGAAAGTGGTAGCCTCACTGGAAAATGCCTATGATGCTGTAGCCTTTAGCTCAGGTATGTCTGCCATGAATGCATTAATGGAGCTGTTTCATCCCGGTGACCACATCATCGCTTCCGATGACCTATATGGTGGTACAATCCGGAACTTCAATCAAATCAATAGGAAAAATGGTATCAAGGTTGATTATACTAACACCTCCGACCTTAAAGAAATTACTGGATTGATTACAGATCATACGAAGGCTATCTTTATTGAAACTCCGACGAATCCTATGATGAAAGTCACGGATCTAGCGGAAACGTCAAAGCTTGCAAAGGAGTATAATCTATTGCTTATTGTTGATAATACCTTCCTTTCCCCTTATTTTCAGAAACCTATCTCACTTGGTGCAGACATCGTACTCCATAGCGGAACTAAATATCTTGGCGGCCATAATGATACCCTAGCTGGCTTTTTGGTACTAGCGAATGAAGATTTATCAGAAAAAATACGATATATATTAAAAACCACAGGTGCAGGTCTTTCCCCGTTTGACAGTTGGCTGGTACTACGAGGTATTAAAACCTTGCCGCTTCGTATGGATTACCAGCAGAAGAACGCAATGGCAATCGCCCAATGGCTTAGGCAACAGGATAAAGTAAAAGCGGTTTACTATATCGGCTTGACTACCCATCCTGGTTATGAAATCAACCAAAAGCAGGCTTCCGGCTCTGGCAGTATGATTTCCTTCCATGTAGATTCTGAGTACACCGCTATTACAATCCTGAGAAAGGTTCAAGTCATCCAATATGCAGAAAGCTTAGGTGGTGTGGAAAGTCTGATTACCTATCCTATGCTGCAGACTCATGCAGACATTCCGGCAGAGGATAGAGAGGCCAAAGGAATTAATAATACTCTGCTCCGTCTTTCTGTGGGAATTGAACACATAGACGATATACTTAATGATTTAAATCAGGCATTCTCTGATTGATCACAATCTGTATGGAGGTAGCTTATGAATTATGATTTTAACCGAATGATTGACAGAAGGAATACGAACTCCCTTAAATATGATTTTGCCGTTGAACGCGGAAAGCCGGCAGACATTCTGCCTTTATGGGTGGCTGATATGGATTTTCAAACTCCTACGGAGGTTCTGGACGCAATGCAGAAATCTGTAGCACATGGCATCTTTGGCTATAGTGATATGAAACAGGACTATTTTAATGCAGTCCATCATTGGTTTTTGAGGCACTTTGATTGGGATACCAAAGAAGACTGGCTGATCAAAACACCCGGTGTCGTATATGCCATAGCGCTTGCAGTGAAAGCCATGACGAAGGAAGGCGATGGTGTAATGATTCAATCGCCGGTTTATTATCCCTTCTATGAAGCGATTCGATTAAATAACCGAAAGCTGATTCAAAATTCTTTGGTATATGAAAACAATCAATATTCAATTGATTTTGATGATTTTGAACAGAAAATCATCACAGAAAACGTAACATTGTTCATCCTCTGCAGCCCACATAATCCGGTCGGAAGGGTATGGACAAAAGAGGAATTAACTTGGTTAGGTGAGATTTGTCTGAAGCACAATGTGACTGTACTATCTGATGAGATCCATTGTGATTTTACATATCCCGGCTATAAACACACCATATTTGCCAGTATTAATGAAGCATTTGCCGACCATTCCATCATCTGTACCGCTCCCAGCAAAACCTTTAACCTTGCTGGTTTACAAGTATCCAACATCTTTATCAAGAATCCTACCCTGCGCTTAAAGTTCAAGAGAGAAATGGATGCCAGTGGTTATAGCCAGCTTAACACCCTTGGCCTTGTGGCATGTAAGGCTGCATATGAATATGGAGAACCTTGGCTGGTGGAATTGAAAGCATATCTCTATGAGAATCTGCGATTTCTTCGTGATTTTTTGAAGAATAATCTACCAGGCGTAGTGCTGATTGAACCTCAGGGAACTTATCTTGTCTGGGTGGACTTTCATGCTTTGAAGCTGTCTAGAAAAGAAATGGCAGATTTAATCGTGAATAAGGCAAATCTTTGGCTTGATCCGGGTCATATCTTCGGCAGTTGTGGAGATGGGTTTGAGCGTATTAACATTGCCTGTCCCAGAGAAACATTAAAAAAAGCATTAAATCAATTAAAAAATGCATTAGACCAATAAAAAAGTCAAATTGATGAATTATGAATTAGACCAAAAAAATGCGCTGGAAGCACATAATTGCTTTTCGCGCATTTTTTTATCTTTGGTAAATATTAATTCTACCAATCTTCCTTGCAATCAGGTTCACCCCATAAGATACCTCTTGATCCTGTTGCAATATAGAATCGGCCAAATTCTCTGGGGTCACCTACGATGCTTCGGATATCCCCGAACATCTGCTTCTCATTGTTAATCCTTTTCCAGGACTTCCCCTCATTCGTGGAACGGTAAAAACCGTATTCACCCTCGATTATGCCACTGACATAGAGTGTATTACAGGAATGCATGCCTGCAGGTTTACCCATACCCTGGCGGAATATCTTGTCCCCTTCTTTGGAAATCCGATTAAATTCTACATACTCACTTTCCTTTGGATAGCACAACTTCCATAATCCTTTTTCTCCGGTTGAGATCCATACTACTCGCGACTTTCCTGATTCTGCCCTGATCTCTGCAGGCATCAGACCATCCATACCACCGAGTTCAAGCTTCGGAAAATCCTCAGGTACAAAAATCTGACGAAAGGTCCTTGCTCTATCCATGCTGACGTACATGGCAGAGTTGTCGCCAAAGCCATAGAATAACTCAGGGTCCATCCGATCAGAGATAACCTTCATGGTATGTGTACGATCCTCAATGAGGCTATTCCTATCATCATAGATCTTAGATTGATGCCAGGTCTGTCCCAAATCCTCTGTATATACAACAGCATCAATCGGTAGGCGGTACCGTTCACCGATGCACCACACCAGAGTTTTAGCATCCGCAGAGATTGCTACCCAGCCCGAATTGGTATTGGGTTTTCGGATTACATCGATCAGCGTATCAATTCTACCGGTAATATCCCTCGGATCATTCAATCTTCTCCAAGTCTTACACTGGTCCTCAGACCAAATAACACCACCTATAGTCTTACCTACCCAATTACCTCGAGCTGTTACAGCTACCAGCTGTGGATTTGCATCCGCATAGTCCGCATTTAGGCAGGTGATATATCGGTGAGAATTCTCATCTGCGAAGGAATTCTCCGCAGGGCGGGTCAAATCACTAAATACAAACCCTCCCAAATCACCGATGATATCAATTAACCTAACCTCTCCTGACGGTGGGCTGTACACATTCAGATGAACGGTTTCTTCCAAACCCTTGCAGGATGGTTTCCAAAGAACATCCTTACCGTTGATGCATCCGGTAAGATTATCTGTCATAAAGATTCCTGTTCCTGTATTGAATACGGCCAGGTCCGAATCATAGGGATCTATCTTAATATCCGACAGCCAATGGATCAGACTGTCGCTATTATTGTAGATAGGCTTCATATAAGGCACTTCATGAAAATCAATCCGTCCGGTTGATAAACGATGCAATACCGGATGCCAATGTCTACCATAATCAGTACTATAGAATACTGCATCACCATATTGACAACACTGGGTAGAGCAGATCAAACAGCCTGTATGATTACTATCTGCATCAATTCCTCCAAATCCTGAAAAATCGCAGATCTCTTCCTGTCCTCCTTTGATAAAGGCCATATTCGGTGTAACACACTGATAATCAGTAATTTCACCTATCTCTGTCAACTCATATCTTAGGATGCAGCCCTTCTGAGCTCCTCCATTGTCACAGGCATAACCTCCCCATCCCATTCTGGCGTGCTGTGAGGCTGCCATCGTTACGAAAAGATACTTTCCTGTGAAAACAGCGCGCTGTCCAACAAATCCAGGATAATTCCCATAATCGCCGGCATCCGGTTGCCCTGGAAGGGAAATAAAGGTATTGCCTGCATCGCTTGAAAGGTAGAGACTGCTTCCTCGTCTGTTGCCACCCGGTGAATTCTCTTTTCCGGAGGTTGATACAACGATGGTCTGACAACGACCATCTCTTGCGGATCTTACATCCAGCCACACAAAGGCAAGATCCTTCTCGGCTTGTCCATCCTCCGGCTGAACTGAAAGAGACCTCCAATGTTCACCATAATCTTCTGAGATCAAAAGCCCTTCCGATTGCGAACCAAAATACAGGATACTCGGATTATATGGATCCACGATTAGACGCTCCCCCGTACCTCTGCCGGGTGCATTCCCATGAACTCCGGCCGGTAATAGATAATATTCAAAATGTTCTCCATAATCCTTCGAGCGACATAGATAATTCTTCGTCTTATCACCTGCAGCTATGTATAACCAAGAGGGTTGTGATGGGTCAATTGCGATTGACAGCGGATAGCTTTCCCATTTATCAGTTGCCTTCACATGGTCCATCAGGGAAGTCCATGTATCTGCATCATACTTATACCGATACACGCCTCCGATATCGGTCCGGGCATATAGAAGTCCCTGTTTCTTAGGGTGGAAACAGAAGCCTGTTACAAAGCCCCCACCTGGCACAGAGGCGTGATGATAGCAGTATGGAATTGATTCTAGTTGCAAATTCTTCATTATGGTACCTCACTCTATATATCAGTAATCGATAGTTAAATTGTAACGTTTTCTTACAGTACAATTATACATGATTGCAGGAAAAGATGCATGATATAAATTTATAGAATATTGGTAGTAAATTATATAGTATTGCATAATCCATCTCATAAAAAATCCTTCTACGAAGCTCAATAATAGGCTAGTAGAAGGATAATTATTTGATATACTTAGTATAAACCTATCATGTTTTTTTGATGAATTCATTACCACATTTGGGACAACGGATGGCAATTCTCCCTTTTCCCTTCGGTACCCTGATTTTCTGCTTACAGGTAGGGCATAAATAGATATGATGTGTCTTATTACCAAAATTCATATTTGTCTTGCCTCTGAAAAACCCGGCAACTTTGTCTTGCATCCTCAAATATGCCTGATTCTCTGTGGAACGTTTATATATATTTCTGGAGAACATCCGGTAATATACATACAACATAAGGATCAGACCAACCAGATAAAAAACTTCTCCGGCAATGAAAGACAACACCAGACAGATCATCATGATGATAAGCAAAAATTTATTAAATTGGTCACTTCCATATCTTCCACGCATTAGTTTGTAAAATCTTTCTCTCATTCAGGATACCTCTTTCACTGTTTGTCTTAAGAAAATATAATATTGTTATTATAAACCATTTCTATGTCTTGTGTGTGAATAAACACTAAAATAAAAATGAATTTTTTACTCCTTTTATAAACTTGAAATAAATTCAAAGCTTAACTATCCTTTTTTCTTCACAACATTTACAAGTTTAAAGGCACTGATCCGATCCATCTTGTAGGAGGATTTTTCAAAGGCCGCTGATTCAAAATTCACATACAGATAATCACCATCAATAGCAATCCCCTCATTCATCCCAGGCATATTTACGGTATTTATAAGCTTCCCTAGTGGGATTATACCATTCACTGCCATTGAAAATTGAGGTTTGTAGACATCGATCTGACGCATATAACCGCGAAGTCCTTTATAAAGTTGGCAGGATCGTGATATAAACATGGTTCCTTTACTGGAAAATGCAACACCTTGAACTCTGGTCGGCATTACGATTGTATCAACCTTTACAAGTGTAGGGACAGCATCAATATTTTCTATCAGATAGCTATGCATATTGGTAGTTTGTAATTCATTATAGGATCCTATCCAAAGCTTGTTATCATAATAGGTAACAAAGGATGTGACGATATTCACGGGGCAAACTGAAGTATAAGTCACATATTCATAGGGTAATCCTTGTGCAACCGCCATATCAATATCAAATAAAGCTATAGAAGATACCTTGGATCCATTGGTTACCCATACGTTATAGCCATCGAAGGCAAGGCCTCCTACATGTGGCTTGCTTGGTAATATTAAAGTGGTTAAAAGCTCTTTTGTCGTCTTATCTAACACATAAATAACAGAATTCTCTTCCGCTATCAGATCGTAGGATGAAACCAGAAGATAATCACCTGCAAAGGTCAATCCTTGTGGGCACATCGTAGTACTGGAAAATCCACCAACATTGGTAGTGATGAGGCCAGGTATTGCATAACTGTTCTCATAGCTTACATACTTTTTGAAAAATGGCAAGGAATTATAGACCCATGAGTTTAAGAAGTCCTGTTCCGTTGGGAATAAGATCCCCATAGTACTGGTCGGTTCAATCTCCAGCATTTCAATGGTAATCAGGTCGGACGCCGGGCTATCATACCATAATCCGTTATATTCTCGACGCGCGATTGCATAGAAGGAATATGTTTCACCAGTGGTTAGTCCTTCTGCTATGTAATTTACTGTAGTATTACCGGCAAAGGTGGTCAGCAGCATGTATCCGCCGATCTGATCACTGATATAGATATCATAAGAGGTTGCACCTCCTATCTTACCCCAAGAAAGTCTGACTTTCTGGTCACCCTGCTTGTATTTTATTTTCATCTTAGCCGCATTTGTACTGGTATCAATAATGTTGGAAACCGCACCTACATATGCATCGCTATATGCATAAGCATACACTTTATATTTATAGCTCTTACCGGATATCAGTTTGTTATTCATATAAAATGTTGTGAAAGCATCTGTAGTTCCGCAAAGAATATAGTTATCTTCCGTAGCTGCAGAACGATAAATCAGATAGCCGGTAGCTCCTGCTGCCGGATTCCAAGACATAGTAACGGAATTGGTACCCGTCGCGGTAACTACGAGTCCATTTACCGTTTCCGGGCTGGTAGCCGCAGTAAATATATCGGACATTTCACTTTTGTATTCCACCCCAAGCAAGTTTTCAACGGTACAGATCTTAAAGCTTTCTACCGTACCGGGTGGATAATAAAAGTTCAACATATTTGAATATGCAAAGGTATAAAGATCATATGTACCGGTGTAATCATTCAGATAATAAATTTCATATCTGGAAGCACTGGGGTCAGCATCCCAACTTAATGTAAAGTAACTTGTGCTATATCCTGTGACAGTAATACCGGAAGCCTTCGAAGGTAACACCATGATAGGAAAGTAAGCCATCTGGTTCTGGTAATACAGGATAATCGTCTGTGATCCGATCTGTTCGCTGTTATAACCCATTACCTCATAATCTGTAACAAAATTCGTAGTACCATCCACATAAAAAGCTTGAACGATCAAATCTGTCAGATCCAAACTCTCACCTCTGGTATAATTCACCTTTGCTGGCATCTGATAGATTGAAATCATACTTACTACCGGTGCAGGTACCGCAGGGGTTATCGTTGGTGTCGGTGTAACTGTTGTTTCTGTTGTCGGTGTAACTGTTGTTTCTGTTGTCGGTGTAACTGTTGTTTCTGTTGTCTGCTCCGTTAGTTCTGATGCTTTAGCATTTTCTATGTATAGATCAGAAGATCTTGATATCAATAAAGCAGTAAATAATATCATTAATAATTTTTTCTTCATCTAGTAATCAACTCCATGTTAAATAATTGTTTGTCAGTTGCCATATCCCTAAACTTCCATTCCTTAACTATGTTATGATATCGCTGCCAACCCCCTTTGTCAATTCAAATGGTACAGGTATTATATGGCTACTTTATGGCTAATATATGGTATTTCTATGTTAGAAATGAATCTTAAGGAAAACTTAAGAACTTTTGCCAGTGGCTTAGAGTTAGTATGTTAATCCAAAATAGCCGCATTCTTAGGAACCGTATTAAAAGTCTTTTTAAATGCCCTGGAGAAACTGGAGTAATTCTTGAAACCGCTCTGATAACAAGCTTCGGTAATGGTGCTGCCGTTCTGAACCAGACTCTTCGCAAATAGCAGACGCTTTTCAGTAATGTAATTACCGATGGTATAGCCCGTCTCTTCCTTAAAAAAATGCATCAAATAATAACGGCTAAGATAAAAATTCTCCGCAATCGTGTCTATGGTAATCTCCTCTAATAAATGCTCATTGATATAGTTAATGATCTGAAGCAGTTTACTGTTACCACCCACGGAATCAATGTAACTGATATGATTTGCTATGGCTGTTCGGTTCAGCTGAATCATAAATTCTAAGAACAGTATCCTCTGGTATAACTCCTTGGCAAAAGCCTGATCAACAAAGGAATGCTCCAGTTCCAAACACACCTGATACAGCTTGCTTTTATCAATGGAAGGAATCCGAAGAACATTTGAATGCTCACTTTTAGCCCGTTCGAATGAATAACTCAGATCATAGTCATTTCCTCTATAATTATTAAGAAACTGGGTAGATACATATATAATAATCCTCTCATAGGCTGAGTTATCAAGTACAGAAGGCTTATGAATCTCCCCTGCATTGACGAGGACGATGTCGTAGGGCTTCAGGTTATAATTCTTTCCTTCAATGCAGTAATTGATATTCCCGCTTATGAAAATTATGATCTTATTAAAATCATGGTAATGGAAGGCGAAATCCTTCCTTTGTCTGTCATTGATATGGAATATCTTAAAATCATCCTCCAGATATCCTAGTTTTTCAAACCCATTCATAGAATGAACCTCCTTACTGCCGCTAAGCAGCTCCTATTTTCCTTAAAGCTTAATAAGCAATTGATGGACATGATGTTTTTTATTAATCAATATTTTTTCATTATATTTAGGCTTTTCCATTTTATTATATAGCATTATATGCAATATTCAAAGCATTATAATGCTATTCTTATAAAATAATGTCGTGTAGAATATAATCAGAAACAGTAAAAGATTGTTGCAAATCATATTATGGGAGGTTGTCTTATGCAGCTTAACGGTGTTTGGTTACCAATAATAACTCCATTTAAGGATGATAAAATAGATTTCAAGTCTTATAAAAAACTCGTGGATCATTATATCAGCAAAGGCATTAGTGGTATTATTCCACTTGGCACCACAGGAGAGGTTCCTGTACTAAATGATTTCGAATTCGAAGAAATGATTGAAAGAACAATGGATTATGTAAATGGCCGTGTTCCTGTGTATGTAGGAGTCGGTGGCAATTATACACAGAAGGTGATTAAGCAGGTTAAGATTGCAGAATACTATGACATCAAAGGTATCCTGTCCGTATGTCCTTACTATAATAAACCCGGTCAGGAAGGAATTTATGCTCACTTTAAGAGTATCGCTGAAGAGACCTATCTAAATATGGTTCTTTATAATATTCCTTATCGTACCGGTGTCAATATTGAGAATGATACCGTATATAAACTGGCAGAAATCAAGAATATTGTAGGTATTAAGGATGCCAGCGGAGATATGAAACAAACCATGTCACTACTTATGAACCCACCAAAGGATTTCTCTATACTAACCGGTGAAGATATTCTGTTCTATACGACACTAACGATGGGGGGCCAAGGTGGAATCCTTGCTTCTGCGCATCTGAAGACAGAGTTGTTCATCGACGTATATAAGAAGGTGAAAGAAAACAATACGGAAGCGGCTTTCCAGACCTGGAAAAAACTTTATGAATTCATTCCGCTTCTGTTCAAAGAGCCTAATCCGTCTCCGGTCAAATACTGCTTAAAGGAACAGGGGTTAATTGAATCCTCTGAGGTAAGGCTTCCTCTGACACAGATTTCCGACCAGCTGAAGGAAAAGCTAGATCGGGCTGTATTAGGAAAGCAAGAGGTAAAACCTGCAGTACTGCACTTCAAACAAGATGAAAAAATAGCACAAATTAAATTACAATAATCCTTTTAGTTAACAGGTAGCGCGGGCTGTACCCTTGATGATTCGTTGGGTACAGCCCATTTCTAATTATCTGGTTTTATAATTACCTATCACCGGTCAGGGTTTGCTTCCGCTGATTGAACCTGCTCCTTCCTCTCAAAAGAATTCATGACACATTCTCTGGCAGCCTGCAGATTCAAAAAGTCATGACTCGCTATCATGAGAACCACAAGATTCCAGGTGGCGGCATCCTCGGCAGAGCCCGTGTAGACTGTTTTATGTATGGGTTTGGTATTCGTCATCGCTACTTCATTGATTGCAGAGCCGGTATCATGGTTAGCTGATAATACTATGATACAATCGTAACCAATCTCTTCATTTACTTCCAAGGTAAGGTTACCAAGTATCGTACCTGGCATACTGATTGGCGGAAAGATATTCAGTGGATATCCTGACAAACGGATCAACTCATCGTCCCAGGTTTTAGTAACCGAATTGATCAGCTGTGACGATGTAGCATTAAAATATTCGCAACGCTTCCTACCGGTCAGCAGGTAATTTAAATAGTCCGGAATCATAAGTAACGTCTCCGCCTTCTCCAAATAATCCGGATGTTCTTCCTTAATAGCCATCAGCTGATAATTATCTACCGCGTTGCCAATCACTTTTCCTTCCCGGTCTAGGAGCACAAAATCCGTACCCCAGGTATCAATTCCCACGAAGATCGGAAGCTTGCCGATTTCTCTGCACTTTCTTAATCCAACCTTTATCTCGCTGAATAAATAGTTTATATCCCAGCAAAGTTCCCCATCTTTTTCATGGATTACATGATCAAAGCGGTGGATTTCCTCCAACTTAAGCTTTCCATCCTCCAGATACCCAAGAATATGGTGGCCACTGGATGCATTAATATCGATTGCTAAATAATATTTTGCCATCTACTCCTTCTCCTTCCTTTAACATATCTAAATTATATTAATGAATGCGTATAAAAAAAAGAACACCTTTTGAATAAAAAAGTGTCCTTTTGCTTCTTGCTTACTCGTCGGTCATCCTCTTTTCTTACGATGAGATCACCTTCAGTTATTCCGAACGCTATAGCTTACATTTTTTTGACTCGGTTAAAGTAATCCTGGCTCTCCTTTATAACAACACCACTTAATGCTACTAATGCAACTAAATTCGGAAATGCCATAAGCCCATTGAAGATATCAGCAATTCCCCAAACCGCCTGAACTGTCATATAAGGACCTATAAATACTGCAAGTATATACAACCAACGGTAAACCATTACGGTCTTTTGGTTTCCTCCGGTCAGATATTCCATACAACGTTCACTATAATAATTCCAACCAATGATTGTAGTAAATGCAAAGAAAATTAAGCAAAGCATTAATAGGAATGATGCTACCTTTGGATCAAAGGGTAATCCGGAACGGAAAGCATTATCTGTTACCGCTACTCCTTCGAGTCCAATGTCCCAAGACTTTGTAACAACAATACTTAAACCGGTCATGGTACAGATTATGATTGTATCGACGAAAGTACCTGTCATTGACACAAGACCTTGTCGTGCCGGTTCCTTTGTCTGTGCAGCTGCTGCAGCGATCGGTGCGCTACCAAGTCCGGATTCATTGGAGAAGATACCCCTTGCGATACCTTTTTGCATTGCAACCATCATAGCTCCCAAGGCTCCACCTGCTACTGCTTTGATACCGAACGCTCCTTGCACAATCTCTACAATAGCACCTGGGATTGCACTGGCATTTTGAAATAGTAAAATAAAACAAATAACAATATAGATTACAGCCATAAATGGTACAACGATCTGTGCAAAATTAGAAATACGCTTGAGCCCACCTATTAATACCAATGCAGCACATAAGGTAATAATAAATCCGGTGATTACTGTCACGATAGAATATTCTGCTCCTAAAATCGTGATTACTGCTGTATTTGTTCCTGATGCATAATTACTAACTGCAGATGTAATTCCATGAACCTGAGTAAAGGTTCCTATTCCCATAAGACCGGCAACTGCACCAAAGAAAGCAAAGAGCTTCGCCAGCCAACCAAATTTCGGCCCCATACCCATCTCGATATAATAGAACGGTCCACCAAGAACATGGCCGTTTTCGGAAATTTTACGATATTTTATCGCGAGTAATCCTTCAGCATACTTTGTTGCCATACCAAAGAAAGCAGCAATCCACATCCAGAATAATGCTCCCGGACCACCTGCAACAATGGCAGTTGCAACACCGACAATATTACCCGTTCCTATCGTTGCGGATAACGCTGTACAAAGCGCTCCAAAGCTGGATACCTCACCGGTCCCACCTTCCTCATTTTTCACCATATACTTTAGCGCTCTGGGTAAATGAAAGATTTGTAGAAGCTTCAAGCGAAAAGTTAAATAGATACCGATTGCCATGATTAACGTTATCAGTGGTATCCCCCAAACTATACTATCAAGCCAATTAATTAAGTCATTAAAATTAGTAAACATGGATGTTTTTTCCTTCCGTATTGTGAGTCGTGCTTTACTGTGTTATTGATGTATCGCTATAGCGTGTCAAAGTGACGCATCTGATATAATATCATGTATGAATATAAGATTCAAATCAAATTTATTATTTGGCAATAATTACAAAAGAATACATCCTTCCTCCCAGTAAAAATGTATGCATGCCCAGAAATTTCCCATGGGCCTGTCGAATAGCACAGAAAAAGAAGGTATCTGTATATCGATACCTTCCTGAGGTTTAATGGTTTTAGTGGTTTTTGTGATTTTAGTGGTTTTAGTGGTTTTTATACTTTAACATTCTCTTTCACAATTCCTGTTTTCTTTATCAAGGTACCGAACTATCCCGTGAAACGTATCACAACTTATAATATGCTCAATACGGCAGGCATCTGTTTCTGCAACCTCTCTGGATATGCCAGCAGTCTTCATTAGAAAATCCGTTAATAATTCATGCCTTTCCAAAATACTTGCCGCCTTTATCTTCCCCTTTTCTGTCAGACTGATATTTCCGTCTTCCTCGACAGCGATATAACCGTCCTCCTTAAGAAGACCTACCGCACGGCTAACGCTAGGCTTTGAGAATTCCAGTTCTCTTGCAATATCAATTGATCTTACAGTTCCTTGTCGATTACTAAGCACTAATATCGTTTCAAGATAATTCTCTCCGGATTCTTTCATTCTATCCTCCATCATACCTCATGGCAGTATCCTTTTCTAACTGTCAAATAATAACCATATTATAATGCATCTTAAGAGGATTTGCAATTACCACCGCAGCTACCGTTTGCACAACCGCTACTATTAGCACAACTTTCGCTACAGCTGCAGCCCATACCTTTTCCCGATTTCTTTCTCTTTATGTAATATGCTGTTATCCCCCCCAGACAAGCAAGGATGATCGTAATAACGATGTAATCAATCATAATTTTTCCTTTCTTTGTACTGTTTGATTCACTTTGATACAATGGGGTGAGAAATTCATCATGACAGATGCAATTTCCTTGTCCTTAAACTCATCCAGCATGGACAACCCCAACTTAATCACCTGAGAGAACTGTTCCATTGAAAGCAGGACTTTTTCTTGGTTTCTCAAGATAGCAACACATTCCCCCTGGCTCAGGCTAATATCACTGCAGGAGACTTTATATAAATTCCTAGGATCAAGCACCCCGATATCTTCAAGTGCATTAATCATCCTGTATATGGTTGCAATCCCGATGGAAGGATCTTTCTTAACCGCTTTCGCATAGATTTCTTTACAGCAGGCACAATCGTTCTGTAGAATGATATCGATGATCAGCTTTCTTTGCTCTGTAATTCTGCATCCCTGTTTTCGGAGCTCTTCAAGGATGATATCCTTCAGCTCCATCGACCTTTTTAAGGAAAGCCTATCACTAAACGGCATCATATCTATACTCCTCTCGGTAATTGATATCTAATTCTTTAGCAATTCCTCATTAACAATCAAATAACCCCTTTATTTTATGTTATTAACTACCCTCACTTTAGAAAAATAGGTTTCCAATTCCACTTATGAGAAGTGCAACGAGATACGCTACCAGCATCTGAAATCCAATGGCACGGAAGGTCCAACCCCAGGAGCCCATTTCTTTGCGGATTGCTCCAACCGCTGCAAAGCAGGGCATGCAAAGCAGATTAAATGCCATGAAAGCCCAGGCGCTTACTGGCGTAAATACATCACTAAGATTAGGTAACGCCTGTTCTCCTGCCATATAAGCTTCGATGGTAGTTGCATCTGTAACACCAGCAAAGAGCTGACCAAAGGTTGCAACAATATTCTCCTTAGCAATCCATCCGGTAACTACGGCTACTGAAGCTCTCCAATCCGCAAATCCAAGTGGCGCAAATACCACCTTAATTCCATTACCGATATAGGCTAAGAAGCTGTCTTCCATATCACTCATACCACCAAAGTTGAAGTTCGATAATAACCAGATTAAGACTGTGGAAGCGAATATTACAGTTCCTGCTTTGATTGCAAAACCCTTTACCTTTTCCCATGCATGGATTAACACGCTCTTCATCGTAGGTACTCGATATTGTGGCAATTCCATAATGAAGTTGGAGGTTCCGCCTTTGAAGAAGAATTTGTTCAGAAGAAAGGAGCTTAAGATGGCCACAACAATTCCAAGCATATATATGGTAAACACTACTAAGGTTTTATTACCTCCTGCAAATAAGGTTCCTGCAAACATAGCATAGATTGGTAGTTTTGCTCCACAGGACATAAAGGGTGTAATCATCATGGTAATCTTGCGGTCCTTATCACTTTCCAAGGTACGGGAAGCCATTATCGCCGGAACGGAGCAACCAAATCCCATCAGCATTGGAATAAAAGAACGGCCTGATAAACCGAAACGTCTGAAAATGCGGTCCATAACAAAGGCAACGCGCGCCATATAGCCACTGTCTTCCAAGAAGGATAGCAATAAGAACAGAACTAGTACTAACGGTAAAAAACCGATCACCGCACCGATACCGGCCATGATTCCGTCTATAACCAATGAAAATACCCATTCAGAAGCTCCTGTAGCTACCAGCACACTATCCAAAACTCCGGTCAAGTAGCCCCATCCTGTCTCTGCAAGACCGGCTAACCAGATACCGGGACTCTGTAATCCAGTTATGAATAGGAAATTCTCACTGAAGGTACAAGCAAACAGCAGATACATAACTATTGCAAAAGCCGGAAGTGCTAAAATACGGTTTGTAAGAACTTTATCAAGCTGATCCGATGTAGTTTCTCTATGTTGTTTACTTGATTTATGTACTGCACTTTTCACTACTTTAGCAATAAACTGATATCGGAGATCAGCTATGATAGCCTCTGTATCTGAATTAGAATCCGCTTCAACCTTCTTAATTATCTGGGATACTTTCAGTTTTTGCGTTTCATTTAGGGAATCTGTTATGATCTCATCACACTCAGCTAGTTTTATTGCCTTCCAACGTCTGTCCTCTTCTGAATAATCAGTCAGAACCTTCATGATGTCCTGAATGGTATCCGTGATATTTTTATCATAAATCATGGGTGCTTTGACGGGCCTTTTCTCCGTCACAACGACATAAGCTGCGTCCATCAATTCTTTAATCCCTTTCCCAGATCTTGCAACGATGGGAATAACCGGTACATTTAACCACTGGGAAAGCTTATTGAAGTCTATTTTATCTCCATTTGCCTCTACTTCATCCATCATGTTAAGAGCGATCACCATCGGTATCCCGGTCTCCATGATCTGTAGGGATAAATACAGGTTTCTCTCGATACTTGTCGCATCTATGATATTAATTACTGCATCGGGTTTCTCCTTAACAATATAATCACGCGTGATTACTTCCTCAGCAGAATAGGGAGATAAAGAATAAGTACCGGGCAAATCTAGAATATACAGTTCTTTGTTCCTTCGATAAGTACCTTCCTTCTTATCAACAGTGACTCCCGGCCAGTTACCTACGTGCTGTTTTGATCCGGTCAGTTCATTAAACAATGTTGTCTTGCCGCAGTTCGGATTACCTGCAAGTGCTATTGAATATGACATTATGTCCTCCTTTGGCATTTAGCCCATTTCATAATTATTAATCATTAGGTTAGCCTCTGCTAACTCCCGAACAAAAAAATTATGCAGTAAGTTCTACGGATATTTGTGCTGCTTCGTCTTTTCTCAGGCTTAGCTCATAGCCTCTGATGTTAATCTCCATAGGATCACCCAAGGGTGCTACCTTAATTAGCTTAATTGTAACTCCCGGTGTTACTCCCATATCCATAATTCTTCTACGCATACTTCCTTTTTCACCTATAGACACAACAGTGCCCTGCTGACCAGGTTTTAGGTCTTTTAATGTCATAATTTAAATCCTCCCGTATTCTTCCTTATTGTACTATAATCATGGATGCTAATCCTCTGTTTAATGCAATCCTTACGCCTTTAATCAGTAAAATCAAGCCGCTGGGATTATCTCCGATAACCTTTACCTGTTCACCTGCGATAAAACCTAAATCCTGAAGATGACGTCTCATATCATCTTTTCCCCTGAAGGTTGAAATAACTCTAGTCTCACCCATTCCTACCATTGCTAATGACATTTTAAGCCCTTCTTTCTATGTAGATTCGTTCCGAATTCATTTATTGATAATGAATATCATTTACACCCATTGATACTATAAAGGAATAATCAGCCATTGTCAAGATGCTTTTTGATAATTATTATCATTTAGTAATTTCTTTTATCAAAAAGGCTTAACGGTAACATTTATCAATAAGATTATCAAAGGGAAACATAAAGCAGTATTCTTATAAAGGCAAAAAAAGAAGCAGATTGTTTATCTGCTTCTGAACTGAAACCCAAATGATGTACGGTTTAATGAAGTAACTTTAAGGTTTATTAATAAGTATTATCCGAATTCCTCGTTATTTGTTTCCGAAAGCTGCTTGTTCTATATTCGGACTGGATCTCTTCTCAATATCCGGGAATCTTCTCTCGATTGCAGCCACGGATATCTCTACATCCTCATGTACCTCATCCGGTGTAAAACAGCCGCAGGTAACCATATCACATTCCCTAATAGTATTCCAAACAAAGTTAAAACCAACATAAGGGGTTACCCTTCCTGCTGCCATCGGCTTTATGGTCATAACCGGTTTCTTAGCACTGTGGATAATTGCACTGACAGTCTCAATCTCTACCTGCATCAGAAAGCCTAGGCAATTATAGATCTGAATATAGGTTTCGATGTCATACCCGTTATTGTCGCTATAGGTAATCAGCTCAGGCATATGAGCCGATAAACCGGGGATCATGCCTGCATCACGGATCATCTTGGTATAATCATCGATCCGGGTAATAATGCCTTTATTCTTATTCACTAACTGTTCCGCACTGGAATGGTGAAGCAAGCAGAAGGCAGACCCTGCCTCCGCACTTTTGCGGATCGTTGCTTCCGCTTCTTTCCGTCCCTGTGTGGTATCATCCACATTAACAATTGGTGTATCGATTAATATCAACTTCTTGCCTGTAATGTCCTGTGCATATTTTATGGCATCCTGCATAATCGGCTGCTGGCTGATCGGAGCCATTAACGTATCAATCCCATACATTCCAAAAGCTTGAATCATTTTCGCAATCTGTTCCTTAGAATCATGATACTCTTTGATTCTGTCATCGGCAGCCTTCCCCCGATGGCTCCAACCTAACATCCAGTTTGTCCCGATAATCATTCTTGATAAGGACACACCTGCTACTTCAGTTCTTGGAAACAATCCCATAATTGTTATCCCCCTAATTTTATATCGTTTTGTATACCACTTTTTTATCAGTTCAGTTTTTGTTATAAACCATAATGATATTATAACACCTTCCGTAGAATAAATAAATAATAAAACCTATATCTGCCATATTATCTTTCTATGAGTCGATTACTTTCTATTCCAGATCATCAAAATCAAAAGCTGCTGCTTTCGTATAATTCGTTACCTTCGCTTCAAAGAAATCTGTCTTCGTACTGTTCAGATTTGAGAAACCTTCAATCCATGCCATGGGATTCTCGGTTATCTCGGGATATAGTTCCTCCAATCCTATTGCTTTCAAGCGTTGATTCCCAAGGTATTTTATGTATTTCTCTATGAGGACGTCATTAAGACCAAGAATTTCATTATTCGTTACATACTGACCCCAGGCAATTTCATGTTCAACACCGGTTCGCATCATCTCTCTGATATTCTCAACTACCTCAGATGTAAAGATCTCAGGATTCTCATTCTTCAGCTCCTTGATGATATTCTGGAACAATACCAGATGAGTAATCTCATCTCGGTTAATGTATTTGAATATAGTACTGGTAGCTGTCATCTTGCCCTGTCTGGCTAAGGTATAGAAGAAGCTGAAACCGGAGTAAAAGTAGATACCCTCCAGTATGTAATTAGCAATAACTGTACGGATGAAACTCTCCACATTGGCATCTTCATTAAATTTTTGGTAAATATCTGCGATGTACTGGTTTCTCTTAAGAAGATTTTTATCCTCTCTCCATTCATCATAGATTTTATCTCTGGTAACTGGATTGGTTACTGTATCCAGAATATAGGAATAGCTCTGTGCGTGAATCTCCTCTTGAAATGCTTGAATATTCAACAGGGAAGATACCTCCGGAGCTGTCACATATCTTGACAAATTCGGAAGGTTCTCACTCTGGATGGAATCGAGGAAATTTAAGAAGGATATGATCTTATCAAAGGCATTTCGTTCACCATTGGTTAATAACGGGAACTGCTTGATATCCTCATTAAGTGAAATCTCTTCAGGGATCCAAAAATTATTCAACATCGTTCTGTAGAAGGTATTAGCCCAGTTATACTTGATACGATTCCATTCCCTAAGATTTGTCGTATTACCATTGATCATAGCTTCGGTTCCACGTATCCCATACTCATTAAAGATCTTTTTCTTTATCATAACTACTTCTCCTCGTGTAAAATTAAATTCTTATCTGAAATTCGGATAAGTTAAAATACATATATAAGCTCATTCCACTCCTACAGATGTTAATATACCTATGTAGATTAAGCAATCTTTGTTTGTAATTTATATATCCTTACACTGAAATTAGTTAACTGGAACAGCTGGTACACTCGTCCATCTCTAAGGACTGATTCCTGATATAGTATATGGTTTTTACTCCGTTTCTCCAAGCCTCCATATAGAGGTTCAAAATATCCTTCGCCTTGATCTCCGGTGTGATATAGAGGTTAAAGGATTGGGCTTGATCGATATGTCTTTGGCGGATTCCGCAAGCTTTGATGCTATACAGCTGATTGATATGGTGTGCTTCCTTATATAACCAGAAGTTTTCCTCCTTCAGTTCCGGAGCAGCCTTCGGAGTGAAGCTTCCCTTCTTCTCCTCGATAAAGAACTTCTTAAAGATCGGGTCGATACCTGCGGTGGTGCCTGCAATGTTCGATGTACTTCCGGTCGGTGCTACAGCAGTGATGTAACCATTTCGCAGCCCATATTTCTTGACATCTTCCTTCAGTTCCTGCCATCTCTCAGAGGTATAACCACGTCGTTCAAAGTATCTGCCTGTCTGCCATTCAGAACCTTCAAATTCGGGATAGGCTCCCTTCTCCTTCGCTATTTCCATGGAAGCCTTGATTGCCTGATATGCGATCTCCTCATAAAGACGGTCTGCTTCCTTAAAATGTTCTTCACTTTCCCACTTGATGTGGTTGTTCACCAGATAATGGTGATACCCGCTGGTTCCCAGGCCGATGGCTCTGTACTTTTCGCTGGTAACCTGTGCTTCTGATACCGGATATTGGTTCAAGGTTATGACATTATCCAGCATACGGATCTGCAGAGGTATGGTTTCCTTCAGCCCCTCAAGACTCACCCGTCCAAGATTAACTGAGTTTAGATTACAGGTTACCATATCACCGGCTTTGACTCTTTTGACAACTTCCTTGTGATCTCCGACAATCTCAATGGTTTCCTCTATCAGAACATCTTCACTAACATTCTGGGCTATCTCATGACATAGATTTGATGCATAGATCATACCGGCATGCTTATTCGGATTTGCTTCATTGACAATATCACGAAAGAAGATAAATGGGGTCCCGGTTTCTACAGCGCTCTTCATGATTTTCTTCATAATCTCAAGTGCAGGTACGGTGACTCGACTCATTTTATCATTCGCTTCACATTCCAGATAAGCCCTTGTGAATGCTTTATTATCACCATCATCATAAAGATCCTCTAGATGATAACCCATTACTTTGTGTATCTGGTAAGGATCGAATAAGGACCAATCACCTCTTGCCTCCAAGCGTTCCATGAAAAGATTCGGTACGCTTAAGGACGGGAAGATGTCATGTGCCTTTCGTCTGTCATCTCCGTTGTTCGTTCGTAGTTCCAGAAACTCATAAAGATCTTGATGCCAGATGTCCAGTGTAATAGCTGCTCCACCTTTTCTTCTACCCAGCTGGTCTACTGCTACTGCAGTGTCATTATATAACCTGATCCAAGGAATTGCTCCACCGGAGGCATTCTTAAAACCACGGATTTCGCTGTTTAATGCTCTGATCTTACCCAGATAGATACCAAGCGCTCCGCCATGCTTCGATACATTTGCGAACTTCTGGTTTACATCATAGATAGACCAGAGATTATCTCCTACCACAGAGATAAAGCAGCTGCTCAGCTGATGATAAGGGGTTCCTGCACCTGCCAGTGTAGGTGTTGCTGTCGTCATCTTCAGCTCACTTAAGATATCATAGAATTTCTTAACATATTCTATCTTCTTCGTACCTTCCGGTATAGCTAGATGCATCGCTATGACAAGAAAGCGCTCCTGCGGTAATTCCAATACTTCTTTATTATATCCCCGTATCAGATATCTGTCAGCAAGAAGCTTTAACCCCTCATAATTAAAGAGTAGGTCTCTCTCCGGTTTGATATATGCTCCCAGTTCTATTATTTCCTCTTCCGTATATTCTGTTAATAAATAATCGCCATAGCATTTTAAATCTAAGAGTTTATGTATCAATTCAGTAAAATCACCATAACCAAAGTGATAGTATCCTCGATTAATAGCAGCTTCTTTATATAAATCGGACATTAATAATCTTGCCGCAACATATTGCCAGTTAATATTGGTCTTCTTAATAACATTACCCTGAGCATCCTTGGTTGTCTGGATCATCTTCTCAATAGCAGTCTGAATCAGTATTTTCTGAATTTCTTTCGTGCTCATGCCATCCCTGAATTGGATGTTAGAATCCATCTCTAACTCCGAAGGATCACAGCCCTCCAGACCGTCGCAGGCATATGCAACCATTTTCTTCGTCTTTTCTACGTATAGGGGCTCGTAACTTCCGTTACGTTTCTTAATCTTAATGTCCATTAGAAATTCTCCTCCTGTTTCTTCTCTATATCAGTAATAATTATTATTATTATATTCTACCTTATTGATATAAATTTTTCCAGTACTATTTTCAAAAAATAAATATTCTTTTACTATATATTGCGTCTAGCAAGATAAAAAGCCTCAGATAATGTGTTTTTCACTATCTGAGGCCCTCATAAGGTAATATCCTTTATTTCTTTATTTTAAACTGATCATTTATCTATGTCATCGAGTAACTTTGCCAAAATATTCCTATCCAGTTTACATGTTGGTAGGAACTGATCCGTTCCCATATACCTTACGATACTTTCCATCAGCCATCCAGCCGGCAGGCTCTCCTTGATAATACGAAGATCCGAGGTACATACCATCAGTCTGCCTTCACCAACCTGCGCTTCGAACAATAATCCCAGTCTGTGGTTCCTTTCAAAATTATCAATAGTCCATACGATGGGTTTAAGCTCCGACCCTTTTAATATCAGCGCACGAGCATTTCTGATCATATCATACCATTGAGGTGTCGTATAATACGATGTGGGAAAATTATTGAATACAGGATGTTTATCCTCTATAAATAAACCATGGGTTCCGACAGGAAGCGGCTTTTTCATATTTTCTGAAATAGAACGGAACATTGGATAACACCAAAAGTCCGTGCAATAGGTTCCTTCGATGGAGTTCCTCTCATCCAGATTCTTCGGGAAAAGTAAAACTCTTTTTCCCTTCTCCAACCCGGTAAGTGCATCCTGTAAATCATCCGTGATCACCACTGTATCACAAGTAATCAGTCCCTGTTGATATTCCGGATATACCCACAGGTCATAATGGTTCGTAATCCCTGTACCAGTTACCTGGATCATCAGAACCAACTTCCTTGGAGTTGTTATTCGTGGTAATTCCATCCCTATATTGCCCAGATGATAAACTCCATGAGCATAATCTTCTTGGCAGCTCATGACTTCGGACACCAATCTCATATTACAATCCATGATGGTCAGCTTAATCCTCGGTTGTCTGATCGGCATCGGCTGAAAATGTGCTAGCTTTATACCAACACTCACTTGTTCCCCTGATTGAAAAACCAGCTTCGGAAGCTCAGCCATTAGCACTGTATCCGAGCAGAATTCTCTCCATTCCTCTTCAGTAATTAATCCCTTACTTTCCATAAATGCGTTGAGGATACCAACCAGAGCTGTTCCCTGACCGGTAAAATCCTGCAGGTCTAGGACCTGAAATCCCGCTAATTCACTGCTGCGTAATGCTGTCTCCAATTCAGCTTTATAACATTCTGCAGCAAATCGTCCGGAGGCCTTAAAGAATCTATCCGCCATTTCAAGCATTCCTTCCTGGTCAATCCGTTTTCGAAAGATCTCAAGATTAAAGGCTTTTAGTACACCGGTATATCTACTGATTTCAGTATAATCAGGGTACATAGCATATTGACCTATCTCATGCGACACTACCGGAAGCTGAGGTATCAGCTCGTTAGTAGCTTCTGCTTTGACAGTCTTCGTACCGGTGCCATATTGTATGGTAACTTCACCGCCTTCCGTTACCATAGCTCCGGAAGAATTTCTTGGACGTATCATATCATTATAATTATGGTTCATATCCGGTGCTTTTGTTTGGATATGTCCTTGAGGTGCATCACACATGGCATAAGAACCGCGAAACAGACGATCCTTTGAGAAACGAACACCACAGAAGAAATCTTCGTTCTCCAGGATGCAGGGAACAAATTGGAAATTATTCGAGCCTTGAGTATATAGATGTCTATTATCGTAACTACGATATTTCCCGAGAATTTCGTTGATTCTCTCTTTGCTGCCCCAGAGCTCATTACCCATTGACATCATAACAAAAGAAGGATGATTACCAAATTCGTCAAGGATCCGATAACCTTCCTGTATCAGATATTTCTGACCCTTTTCATCATGATTCTCGTTTCTTTCATCCGTAATGGTTCCCCAGAAAGGTAGCTCCGGTTCCAGATAAACCCCCAGCATATCCGCTGCAGTAAAAGCAGCCTCCGGTGGACAACAGGTATGAAACCGGTAATGGTTCACTCCATAATTCTTCGCTGTTGTAAACACATCCAACCAGCTTTTCAGATCCGTTGGTGCATAACCCGTCATCGGAAAGATTAACCCGTCGTGTTTTCCACGGAGGAAGGTTCTCATCCCATTAATTCTAAAGTATTTCCCCGAAGCTTTAAAGGATCTTAAGCCGAAGGGATAACTAGTAACATTCGGAAGCTGCTCCGATAATTGATTCCTATCTCTTAATCCGTTATCATCTGTTTTCTGCTCAAATTCATCTTGAGTCACCTGATGCTGCAGCAGTTCAATCTTGAGGGTATAAATATAGGGTGAATGTTCGCTCCAGAGCTTTACCGTCTCATCAAGATGGTAGGTAAAGGAATTCGCCCCTGGGATGAATTGATGTTCCCGTTCCGGATAGTTCTTTCCTTCCGCCTGATCTTCTGCAAAGACTCGCGCAATACGTTTTTCAACTCCATGTAAATATGCTTTCACATGAATCAGTCTTTTTTCCACATTGGCATAGATTTTTACATCCGACAAGTATGAATTATTCATAATTTCAATATAGATTCCACCCGTAATACCATTCCAGTTCGTCTGTGTATCCCGGGAGGTCATGTGCCCACCTCTTACCAGATAAGAGGTGTTATCTACCATGATTGTCACCCTATGTTTTGACAGGGTAAGGAATTGTGTCAGTTGATATCGGTGGGACGTACAGAGACTGTTATCTGACCCTACATAACGGCTGTCGACCCATACATGGGAGATTCTAGTACGCTCCAGTACTAAGAAACACTCTTTACCGATTACCTCTGGAAATTCCACTTCGCGGGAATACCAAGTATATCCTTCAAACTGGTATGGGTCCGTCAGAAAATAAGTATGCTCCTCCTGTGAAGGAGAACCCTTTTTTGCTTCTGAAACTGTAGTCGGTAGATTTATACTTTCCTGAAAATGCTCATTGTAATAAAGGTAATCCAAGCCTCGTTTTTCCTTATCGAGGCAGAAATTCCATCTTCCGCTTAAATCCAACTTTCTTATCATTTAAAGTCCCCCTATATAGTTTCACAATTAACTATATTTCACTTGAATTATAATGTAATTTAAAACTGACCGTCAATCTGAAATGTTATACTGCTTTTGTATTATATGATACAAAAGTATGCATCCTTGCGGAGCACATTTTATCTCCTTGGTGAACTTCCTAAGAGACAAAAAAGAAATTGTTGCATCATTTCACAATGATTGCAACAGTTTTCGTCTAACAGAATTCCAATTTCAGCATACCCTCTTCGTATTTAGCACTTTTGACTTCTTTGTTACGAAGTTTACCCGGCAGAATGAATTTTCTTCTCACATTTTTAATCACGAGAATTAATTCATCCCCCTTTTGTGTCAAATCCATATCCTTCAGCTCAAAGAAGGGCAATGCTATCTTAAAGATTTCCTTCTCCCCTTCCTTCTCCGAGGTGAAAATTGTATTCTTGAACAAGATATCCTCCGGATGTTTTTCACCATATAGACTTCGCGCAACTTCCTTCAACCGATCAACGGTCCGAAGCTCATGCTTCAATAGCTCCAGATAGAAGACAGGAACCCCAGCAAAGCTTTCCTTAATATCCTCCAGCGCTTCCTCCTGATTCTGAATCCATTTACCAAAGTATCCGGACAATGCTTCTCTCGGATAAATCTTGTTCACAATGATTCCATCCACATTATAATCATACAGATGCAGAAAAGAGAAATTGCGTTTGGATTCCTTAATGACAATCTTCTCCGGTGTGGTTACGATGCGGATACTTACGATTTCCTTGTTCCACATCAGTTCTCTTAGGTCATTCATTTTCTGCATCAGCTGTTCTATCTCATTAAAGATATCATCCTTAGGCATGGGTATTTTCATCAGTTTTTCTACGGCAGGCCCAGCCACCTTCAGTGCTTTTCTCTTCATTGGTACCATCTGTTCAATTAACTCTCCGAACATCTCAGGGAATTTAAGTAAGGACAAAGTCTCTCCGGTAGGTGCGCAGTCTACGATCAAAACATCATAAATACCTAAATCATAGATATCCTTAATCTTAAATAGTGCTGTCAGCTCTTCAAACCCCGGAAATATCAGCAGTTCTTCCGCTTCGAGGCTCTCTCCACCCCTAGAGGTCAGCATACGTTTCAAGTAATCCTTCATGCTGCCCCATGCTCGTTCACACTCGAAGGTAGCATCAATCTCTAAGGCAAATAAATTCTTAGTTATCTCCGCTGGTTCAGGACCTAGCTTACAATCCAGGGAATCTCCCAAACTATGTGCCTGATCCGTACTCATCACCAGCACCTTCTTTCCTGTAGCAGCAAGCTGACAGGCGGTCGCCGCTGCAATACTGGTCTTTCCTACTCCGCCTTTTCCTGTATATAGAATTATTCTCATATTAACTCAATCCTTTCTAATCGCTGATTTCTGATAAAATTCCTACTCAATTGTTACTTTACGCGCTTTTGATTGTGAATCCTTAGCTTTCTCAGAATTATCTTTCTTCTCTGCGCACATAACCGTCATAAAATATTCTTTTCCAAACTCAATTAATTCATTTTCTATTTTAGCAATTCGTTTTACCATCGGCTCCGGCATGATCTCTTTAAGTGCCTCATACTCTATTTGCTTTGCTTGCATCATCTTCATCATAAATTCCTTATTCATTTTTTGATCCTCCCTCCATGGTTACAAATTGGATGTTGAGATAATCGTCAACAATCTTAGCTCCGTTAACCTGGTACTTTCGAAGCACATTCGGAAGAGGTATGCTTCTTTTAAAATTACCAATTCTTATTACAATATCCGATCCGGTTTCATGCAATAAGATATCCTGCTTTTTCACACAGGGAAGGAATACCTTAAGCAGATAACCCTCTTTTGTCTTCTCATATTCTTCATTACGAACTGTTGTCTGCACCTCTAGGCAATGATCATCTGTCAGCACATCCTTTACCAATCGGTCTAAAGAACTGATACCTGAGATCTCAATATCATACCATTTCACCTTATATACCGGAATGCTACCGAATACCTGCATCAGTTCATTGATATATTCGGATTGTACCTGAAGCCATTCATCAAAGAAGGGCAAGTTCAGATCCTTCGGAAGGATTCGGTTAATGAAAATTGCATCAACATTAAAGTTATAAAGATTCAGATACATATAATTTCTCTTCGTCTCCTCAACTACCATCTTCTCCGGCATAGTCACCAGACGGATACTGGCTACTTCCCTGTTCTTTAATAATTCCTGAAGCTCATATAACTTAGCATAAAGCTTCTGGATATCGTTCATTGCTTTTCCATCCGGCAATTCCACCTTGAATAGCCTCTGGGATACCGGATGTAAAACTCTCATGGCAAATTTCCCAATAGGGAATAATTTCTCCATATACCAGGAAAAGAGTTCCGGAAATTTAAGCAATGACAAGGTCTCACCCGTAGGCGCGCAATCAACAATGATTAAGTCATACTCCTTACTCTCATAGATCTGTTGGATACGTAATAAGGAAAATAGTTCTTCAATCCCCGGAATCATTGATAAATCAAAATCTTCCGACTCAGAACTTTTATTCGGCAGCATACGGTCGATGGCTCTCATTAAATAACTAAAATTATGCTCCATCTCGTATTCCGGGTCAATTTCAAGACCATCCAGATTTTTATCAATTCGTTTAATCTCCTTGCCAATGGTCATTTCGAATAGATCTCCTAGATTATGAGCCATATCTGCACTGACGATCAATGTCTTTTTTCCCTGAAGTGAAGCTTTTCTTGCATGGGCAGCTGCTACACTGGTTTTTCCCACACCGCCTTTTCCTGTAAAAATAATGATTCTTCCCATAATTAACTCCCTTTCTTTCAGATATACTTCATTATACAAATTCTAACTTTATTCTAACTTCTGTTCCACCATCTAAACTTCAGCTTCGTAATTGTAATAAGAATTAGTCGTTACTGATTCCTCTTAATCAATCTACTCTATGGTCGCTCAAATTCTTCCTCCGTCGTATACTTCAGCCTTCGAATACTTCGGTTACGGAACTATTAAGCCAAGTGAAAGAGTTTGCCTTGACAAACTCTTAACTGTTTGTTTTACACCTTGAGCAGTTATCTTATCTTCTTAAGTTTTGTTTTATTCTATGGTTATCTTCTTTACGGTCTTTTTTGTTATCTGCGCTTCATCCTTGCCAAGTAAATCCTTTGTCACGATATCTAGGAATTTGCTGACTAACCGGATCAGTACTAACTTTTCTTCCTCAGATAAGGCTTCCATAAACAATTGATAATAACGCTCCAGCATCTTAAATTGGTCAAATAAGAATTCTTTGCCTGCTTCATTCATTCCAATAGTAACAACTCGCTTATCGATGACATCTCTTTCTCTCTTGACCATGCCCCGTTTCTCCAGACGACCTATGATACCGGTTGCTGTATTCAATGGAACTCCAAGATAATCTGCGATCTCTGTCATATTGGCATGACCCTTCCGGTACACAAGGAACATAGCAAATACCTCGTTCTTCGAATAATCCATAAAGGTATTATTCCATTGTTCCGGAAAGAAAAGTAGTTTGCATTGGTCAACGAATTCAAATACAAATTCTTCTATAGTCTGTTCACTCATGCTATTTACCCTAGTTTCTATTTACTTCGGCAATCGAAGTATAATTAATTCTAACGCCGAAGTATTCATTTGTCAATAGGTTTATATTCATTTTTAAAAATAATATTCTAACTGTATTCTGGGTTACATAACGATAACACCTAAGAATCTTGAGAGCTCAGCTGCCTGGAAGGGATCCACAATTGCACCTGCAAGTTCCTTCAAGGTATCAGAGACCGTAATACCATCTATATTACTATTTCTAAAATCCATATCCTTTAGTGGCGTCTTGAAGAAGTCACTCTGTTTGAGGTTCGCTTCCTTAAGTTCCAGATCCTTTAGGATACACTCTGCCATACAGGTATTACTGAAATCGCTGGAAGATATGATTACCTTCTGAAGTTTAGAATGTACAAAATTCGAATACGACAGATTTGAATCAGTAAAACGTACATGCTTTATGCTTGCATTCTGAATTTTTAACCCTACACCTTTACAGGATAGGAACTCAACCTGGTTGAAGTAGCAGTTTTCAAAGCTGCAACCGGAAAGGTCACAATTTCTGAAACGAACATTCGTAAAACTAGATTTCTCAAAATTACAGTCGGTAAATCTACAGCAATCGAATTCAATACAACTAAAGTCTATCTTGGATAAATTCTCTTCTGTTAAGGTATCTGAGGTAAACCTAAGCTTCTCAGTCGGCTGCTCCTTAGCCTGAAGTTCTATGATCTGATTCATGATCGGTCCAGTTTCCCGTAGTTCCATTAGATGTGGTGCATTTATCCTCATAAGTACCTCCAGCAATTCAAAAGTTTATATTCCTCGTTCTATTGTAATGGATGAATGCAATTTTTACAACAAAATAGACCGAAGGAGTTTTTGTAGAATTATGAGGCGAATTTTATCTAAGGATGTAATAAACGGAGTATCCAGTGAATTAAAATAGGCGGTAACTTCAGAAGTAATACAGAACTAGTAATAAAAGTGTTTTAACGAAATAACATTCTTATATCTTGATAAAATTTCTATATCTGGTTGAAATTGCCGGTTTTAAATGATATAATGATTGAAAAAATGTGGAGGAATTATGAAAAGATTTATATCTATTTTAATTAGCGCTGCTATCGTCATAAATTCTATATTATGGGCCCCTATTCCGGTTGTATCAGCTGACGAAGGCAATAAAATAAGTTCTCTACCAGTAAACAGTACTATTAGCGGGAATATAAATAGTGAAACCCTTGTAGTATACGAGATAGAACCAGAAAAAATAGGCCAACTTACTATCACAGTAAAGGCTTATACTGAATTTACGTTGACAGCATCGTTCTATAATGGTACCAATAGCAGCAACAAACTGATTGTTCCCTCAAAATATGATATTGATAAGGGTTATTCTGTGGTTGAGATAAATACTTACGTAAATCCTACTACTTATTATTTAGAATTATCCTATTTGATTTATACTGGTTGCGATTATGAACTTACTACACAATATAATGATATTGTTACTTCTGAAGGTAAAGATAACAATAATTCTTCCGATACTGCAATCACTATTAGTAATAATAGGAGTTATCTCGGTGTTTTGGCGTTTGATGATAAAGTAGATTATTATAAGATTAAACTATCAAAAAAGACTCCAAAGCTTAAGCTGCAAGTTTCCTGTATTGATGATAATTCTGTAAAAGTCAGTATCTATAAACCATCAGGAGAACCTTTGATTGAAGGTCGTGGATATAAAGATAGACCTTTTCCTTACGAAGAATTTGCTGAACCCGGGACTTATATTATTAAAATCGTTAGAAATGATGAAAATGTAAGTAGTTTAAATTATAAACTGATAACAGGTAATTATATTAAAATAAAAAGTATATCAATACCCTCAACAAAAACAATAAATATCGGAAGCGTATATACATTTAAACCGAAAGTTACGCCCTCCGGTTCTAACGGTTTTTATACTTACGAAAGCAGCAATCCTAAAATAGTTAAGGTAAATGAAGAAACCGGTAGAATTACTGCTCTAAAAACTGGAACAGTAACAATCACTGTTATAACTGTTGATGGAAACAAGAAAGATACATGCAAAGTAACTGTAAAAGATATTTCAGTTTCTAAAATAACTTTAAACAAAACAAAGGTATCTTTATATATCGGTAGCAGCGCTACTTTAACTGCTACTATTTCACCTTCCTCAGCATCAAAGAAACCAGTAACGTGGACTTCATCGAATACAAAGGTCGCCACCGTAAACGCTGGTAAAGTTACAGCAGTGGGAACTGGTACCTGTACGATTACAGCTACTGCAGATGGTAAAAGCTCTAAAGCTACGATTGAAGTAAAAGCAAAACCCAAGCCTACACCTACACCGACTCCAAAGCCCAAGCCTAAGGCAACACCTACTCCGGAAACGACACCTACTACGATTGGGGTTAAAAGCATAGATACGATTGATAATCTAATAATACTATCCATTGGTCAGAAGGATACCTTTAGCATTTCATTTAGCCCTGAGAACGCTACTAACAAATCACTGAGTTATGATTATAACTCTTCCATTATTAAAATCGATGGTAATGAAATCACCGCTTTGGCCATCGGCAATGCTACAATAACTGTTTCATCCAAAGATAATAGTAAAGCAGTTGTACATATTATTGTTCGCGTTACTGAATAAATTCTTAGCATATTGTAACATTGATAGATTTGTGGTTATAGATCAATATAATAACTTTGTAATAATAAAGCATGAAAGCCAAAACATACAGTTGAAGCTTTCATGCTTTATTAGTATTAAAATCATTATTTTTGTTTTCAAATTGTCATCGGTCAAGGTAATCATTGATCCATATAGTTAATAATAAGTTTTGTATTTCTTTCAATGGCATTTATTATGGATCTCTCTAATTCTAATTCAATATATAAATAATACTCTAAATTTTGCATTTCTGTTTTGGAAGATAACGTGTTTGATAATGATGCTAACCCACATATTCTGAAGCAAACAAGCCTAGAACTATAATCAAGGGAAGTGATTTTATCATAATCAATAGTGATTGTTTCATTTCTTAGTCCTTTTCCATCATGTTTATCTAGGTCGAGGTGCGTTATCTGTAAATAAGAATCGTGAAGCAACAAATTAATCATGCAGAATTCATAATGCTCTTTATTCTGAGGACGATTCTTATAATTTTGTACAATGATAGCCGGTATGCAAATACCTCCTAAAGCATAGAAAGAAAAGCCATCAAATAAGATGTTTAGTACTCCTGCTATGAGAATTATGATTAAGCAAATGTTTAAAATTATTTTAAAAATATAAATTCTACGTTTTGGGCGTAAAAATATTTTACTACGGATCGTAAATTGATTTTCCATGATTATCTCCCTTAATAAATAGGCGAAGAGATTATTAATCTCTCCGCCTATAAAATTAACCCTTAAAAGCTTTCGCTATCTCTGAATCTGCTCGTTCAATTACATCAGCTGCACCATCAAGCTGGGTAACTATGCCTGTAATTACCTCAGGTAGTGTTTCTTTTAAAACTGGGTACATATTACTGTCAAAGGTTTCAATAAATGAGCTCTTTGCAGCACCTTCCCAATTAGCAGCAATCTCATCGATTTTACTTTTTAAGGATGTTACCTCCGTGTTAATTGCATCCAATCTTAGCTCAAGAAAATCAGCTGCCAATCTAAGTTCTTCTGGTGTAATTTTAATTTGTGCCATAATCTTTTCTCCTTTTATGTTATTTATTAGCCTATTAGGCTTAACAACTTCTTCATCAACCTATCTAAAGGTTGTGTGAGTCTACATGAACGTTATAATAACATTCTAATTATGTAGTTTAATAATATCTGCTTCATCAAAGACTTGTTGATAACGTTTTTTTGACTCAACCATATTTTCAGACATGTGCTTTATTACATCAACATAGTCATTAAAATTCTTTAACCATTCATCATCAAACTTTTTAAAAAAGGCATCACCAGCATCTGATTGCCAGCTTGATCGAATATCCTCGACTGATACCTTTACTTTATTTCTTAACGTCTCCATTCTTAAAGCACAGTCATTATAGCTGGTTTGTGCTGTCTGCATTGCTTCTAAGTTAATCATTAACAAATCATTTGACATGATATAATCACCTCTTATCGATTGTTTGTTGGAAGTGCTGCCACTATACCACCAATACTTACTGCTTTAGCTTTCTCTACCTTTGCTTCCTCATTTCTTCCCATATCTTCGAGGATAGTAGCTTTTAAAGTATGGGCTTCTGCCATATCATCTTTAATCATAATTAAATAATCAGCTAATTCCAATGCTTTTTCAAACTCACCAATTTCACGCAGACACATAATACGGAAAGCATAGCTATCAATATTTCCCGGATTATTTAAAGATATGTTTCTTAAAATAGAAGCTGCTTCTTTAAATAGATTTTTCGCTTCCTCGGATTTATTTATCTTTTTCATAGCCAGAGGCTCATAATAATATGCAGCTAATGAATAATAATTTTCACCATTTATCTTTTTCATAGCCAGAGGCTCATAATAATATGCAGCTAATGAATAATAATTTTCACCATTTACTTTTTTTAACTCTTTGGCGTATGTAATAACGTTATTATAATCTTCTAAGCTAACATAGCAATTCATCAATAGATAAAGTGCTTCAAGGTCTAGTTTTGGTGGGTCCATTTTTAAAGATAATTCTCTAGCCTTTAGTAGACTATTTACCGTATTGTTCATATCCTGGACTAAAGCATATATTCTTGCTTGCTGCATAGCAATACTATGTGCTTCATCATTACTAATCTCATCTGTTTGATCAATTTTGTTAAGATAATCAAGTGCTTTATCATATTCTTTTTTTGTTATCATTAAAGATGCTTTATCAATGGCAAAACCAATATCTTTAGGAAATAATTGTATTGCATCTTCAACCACTTTCGTAGCTTCATCAAGTTTTCCCATATTTTCCAAAACCATATACTTTAAATGATATCCCTCAAAAATATCCGGATTACAAAGTATTAATTCGTCTATTTCTTGTAAGGCTTCTTTCATATGATTATTTCGGATAAAGATCTTTATCTTTCTAATCCGTACATCTGCACGAATCGGTTCTTTTATGGTTGCCTTGGAATAATAACGGATTGCCAGGTCATCATTCCCCTCTTCCTCATACATCAATCCCAGACTATAGTATAATTGAGCATTATCATAACCATATGCCATCGCGTTATTATAATATTCTATTCCAGAAGGTTTATTTCCCGTTAATAGTGCGATATTACCTAAATGGAAATATACGGTCCCATCTTTTTTATTAATTTTGAGAGCTTTCTCAAATTCAATCTGAGCTTTTTCATACTGTTCTAAATTTGCATAAGCAACGCCTTTGGCTATATAGATACTAATATTTAATTTTTGCTCATGCTCTGCTTTTTCCAATATTGATATTGCCCCTTCATACTTTCCCTGACCCATTAAGACATTGGATTGGATTATGTATTCACTAACATTAGAATTATCCATTCTACCCCTCCTTGTATGTGCTTCTTCTTATTATTTCATCCAAAAATTCTTGTTGTTCATCAAATGCCAAGATAAATGAAAATGGAGAATTATTATAGAACTTACGTTGGCTGTTAGCATAATTGATTCTTTTTATCGAAAGATCATCATAAGCAATTAACTCAGCACTTCCGATTATAGTTAATAAATTTAAATCTTGATCATAATAAATTCGTGTAATATTTTCGTTGGCAATCTGATATACATCCATACTTTGATTTAATTTATTTGCGGTATTATGAAAACCTAATTGAAAACCAGAATCATTAATGAAAAGAAATTCATTAGTCATTGATATATATGGTTCTCCAAACTTTCTCTTCCCTTTTATGTAGACTGCTTGTCCAACAAATATAGGTATACATCCAAATATTAGACCAGTACCGAAAGCTATTGCAAGATTACCAACGGTAGCTCCAACATCTGCTCCCTTTGTACCAATAGTTACTACTAGGCAGAAAGAAACTATTATCAATACCCCTAACACAAATAAAACACCTGCTATATTTTTTCTTACTCTCCATGATTTTTGTGAATTAATCCACTTTTTTACCATTTGATCTTTTAACTTCTTATTATACTTAAAGTATTTTTCCAATCTCATCTTCCTCCAAATATGACTCATATCAATTTAGAACATATTTCCCAAAGTTCCATTGCTTACTTATATCATTTGTAAAATCGCCGAAGTCTGATGTTACGCTTATGAATTCACTCTTTTCTAATACCGATCCTTTGATTTCATCTATTAGATTATAATCATTTTCAAAAACTTTGGTGGTAGTCTTAATAGTATTCATAAAATCTTTAATTGGAGCCGCGTAATTTTTTAAATTCTTAAGATCATCTACATTAGTTATGGTAAATGCCTTAAATGCCTGTGCTTTCTTATCTATATCTTTACTGAATAAAATAGTACCTAATTCATCTTTATTATATTTGTAATACTTAAAGGTATCCTTAACACTGTCCAAAGATAACTTAATTTTCAGTTTGTTATTTTCTTTAACAAAATTAATAGGTAAGCTTTTGGTAAAATCATCAAAATCTATCTTTAAATTAGACTTTAAAATTGTCCTGATGCCTTGTTCACTGCGGCAATCAATAGGACTATTGTATACAAATGCCTTTAATCCCCGCATAATTGAACTCGGGGTAAAGGTTGTTATTACATTCCCATAGTTATCCACATCAAGGACCTTAGTTTTTCCGATGATTTGTCCAAAATCATCGTACTCTATAGCATCCTTCCATTTTGCCGTTTTACAATATGATAATAATCCAGTATTTTTTCCAAAAAAATTATTAACAAAAGCAAATTTTGATTTTATATTAACAACCGTATCAACGATTCCAACAGCATTGCAAAACAACTCTGTAGCATCAATAACAAACGCTGCGCCATAACTAGCTCCATTAAGTAGGCCATTATTACCAAAATTATGATCTCGTAATACATCAGTAAGTTTGTCCTGCTTTCCATAAATCCTAGCCCAAGCAGGATCATCATTATTTGCAGAAATCAATGATCTCGTTGATGTTACTACATTAACAACACTATTAACAAGCGTAATAACTGCTCCAATCGCTGCACAGATTGCTATAAAGCCGGATACCGGAAATGCTGCAACTAAGAGTAATGCTGCTACTATTACTCCACCAATAGCTAGAATTAGCGAAACTAATTCTTTACCTCCCTCGCATTTATACCAATACTTTAATTCTGCAAACAAATCTGCTACTGCACTCTCAACAACCCGTAATATGTCCCCGATTAATTCAAGAATTGGAAAGCTGTTTTTTAAATTTACTAACCAGTTTAACAAATTCGCTTTCCAGTCCTCAATTCTTAGATTATCATGTTTATTAAGGAAAGTTTCTTTATTACTGGTAATATATGCTGCAACGCCTTCATCAACTTTTCTTGCTTTTCCTGAAAAATCCGATATCGATGTCGCGAATTTCTGATGATCCAGGGCTTTATTTTGTAACGCTGTTATTTTTGAATTCACATAATAACTAGCATCATTCGTGTAGGTTGAACTTCCACCCGGGATGTCATCAAATTTTTTTGCAACTTTTTTAGCCAAATCATTTGCATAATCCTCAGCCTTTTTAGCAAGGTTATTGGCATGAGAAACAACGGATGCTAGACAATCAAAATCAATTACTAATGTTTCCATACTTTACTTCCTCTCATTATCTGATTTAGCTTTTTCGGCAAGACGCCTTCTTTCTTCAGCTATTGCATGCTCTGTACTAATAATTTGAGATCTGACTGAGGTTAAGTCGTTACTTAAGACTGTAATTCGGGATTCTGTCTGACTGAGTTCTGTTTTTAAGTTATCCAAAGCCAAACCTATATTTGTATCGCCTCCTGCATATTTTTCCTTATCTGCAGGCATATCCGAAATGATTGATCTGATATTACTATTACCCTTGATCCCATCATCCAAGGCATCCGTGGTTTTTTTCAGATATTTATTTACATCTTCATAATTATCGTCACTGACATCATTCATGTTATTGATGATAGATACGATTTCATCTTTGCGTTTTCTTTGTATTCTTAGCTTATCCTCTAGTATAGACTTCTGGCTATTAAGATTTGATAACCTACTATGCAGACTGCTTAATGAACTCATATTCAACCCCCTCTCTTACTTTATTGTCATGAGTTTTGCATGCTGTCTATCTGCTTCAATGTAAGCAGCTTCTGCATCTATTAATGCTTCATACAATTCATACATAATATCTGCGATATCAGTTAACTGCCTATAAATAGTTGTGTAATCCTTTTCAAATTGGGTTTTTCCTTTTCCCCTCCATGTCAGGAGCAACTTACTTGTTTCCATCTCAACATCAGATTTTATTGAATTGTATTCTTCAATACCAGTCTTAAATGTAGTAATAGTATCATTGAACTTTTGCGTATCCAGATAAGTGACATTCCCTGTTGTGGAGTTATTTGCCATATTAAAAATCCTCCTTTGTATGAATAACCTTATGTTTCCGAATACCCTTTTCAGTAATTAGGTACGCATCACCTAATTGTATAGGCTTTTTGTATTGACGAAGTGTTGCTGCATTAACGTCAATTAATTTTAGATTACTTAGTTCATCCATCAAGAATAAACTATTGTATTCTTTTACCATCTTTAACATTTCTGTAGCCGCATAAGCAATAGGCACATTCTCAATATTTGTAAATATAAAACAGATTTTCAAATGTTTATAATTCTTAATAACTCTCTTATATGACTCTAGGGCAGTCTTACTGATACCTTCCGCTGAAAATATGTTTTTGTTCTGAATTGCAAATATAATTAAGGGCAGGTTATCTAGTATTTTAATACCATCTTCTTGAACCAGCTTGTTCCTGATCTGCAATTCTTCTTCAATTTCTATGATATAAGTTTCAAAATCATTAATAATAACAGAGTAGCTTTCAACAATTCCATATTCCTCATACTTACTAAGCTGCTTTTCATAATCATCTAAGATATATACTTTAGACGGTAAATCAAAAACATTCTTATATAAATACTGCATAATCAGCGCAAACAGGTTTGTCTTGCCATAACCTTCTCGTCCTGTGATACCGATTGTGACTGTTTTTAATAAATCTAAAATAATAAACTCAATTGTATCATAATCGACGCCAATCGGAACTTGATAAGCTTTCAACATCATAGATCGAATATTTTCATCCACATACTTAAGATCTAAAACCTGTGGTACTTCAGGAATACGGTATGCATGTAGATTTAAATTTTTACTATTTACAAAAGCGATAAATTCTCTGATTTTATTAACACGGTCTATTTCTTTATCACCCTCAAAAGCAAGATACGTTTGGAATTCATATACATTCTTATTTATTGATATTAATCCTCTACCAGGAACATTTTTAGGCTCCATACGACATTTATCAAATATACTTCCATATTCGTCGCCTTGATTACAGTACAAACATATCCTATTTGAGAAATTACTCATATATTTATAGCTGATTCCATTCGTTTGCAAAGACGTTATTACAATGCTAATTCCTAAAGCAACACCTTCGCGACAAAGATTTATCATATCCTCTTCATATTCCGGATATAGTTCCTTAAATGCAATAAAATTATCAATTATAACAATGATATGAGAAATATCTTTATTGCCGGCTTCTTTATATGAGGAAAAGGAAGTAACACCAATTTTCGAATATTTTTCTTTACGGTATTTTATCTCTTTCATTATCATACGGATAAAATTCTTCATTTTCTCATCTTCAGAGGCTACGATAACTCCTCCTACGTGATTCAATGAATTGAATGTTTTTAATGACATTGAACCAAAATCCAGAATAAAGATACTAACTTCATCTGGTTTATAATTTTCTGCAACACCCCGTATCATATTCTGTACCAGGTTAGTCTTTCCATATTGTGAGGATCCAATAATCATTGTGTTACCAGATAGTATGTCTAATACTACTTCATCTTGATCCTGATTATCCGGATCATCATAAATCCCTAATGGTATTATCGTTTGTATCTTATCATATCTTTTAGAGGCAGCACTGTACTCGATTCTCTCTGCAAGTGGAGGCAAACAGATACCGCGAAGCCTTTGTATGGCAGCTTTCTCGCAGTATTCATCAATATATTTAACAATAGATGATAATTGAGTTTCTCGCTCCTCCATAGATTTTTCAGGTCGCTTACTATAGATCTGTGATTTCTTTCCTGAGAACTCTACTTTATAAATGTTAAATGATAGTTGTGAATCAGAATCATCAATCGTAGCCGGTCCACCACTATATGCTGATTGGAATAATTCAAATATCTCATTGTTTCCTACCTGTAGATAAGCACGTCCAGGCTCTTTTATCTCTGCAGCTAATGGTGTCTTAATAACCTCATTGCTGTCTTCTTTGTTCTGAACTTTTAAGCACAACTTAAATTTTGAATTTGACCAGATCTGAGAATCTACAACACCGCTCGGTTTCTGAGTCGCTAATATTAAATGCACCCCTAAGCTTCGCCCAATACGGGCTGCACTGATAAGCTCTTTCATAAATTCTGGCTGATCCATTTTTAATTCAGCAAACTCATCAACAATCAATATCAAATGGGGCAGCGGGATTTTAGCTTCCCCTTTTTTGTATTTCTTAATATATGCATCAATATGATTAACTTCATGCAATGCAAATAATTCTTGTCTTTTCCTCAATTCTGCTTTAATAGAAAGTAAAGACCGGTTTATTTCTCTTCCATCAATGTTGGTTATCGCACCAACTAAGTGAGGCAAATTCTTAAATTGATTAACCATACCTCCACCTTTAAAGTCTATAATCACAAAACCCACTTCATAGGGATGGAATAAAGTTGCCATCGACAGGATATAAGATTGCAGAATTTCACTTTTACCAGACCCCGTCGTACCAGCTACTAAACCATGGGGTCCATGATACTTTTCATTTAAATCGAGATAAACGACCTCATTCTTAGCCTTGACTCCTAAAGGAGCCGCCATAGACCTATAGACTTCGGATTTGGCCCAGTTTTGACTGAGATTAATATCATCCGCATTCATTATTTTCAGCAATTCAAATAAAGTAATACTTTTTGTTAATGATCCTTCGAGACTTATTTCATCACAATAGATAGGAGCCAACCTGTTTACTACCATTTCAGTTATTTTATCCGGAACTGATTTGTAAGTAAAAAATTGTTTATTTGTAGAATTGCTGCTATTCAGAATAAATCCACTTTCACTCGAGGTGTCCAAATAAATCACATCATTACAGCCATTCGGTAACAATTCAAAATGTTCAGCGAAAAATATAAAAGTAATACCAAATTTCTTGGCATCATTAATAAATCTGGAAATCGGATGCCTCTGTATTCCCATATCATCATATATAAAAACCACAATACTCGGATATACAATTTTTTCTGCTTCTCTATGCGAAATTTCTTTATAAAGATATTCAAATAATATATTTTTACTGTCTGTATCACATACAATATTCCTCATACCTAAGTTTTCATTATTCACATGAGGTAATAGTCTCAACCAATGAAATTGAGATTTTCGGTCCTCGTTTATGATAAAAAACAGTTTAACATCACTATAGTAGTGTCTTATTGACAAATCTAAAGTAATATTCTTTAGCATTTCATATAAATAAGATCTCTTTCCAACAATACCAATTGCGTTATAATTATGTAAATTTACTGTTACTGGTGCATTATCAAGAAATTCATTATCAATGGCAATAATATTAGGCAGATTTGAAAGTTTATCATTAGCCTCAAGCTTTTCCTGTTTTTTATATTCGATAGGTTGGAGAGTTCTCTTCTTACCCGTACCTATTCGTATTTCAAGATAATCATCATCAGTTATATTGCGGTTAAATAAATCACTTGAAAAATCATTTACCAGCTGAATTTCATTTTCAATTGAATAATACTTGTTATCTAATTGTTCTGCTTCTGTCTTTCGATATTCCTCAATTTGTTTTTTCTTACTATCGATATAATCTTTATATTTTATCTCACGCTCTTCAACCTCCTTCTTATACTTGTTTCTTTCCGTTATAATTGACAGAGTTGAAGTTATAATACCAATACTCATCGTACTTGCGCTGATTAATATATAAGTACCTGAAGAAGAATTCATAAATCCACGCAATACTACGGTAATAAATAGCATTGCTAAGGCAGGAAGAAGACGCAAAACAATATTCCCACTTGGTTTCGTAGGTATTGCCGGTGGGTCTAAAATAGTAATTTTCTCCTCTGAGATCAGTGACTTCATCCTAGTACTTCTGTTAAAACGAGGGTATATGTACTGATTCTTACTTTCTGATATATCGTTGTATGATAACCCACGAATTTCTATATTTGATTTCTTATCCGTATAAAGATGATTATCTTTTATATAAAAACTGTATCCTGCAATTGCTATATAATCGTTAGATTTGACTTCTGTATCATTACTACGTTTTCCATTAATATAAACACCATACTTTGAGGCATTTTCATATATCCGGTATAAATTTCCCTTTCTAATCAGTTTAACGCTATCATTACCAATAAAAGGGCTATCGATATAAATTTGGCAGGTATCGGTGCCACCAATATTTATCTCTTCAGACCCCGAAATATCAATAACTCGGTCATATGCCTTTTTATCGTAATCAAAATCTAAAATAAAACTAAATCTCATTAACTCATTGTCAGAATTCTGATATTTTACAATAATTTCATCACCATGATTTAATGGTTTCACTGTTAATTTACGAACATCTCCAGTAGTTATATATATATTGGATGAACAATATAATTGCCATTGTTCTCTCTCATATTTATATATTAATTCAAATTGTTCAAAAAACAATTCTTTCCGCAACCTGATATCACTGCTAAGTGCTGTTCCTATGCTCATTTTTTGAATATCCGGAGGGATTTCTACTACTTTATATAATTTTTTATTCGACAAAGTTATTTTATATCTATTTTGCATAGCTAATCCCCCAATTTACTCATTAATAATTACGATAGAGCCATTTCTTATTCCGTACTCTTCTAAGGTCTTGTTCCCTTTTAAAAGAGCAATTGGATTTTCTGATTTGAGATAACAGGACAGTACATCATCAATATTTATGTTTAAATGATAAATACTATTGAATGCAATTACTAAATCATTTGCCGTAATATTCAATGGCACTTCAAGATCTTCAAATACCTCTGTTTTAAGGTTTTTTACAACGATAACCGCAGTATTTTTATTCATAATGCTCCTCCATGGAAATGCGTTTTAAAACTTTCTGACTATATCTCTATAAAAGATAATATACAATTTTTTGAAAGCTGCTATTTTCAGCAATATTAGAAGTGTTAATATATTCTCCTTTGTGTGGTACTTTCTTAATATAATCAGTAATAGAATATTTAGTTGGGTTATTTCCCATATCAATCATGTTAGCTTCAGCAGTATCATAATTGTTACAAATAAATAAAAATTTATTATGGTTTGAGTAATCAATATTATTTAAAAAACAGTCCATTTTCCAAAGTGAATTATTATCCTGGTTTGTAATTAGAAAAACCTTATCACATTCATACATTAATCTAGCTTTATTTTCGTCAAATTCAGTTGATGTATCGAGTATGATGTATTCATACGATTTATTTTCAATCAGTTTATGAATCAAACTATGATATGTATCAAAAGTTATATTCAATGAGGATGTTGATTGTCCAAATGGTGGTATATAATCAAATCCTTCATTTCGCGTTGTGCTCGATAATAGTTCTGTTACATTTTCAATTTCTGAAGAGAAAAGATTAATCATACTGATGCCCAAATATGATTTGTTTGTCAGTAAGTAATTAAAGCTTTGTATTGTTTCCAGATTTAGATATAAAACCTTTTTATTCAGAAGAGATAAAGCTTTGGCTATTCCTATGGCTGTAAAGGTTTTACCACAGCCTCCTATAGGTGAGTAAATCATTATCAGCATGGTACTTTTCTTCCCATTAAGGAATTTGGCTTCTAGATTAGATAAACTTGCGATTCGAGAGTATATTTCATTCACACTTGAATATTTATAGATGTAATTACCCTGTGTAGGTTCTGTTACCGCATCATCTATTACCTCATTAAGGAAATATATATAATCGATATTATATCTTTCAAATGATTGACTATATAATTTCTCATTAATAACCAATATGCCAATGTCATGTGGCTGTTCTATGTATTCTTGAAGATATTGTGTATCAGTAATCATTGTTATTTCAACATTATCTTTCAATTTATTGATAAACTTTAATACTAATGTCATTAAATAATCTTCATCTGAATCTACAAATACAATTTTACTAAGCTCCATATAAATCCTTTCTATGTTTCCTGTATATCAAAAATAAGGTTGGCAAGGCGAAGCTTATCTTTTATATTAATAGGATACGTTGTATTGCTAGGAATTCTTTTTTCGTTGATATAGGTTCCGTTGGCACTATTTAAATCCGTAATATAATATTGCCCATCCAGATATGTGATTCTGCAGTGTTCACGACTAATGGTTGGGTAATTTCTAATTAATCCCTTATCTTCACTGACTTTTTTTCCAATAAGATAATCATCATTATCGATTCTGATAATAATTGATTCAGGAGAATTATTGCTGATCAGAGTCATTCGTTTCTGATGATGATTAAACATATTTTTTGAATTATCAACAACCTTGTCTGTTTTGTAATATTCACCATTTTGAATTTTTAAATTTATTATCTCTAATGATAACTCTTTTGATTTAATATCATCATATAATTCCTGAATGCTATTATCGTATAGACTATTATGATTAAGAATTATGTGTAATATGATCTTTTTAATAGAAGCTTCTATTGTTTCTCCCTTTTCCCCAGGCACTATATTTACCGGTAAATAAATAAGGTATACTTTCTTCGTCTGATGATCTACATATATCTTATCTAAAGATATTACGACATGATCATTTTTCATGAAACCATTACTATTTATAAACTCTGCCATCTTATATAACTCTGAGACAATCTGATAAAACTCCTCACTTGACAACCGAGTAGCCATTATGCTTAGTGGTTTGTAACCAGATACATCATAAACAAGTTGGAGCTTGCCATTGCATGTCACAATAGAACACTCTAAAAACCCTTGATCCTTTTGGCTCATAAGAACTTTATGTTCTATTTTTGAAAAATCTTCTTGTTTGCTTAATGAATATCTGATATATCTATCCGTTGTTTTTATATTGATATCTTCAATATAGCTCATTAGCTAAACTTCTCCTGCTTCTATATTATTCTTCCGGAATATCAGTATTATAAATATCAATTGTCTTTAATTTTGTTAATCCGGACAGCGCAGATATATCTTTCACACCTGTGCCGTTTAAGATTAATGTTTCCAGATTCTCCAATTTACTTAATGCTGATATATCTTCTAATTGTTCATTACCATCAAGATATAATATTGTTAATGACGTTAAACCGGACAATGCATCTACATTATTAATCTGATTATCCGATAACATAAGTATTTCAAGGGACGTATGATCTTTTAATGCATTGATGTCCGTTATCTCATTCCCAGATGCATTAAGGGAAGTCAAATGTACCATATCTGACAAAGGGGTTATGTCATTAATCTGATTATCATTGATGAACAATGAATCCATCCAAAATGATTTACTTAACTCATCAATTGATTTCAGATCATTATTTGAAACATCCAAATAAGTCACGGTTTCAATCTCTGTTATTGATGATAAATCCGACAAACCTTGGTTCGGTTTTTCTTCTTTCCGCTGTTCTATAGAAGCGATTTGATTATCTGCTGTTTCAATCTTTGTTTCACTTTCAGTTATAGTGGATTCATTTTCAACTTCGTTATCTGCTTGTGTTTCAGATGCTTCATTAGTATCAGGGCTATTATCATTATCTACGTCATTGATACTATTGTAGTCATTAATATTATCTGAATCACTTACTAAACTTTGATTATTATCCGTATTCACTTGTGAATCTTCTTCTAACTGCTGAATTACTCCAGTATTTACATTTTTCTTCTCTGTTAAAACAGAGATTAGAATACCACCAACCAGCAATAATACAACAGCTGCTGCGGAGATAATCAGGATCTTCGTCTGTTTCATTTTTTTAACATTCGCAGTTTTATTATCTTTTTGATCATCCTTCTGGAAAGATGTAATATTTTTATCAGGATTGGCCATATAGATTGTAGACTCATCATCTTCAGTAAGACATACTGTATTGTCTTCTTCTAAATCATGATTTCCATCAATAACCGTCTCCTCTGTGCTATCACGATATTGACTATTTTCTTTCAGTGTCTCTGCGTCATTACTTATGATGGTTTCATCATCATTATGGTGACTATCTATTATTAATTCCTTTTCTGCAACTTGTCCTATATTAACATCAATAGAATTCAGTTCAGAATTGTCGAGACTTTCTAATACTTTTAAAAATTCTTCAGGAGTTGAAAAACGATCTTTTGGATCAAATTCACACGCCTTCAGTATTACATCTGCAAATTTATCAGATGCTAACAAAGGCTTAGGCAATTTCTCTCCACTAAACCGTCTTCTTAAGCATTCCTGCTGTTCGTTATATGTAGGAACAGTTGTATTATTGGTAAATGGAGCCTTCTTGTTATTTAAGAAATAATATAAAACCATTCCTAACGAATAAATATCAACACGATGATCATAAATATTTCCTGCATATACTTCAGGTGCCATATACTTATAGGTACCCTTGATTGATAATCCATCCTGTGCTCCTTCTAACTGTCTGGCAATACCGAAGTCTCCTAATTTAAAATCGCCATCAGAAGATACAAATATGTTAGCGGGTTTTATGTCCCGGTGAATCAAATTTCTTTTTTGACATAATATTAAAGCCTTGCATAGATCTATGCCAAGACTAACCACCGCTTTATTATCAAAATTTTCATGAAGAAGATAATCATTAAGACTCTCTAACAATTCCATACGAATTATTATATAGAAACCAACACCATCATGCTTTTGAATTATTTTATGATCCTCATAGCTTACAATTGTAGACTTACCTTTTAATTCAGACATGATGGAAATTTCTTTGTATATATCCTCAACAATCCCACGAAAATAGGCCGTAGCTGATTTATCGTCCATTCCATCATAGAATACTTGTTTTTCCTCTGCTTTTGTCTTTGGAACTGGAATTATTTTTAAAGCACTATAATATTTTAATCCAAACTCTTCACGATAAATTTTATATACTGATCCAAAACTACCTTCTCCTATTAAACTATCAATAAACCAATTATCCCAAAATGGTTCTAGACTACGCGGATTAAATTCACTCATTTTCTTACCCTCTTTAATATAGTTTTATTAACATTGCTGTTAGATTATCCTTCGCCCCTCGCTCAATTGCTTTTGAAACAAGATATTTAGTCGCTTTTTTTAAATTCTTATTCTTATATGTACTTATTATCTCACAGATACTTTCATTTGATAAAGCCTCATTTATACCATCACTACATAGAAAAAGAATACTGTGATCATATTCGAATGAGTTTACATATGGTTCTATAATCACTTCCTCGGGAGACATCCCTATATACTGAGTTAGAACATTCTTCCGAATACTATTACCACTTTTTTTGAGACCAAAATAAATCATAGCCTGTGCCTCATTGTGATCAACAGAAAGCTGTATCAGTTTTTCGTCAGAAAATCTATAGATACGACTGTCACCTACATTAGCGATATAATATCTATCGTTTTCTACATAAACGAAGGCTAACGTACATCCTGTTTTTTTGCCTTTTTGTTCTAAGAAATTTACATTCATATTTAATCTCTTAATATGGATATCAATCTCCGTTATTATCTGATTCTCTTTCGTACTTATGATATCTTTGTAATTTTCTTTGAAATAACTTATCGCAGTATGAGTTGCCTCCTTACCATAATTACTCCCTCCCATACCATCTATTACAGCAAATAACATAGGTGTTTTACATCTCTTTTGTAAAGACATTTCAGATTTTGATTCAGGTAAGAATTTCCCGGCAAAAAAGAAATTATCTTCATTGATTGACCTATAATTTCCTTTAGTGGTTGTGACTCCAACTTTAATTACATGTTTCATATCTTCAGTCCCAATCTATCATTTATTAAATGCATTAACAAGTATTAACATATGGTTCATAACAATTGTTCTAAATTATACCATAATTATGAAACAAAGTATACTAAATAAAACTAATTTACCTATATAATTACTTATTTTACACCTCCTTCATTATATACAAAATTGTGGTACTAAAAAGTGTTATGCCAATAAATAATACCATCTTAATATACTATTTTTGAAATCAAAACTAACTATTGCTGTTAACCAATGTAACCTATGGTATCTATGGCTTTATAGGGCATAAATAAAAATGGCGTGTTACAAATTTCTACTTCAATTTGTAACACGCCATTTTAATTATTATCTTATTAATTTACTAATGAATTACTGTCCTTTTGCTGCAATGAATGCATCTAACTGAGTATTAGCTTCGCCAACTACCTTATCAATACCATTGTCTTTTAACTTCTGGATGAATTCAGGTAATTTTTCTGCAGGATCTACAGTACCGGTGTTAAGTGCAAGAGCATATTCTGCTGCAACGTTGGATAATGCGCCCATCTCAGTCTGTACATTTGCAGGATCAAAGGAGAATCCGAGGATCGGGATTTCTTTTGCTGCACCATAGTAAGCTTTGAAGTTAGTCCAGAAATCAAGGCCCTGTCCCTTCTGAGGAGGAAGCAGAGTTACATTACCCATACCATTGGTCCAAGGCTGGTAATCAGCACGCTTGTCAGTGAATACAACTTCACCGCCTTCAAGTGTATAATGAGTACCTTCTACACCGAAGTTAAGAAGAGTCATTAAATAAGGATCAGTATTTAACAGGTTAAGGAACATCATAGCACGTTCCGGATTCTTGGAAGCAGTGGAGATAGCCATCATAGCACCCTGAGAAGATGTTGTATCAACATATGCAGGTGTGCAAGGAACCATTGCTACTTCGAAACCACGCTCGCCACTTGCCTGAATTTCATATCCAAGAGCGTAGCTCTGTGTACCAATGAGGTATTCGCCTGTTAACTGCTTTGCGGAACGTGTATCGTTAGCTTGATTAGCATTACCCATTGCAGGATCGATGTAACCAGCTAAGAAGTACTCACGTGTCTTCTCAACAAATGCCTTGTATTCAGGTGTTTCGAATTTGCTTAACATCTTGTTGCCATAAGCGCCTGCTGCTGCTGTATCAGTAGGATTGATATAGTAGGAAAGAAGGTTGTTGGTACCGGAATCTCCAGTAACGATAATGGAGTTGGTAACCATTCTTTCAAGTACATTACCTTCTACTAATAACGGATAGAAATCTGCGCCTTCACCCTCTTTTACAGTCTTGAGGATTTCGCCGAAAGTAAAGTAATTAGCATTCTTAATATCGTCAACGGTATAGCCATATTTCTCAAGTAAAGGAACATTGATATCCCAGGTGTTCTGTGTAGCGATATCCTTGTAATTAGGAACTGCGTATACGCCATAACCATCAGAACCGTTGATTGTTGCACCCTGAGTTAAAACTTTAGGAAGCGTAGCCCAAAGATCGGGAGCATATTTCTCGATTAAGTTGTTATCAGGATTATCAAGACGAACCCAAGCACCCTTTTTAGCAAATGAATTGTACTCATCAGCACTCCAACCGCAGGTGAAGTAGATATCAACATCATCGCCACCGTTGATAGCAAGAACGGCGTTAGAATCGAAATCGCCCCATGTTCCCCAGATCGGCTCAAGAGTTACATTGATTTTTTCCTGAAGGTATTCGTTGGCTTTTGCAAGAACTTCAGAATCATCAGTTACATTGCTGCCGTGGAGATACCACTTTAATGTAACAGCTTCCAGTTCTTCAACTGCTGCTGTATCTTCGGTAGCTGTGTCCGCTGTTTCAGTTGTATCACTTGTCTCAGTAGTTGCTGTGTCAGCTGTGGTATCAGCTGTGTCCTCGGCTTTTTTGCCGCATCCGGTTAAAACCATAACCAGCATCATGAGTGTTAAAACAATCGATAATACTTTTTTCATAATTTCCTCCTATAATATTAAATGATTTATGTAAGCAACCAGTCTTGACTGATTGTACTTACCCCTTTACAGAACCAATGGTAAGACCTGATATAATGTAACGCTGAAAGAATGGATATGCACAGGCAATCGGTATTACGATCAGTACAACGAGTGCCATTCGCAAGCTTTCCTTCGGGAGGTCCCCCATGATTTTTGCTGCTTCAGCTCCGATGACGGAGCTGTTTTTTACTAAGAAGTCTACCTGGTTTTGCATTTTCATTAACAAATACTGTAGCGGTATGAATTTGGCATCACGGACATATAACATCGCGATGAACCACTCATTCCAGTATGACAGGGCGTTCAGAAGTGCTATCGTTGCGATACCCGGCTTCGCGATCGGAACTATGATCTTGAACAGTGTACTATATTCACCGCTTCCGTCGATGGCTGCTGCTTCGATCAGCTCCGTCGGCACTGAGCTCTGGAAAAAGGTTCTCATAATGATAATATTGAACGGGTTAACCAAGGCAGGAACGATTAAGGCTGCATAGTTATCACTTAATCCCAGCATATTCTTGCAAACCATATAGGTAGGTGCAAGTCCACCACCGAACAGCATGGTGAAGAAAGCGAAGAAGGTGAAAAATTTGCGATACTTAAAATCGGTTCGGAACAATGAGTAGGAATACAGGATACAAATCAATACGCTTATAATCGTACCAAGTATCGTTACAAAAAAACTGTTAAAGTAGGATCTCCAGAGCTGATCACCCAAATCAACTACATATTGATATGCCTGAAGGGACCATTCTACCGGCGTAAAGGAGAAACCGATCTGACGGATACTTTCTTCTGATGTAAATGATATGATCGCTACAAAGAAAAACGGTATGATACACATCAGACAGAATATCCCTAATGTTATGTTAAACAGCATTTCCACCGGAATACTGACTTTGTTCAGGCGGGATTTGTTGTTAATTGTAATGTCACTATTTTTGCTCATCATTTTCTCTCCTTCTCTTAGAATAAGCTGCTGTCTGGCTCAACCCTGCGGACGATCGTATTCGTGATCATAATACAGACAAAACCAACTGCATTCTGCAGTAAACCTGCTGCTGCGCTCATTCCCACGTCATTGGTAGCCATAAGTGCTCTGTACACATAGGTATCAATAACCTGTGTTGCTGAGAACAAGGAACCGGAGTTCATCGGAACCTGGAAGAACAAACCAAAATCAGCATTGAAAATCCTACCTACATTCATGATCAGCAGAATGATGATCATAGTCTTCAGATGAGGAATGGTTATGTAGAAGATCTGCTTCCATTTTGTTGCTCCGTCAATGCTTGCAGCTTCATACTGGGAAGCATCGATACCTGTAATTGCAGCCAGGTAAAGGATCGTTGAATAACCAATGGTCTTCCAGAGACTTGCGATGGTCAGAATGATCGGCCATGGCTTCGCATCATTATACCAGTTGATCGGTTCCATACCCCAGCTTCTCTGAATATTAACAAGAAGGCCTCTAGTCGGGTCTAAGAATGCCAGAACAAAGTAACTTGCAACTACCCAGCTTAAGAAGTAAGGGAAGAACATTAAGGTCTGGTAGGATTTTGCTACGAACTTATTGGTCAACTCACTCAGCATGATCGCAAAAGCAACTGAGATCACAAGTCCCATCGCAATCCAGAGTGCGTTGTATCCGATTGTATTACGGATCATCAACCACGAGTCTGAAGTTGCAAACATAAACTTAAATTTATCCAGTCCGACCCATTCACTATGCATGATATTGTTGAAAAGTGAGGGTGCTTTGGTATAAATCTTGTAATCCTTAAAAGCCATTACGATACCGAACATCGGCAGGTATCTCAGCAGTATGAGCCAAATTGCTCCCGGTGCCACCATACTTAGCAGAAGTAACGTTTTTTTATTTCTGAGAAACCGCCCTCCGGACGATTTCACTGGTGATAAAGATTTGGACATTGTGTAGTTCCCTCCGATTAAAAGTGCTGATCCATATGCAAAACAACTATGACGGCTGATATCAGCTTATTTTTTTTATGTATTTTATACAAATATTCTATAATTAATTTTGAATTAAGTCATTTCACGAGATTGTTATTTTTTGTATACAGTTGGCTTTCTGATAAGGAATAACAAAATAGAGCAAAAAAAACCTAGTATCAGCATTGAAGAATTAGTAAAATAATGTAATGATTCCTATAGAAACATTAATAAGTTAAAATCATATTGAAGAGTTATCGTGGAGAAAAAGCCTCTTCACACCCAAATTTATGCCTGCGGCCCAAACTTCGCGGGTATAATGAAAGGAAGTTTATTAATATGAAGGAGAAAAAACATGTACTAGTAACGCTATTCCTGATTTTACTTACATTAGGAATGTGGGGATGCTTGGCGGAGAAGGAGGATACAGAAGTGAACAACAGTACTACAACAGTAGCACCTACAAATGCACCAACAGATGAACCTGCGAAAGAAGTATCGGAAGAAGTAACTGAGATAACGGTAAATTCCGACCCTTTAGTGAATGAGGTAGTTACAAAACCAGAATCCCAGGAGGACGGTCCAAGGAGTATTGCATATTTTACATCCTGGTCAGCATATGATAGAGCTTTGACCGTAAAGAATATTGACCCTACGCTATTGACTCATATTAACTTTGCCTTTGCTAATCTTGCAGAGGACGGAACGGTCATTGTTGGTGATGAAGCTGCTGACATAACGATGGATTTTGGAAATGAACTTGGCGGAAAAGCAGAGGATGCATTTGGACATTTTGGCCAATTCAGACAGATGAAAGAGAAATATCCTCATATTAAGGTTCTAATCTCCATTGGTGGCTGGAGCTGGTCCACGAATTTCTCCGATGTGGCTGCAGATCCGCAGAAAAGAGATAAATTTGCTTCATCCGCTGCAGAGTTTGTATCAACCTATGGGCTCGACGGTGTTGACATCGATTGGGAGTACCCGGTGGAAGGTGGAAACAATATCACCCATCGGATCGAGGATAACGTGAACTATGAGTTATTATTAAAAGCAACCCGAAAAGCATTGAATGAGCAGGGTGAGAAAGATGGGAAAACCTATTTACTATCCATTGCAGCCCGGGCGGCCAGCCGTTTCATATTGGATTCAAATTTAATTAATTCCATGCAGTACCTCAGCTTTATTAATCTCATGACCTATGATTATCATGGAACCTGGGAGAACATGACTGACTTTAATACACCGTTATATGAAGACGGAAATTCTGTATCCATTGACTCAACCGTATCCACTTTTATAAAAGGAGTTGACCCCAAAGACATTAACTTAGGTCTTGCGTTCTATGGCAGGGGTTGGACCAATGTAAAAAGTACAGAAAAAAATGGTCTTAATCAGCAAGCTCAGGCACCTGGCGGTATCGGCTATGGTTTAGGAACCTGGGAACCCGCAGCCTTTGATTATTCGGATATCGTTGAAAATTATGTTGGCAAGAACGGGTATGTACGGTATTATGACGAAACGGCTCAATGTCCTTATGTATTCGACGGTACAACCTGGATCGGTTATGATGATGAGCAGTCGATTCAAGTTAAAACAGAATATGCCTTGGAAAAAGGCCTTGGTGGTGTCATGTTCTGGGATTTCTCAGGGGATGAGAATCTGGTACTTCAAAGGACAATTGCAGAAACTCTCGGAATTGTACAATAGATATCTTCCGGCAAAAACAAACAGCGTCCTTTGAAAGGGCGCTGTTTTTATAGGTATTACTCTGAACGGTTATACTTTATTCATACATGAAGTAGCTTTACTTAGCGTCCCAGTATCTTTTGTATTGCTTCTTTCGTTCTTAATATATCCTCTGCTAATTGTTTTACTCTATCATCCGTCATTCGGACAGCCGGTGCAGAGATACTGAAGGCATTATTAGGGAGTCCTTGAAGGTCACGTATGCAGACTGCAATACAACGCACACCTAATTCATTTTCCTCGTTATCTAGCGCATATCCATTCCTTCGTATTTCATTTATTTCCTTTATCAGTTCTGATCGTGTAGTTATCGTATGCTCTGTTTTCTTCTCGATTATGCTATGGTTCCAGATGAAATCTATTTCTTCGTCCCGCATTTCAGCTAAGATTGCCTTACCTACTGCAGAACAATACATAGGTCTTGTCAAACCCACCTGTGAAGCCATACGAATTGCACTTTCCTGCGGATTAATCGGTGCCACTTTATCCAAATAGAATACTTCTGTTCCTCTTCTTTGAACAAAATGCACGGTTTCTCTACAGTCATTTGCTAACTGAACAATAAGTGGATGGACGATAAAAACGATATCTGAACGTGATATTACTTTTTCAGATAATTCTATTATTCGAAAGGTAAGGTCATATTTACCTGTATCATCCTGCTTCACATAACCCATACAGGTTAATGACAAAAGCAGTCTATGAACCGTACTTTTATGCAATTCTAATCGAGTACTTAAATCCATAATTCCAATAGGACCCATCTCTGCCAAAGTTTCTAATACTCTGAAAATCCGTTCTGCGGATTGTACCGGATTCTTAGTCTCATTTATACTGCCCGCTGTCATAAAACACCTCCATAATTCCGTTCTATCTATATTTTTTCCCACAAAATCGATATTATAATAAGATTAGTTTAGCAGTACCTTCATAAAATATCAAGAATAACGAGATAATAAATTCAATTTGGTAAAGCTTAATAACAATCAAAAATTGATTTCTATTGGATAAAAATAAAAGAACAGAATATGTAACTGATTCTATGTATTACTGAAATCAACCCAATAGAATTTGTCCACATATTGTAAAATATTACTTGAAAGGTAAAAACTCTTGACAATAATATTTACTATGGATATACTCAAAATATCACAATGCGAAACACGGTTTCATATTATGAAACATTATGGAGGTAAACATGAATACAACATTAGAGAAACTTTCTAATTTGGGAATAGTCCCAGTTATTGCATTAAACAAACCAGAAGATTCTGCCCCTTTAGCCAAAGCTTTATGTAATGGCGGCCTTCCCTGTGCTGAAATTACGTTCAGAACAGATGCTGCTGCCAGTGCTATCCAGATTATGACCAAGGAATTCCCGGACATGCTAGTAGGCGCCGGCACTGTATTGACGATAGAGCAAGTTGACGCAGCGATACAAGCGGGTGCTAAGTTCATCGTTAGCCCGGGACTCAATCCAAAAATAGTTAAATACTGCGTTGACAATGGTATTCTGATCCTTCCCGGATGTACGAATCCCAGTGATATCGAACAAGCCATTGAATATGGACTTGAGGCTGTTAAGTTTTTTCCTGCAGAAGCCTGCGGTGGTCTTGAAATGATAAAAGCTATGTCTGCACCCTATTCAAAAATGAAATTCATGCCTACCGGTGGAATTAACGCAAAGAATCTAAATTCCTATCTGGATTTTAACCGAATTATTGCATGCGGCGGAAGCTGGATGGTTAGTCAGGATTTTATTGCGAATGGTGATTTTAATCGTATTGCTGAACTTACCAACGATGCAGTATCCTCCATGCTGGGATTTGATATAGCACATATCGGCTATAATTTAAACAGCGAAATCGAAGCTGATGAACTAGCAACCACTTTCGAAAAGATGTTAGGCTTTAAGAAAAAGGTTGGTACTGGTTCTATATTTGCAGGAACCGGTCTTGAGTTATTAAAATCACCTTATCTTGGAGCAAACGGACATATAGCAATCAAAACAAATTATATCGACCGTGCTCTTTTCCATTTAAACCTGCGTGGTTTTGAATTTGATATGGATACCGCCAGATACGATGATAATAAGAATTTGAAAACGATATATTTTAAAAATGAGTACGGCGGATTCGCATTGCACTTAATTCAAAA